>MDTF01004395.1_pt1 | contig 83989 bp, 82 predicted proteins | sample 811191 | NCBI WGS metagenome assembly MDTF01 (sample SAMN05326649, study PRJNA326480) | marine metagenome | isolation source: seawater | place: Southern Ocean | collected 2011 | reverse complement strand
TTATGTATAGGTGCGTTATGTATAGGTGCGTTATGTATAGGTGCGTTATGTATAGGTGCGTTATGTATAGGTGCGTTATGTGTGCGTTGAGTATTAACTGGTATGATATTTGGTTGTGTTTTAATTTCATTGGGAACTTCATTTCTAATATAATCTTTTTTGCGTCTTTTACGATTTTTCTTTGTTTTATTTTTTTTGATAATATTTTCCATAAATTCAAAAGCATTACCATATTCATTATTAAAATTATCATCTGTTTGTATTGGTTTTTTCTTTTTTTTCTTAAATTGGTTAATTTTATCAATCATTTTATTTTTTAAAATGTTTTTTTGAAGGGAATTGAAATTTGTTCTTAAACTGTGACGAAGATTTGTCTTCTTCTTTTTTTTACCCATATTGAAAAAATCAGGATTTACCGAAATTGTTTTGGTTGACATTAAAATTTTAAAAGAAAAACAAATTAGTATTTGAACGTTTTAATAATATTTTAAATTGATATAAAAATCAAATAAATAATTTAAATTATTTAAATATGGAAAAGGAAATGCAGAAAAATATTGAGAAAGATGTTGAGAAAGATGTTGAGGAAGATATTGAGAAAGATGTTAAGGAAGATATTAAAAAAGATGATAAATTATATAATAGTATTTCTTGGAAAATAATTGAAACTTATTTTAAGAATAAATATTTGACAAGATTGGTTAGACATCAAATTGAATCTTATAATCATTTCATAGAACATCAAATACGAGAAACTATTAAAATGTTTAATCCTGTGCATATTCTTTCGGATAATGATAAAGAAGAGCATGGTTCAAATTCTATTGAAATAATTGTGACATTTGAAAATTTGCAAATTTTTCGGCCACAGATTCATGAAAATAATGGTGCTACTAAAATAATGTTTCCACACGAAGCCAGATTGCGTAATTTTACATATTCTTCACAACTAACATTGGATATAAATATTAAAATTGTAAAATTATACGGTAAAGAATTAAATCGCGCAGAGACAATATACAAGAAATATCCAGCAATTCATATTGGGAAATTACCAATTATGTTAAAATCAAATATTTGCGTATTGAAACAGTTTTCATATATTGATAATACTGTTACAAAAGAATGTAAACATGATCCCGGAGGATATTTTATCATAAGCGGTTCTGAAAAAACAATTTTGGCACAAGAAAGGGCAGCTGAAAATAATATAATGTGTTTTAATATTAAAAAAAATAATAATAAATGGTCTTGGTTGGCAGAAATAAAATCAGTTCCTCTAAATAAGTGTATTTCTCCGAAACAAATCAGTATAACGATTGCAACAAAGAATAATGGTTATGGTCATACAATTGATATAAATGTACCACGAATTAAACAACCTATTCCAATTTTCATATTATTTCGCGCACTTGGTATATTATCGGATAAAGACATTGTGACATATGTGTTATTGAATGTTGAAAAAAAATATGAATCAAAATTATTATTTGGATTAAAAGCGTCTATTATTAAAGCAAATGAGTACGTTACACAAGAAAGTGCATTTGAATATATAATGACTTATGCGATGTATACTCCTATAAAAATGACAAAGGAAGATGGTATTTTGAAAAAAAGAGAATTCACGAAAAATGTTTTAAATAAAGACTTATTTCCACACTGTGGTACAAAAACACAAAAAATATATTTTCTCGGTTTCATGATTAACCAATTATTAATGACAAGTTATGGTTGGAGAAAAACAGATGACCGCGATTCTTATAAAAATAAAAGAATTGATTTGGCAGGTACCTTAATTAATAATTTGTTTCGTAATTATTTTAATAAAATGGTAAAAGACATGGGCAAACAAATTGTTAGAGAAATTAACAATGGTTCTTGGAAATCAACGAACAATATTAAAAATATTATAAATGATACAAATATTTATAAAATAATCAAATCAACGACGATTGAAAATGGTATCAAAAGAGCTCTTGCCACTGGTGATTTTGGACTTAAAAATACAAATTCGTCAAAGGTCGGTGTCGCGCAAGTTCTAAATAGATTAACATATGCATCAAGTCTTAGTCATTTGCGTCGTATAAATACACCGATTGATAAAAGTGGGAAATTAATCCCACCTCGTAAATTACATAATACGCAATGGGGTTTCATTTGTCCCGCCGAATCCCCAGAAGGACAAAGTGTGGGTGTTGTAAAAAATATTAGTTATATGGCTCATATAACCATAACAACATCGGATACACCTTTACTTGAATTAATAACTTCTGAAATAATTCAATTGGAAGAAAATAAACAAAATGAATATTGGGATTGTGTGAAAGTATTTCTAAATGGTTGTTGGATGGGTATTACAGATAAACCATTTGAATTTTATAGTAAAATGAAGGAATATAAATACAAAGGTATTATTAATATTTTCACGGGTATCACATTTAATATTCATTCAAAAGAAATATATATTTGTAATGATGCTGGTAGATTAACTAGACCGGTTTTCAGAGTTAAAAATAATAAATTGTTACTTGATGATAAAGATATAAAGTATATTTTAAGTAAAAAAAGTAAATGGGACGAATTATTCACAAATCACGAATTTAGCGAATCTGTATTAGAATATATTGATGCTGATGAACAGAATAATAGTCTTATCGCTATGAAACCTAGAAATTTGAAAGAAAAAGTGAAAAATGATATTTATTATAATTATACACATTGTGAAATACATCCAAGTACTATATTTGGTATTCTGGCCAACTGTATTCCATTCCCCGAGCATAATCAATCACCCAGAAACACATATCAGTGTGCCATGGGTAAACAAGCGATGGGAACATATACTACAAATTTTAAAGATAGAATGGACAAAACCGCGTATGTTCAAACTTATACAATGAGGCCATTGGTTGACACTCGGTTAATGAATATCATTAATCTTAATAAAATCCCAAGTGGTAGTATGGTAATTGTAGCAATTATGGCTTATTCTGGATATAATCAAGAAGATTCAATTATATTCAATGAAGGTGCTATTAAAAGAGGTTTATTTTCAGCAACGGTTTATCATACAGAGAAAGACGAAGATAAAAACATCCACGGTGATGAAGAAATTAGATGTAAAGCTGATAAATTAAAAACAAAAGGTATAAAATTTGGTAATTATGAAAAATTAAATGAATTTGGTATTATTCCAGAGAATATGAAAATTGAAAATAGAGATATAATTATAGGTAAAGTTGTACCCATTAAAGAAAATCGCAATGATCATACAAAAACTATTAAATATAAAGATTATAGTAAAATATTCAGAACACATGAATCATGTTTCGTTGATAAGAATTATATTAATAGAAATGGTGATGGTTACACTTTTGCAAAAATAAGAACCAGAACATATCGTATACCAGACATCGGTGATAAATTTAGTTCAAGGCACGGTCAAAAAGGTACAATTGGTATTATATTGCCAGAAGAAGATATGCCTACTACTGCGAATGGATTAAGACCTGATATTATTATTAACCCACATGCCATTCCTAGTAGAATGACAATTGCTCAATTAAAAGAAACTGTTCTTGGGAAAGTATTACTTGAATTGGGATTATTTGGCGATGGAACCAGTTTTGGAGAATACCCAATTAAAGATATTTGTGAAAATCTACAAATGTTAAATTATGAAAAACATGGGAATGAAGTTTTATATAATGGTATGACTGGTAACCAAATGGAAGCTGATGTGTTTATAGGGCCGGTATTTTATCAAAGATTGAAACATATGGTGGCTGATAAAGCACATAGTAGAAATATAGGACCAATGGTAGTCTTAACAAGACAGCCCGCTGAAGGTAGATCAAGAGATGGTGGTTTGCGATTTGGTGAGATGGAGAGAGATTGTATGTTAGCACATGGAACGGCGAATTTCATACATGATAGAACTTATTTATGTAGTGATAAATATCAATCGCATATATGTAATAAATGTGGGTTAATAGCTATTTATAATAATAAAAAGAACATTTATTTGTGCCAACCGTGTGATAATTATACAGATTTTAGTAAAGTTAATATACCTTATGCATTTAAACTTTTAATGCAAGAACTCATTACAATGAATATTGCGCCTAGAATTATTACATAATTATTGTAGAATTATTGTCCGAATATTTAGAATAAAAAAAAAATTATTTTTTATTATTTTTTTATTAATGGTTGTTTTCGTTTAAAATATAATATTTCAATTCCCATTATAGAATATAATGGATGAATATTATAAACTTTTAAATGCAACGCCTGATATGTCAACAAAGGAAATAAAAAAAAGATATATTCAATTGATGAAGAAGAATCATCCCGATAGAAGTGGTCAAGATGATAAATGTAAAGAAATGACCGCCGCATATCAAAATATAATTAAGAGGAAAATTATCAAGCGAAATGAAAATCTACCAATTTGCGATAAGATTGTTATACCTGAAATTTTATTATTGGAAAATAAGAAAAAGTCTAAGAATATATTTAAAAAGGTTTTTGATTTTTTTTTTGAATACGATTCGGATGATTCAAGCGATTCAAGTGATTCCGATTAATTAAAGTAATTATTTATAAACGCGATAATACCAATAATTACATCAATAATTAACACCATGTAAGCTTTGCTTTTCTTCATTATTGCTAAAATACCAAATAATACCCATAAAATTCCATGTATATTTCTAACAGGGTGCCACCACACTGATCCTCCAAAAGGAGAATTTTTCCCACCAAATTTACTCTGGTAAAAAAATGATAATCCAATTATAATGGCTATTATACCTAGATAAAAAAGTTGGTTTAAATTAGCATTTTTTGCAAAATGAATATATAATATACGAATTGGTAAACAGCCAAATATGAACAATAATTTTCTATATTTTTCTTCCATTTTAAAATATGTAGATATAATTAATTCAAATGGTATTTAACCTTTGTGTCCTGGTATTTAACCTTTGTGTCCCGGTATTTAACCTTTGTGTCCCATTAACCGTATTTCTTTTTTTTTTCCATTTTTTTATTTTTTCAATTTTTGCCTTGTTTTTTTTTTGTGTTGATTTTAGTTTTTTTATTTGCTTTTTTTTTTTGAGAATTACTTGCTTTTTTCATTTTTCTTCGTTCTTTCCTTTTAAAAAATATAGGCTTTGGTGTAGGTTGTAATAGATTACCATAACTTAATAGTGTATCCGGGTCAACGCTCGCGAAGATTAAACCTGGTTGCTTATTGTGGAAATCTTTTGAACCAAACATCCTATCAGTTTCTGCGTGTGGATTGTATGACAGTATAATTGTTAAAGCCATCATATAGTTAATTGATGCCTTTTTAAAATTACCTTTCGTATAATTTAAATAACCTTCTTGTAACATTCCCAAAGCCGTTCCCAAAACTGGTTCAACTTTGTGTTGTCGCTTATCAATTAAATATTTTTCAAACAGTTTAATTTTGAAATTTATATCATTTTGTAACTTTTCTAAATACGCATCGTTTGGTATATATTTTTCTTGTAAATTTTTAATTTGTGCATTATTTTTGCACATATTTTTATGTGTACCTTTCCGAAGTCTATATCTAGCTGGATCATCGTGTATTGACCTTGAGAGATTCATATATACAATGTTAATAAAAAATATCCTTCAATAAAAAATCATTAAATGTATTTCTTTTATTTTCCCATGTTTTTAATTTCTACGTTTTTTTCTACGCTTTTTGGTTCTTTTTTTGATTTTCCTTTAGCCGACTTTACAATTCGTGTTGCCAATTGTAGGTCTGTTAATGTATTCTCTGTAATCACATGTTTTCGTTGGTGATGGTGATTCAATGCGCCCAACAGTTCCGTGTGGTTGATCATTTTTCCTTTGTCCCCAACATATATAATATACTTTCAAACAAACCCAATCAAAACCCCAATATATTTGTCCCTAAAAATTCATTTTCTAAATATAATGGTATCTCTTTAAAGTCAATCAACTTTTTATTTAATTCATATCTTTCTCTCACAGATTCTTTTTCAATTCTTTCTCTGAGAGAAGTTTGATCGTCCCAATATTTCAACGCCGTTTTCTTACCACATCTATTAAATAATCTAGGAATATTATCACTCTTATCACCCAATATAATCTTGCAAAATAGATCACATTCGGAATTACCAGATGAGTTCTTTTCAGTTCTCAATGGTTTTAATTTCAATGTAAATATATCGGTTTTATCATTGATTAGTTGCAAATAATCATGGTCAGCGGTTATAATGGTTACTTTAACATCTTCATTCTTTATTAAATGTTTCGTCGCAATAGCGATACAATCATCCGCTTCAAGTTTTGGATGATACAATACAGTTTCAATACCAGCCTCTTTAAATAATTCATCGTAAGCCATTTTAAAGAAAGGTTGACCGTAAAAATTAGAGTAATCTCGTTTCCCTTTATATTGATCAATGAAATCGTTACGCCAAATATCACATCTCGTGCAATCTTTTGCGACAATTATTTGAGCATCTTTAATGTTCAATCTTATAGGTATTTCTTTTATTTTATTTACAAATGTTCTTTTAAAACTTGATACAAATTCTGGATTTTCAATAGGTTTTAAACATAATGGTTCTTTTTGTGTTATTTTCCACCACGCCATTACCGCATAATACCTGTAGAACACGAAATAACTCCCATCAATTAAAATAATGTTTTTTGTCATATTAAACTATAATAAACCGGTATTATAATTATATGTTATATCAATTTAATTATGTGCAAATATAAAAAAGCAAAAGCAAAAATGCGTTGGAAATGGAAAAAAAAACGAATTCGTAGACTACGACGAAAAAGAAGAAAAATGAGGTCAAGAGCTAAATAAATTGTGATAATTATATATAATGGACATTGTACGGAATATCAAAAACACCATAAATATGAAAGTTTCCAATGATTATTTAGGATACAGTAAGTTTAAAAAAAAAATAACTTTAGAGAAAAGAACGGAACAATCTAAGATAATTATGGAAAAATATCCAAATAGACTTCCTATAATTTGCGAGACATCTGATAAATTACCAGAATTGGATAAACATAAGTATTTGATACCAGAAGATTTAAAATCCGTATCATTTATGTATATAATAAGAAAACGTATTAAATTGAAACCGGAAATGGCTATGTATTTTTTTGTTAATAATAAATTATTGCAAGCGAATAGTGAAATGTCTCAAATATATCATAAATATAAAGATGAAGATGGTTTTTTATATATTTACGCGTGTTCTGAAAGTACCTTCGGATAAATAAAAATATTCAATTATTATATAATGAAAAATAGTGTAAATAAACTTTTAGTTGTACGAAAAACATATGAACAAACTGGTGGCAATAACGTAGGTCCAACTGCAGATAATTCAAGTAGAATTGCGTTATTAAAAAAAGTTCAAGTGAGAACCAAACAAAACGGTAAAAAACAAATATCGCAATTATGGGGGTTAAATGATCTTGCCGAAAAGGGTAATAAATCTGGTAGTGGTGGTGATTCCGGGACAAGAACCTATTTCGTCGGTATTTTCCCACGCATGGCTTTTTAAAAAACATTTTAATATCTAATAATATATTATAATGTTTCAAAAATTATTAGTTGAATTTTTAGGTACTGTATTTTTTCTTTATGTTATATTGGCAGTGGGTCACCCTTTAGCAATAGGTTTAGCTTTATCAATCGCAATAATGGTGGGTGGTAAAATATCAGGAGGACATTTTAATCCTGCGGTTAGTGTAATGATGGTTGCTGCTAAAAAAATTAGCATGAACGACGCGGCTCCGTATATTTTAGCGCAAATTGCAGGAGGTTTGGTAGCTTTAGAGTTATATAAACGGATTTAAATAATATTTTTAATATATACATTTTTTTTAAATATAAAATATATATATACAATGACCTTATCAAATAAAAAAAAAAGATCAAAAAGTCGGGCTTCTAAAAGATTTAGAAGAACAATAAAATTAAAGAAAAAATTTAAAAAAAAACAGTCAAGAAAAAAGAAAAAGAGAAAACAAAAACAAAAACAAAAAGGTGGATATTCTTTAAATCCATTTACTTGGTTAAACAAAGATCCACCAAGTGCAATACCAACTCAGCAACCGGTTAACGTACCAACTAACCCCAATATGAAAAATTCAACCGATTTTTTTGGCGAAATAGCAAATAAGGCCATGAATGTTAATAAAGGGGTACAGAAAAGTTTTGATAAAATTTTAAAAAGTGGTTCTGACAATATAGAATTACCTGGTGAAGCGTCTATTAAAAAGTTACAAAAAGAGTTACAAAAAGGAATGGACGAAACAAATTCACAATTTTTATCAATGATAAACTGGTTAAAAAAAAAACAAGAGTCTAATCCAAAAAAATGCCCATGTTGCAAACAAAATATCGGCGATGCTGTCGGAAAAGGACCAACGCTAACAGCGCCTGTAGCACCCACCGCAACAGCACTAACACTAACACCTGTAACAGCAGCAGGACTAACACCACCTGTAGCACCCACCGCAACAGCAGCAGCAGGACTAACACCACCAGCACCAGCAGGACTAACACCACCAACACGAGCACCAGCAGGACTAATACCACCAGCAGGACTAATACCACCAGCAGCAGGACAAGCACGACTACCAACCGGATCACGCGGAGGCCGCAAGAAAAAATGAACTAAGTTAAAAAATTATTTATAATATATTATAAAACAATATATAAATGTTTAAATTTTTTGTAATAGCTATTTTATTAATAAATGCTATATTTTGGGGTGTTTACCCTGTAAATGATTTTTCACCTCATCAAAAATTCATTGATAAATTAAATATAAAATACGAGATAACACCCTTATTTCATATTTTAATAGGTGTAATATTTTATTTATTAGCATTAACTATTTCGCATTCATATATTTCATAAAATATTTTAACATATAAAATATTTTAACATATAAAATATTTTAATAATTGCTTTCCTTTTTCAAAACTTTCCATAACAAGTATGCCAATAGTAATCCAAAACTAACATTAAACATTTTTGCAATTGGTTTATCGCTTAACATCAATTTCCGTTTATCATCTCCATCGTTAACAAATAAATTAGCAAATTGTTCAGTTACATGTTTTGGACAATCATTCTTCGTATCACCAGTTATCGTATTCTTATTTTTACCATTTTCTTTACTAAAACTACATGGAGATATATCCGAAGCATCTGATAAAGACACATAATGAGTATCTGTAGTGTATTCGTGTCTCCAATCATTTGGATTATTACCTTCGTCAATAAATTTAATTACTTCCATATTTAATTCTAAACATGGTGGGACGGCAGGCGCTGTAATTGAGTTTAATAATCCCATAGGGTTAAAAACTGACAAATTTTCTATCATACCTGGAATTAATCCTCGCATACCTTTTAATTCCCCAAGACCGAGTATTGTACCAGTTGGTAAATTGTCAATATAAACATATCTATCTTCTTCATGCTTTGGATCTTTCAATTTATCTATTACTTCTGTACCCCCGGCAATTTTGTCATCTGTTGGTTTATAATATATAAAATCACATTTGTTACCATTACCCTCGTCATTTTGGTCCCTTTGGCTACACAGAAGTGGTTTTTCAGATGTTTCCCCATTGGGACCCGGAACCATTGCACCCTCACCATCTTCACTCCATAACGCTGTTACAGGAACACCTTTGTCGTGTTTTACTTTATAACATTTCCCCATAGTTTTCATGAAAAATTTATCACCCAACGGTTCATCGCGACCCTCTCTATTTACTTTGGCATTCGCGTGTCCACTACCTGTAATTAAAATTTGACCATAATTAATTAGACCCGATACATTTTTTATTAGTGCATCTATTGAACCTTCTGGTGTCATACCTAGATCTTCGGGACCCGTTATATTTTTATGGTAATAATATGTTTGTCCTAAATATTTATGATTGGCGTGATCTGCGTCGTCTGTGGCTTCGGATTCGTCATTTGTTAAGCCTTCCCTCATATGTATAAATAAAATATAATAAATATTATTTATATTTATATTTAAATGGATACCGATATTTTTTTAAAAAACCCAATAAAAACATGTAGAATTTGTTTAGAAGAAGACAGTGATGAATATATTTCACCATGTTTATGTAAAGGTACTCAAAAACATATACATATTGAATGTCTGAAAAAATGGCGAGATACAAACCTTGATAATATTGACAAAAGAAATTCATGTGAAATTTGCAATTTCAAATTTATATTCAAAAATAGACATTTAATAGATCATTCAATATATTTAATTGATCGTGGAAAATATTTATTATTGAAACATTTATTATTATTGTTTATATCATTTATAATAATTACAATTGAATATTCTGATGACTTTTTTATAATTAGAACATTAAATATGTATAATAATTCCAGTTTACTTAAATTATTAAGAACTGGATATTATTTTTGGTATGTATTATTCTATTTTCCCTTTACATATTTTATATTTGAAATTGCTTATATGATATATTTTAATATACAATATCGCGAAATTATTAGAAATTCTATTTATATTGAAAATATTAAATACAATAGAATAATATATAATTCCCAGGTTTTTATATTTTTATTTTATTACTATTTTTTTTTTATGATAAATATTACAAAACTTTATATGTTTTCAAACTTTTTCATAACACTATATAACATCATCGTACGACAATATTTTTTTAAAATGCATAATTCAATAATTAATAAAATAATCATACAAACAAACCTTGATAATGTTATATTATCATTTGAAGACAAACCATTATTGTGTTACAATATTGAAACCAAGTCAAATCAGGCAAGTGATCCGAGGAGCGACATAAGAGGTGATATGTTAAGCAATATAATGAGTGATATGTGAATTTAGAGATAAGTTGAAAAAAAATTCAAATCTAGGCGGAATTAATATCATTTTTTTTATCACTAATAAATATGACATGTTTTTGGGATGGTATTTTACGATCGCTTAAAAAAGAGGACTTTGATTATGTTTCTTATAATGAACCTAAAACACAATTAAATTTCATTAATTTTTTAAAGAAAAATAAAAGGGAAATGAATAATGTATTATGGCAAAATAATACATTACGAGAACAAGAAATAACTGAATGTTTAAGTTGGATTGGTGAGTATGATATAAAAGGTATACACGATGGACATTTGACATCTGTATGTGATCCGTTTTTATTATTAATTTGTGAATTATTCAGTGTTAATATTACACATAATTATGGTAAACATACTATACTTTATGTTAATAAATGCAAAGTAAGAAAAACTTTATTATTTTCATCCAATGGGAGCCATTTTGTTTGTTCCCGATAATTTTTTGAATAACTTTACTTTGTTATACTCTGTTTTACTCGGGTGATATTTTTCCTTTTTTCGCGTTTTCAGCGTCTTCTTTAGTTTTATTTATAGCAGCTGTTATTTTTTTTTCATCTCTTTTCATGCTAAATGTTGTGTCATCCGTCTCCTTTTTTATATCCTGTATATTCTTTATTATATTGGCTTGTTGTGTCTTTAATAATAATAAGTCTGATTTAACACTATTCATTTTTACCGTATCGGTGGATGATAATTCAACACCCTCTCTAAGTTTTATATCATAGTTACTTTTAATTATTTGATAACAAAACAAGCTAATTATGAATAAACTAATTATTATACATGTAAATTTATAACAAATTTCTTTCATATATAAATATTAAACATTTTTTTTTTAGCATGGAACACCACCGGAACTCGTTCCATCTGGAGATGCACCAGCAGCATCATCAACTCCCCCGCATTTTTTATCTCCCACCGGTTTTTTACCTTCTTCGCTTGAAGACGCTAATAAAGAATCAACTACATTCGTATATTTTTGTTTTGCCGAATTAAAATCATTAGAACTAGGCTCTAAAAATTCATTAAAAAAATTACTCGCCCTCTTACTCATTTTATCATTTTTATATGTATTAATTGAAGCTGAGTTTTCAGAAATTAAATCCGCCATATAAGCATCTGTTTTTTTATAAGCAATATTTTCTTCTTTGCATTCGTTGTAATTTTTTTGTTGTTCGCCCAAATTACCTTCTTCACCGTCTTTATCATATCTATACCCACCTTTACAACCCAAACCTTCAAATATCGGAATAGAACTACTCAAGAATATACCCAAGAATAAAAATATTAATACCACAAAAAGAATATCTTTCATATAATAAAGTATTATTATTATCTTATATATATATAAATGTATTGGTCAAGAAAATTTAGATTATATAATTGTACAACAACACCATGTGATTATATCGGCATTGCTAAAAATGACAAACGTCACGCAATAAGATACCCTGATATTTCCGGATGTAGTTACGATAAATTAAGGAAACACCCCAGAGTTCAAAATAATAAAGAAGAAATGAAATCGTTGATAGGAAGGGGTAGATTTAACGATGTTTATAAAAGTAGAGTATCCGTTGATAAAGCTGCCGGTATTAGATGTGGTCGCAGTTTAACTTATTCATATAGACGAAATCAACCAGCAAAAAATGGTCAACTTGGAAACGATGATGATTACAATTACTCATATAATGAATTTTTAAGAAATAAAAAAATGACTTATAAATATAGATTACCGACTAGCACTGCTACGGATTCAACATATAAAGTCGGTGGTTATGGTGGCAGTAAGTGTGAAATAGCAGAATGTACTACTAAAAACAACACTGTAATTTGGAAACCGAACAATGAAAAATATAATGTTCAAGGTGCGGTATCTAGTAGTTCTAGAATTGATCGTCTAAAGTTAGAAACTATACGAGGTTCAAAAAAATGTGAAAATAATAATGCAAAATGTGGTGTTTTATATTTTGCTGGTAAACCTAGAAATGAAGTTATTTATAATAAATCTCATAAGGAATTGTGTGGCAATCAAAATAAAGCAAGAGGTAGAGCAAGAGGTCGGTCAAGTCAGATGTCAACTACATGTTATTGAAATATTTAACAAATATTTAACAAATTAACAAATCCACAAATAAATATTTAACAATTAAATATTTATAAATAATATATGGATAATAAGTTAATTGGAAATATCGTTTATAGAGTTGAACGCTCTACACTTACAAAATTGGAAAACCCACGATTGAATAACATCTCTTTTAATGATTCGTGTAATATCAGTACAAAAGAAAAAGAAAAATGTCCGGGAACTTTCATGCAAAAAAATGTTTTGCCCATAAACCAATGGAGAAAAACATTGAACTTTTCTAATTGTGTACCAACCAATGTGATATATAAAGATAATAAAGCCGTTAATGGACACAAAAGGTGCCTAGGTGGGGTATGTTATAGACCAATTCGTAAACCAAACACGGAGTTTATTTCATCATATACAACTTTAAATCAGCGTAGAAAAAATATAAATTTTAATAAACATTTAAATTTTAATCCCGGTGCTAAATTTTCAAATCCTAAATTTAATACAAATGGGGCAGTCAGTAGTAGAAATAGAATAGCAGCTCTAAAGAATGGTAATAAGAATAATAATGTTTATCAAAAAAGATGTGATAATAAACAAACGGAACAATATAAAAGATTTAAAATTGTCAGAAAAAAATGTAAACCGTATCATTATGGTGGTAAGTGGAAAACCGCTTTGCTTACTTGTAAGCCTTAAATTCTTAATTTATAAATAGTTGGGATAACACTTTTCGTTAGTGTATCTATTTTTTTATTATTCATATTTTTTACCCACGATCGTTTATTTATATGCCTATCATTTACCCAAAAAACTTCATTTTTTTTATTTTTCCAATTTGAAGTGGTATTTATAAATTTTTTTGTAAATGCCTCACCATATTCCAAGCACCCAGATATAACTATATCCAGATAACTTTGAGATATTGGACATTTCATGGTTGGATAATCAATTTTACCGGTAATGATGTAAATATAAATATTGCATGGATAATTTGGTAACGCGTATTTTGATTTTAGTATATTTTTACGAGGATCATATTTAATTTTAATTCTTTTATAACCTTTTTCTCTTTTATCAAATTTTTTAATGCATGTGAAAATTGGTGTTAATGTTCCATTTATATTTTGCGGATTTTTACTTTTTACAATACCTAAAAAACTATAATTACCATATTGACTTTTTTTACAAATCCATAAGCGATGATAACCACATTTCTTTGATAATTCAACTGGTATTGGCTTCCCCATATTTTTACACGTGGTTTTACTCGATATGGTGTTTATTAAACTCCCATATCCGAATATAAAATTCATGGGCCTATTAATGGGTTTTTTTATGGACCTTGTCGGGCGCTTACGCGTCTTCTTTCGTTTTTTTTCTTTAAACTTTCTTGTCATGATATATAACGGTTATAATTTAATTTAAAAAAATATTTTTAGTACTAACGATATCTTTTATTTTATTAATTTCAATACTATTTTCATTACACCATTTAATACATCGTTGTATATTTACACTTTTCATCTTTTCAATCTTATCTTTATATTGATCTCTATTTTCTATCAATTTTATAGTATATAAAATATTTTCAATCTGTCTTTGACCTAAAATATGATTAATCTCTTGAATTATATTCAAAAAATATAAATTTTGCTCCAAATTTAATATAGACGCGATGTTATATTTATCAAAACGGATGTTATTTAACAATTTTAAAGTTCTATAAAATTTTTTTTTTACTGTTAAATCAATGTCACGCTTTAATGAAATACAAACAATATACTTTTCTGAATTAGCATAACGACTCGTATTCGGTTTAACAATAAAAACACTTTCATAATAATATGATAATAGATAAACAATGTCTATTGATAATTTATTAAAAATATCAAAAATCTTTAAAACGAAGGTACCTTCCCTTTTTTGCATGGACAACGCATAAAATACTTGAGTTATTAATAGTCTACTCGCCATTATTTCTTGATTATTAAAATCGTCTGAAAAATCAATACCGCCGTCCGCGGTTATTATTTCAAACTTATTTTTATATTTTGTACAACAATGTTTGAAATTTTCATCATTATATAAATTCCCTGTATTATCAACACCCTTTTCTAATATAATATTTGGATTTTTATCAAGAAAACCTTTACTTTTTTTCCATCCCGGTGTATTTCGCATACCATCTTGTAAGGTCATGCCGTAATATGTATCTTTTTTATTTTGTCTAAAAAAGGAAGTAGCTTCTATAAATCCCCCTGGACCTTCTGCTAAATGAAACGTATCTATTGGGTGGTCGTAATCTAACAAATTAAACATATTGTATATTTCAAGTAATTTATAAAATGCTCTTGAAATTGGTTTATATTTGCTTATTGAAATGTTATTATTTGGTATATTTGTATGTATAAATTCATATGGATTTGTATAAATCTTCATCATATCCCATGATTTATAAATTTTGTCAATTTTTTTTTTTGTTTCTTTTAAATATTTTGATAAATTATGACTGCTAACTTGGTTTATATTTTCTCCTTTATTTACTAAATTAATTTTATATGTATTTTCGGTAATATTGATATTAAGATTTGATGGTATTTTAAAATAAGACATATGGTTATTTAAAATAGTTGTTCAATTTTTAAACTATTTTAAATAATTAATATTAAAATGAAAATAAACTGGAAAATAATCCAACATTTTCAACTGCGTTCCCCTGTACATTTGCTTGGACGTTCCCCTGTACATTTGCTTGGACGTTTCCTTGTGTGTATAATTCATTTTGTACTTGTAATACAGTGTTTTTAAAAATGATTGGTTTAATATCATTATCAAAAGAATCAATGGTTTTACTATAGAACTCTGTAATAAATTCTCGCATATGTGTAGATCCCATGCTTTTATTGCAAGATGAGCATATGGGTCTTAGGTTGCTAACAGATATGTCGTCATTTTTTCCTTCTTTTAATAATGACGCGGTTGATACAACGTGTCCAGCTTCAAATTCTGATTGATGCACCACATTCTTTCTACAACAATAACAATGAGCTTCGCCGTACTGTTTTCCAACATATTCATCCCAAACTTCCCTCTTAATTCGTACACCTATTCTTTTTTTTAACGTCTTTTTCTTTTCCTTTTTAACTTCAAATCCTGTTTGATTTAAAATTATATGTTTAACCCATTCATAACCATATCTATCTGTTACATGTGGCAACATTCCCAACCAACACTCGCCATTTTTTCTACATTTTTCTCTCATAACTTCTGGGTGTTTTATTTTTCTATAAGAAGTAAATTTATCCACTGCCCAATCCTTCATTGAAATGTTGAGTTCGTCAATGCATTGTATTATATCTTCTGTTTGAACTTCACATTTTAATAATTTATTTAAAATTTCAACTAGAAAGCCCACCGCTTCTTGAAAATGATTTTTATTCATGAATGGTCTGGATGGTCTATTGCTTGATTTCCATATTTTCGGGAATTTTTGTTCAAAATATAAAAAAACACTTTCTGGAACATTTTTATCAATTGTATCTGAAAACTCTGGTAGAGGTGTATTTTTATTAATGATCTTGTAATTTTCCTCGTATTCTTTTTTAGTTTGTATAGTTACAATTTCCAAAATAATTTCATTATCTGTCCCATCGTACCCTTTTTTTAATAATTCTTTGATTGATTCGTAACGATGTTGACCATCAGTTAGATAATTTTTATTATCTTCAACGCAACAATGAATATTTATAATTCCTAAAAAATTAAATTTTTTATTTTTTATAAATTGATTTTCTTGATATTTTACAATTTCTACAATTTTATCAGCATCTTTTAAACGTTGAATGATGGGCAATTTCATTGGCAGTTCCATTAATTTTGAAAATGAGATTGACCCATATGTTTTATTATTAACTTGGAAATGTTTGTTAAATACTTGATTATTTATTAACATATATAAAAAAATATGTTAATAACCATTTAAATAACTTTGTTTTATTATTGCTGCCTTATTGCTGCCTTATTATTGCTGCCTTATTCTTTCCCCATATCAGGTAGGGTTATTTTTTTATTAAACTTTTGGATTACTTTTTTGGAAATTTTCTCCGCCATTATTTTTCTAATTGTTTCTCTAGACTTTTTCATTTCGCCCAATTGATCCGAATCTGTCTTGGCAATTTCAATATTATAAACATTCTTGGTATTTACATCTCTGAGTTTTTTAAATACAAAATAATTATTAAGAAAACTAATTTCCTTTTCATATTCATCCATACTTAAGGCTTCACCAACTTCATTTGATTTCAATCTTTTTGATTCAAATTCGTCATTCATAACTCTAAATAATTCCTCAAAACTACCAATGGAATTGGGTAATCCAATATTATTGGCTTCTTCTAAGGAAAGTGGAACAAATCCATAATTTTCCATTAACATAATGAAATAATCAAAATTAACAAGAAACTCATTAAAACTTTTATTAATTGATTCTTGATATACCTCAATGGTATAACCTAATGAATCTGTTGAATCGGGCATTTCGGTATTATCGTATAATTTTTTAATAGACCATATTTTCTTTTTATCCTTTAAAATGAAAATATTTTCATTTTTATTTTTTGATCTAAGTTTATCAAATATTTTTTTACCATTATAACAAGTACCAATCATGTAACCTCCCACTGCACAATTTTCTGAGCAATTCCTAATAAAACCATTCAAAGTTATATTGTCTCTAAAGAAGTAATGGATTGAAAACTGATTTGAAATTATATTAAATCCGTTTTTTGAAATCCCCCATCTATCATAAACACCATCTCCCATTTTTTTCCTGTCTTTTGACCCAATACCGTTTAAAGAATTTATCATCATTCTACCTTTGTCACTTTTAGCCGCGGTTGTATTTTTAATATTCTCAGACGCATCCCCATGTATAAATAACGCGTCAAACATCTTTCCTTTTAATTTTCTCTTCATTTTTATATATCTGGCGCACGATCCATCCATTTTATTTTCAATATTATCTTTTGAATAATCCATACCAAAAACAAACCTTAATTTCGCGTTCAACCATTTATTAAGATCACCCGATTTACCAACGGACATATCAAATAAGGTGCTACCTATATTAGCAACCGATGTTATTAACTTATTCTTCACATATCTATTATGAAAATCGCGCAAACCTTTCGTGTGAGTTTCCTTTGATTTTCTATTATAATAGACATCGTCGTCCAAATTATTTTCAATAATATCTTCACCAGTTGATATAATATCACTGGTAATTGGTAAATTTATTGAACGCCATACACTTTGTGCAACATGATAAGCATTGCCATAATTCCTACCACCATTTCTATAATCACTCGTTTTATCATACCTTACGCGAATTGGCACCCACTGCCAATGTTCATCGGCGTTTTTATCAAAGCGAAATTCTACGATTGTATTATCCACTATTTCTTCTTCTCCATTTTCTGTCAACATTTGTTGCTTACCATCTTTATTTTTTAATAATATGTTTACCAAGTGTATTGGGTAATTTGGCGTTGGGTTAGTTGGGAAAAATGGTGCGGGTTTGTAATTATTTTTATCATCTCTTGATAAATAAATATTATTTTGCATAATATCTTCACATGGATTTAAAAACCCATGTTTTTTTTCTTCAAATCCAACTCGCAAACTTAATGTTTTGTAATAACGTATTTGTTCACTTTGTGTCATATTTTTACCATCTTTATATATATTGTTTATTTTGTCCATATCATTTCCATTTTTTTTTGTTTCAATTAAGAAATCAATAGTGTTGTATTCGGGTGGTTTCCATTTAAAACTTAATTCCCATGTTTTATTTTTTTCCAAAATCCCTAATTTGGTTGAACCGACTGATTTATTTATAGGTGTGAAAATCAATCCATCGGTCTCATAAATGAATAAACCATTCTTTTTATTATCTAAAATTTTCTTACATTGGTCAAATATATTTGATTCTTCAAGATTGGTGTAAAAATCTTTAACACTTATATTCATTATGATATCTTTTTTACTGACACATGTTAAATTTGCATTTTTTAGAACCCTATGTAATTCAATAAATCTAAACTGTACGTCGTCTATTTTTTTATCATATTTCATATTTTCCATTTCCAAGAAAGGACATACTCGGATATCTCGCTCGTTTAACCAATATATGTCAAAGCATAAATAATAATTAATGTATTTACCATGTTTATCATACAATACGTGTTCACCATCTATAATGGTATTTAGATAATCAGAATTATTACAAACTATTCCGGTGAATTCAATATTCAAGTTAATATCTATCAAATATACCTTTTTATTTGAAGCGATAAATAATAATTTTCTTGTACCATCCGCTTTTTCCGTTACAGTATATGGGTGATTGATATTACCAATTGAGCTGTAATCACTAGCCAATGGAATTATATTTTGCATTTCCAGACTAATGGTGGACGGTCCAATAAAATTCCATCTTTTTTTTCTTTTTTTTCTATTGTAATTGTTATCTTCTTCCAGTTTTAAATATTCTTGATTAGTTTTTGTTAATTTCAAATATTCTTTTAACGTATTTTCTATTTCATCGTATGAAACAGGATAATTTGAATTTTGAAGACCTGATAAAATATGTTGTACCCCCTTTTTAACCTTATAAATAACTTCATCTTCTTTTAACTGATATACTTTCTTATTGAGCAATTCCAATTCAATTTCAAAATGTTCAGAATTATCAAACACATTGGATTCTTGTATTGTATGTGTGGGTATCAACCAATTTTTACCTTTGACATTATTGGATGTTTTTAAAATACTAAAATCTATTTTATAAGGCGTACCTGGTAATGAAAATGTTACTCGTTTAATTAAACGAAATGTTTTTTTTGAATTAACCCAAGTACTCAATATATTACTTAATAAACGATGTTTTTTATTTATTTTCTTTTCTTCCTTATAATTAACGCGAAATTCGTGACTATGATAATCTATAGGTGTTAATCGTTGACCCATACTTCGTATAGTTTTATGAAATTTTTGCATAAATGTTATATATTTTGGAATGTCGTTTGTATTAAATGTATTGGTTTTGCAATATTTTTGAATATTATACAATCCTTCAATGGTTGTTCTTATATTTGATAATTTTTCCCTACCAGTATTATCGTCAATATATTGGTTTTGAATGTTCAAATGATATTTTTCTTCACCCATTTGGACAAATCCGATTGATTTCATTTTTTTTATTGTCTGATTAAAACTGATTCTCGTAATAGGATTATGATATTTTGTACCAAATCTTATTTCCAATTCATCATTGTTATTTTTATTTTGGAGAAAAAGGCCAATATATTCTTCTAATTTTGGTTCATCTTTTTTTCTTTTCGACATTGATATATATACAAATTGATATTATTTTATATATATTTATTTAATTCAATTTAAGTACTAGCTTTTCATATAATTCTTTTTTTGTAAATGATTTTTTTCCCATCTTTATAGTTGATATATCCAATTTATTACAAATTTCTTTAACATCTGCCAATTTATAATAAGAAATATTTTTTATTTGTTTATCTAAAGAAGTTATTATGTATCTATTATTCTTAATTTCATCGTCAATATTTTCTCTTAAATGGTATACGTCATTGATTTTATCATGGTAAATGATAAATGTTTCGTCAAAATCACCATATTCATAATAAACCACGTCCGTATAATAAACAAAATTAATTTTTGATAAATGTAAAATTATCATTATTGATTTTATAGATATTTTTTTGGAATATAATATATCTTGTTCAATTTCGGAAATTTTGAATTTAAATATTTTTAATTGTTTTTTTTGACTATGTATTTTTTCCGCTAAATTAGTTTTAATTTTCATTTCCAACGTATATTTATTACCAATGACTTGACCATTATTAAAAAAATACCAATACCAAAATAATTTATCGTCGTCTAACACTTGTTCATATTTTGTCTCCGGTGCATAATGTTTCGTATCCTTCGTTTCCGGTGCATAATGTTTCGTATCCTTCGTTTCCGGTGCATAATGTTTCGTATCCTTCGTTTCTTTTGTCTCTGTTTCATGTTTTGTACAAATATTTTCTTCAATAAAAAAACATTTTTTTTTGATTCTATTAAGATTTTTTTTATTTAAAAAAAAATCTTCAAATTCATGTTTGAATTTCATTAATTGATTCCTTATCATTTATCAAATTTTTATCTTTATCTTCTTTTTTTATATTCGTAAAGAAATCTTTTTTAAATTCCTTTTTGATATTTTCAAAATTTGAAATATTTTTTTCTTGCATTTTAACATATTTTATATATACTTTTATTTCTTGTATTGTTTTTTCTGAAACTTGATTTAGATTTATAAAAACACCATTGCGATTTTCTGAAAATTTAACATTATTTTTTTTAATTATATCAAAAATTTTTTGGTGGTGTCCATGATCTAGATTATTAACAATTTTATTTAAAATAGTCAATTCTTCAATATTTTTTGTATCCATTTAAATAATATTATTTAAATAAATTTAAGTTTTAATTAATTTTTAAGTTAATTTTTAAGTTAATTTTTTTTGGTTCTATTTTGTTTGCTATTTTGTTTGCTATTTTGTTTGTTCTTATTTTTTTTTACCCTCAATAATTCAGCAATAACATATATATTTTTATCATTTAATTCAAAACGCGTCCCTATAACCTTAACATTTATAATATCACCTTGGACTAATTTTATAAATATTGGATTATTTGCATAATGATCGCGAGCTAAAAATATTGTAACAGGTGATTCCGTTTGATTATAATATGAAGCTCTTATTCCAGCTTTTGTCACATTATCTATTTTACACAAAATTTTCATACCTTCTACTGGTCTACAAATTAAGCACTCAAAAGAAACATCAAAGCTAACATAATCATTGTCCAATACACCAGAAGAATATGTTACAATTTGAATACTATTATTTTTTATATAACCTTCTTTGGAACATTTTCCCTCATATGTTTTTGATAATTCAGTTTGAATAACATTTAATATATTGGAACCTACCAAATTAATGGATATAACCACTTTACGATGTAATAAATTTTTTGAATAAATGGATAATTTCTTAGACATTATATTATATTTTAATTATATTATAATTATAATTATATCAATTTAAGTTTATTTTAAAAATGGTGTTTTTATATCCGCGGGGATTTTTTTTAAATTGTATAATACTTCTTCAATTGCTGTAAAATAAAATTTTTTAGTCTGTTCATTTCTAAGTTTATACTCATAATCCAAATATCTAAAAAGAATTTCAATTTCTACACACAATTTAACAGGATTTAATTTTGTTATGTTTTTTATTTCTATAAAATTGTTAATTTTATTAATCTTACCTTCTTTCAAATATCTGTTTTGTGGCTCTTTTTCTATTATTTGAAAAAATAATGAGTATAATTTATTCACCAGCGTTATCAATTCTGTTTTATTTCCACCACATTTTCTACCAGTATTATTTTTCTTATTTAATAATTGTTTTATTTTAAAAACATATCTGTTACTATCTTTAAATTTACTTAAAAATCCGAATATATTATTTATATTTTGTTCGTTTAATGTATATTTTTCTTGGATTTTTTTTAAAACACCAGAATTCATTTTTTCCTCACTCAATCCATCTGTATATTTTAAAATTTTAAATTTATATAATACATCCTCATCATTTCTTAAAATGAAATATTTTTCATTATTGTACTCAACGCTTTTATTGTTAAAATATTTCTCTGCAAAATTGAAAACCGATTTATCTTCATCTGGATCTTTATGAAAAAAATCCAATAACATTTTTTTTTCTTTATATTTTAATAAATCAAAAATATGAAATATTATAAATTCTTTAAGGACATCTTCATTGAAAAATGATATTTCTTTCATTTCATTGAGAACACGTTTAGATGCACTTGTCCATCCAAATTTCCTTTCTAATGTATTTGTTTTATCTAATACATATAATACCTGATCTTTTATATCGTTCAAAGTATTCTCATAATTTATTATTCGCAATACCTTATCATCTTTTGAAATTATTATAGTATTTTTATCCAATTTATGAGGTGCTGGTTGTCTCATTTTGTAATTTGTCAAAGCCATTGTTTCATTTATATCAATTGGGTGAAATAAATAATATTCATCTATATTTTTTAATTTACCAATCCTATTTAATTTATCAACCAAATATTCGTTATTATCAATCATGTAATTTATTGCAGAATTAATTTCATCTTTTTCATATTTTTTGGATGTGTTTATTTTTTTTATTAATTCCGATTTACTATATAAATATTGATCTTTAAATAATTCTTTAATTTTGGTTGTTATTATATCGTTGTTTATATTTAAAAAGGTATCGTTAAATGTATGTCTTTCAATTTCACCTTCATTACTTGTATTGCATTGGAAATTGCATTTTTCAAAATCGCATTGTACACTATCATCTTTATCACCCAATAATATATTAATTTCATCACCAGTTGATAATATTTGAGATACACTTTTACCATATGTATTTTTTACACTCATTTGTGTTTGATTTACATTTAATAGACAATCCACTGCATTTTTCTTTAAAATTTTATTTATTTTACCAATCTTAACACCTTTCCTTTCTGCTAGCCTATAAATATATAAATCTGCGGATTCTTCTTCTTCATGGTTTTGAATATCGCCATCATTAAATAATTCCGTACCATATAAAAATATTTGCGTATTTCTTTTATTAAAATTCAAATTACAATGACTTAAATTTCTAATAGCTCTACCTATTGTTTGACTGGTTCTATTGAAATTGTACCAGGGTTCTAATATATGAACTTGTCTTATATTTTTAAAATCCAATCCTTCACTACCCGCTTTTGAAATAATAACTATTTTTACCACTTCACCATTAATATTTTTAGGATCTGTGCACGCTTTTAGTTCTTTTTTATTTCTACCAGAAATTTCAGGATCCCCTGTTATCATAATATATTTTGCGGGATATTTAGTTGACTCGCCCAACATTAATTGTTCAACCGGCGCTTCTTTAAATAATGATTTTTTATCACCATGTCTAGTGAATCCCAATTCTTCCAAAGCTAATGCCAATGGAATGCAGCCACCATCAATGTATTGTGAATATATTAATATTATTCCCTCCGATTTTACAACGTGATCCATTATTACTGAAATTTTTCCACTATATTTTATAAGATTTTCTTTTGAAAATAATCTTTCGTTTCCAACATATTCATAATCCCCCTTTCTATCACCTTCTTCTTTTCCAAACACACGAGACAACCCCCGTTTACCATATAATTCTTGATATATAGTAAGTTCACCTTTTATAAAATCAGGATGAGGATAAGACATATTTAATATCTGCATGGGTCCATCCAATACAGTATATTGAATTCCTTTTTTTTTGTTATTTAATATGGGATATTTTATTTTTAAATTTTTCATTAACTTATTATACATTTTATTTTGCTCAATTCCAATATTTACTATAAATAGATCTAAAAATTTTATTTGCATTTCTTCTGTTATTGTAGCAGTATTCAATTGGATAGTTGGATAAGCCCATTCTTCGTTTGCCAATTTTATTTTTATTGAATTTGGTGAATTATAATCGCTCGGATATATTGCATTGGGAAATGAAAATGGATCGTCTCCTCTAACATATGAAACATAACCTCTCATTTTTCGTTCTAGTAATTCTTTTCCAATTTGTTCATCATTATTACCTACTAATAATTCACCATTATCATTAAAAACATCTTTTATTTCCAAAGGTGCTCTATTATCATTCAAATTCATTAAATTTAATAACCATATTATTTCTTGAGGATTGTTATACATTGGTGTGGCAGTTAATAACATTAATTTTAAATTATCGGCATATTTAACAAGTTCAAGGAAATTTTCAGAAGAAGCTTTCAATTTTTTTAAATTACGAATGTTTTGAACTTCATCTATTATAATTAATTTTCTTGAAAATTCTTTATTAATTAACTTAGATTTACGTTTTATAGATAGTTTATCGTCGTCGTCGTTTATTTTATATTTATTATACAAAGTTGTAATTTTATTTGAAAATTCTATATAACCCATAAATTCATAGGATCTTTTAATGATTTTTTTAATTAATAAAATCAGTTTTTCTTTTGATATTTTTGAATTAATTGGATTTATTTCTTTAACGAATGAATTACCAGTGCAAGATTGTATATCCCATTGGTCACCTTTTTTAACTAATTTCCTCTCATCAAACAATTGAATCTTATAGTTTTCTTGAACAACTGGACTTGCGACTATTATTATTTTTTTTTTTATATTCATTTGTCTTAAATAAACACGCATTTCTTCGGCAACCAATATACTTGAACAAGTTTTACCCGTTCCCAGTCCATGGAATAATAGTAAACTATTGTAAGGTGTTCCAAAAGATAAGAAGTTTTTAACAAATAATTGGTGTGGAGATAATTGAAACATATTTCTGTTACACTTTCGTTGACTTATACTCTCAATATTTTCAAAGTCTTCTTTGGTTAATTCGTCGTAAGATGTTTTGTTAAATTCTTTTTTCAAGAAAATCTTTTTATTAAATTCCACGTCATCCAGATGTGGGTACAAATATTTATAATTATCAAATGTATCAAACAAAGAAGCGTTTTCTTTTTCAATACATTTTAAATATTTTGCATACTCGGGGTTATCAAGATTCATATCTTCATCTTTTAATGATTTTAATATATTTTTACATTCGCCTGCAATAATATCTTCTTTCTTTTCTTTGTCTTTTTCTTCGTCATTTTCTTTGTCTTTTTCTTCGTCTTTTTCTTCGTCTTTTTCTTCGTCTTTTTCTTCGTCTTTTTCTTCGTCTTTTTCTGCATCTTCTTCATCTTTATCTTCTGCATCCTCCGCATCTTCTTCCGCATCTTCTTCCGCATCTTCTTCATCTTTATCTTCCTCATCTTCCTCATCTTTATCTTCTGCCTCCTCCGCATCTTCTTCCGCATCTTCTTCATCTTCTGCCTCCTCCGCATCTTTATCTTCCTCATCTTCTTCATCTTCTGCCTCCTCCACATCTTTTTCTGCATCCACTTCATCTTTATCTTCTACATCCTCCACATCTTTTTCTGCATCCACTTCATCTTTATCTTCTACATCCTCCACATCCTTTTCTGCATCTTCTTCATCTTCTACATCCTCCACATCCTTTTCTGCATCTTCTTCATCTTCTGCCTCCTCCGCATCTTCTTCAGCCTCCTCCGCATCTTTTTCTGCATCCACTTCATCTTTATCTTCTACATCCTCCACATCCTTTTCTGCATCTTCTTCATCTTTATCTTCATCTTTTTCTTCATTTTTTTCTTCATCTTTTTCTTCTTCCGCATCTTTATCTTCTTCTTTATCTTCTTCTTTATCTTCCGATAAATTATTTCCAGAATCCATCTTTTTTAAAAATTTCTTTTTTAACAGCGCGAATGCTTCAAGTTTGCCTTTCCATTTTTGAGGTTGTGAAAGATAAATTTTGTTATTGAAATTTTTATATCTTAAATATCTTTTTTTTCCTGTTTTTGTTAGGTATGTATACCTATCATCTGTTTTATTATGTTGTAATTTTTCAACATTTTTTCTGGTTTTTTTAAATATATCCTCATTTTTTTCTTTAACGCGAATTGAAATTTTTATATAACTATCCAAAGTTAATTCTTCTTTGTCTTCCTCTCCCCCTTCCTCCTCTTTTTTGTCTTCATTGTCTTCTTCCTCATCTTCGTCTTTTTCATCTTCGTCTTTTTCATCTTCTTCTTTGTCTTCCTCTTTTTCATCTTCTTCTTTGTCTTCCTCTTCTTTGTCTTCCTCTTCTTTTTCTTTTTCTTCTTTGTCTTCCTCTTCTTTGTCTTCTTTTTCTTCTTCCTCTTCATCCTCTTCATTGTCTTCCTCTTCATTGTCTTCTTTGTCTTCTTTTTTCTCTTCTATTTCTTCGTCAATAAATTCATTTATTTTTATTTTTTTTAATCTTTTTATTTTATTAGTATTAAAATCTTCAATAAATAATAATATGTTTTTATAACTCCATTTTTCATATGCTTTAAAATAAACATTTTTTTCAGAAATGTAGTATCTCAGAGTGCTGGTGTTTCCTTTACTATTGGTACCCAAACCTTTCATTTCTTCGCCGTTGTGTTTCCATATTTTAATTGAGCTAATATTTTCAATATTAGCTTTAATTTTGGTTACATTTTGTTTACCTAAAATATATAGTGATTTATTTGTTTTAATATCGTATATAAATTTATGAGCTGATTTGCGATCGCTGAATTTATATTTTATACCTTCAATAATTTTCATATATGAGAACAGTTTTTTAGATTTTTGCACAATTGATACATTTTCATCTTCATAATTTAAATAATCTGGTATATTAATATTATTCTCAATAATTGGTAATATAAATATCCCTTCGTTATCGGAGAAAAAACGTTTTCGGTATTCAATAATCCCTTCTTTATGCAATTTTAATGGTATTTTTATAATACTTTTATCAACTTTTTTACCTTTAAATAATAACGTATCGCCATGAGTTATTATTTCATTTTTCAATAAAGAATGAAAATTTACTACAGATTTAAATCCACCTTTCATTCTAATTATATTAACAAACTATATTTATTTAATATTTTATCTATTTTTTTTATTATGTCTATTTTTTCAAAACTATATGGTCTGATTAGTTTTAAACATTCGTCTAAAGTACACCATCTCAATTCACTAACTTCATTTTTTTGAAAAAAATCGTTACTTGTTTTTTCTTTTGATAATGCCAGATAATATTTATGTTTATATGATTTATAATTTGAACCTGTGAAAATTTCTTCAAATGGTAAAATATTTTGTATAATTTCAAACGATGATTTCGGGTGACCAGTTTCTTCCATATATTCTCTAATTGCACAATTGATATCATTTTCTCCATTATTCCGCCGTCCTTTTGGAAAACCCCATTCACATTTTTCCCATCGTGTATTGCTATCATTTAGCAACCCTTCTAAATCTAGATCATAAATGTCTTTATTTTTTAATTTATTAAATTTATCACGTGAATTTTTCTCCTCACCTTTATATTGGTTTCCAATAAAATTCCCCCATAATTCTGACCAGAGAATATTAAAATCATTGTTTAATATTTTATTTTTTTCTTCCAATGTCATTTCGTTAATCAAATTTAATAATTGAGATTTGTTATTTAAACTATATTTCCCTCTTAAAAAATCAACGTAGCCCAATGTATCTTTTCTACATATTAATAAATATTTCCTCTCATCGTTGTCTTTTTTAAAATTAATAATACCCGCACTTATAATTGGTTTTTTACAATGTTGAAATAAATGACCATTTTTTCCGCAATTATTACAAAAATTTTTATAATAATTTTTCATGTATATATGTTTAATGTCTAATCTTTTAATATTTTTACCTATATAATGAAATTGAGATATGAGGTATGGTTGCCACATCTAAAATTCACTTTACAAACAATGTCTTTAAATTACCCATTGCACCCAAATGAAGTAACTATTAGAAAATATTATAATTTCATACAAGATTTACCAATTTTCTTTCCAGACGAACCGATGGGAAATTTTTTATCAAAATTATTAAATGATTTCCCAGTAACACCGTATTTAAATTCAAGAACATCCTTCATGAAATGGATTCATTTTTTGTTTAATAAAATAAATAAAAGATTGAACATAAAAACCATTTCATTTTATGGTAGTTTAGAAGAATATTATCAACATTATAAACCAAAGGACATCATAAACAAAGAAAGTATAAAACATAAGAAAAAGATCATGTATTCGGGTACAATAATATTTTTATTATCAATGTCTTTATATTTTCATAAAAAATCTTAAATTTTGGAATTAAATTTTGGAATTAAATTTGATAACCCAGATATTTATTTAAAATACTTTTATGAAAATCATCATTAATTGGTTTATATAAATTACTTAAATTAGTATGTATTTCAAAAAGCATATCAATCATATCGCTCCAAGCGCTCCATACATCGGGACAGGTTAAAGATATACAACATAAGCATTTTCCATTATGTTTACTCGCATTTCCTAGGAACTTTATATAATTAACACCATTTATTGTTATTTTTGGTGGCTTAAATGGATAATCTTTAGGAAATTTCACATTAATTTCCAAATTATATTTGTTTTCAAATACCATTCTAAATACAACATTGTCATCAATTATTTCAAATGGTTTTAAATAATCCGCAATTCTTTTCACATTTTCAATTTTTTTACGATATTTATTTACATTGCCTGTTTTTTTTTCAATAACCCAATTCAATATAGCCAATTCCTTTTTCAAACGCTTATGTTGCACATCATATCCTTTAGATTTCAGTTTAACATATGAGTCAATATCCATTTATATTAAATTGTTTTTATTTTTTTATTACCTTTATCTAAAATGTCATATATCAAATACAAATCCAAATTATATAAAAAATCAAAACCATTTCATAAAATGACTCTGAGAGAATTATGCGAGTACAATAAAATTATGACAGAATTAGATAATATGTCACCTGAAAAATTTACACGAGTTGAAAAATGGTCTGATGAAAAACGAAATAAAAAAATTAACCAATTTTTAAATAAAAAAAAAAAGGCAATTACTAAACGACACTTAAAAAAAAGATCCAAAACAACGAAAAAAAATAAAAGATATTTGACATTAAATAATATTAATTTATATATATGAGAATAGGTTTATGGGTTATCATTATAACTATATTTTTTGTTGTTAATACATACCACGACGGCAAATATACAGCCTATTTATTATCTGGTAAAAAATATTATACAATGTTGATGTATGGTTTTATAGGATTATCAATATATATGTTTTTAAAGAAACATCCGAATGAATCAAAAAATATGTTTTTGCACGCAAACAGTTTAATAAGACATTTACCAATTGATAAAAATTCAAAAGATATATTATCACCATTTTTAGATTTTACAAACATCAATGAAGGTTTTAATACGTTATCAAAATTCTCACAATCTGGTGGCAGGGCAAATGGAATGGCAAATGGAATGGGTACTGGTACCGTGGGGATGGCTCCACAAACCAAAAGAATGATGAATTCGGGACATACAACAAAGAGAAGTGTGAGTGAAAGTAAGAAAAAATATGTAGCTGCAAATCAAAACTGGAAATGTGGAAATTGTCAACAAGTATTGGACGCGACATTTGAAATTGATCATAAAGTAGATTTACAATATGGTGGTTCCAATCATGTTTCCAATTTAGAAGCTTTATGTAGAAATTGCCATGGTCAAAAAACGTTAAGTAATAGATTATAATTTAATATGTTTTAAATATATATTAAATGGGAGATGAGCCAGTTGAAACAGATATATCGGTAAAAATGGCAGGGAAAATATTACCCATTATAGTTTATTTACCAATAACTATTTTTGTTGTATTGATGGGTAGTTTTTTCGGTGTTAAAATTTATACATATATGAAAGAAAGCGGGGGTATATCTGCTTTTTTGCAAAAAAATATAAGAAAAATATTCGGTATAAAAGATGGTATAAACGCCTTTATAAAAAATACGGTTAATACATTTTGGCCAGATAAGGATACCATAGATACAGGAGATAAATCATGGAAACATGTCCGATTGGATAGCGCTATAATATTAACAGGTAGTTTATTCTTATTAACAATGATTGTATTGTATAATTACGATTACATTAAATCTCTATTATTTTCAAAAATTCACACGAGTGTACGAAATGCAAAAAATAAAATACAAAATAGTTCACACACTATAACAAAAAGTGGCGCGCTTATATCCGTAGGTAGAACAGGTAAAAGTAGAGGTGAAATAATTAAAATATACACAAATGAAAACAATACAGCACAGTTATTTTATTATACAGAAGACCCACCAATTGGTAAAGTTGAAACTGGTTATGTATCGTGTCCAGATAATAAACCAGTTGCGGATATTTCAGCACAACAACATTATTATTTGTTTGATGTGAAGATGGATGATGGTAAAATAATGAAAAAATTCAATAATAAACAATTGGAAATGGTTAGTTTAGATAAAAAACTATTTGATGGTAAGAGAGATATATTATACAATGATGACGGTGAAACGACCTCCACGAATAACCCAACATTGAGCACAAGCACAACACCAAGCACAGATTTATTAGGTCAAAATGTGCTTATTGATACAAGAAAAAATGTATATGACCACAACGTCTTCAATGTTTATGATACAAATAAAAGAATTGATTTTAATTCTAAAAATTTATCATTCGTTGATAAAAGTACAGGGAAATCTTCTACCGAAATTGAAAATTGGGACGTCAAATTATACATTCCCGAAAAAGATAACATTATGTTAGTTAAATGGGGTTTTAATGGAATAAAAAAAGGTGTATATAGTTTGGCAACAAACGGTAAACATAGTGGTTTTACATTGGGCATTAAAGGGAATGGTGCCGACGAGAATGATCCTTTGAATAATTATATATTTAAAGATAAATCTGGAAAAACATATCGCGCAAAATTAGAAAACTATGGTATTAAAAAATATGGACCAAAAGCTTATGTGCCAGGGTTTTCAATTGTATATAAAATACGAAAGAAACGACAGTCATATGACGTTAGTATTTATATAAATGACAAATTTGTTATGGAAATAAAAAATGGCGGTGTACCATTAAATGACATTAAATGGTGTGGCGATAAACCAGATAGACATGAATCTGAAATAAACAAAAAAGAGCAAGAAAAAAAATACAGATCAAAAAACGGTCAATATTATAGGACAACCGACATAACATGTGATGGTGTGGGCGAAATAGAACACAAACATGAAGGTGAAGGGTATTGTTTAAAAACATGTAAAAAAGATCAATATAATAATTTATTCACACGAGAATGTTCAGCGTGTCCACCAGGTACAAAGCATGGTCCCGTCACAAAGGATAACCCACTTTTTGCTGATTGTAAATCAGAATGCAAAGAAGGACAAATATGGAATGGAGAACTATCAAAATGTATTAACATAGAAAATAAAAAAGATCTCATAAATAAGGTTGCTGGGTGGGGTAATACACAAGAAAAAGGTAGTTATCATCCATTAACGAGTGAGATGGACGAACTCTCCAAAAATGCCACAAATTTTAATGTAAATGAATCTTTTGTAAAACTTTTGGGGAGTGTTGGGAAAATTCAAGAAATAATAGACCAAGGTGGGTACCCCGTTAATGGAAACAATATACGAAAACCAGAAAATATGCCAACATTAACTGTTTATCAAGTTTCAATAACCGAAAATAACCCGAATAAAAGAATTCATGAATTAAAAAAAGACGAAAGTGGATTCGCCGATAAAATATTAAATAGTATTGCACCTTTCTTATGGTTTAAAATAAAAAGGAACGTCGGTAACAATACACCCGAAGTTAGTAGTCGCGGTGTTGCCAAAAGAAATTCAACATTAATAGGTGGAGTTGCCTTATTATTCGGTTTTGTAATTTTCACTTCATTATTGGTAACACAATTTAATCAGGAAATACTTCAGGCCGACCCGACAGCTTTAAAAGATGTTTTCATTGATAAAGCTAGTTATTATATGTATTCATTGGTATTTGTCGGCATAGCATTATTTTTATTCGCAGCATTATTATTTTATGCAGCTACCAGTGACGCCGGTTCTAAATTTCTCTCAACATTGTTAATAATATTAAGTGCTGTAATAATTTTGGCAGCAATTGCTGTAATATTTAGAGCAAAAATTGAATCTTTTATAAAGGGTAACCCGTATATCAGATTCATGTATCATGCGTTATTTGTAATACCATGTTTGTTTATTGATTTGGTTAATTATGTATATTACGAGTTTAAAACAAGTCCGAAAAGTGTCTTCATTGTTTTCGCGATTGAAATATCAATTATATTGAGTGTATTATTAATACCGGCAATAAGAAACAGATTTTATTTGTATATAAAAAATGATAAAGATTCAAAAACAAATGTAAACATTAAAGTGGAAATTTTAAAAAGACAGAAAATAAATTTAGAAATAGGGATACATAAAATAAAAACATTCAATCCATCAAAAGATACACTAACGTTAATTAAATTAAATTCAAAAAATGACGTAATTTATAACAAATTAACAAAAAATAAACAAGGTGTACTTGAAGAAGAACATTCGGAAAATGATAAAGATGTTTTCGGATTTATTAAAAAAAAAGTGGGTGATAAAATAGTTGAATTTAAAAAATTATTTAAAACCATAAATCCATTGCAGTCATCACCCGTTATTTCCGCGGGTTTAGATAGCGACGCTTGGGAAGTTATAAAAGGTAAACAATTGGACCACCCCACAAATATTTCAGATCTAAATAAATTATTGATGACATTTGGCTACAAAAGTATAGACGAATGTGATAAAATATTGAGTAAAAAAAAATCATCTGAGTGTAAAGAGGCAATATATACAATGGCAACTCATATCCAAATGAATGCTAGAAATATATTATTATTCACGACAATTATTAAAGACATTGACAATGAAATCAAAGAATTGAAAAAAATTAAAACAAGTAATTTGTTGCAAAAGGGAACCGTTATTTTGAATGAACCTATGTATTTTAGAAGTCGTAAAAGTATTCCAATTACAGATATAAATAAGAATCAATTTGAGAAAATGAAATATAATTATGCAATATCCTGTTGGTTTTTTGTTCATTCACAATCACCAAACTATAGTTCGGAATATAATAAAGAAACGCCCATTATTAGTTATAATGGGGAGCCAACCATATATTATTCTGGGAAAACAAATGAATTAGTCATACGAACCAAACAAAGAAAACGAAATCCACAAAATACCTTATTTTCAATTAATGAATTGACAGATATTGAACAAAATATAGAACAATTGAGAAAAGATTTGAAAGATGTAAAAGAGTTGAAAGAAAAAGCCACAAAAGAATCAGAAAATTCATTATTACCCATATTATTTGACGACACACAACAAATAAAAGATATGGAAAAAAAATTATCAGAAATAAACAACAATTTGAATGTTGACACAAATTTGAAAAAATCATCAAAATCATCCAAGTCAGATGAATCGCCCATGTTAGATTTAGAAAATCGCATAAAAGATTCAGAAAAAGAAGTATTAAAGATTAAACGAGAAATTGACGATGCGAATAACGGGTTAATTAAAATATATAATAAGAAAAAATTTAAATTGCAAAAATGGCATAACTTAGTTATAAATTATACAGGGGGCGTAATAGATGTATTTTTAAATGGCGAATTAGTAGCAAGTATTAAAAACATTGTTTCGCATAAAATTTTCAATGAACTCGTTGTTGGATCCGAAACACCACGAGGTGGACAGGGTATAGGAGGCGGCATCTGCAATATTGTTTATTATCCATCGTATATTTCAAAATCAAGAATTGAAACAAATTATAATTATTTTAAAGATAAACATCCACCAACGATTTAGCAAAAAATAAATAGATAATTTCTAAGTTAATATTATATGGATATAAAAAAAGTAATATTTTATGTTTTAATATTTATCGTGCTATTTTCGTTATATAAATGGCTTTTTAGAGATTCAACTACCACTAATCTAGTAGACATGCAAGATGCTACAACACATACGATCATACCACAGACAAAATTAAATGGTAAAGAAGATTCTACGTATTTCACCTATTCTTTTTGGGTATACATCTCTTCATGGACACAAGGTGAAAAAATTATAATTGAAAGAAAAGGTACGCCGGTAGCAGATGTTTGTCCGAAAATTTCACTTAGTAACCATGTAAATGATTTAGATATTCGTTTAGCAACCTCAAGTGGTGCATCTGGTGGAACAGGTAGTGTAGAGTCATACAAGGTTAAAAATATTCCTCTGCAAAAATGGACACATGTAGTTATAACTACCACTGGTCAATCAATGGATGCATATATAGATGGTAAATTGGTTAAAACATTTTTGCTAAGTGGTCCACCAAAAATAAGTGGAGAGGGTGTGCATGATATTTGTCCTAAAAAAGGTTATGATGGGTTTATAGCAAAAGTCAGATATTATTCAAGATCACTCAACCCGAGAGAAGTATATGAATTATATAAAGAGGGACCATCAAAAGGAATATTTGGTAATATGTTAGGGAAATATAAATTGAGATTTTCTTATAGTAAAGACAATAAAGAAGAAGGTGTAATTACAATTTAATTATCTAAATATTTTATATATAATATATAGATATGGAAAATCTTTCAAACCAAATGTCAGATGCATCGTCTGCTGCAAAGAATTTTATTAAACCTAACAATGAAGGTATGTTTGAACAATTCGGTAATAATAATATGGTAGATGGGTCAACCGCATTTTTAAATTCAAACACTTTAGTTGCCAAAGTGGTTTTTATTTTATTAATATTGATATTATTTATATTTTTAATGCGTATTTCAATAGGAATATTATATACATTATTTGGTCCAAAAGAAAACCCTATATTAAAATCAGGTAGGTTTAGTGGAAAACATCAAGATAAAATTTCAGTAGACCCAAGAGTAAAATTAAGTAAACCAATTTTAAGATCAAAAAATGAAGATATGGGTATGGAATTCACATATTCAACGTGGTTATATTTTGAAGATGAAAATTTCAACAAGTCGGATTCATCCCCTATGCCCAGTCATATTTTCAGTAAAGGAGGTTTAGGAAATACAGTCGCATCCGGTATATTAGCAGGTATGGCTGCCCAAAATGGACCTGGATTATATTTAGATGGTGGTAAAAACGAATTGGTTGTTGTAATGCAAACATATGATGATGTGGGTGAAGTTATTAGAATACCGGATATACCAATTAAGAAATGGTTGAATGTTATAATTCGTCTTGAAAACCGGAATTTGGATGTTTATATAAATGGTACAATCGTTGTCAGACACGAATTGGGAAATGTTCCAAAACAAAATTATTCGGATGTTCATATTAGTCGCGATGGTGGGTTCGATGGAGAGCAATCATCGCTTAGATATTTTAACAGAGCTTTAACTAGTATGGAAATTCAAAATTTGGTTCAAAAAGGACCTAACATGTCATCGGGCGGAGTATCATCACCATTCCCACCATACTTGTCAACAAGATGGTTTTTTAGCGAATAAATATTTTTTTTATTTAAAAATATTTATAAATTTTTTTTATAAATTTTTTTTTTTATTTAAAAATATTTTTATTCTTTTAGATTTGGATTAATGCATACATCCATTGTAGGGAATACTTTACCAGAAACACATGTATCACCCATACCAACTTTAACACAAGTTCTAACATTTCTATCATTACCGACATAACAATACCCGGGTGTTTTTACAAACTTTAAATCTAATGTACTACTTGCGCTATAATTTTTACCAGCTTTATTTTTTTTTGCGACATCTTCTGTGCCTGAGCTTGTTCCTGAACCAGAGCTTGCGCCTGAGCTTGCGCCTTTGCTTGCGCCTTTGCTTGCGCCCACATCGTCTGCATCCGAGTCGTCCGAGTCGTCTGCATCCTCTTCAAAATAATCTGGATCATTTTTGTCACCTGTGTTTTTTTCACCAGATAAACCGTTTTCAACTATGTTCCTTAATTCCGAAGATGAAGACTTTTCATCTTCAGACATTTTTTTTGCTGATAAATCTAAAGATGAAAGGACAGAATCGCTTGATTCAGAATCTTCTTTCTTACCAGAATTAATCATTTTTTTTTCAGAATTTGCAACTTTTCCAAAAAAATACGTAAATGCGTCAGAACCCGTTTTTAAATATATGAAAATATTTAATGCCAATAAAGAAAATATTAAAATAGCCAACACTATTTTAAAAAAATCCCAAAATCCGTATTTTACAGGTTCAATATTCAATGTTTCCAAAGGACTTTGGAAAGAACTAACGGGACTTTGGAAAGAACTAACGGGACTTTGAAAAGAACCAATGGGACTTTGAAAAGAATTATCAGGACTACTTTTTATAGAATTTGTGAATGCTTCTTTAAAACCACCCATCATCTTATCTAGATGTTCACTATCCAAATCGTTATCCGAAATTTGAATGGATGATTTTATTTTATCAAAAAAACCTTTTAACGAGTTTTCTAAATTCATATATAAAAAAAATATATTTTAATTTTTTTATAGTAAACACAGTTATAATTTTGATAAGTTATTTAAAAGTATATTATTTGTTAATACAGATGTATAAATGTGCGTGTTGTGTCGCTTGTAAAAAAATAAAAATAAAACGTTATTTTTTACCTTTCATTGGTATAGTGGGTATATTAGCATTTGAAGATATACATACTTTAATCTATACGCCGTTGATAATAATATTCGCAGCGTTAATATTATTTTGGAATTTCCCAATAATTGTATATTATACAGCTTCTAAGCCATTATACTACGATGATTTATTTATAGATATTAAACAAATACCAAATTATACAATGGATTCCAAAATACAATATAGATTTACATTTATTTTGGAAACAGTACTAATAATAACAAATTCAATATTGGTGGGGATACTATCGGATATTTGGTTATTAAGATCGTACGAACAGTTGGATTTATTCGGAATAATTGGTATAACTGGCGGTGTAATCAAAATTTTTCAAATTGTAAATAATACGATTAGTAGAGTGATGTTAAAAATTGTTAGAACGTATATATTGAAAGAAAATTCGGAAATAATAGAATTGCAAAAGATAAAAATACATCAAATTATTCAATTAAAAGAATTTGATGAAAAGAATGACATTTAAGCAACAATTTTAGGATTGTCTGATATTTTGGTTGCTGTTGTAGCAGCTGGGGATGATTGTCCTAAAATACCACCTTTATCTCCAGATTGGGTTAAACCATTGGCAGTTTTATGGATTATAGCAGGTTTAATTGTGATTACTTCAGCAGTAGTAGGTACAGTGGCCCATATCAATTTGTATGTATTACCACCAACTTGATCTCCGATAAATCCACTAGCACCGGCAGAGAAAGTGGCAATGGTTGGTGTGGTAGTTGCAGCAGTGCCATCCGCTTTTGCTGCAGAAACAGTAAAATCGGTGGCCACTAAAACATTATTGGCGGCATCGGATACGGTGCTATTAAATTGTACAATAGCATAAGTTACATTAGCACTCAAAATTTTAATTTTGGTGCCGGCTGTGACAGCATTGGTTACAGTTATGGCTGAGAAATAATTACCATTTGCATCTTTTGCGGTATCAGCCTTTAAAGAAATTTTAACATCTGAACCTGGGACCAATGTATTCGCGAGGACAGTTGTGGCGGCTTGTTGGAGCAACAAGGTTGCATAAGTACCGGCTGCTTTTATTTCAAATGTGGCCACAGTGGAGGTTGCACCAGTCATGAAAACTAAACCACTTTTGGTCGTGGTGGGTTCTGTAAAAGAAAAATCCGTGATCTTCAAAACTCCATCCTTTGCGGTAGTTAATGTAACTGTTATGACACTAGTTAAGTAATCAAATGCAGCGGTCATTCCTGAATTCGTTGTAGCTGCTGCATCTTCGTGTTTTCGCGACTTAGGGCCTCTACAACCATCAATATCTCCGTTTTTACAACAGCTACCAGCTCCGATTGATTTAAATAGTCGTCGTTGTACTAAAGAAATACCCACTGTGGACGGTAACCCTGCTTTATTTCCACACAATCCGGTATCTGCTGATTTTGCTCGTTGATATCTTTTACTTTTTCTTACCATTTTTATAATATACATACATATATTTTTTTTTTCCTAAATAATTAATTTCTAGGTATGTAAGTTAACGCACTCATTTTATCCAATTTATTAATGGTATTTTGTAAGTTTTTTTCCTTAATATTCTTGAATAAGTAATTATCATTAAGCGATATTTCATTTTTTTTAATTTGTTTGTATATTTCATTTGAATTTTCCTTTATTTTTTCAATTAACCTCATATTGGTTATAACTGGTATTTTTGTATCGTATGTTTCAGTTAATAATGATATCGCATAATATATTAATAACTTTCTTTTACTATTAACACTAAATTTGTACTTTAAACAAAATATTTGCATTAACGATGTGTTTATTTTATATAATCCTGTATTTCTTTTTGATTCATCTAAAATTATTTCCCAAATAATCCAGATCATACCATGTTGGAATTTATTTTCAACAGGGAACTCCCTCCTACCACATTTATTAATAATGTTTTTTTTCTTACATAATTTTTGATATTCAATAACCCATTCCAACCAATAAATAGCCCTTTGTGTATCTTTTACTTTTATATTCCAAGCAAATTCATTTATTGCTATAAAAATTTCTCTAGGGTCTTCATTTTTAAATATTTTATATCCGGCATTTTTATTTTTAGCGGTTAATTTATTAGTAATTTCTATAATATTAAATGCTGTATCTTTTATTTTCGGTATATCATGTGAATTTTTCTTTTTTGAACAACAAATTATCCCTATAACTTCAATAAAAATTTTTCGTATAGTTTGATTATTTCTTAATTTTAAAATATCAGTTGAATAGCCAGAATTTAATATATTCTTAAAAATGTCCAATCTTGAATTTATATATATAGGTAATTTAGGATTCCCTATATGAATGTATTTACTTATAAATACAAATAAAATATCCCATAAATAAAGAAAATCGCCCGAACATATAAATTCAGCAGACCAATAACACGATTGTTCAATATTACCAGATAATAAACAATTTAATAATTCCTTTTTAGCTTCACTTTTTTTAAATTTTGAAAATGTTATCCCTTTAAATTCCGTTTTTTTTCTCGTATCATTAATTTCATTCATTTATATAAAAAATCTAAAAAAAAAAATAATATATTAATACATATAATGTTTTTGCCAACTGGTGTAAATAAATCACTAAAAAAATTACCGAAATTATTAAATTCCAAATATAAATTGTTTACTAAAATATATAATAAATCGTCAATTTGGTTAAAATTATTTGCATTCGGTATTTTGCTATTATTATTTATTAAAAAATATAATTATAATAACCCAATGGGTGAAGGGTTTACACAAATGGAAAAATATATAATTAAAGAAAATGATGAATTATATGATAAATTTTATGTAAATTATTATGATGATATATCCACGGATTTATCTAAATTAAATTTTGAAATTGATGAAATTTGTTATGCTACGAAAACTAACAAAAAAACTAGTAAATTATTGGATGTTGGGTGTGGTACAGGTGATCTTGTTCAAAAATTTGTAAAAAAAGGTTATAAGATTAAAGGTGTTGATAAATCAAAAGCCATGATTGAAAAAGCACAAGAAAAACACCCTGGTTGCGATTTTTCCCAAGCGGATGCTTTAAATTCATTATCCCATAAGCCAAATTCATTTACACATGTTTTATGTACATATTTTACAATTTATTACATTGAAAATAAATTAGAGTTCTTTAAAAATGCATTTGATTGGTTAAAAAGCAATGGTACATTGACATTGCACTTGGTTAATCGTGATAAATTTAACCCAATAGTTAATGCAGCGGATGTTTTAATTGCAGTATCTCCTCAAAAATATGCAAAAAAAAGAATAACAACTTCATTGGTAAAATTCAAAAATTTTCAATATAAGGCAGATTTTAAATTACAAAAACACAAAAATAAAGCCATATTTGATGAAACTTTTAAAGATGATTCTTCTGGGAATGTTAGACAAAATAAACATACATTGTATATGGATACTCAAAAAAATATATTAAGTTTGGCAAAATCAGTTGGATTTATATTACATGGGAAAATTGACATGATTGGGTGTAATTATGAATATCAATATTTATATGTTCTAAGAAAAGCATAATTATGAATGAAAATTATGAATGAAAATTATGAATGAGTATAAAATAAATATTTTTAATCAATTAATAAAATATGTTTGAGTATTTTATTAATATTATCATTATAATTATCATTATAATTTTTTTATGTTTAGCATTTTTCAAATTGAAATATCCATTTTGGTCTAGACAGCCTGTTTTCCATTACCACAATTTGAAAATGTGGTTATCGTCGCCAAAAGTAATTCAAGAAGATCTACCGGAAAAAAATAAATTTTACGATTATGATATTGAATTTTATAACGTGTGTGATTTACCAACTGAAAAAAAGGAACTATTCACCTCATTTATAAAAAATAATTTTTTACCGTATGCATATGAAAATTATAATCCCCCAGATAAAGCCATAATGGATAACTTTATAAACCATAACGATAAATCATTTATTTCGTTAAAAATGTATAATAATCAAATTTTGTCATGTATGGGGTCAAATCCATTGGAATGTTATATAAATGGTAACAAAATGTTAATAAATTATGTAGACTTTCTATGTGTTGATAAAAAACATAGAAATAAAAATTATGCGGGAAAACAGATATATACACATTATTGTCATACGAGAAATAAATCAAATAACATTGTCTCTTTTTTTAAAAGAGAAGGTAAAAATACAATGATAGTTCCATTGACGGTTTATACCAATTACTTATTTAATTATGATAATTGGCTATTAACATTGGATTTTGATCTACCAAATATAAATATCGTATTCATAAATAAAACAAATATGAATAAATTTTTTCAAATTTTCACAGAAAGTAAAAAACACTTTGATTGCTTTATAACTTTAAACTTGGGGCATATTTTTTACTTATTGGAAAAAAAACATATTATTATAACGGCTTTAATGATAAATGAAAAATTTATGGGTTATTACGTTTTTAAAAACCCATATACGACGTATAATTCAAAAAAAAGTTTAGAGTTTGTATCGAGTTATGTAAATGGAAAAATTGCAAATGATATTTTTGCATTGGGTTTTTTAATATCGTTAAATCTTATTTCTAAAGATATTCAAACAGAATTGATATTTATTGAAAATATTTCAAATAACAATAAAATTCTTAAATTATTATTGGGAAAATATAAACCAATAAAAACATTCACAAATTCATATTATTTTTATAACTTTTCTCATTTACCAAAGGAAAGTAAACAGGTTTTTTGTATAGTTTAACGTGTATATTTACTTACTCTAGCGAAAGAATCTACAATGAAAATAACAAAAACTCCTAAAAACATATATAAAACTAGTTCTTCTGTGATATTATTGGTTTTTGCATCTTTTTCTTCTTCTAAAAGATGAATAACATAATTCATTTTTTCAAATAATTTATCTTTATTACCCGAAATGTTGGTATGTCGTTGTGTTTCGGTATGATTTGGAATATATTGGTTATAATATTTTTCATTCGCTACATAATCATCCAGACTATTAAAATCTTTTTTTGAAACAGTGTTGTCTTCAACTACTTCATCTGGTTGTTTTGTTAACATAGGTTTAGGAGGAGGGTTAAAATCTGCTAAACCAGAATCATTTCCAGAATCATCATTACCGACATCTTTCATTAAATTTAGGAAATTCTCAACATTCTCACCTGTTATCTTTTCTTTTTCAATTGGTCGTCGTCTTTTTTTATAAGTTTTATTTTTTACGGTCTTTTGTTTATATTTATCTTCTAATTTATCTCCTATGATTCCAGATGTTTCTAATTCGCTATATCCAAGTGATGACATATTCTTATAAAAAAAAGAGATAAAAATTTATTTATAATAACTTGAAAAATATATTAGTAAATTATATAGGATGATGAAATTTATTAAACAAAATTTAAGTTTTATTTTAGGTCTTTTCTTACTTTTACTAATGTATAATACACCCGAATCAATAAAACAATTTTCAAAAACTATGTTAGGTAGAGTAGTATTAATTTCAATATTGTCGTATTTTGCTTTATTTTGTGAAATTTCATGTGCAATTATATTTGCAATGATTACCATTGTTTTGCTACATGAAACTAACGAAGGTTTTAGAGGTGGGGGTCAAATGCAAGGGCAGTTGAAGAAATTATGGGTTAATTCAAGTAATAACGCAGATGCGGCTCAATCAAAGTTGGGTTTTAGTAATAAAGAAGGTATGGGAGATCATGAAGGATTGGAACATGAAAAAGATAAGAAAGGGAAGAAAGATAAGAAAGGGAAGAAAGATAAGGACGAAAAGGAAGGAAATGAAGATAAGGAAGGAAATGAAGATAAGGAAGGAAATGAAGATAAGGAAGAAAAGGAGGGTTTTATCGGGATGGAAAACGTTAAACATGTGACTGAAAAATTACAAAACTATTTAGGATTTAGCATTATAGATTTGGATCGGTTTATGAAAACTTCTTCTGAAAAAAACACAATATCTGCTACAAAAGATATGTAATAAAAAATTATATCAATATATATTAACATGGTTGCAGGCTTAACAATGACATTATCCAAAATCAATAACAGTAAATTTTTTGCGGGGTTTGTGATGATATTATTAAACATTGGATCACGTTTCGTTAAAATAGAAGTATCCAAATCACAGGAAAAATATTTAAAAAAATCTTTAGGGCGTCATTTAATGATATTTGGTGTTACATGGTTAGGTACGAGAGATCTTTTAATCGCTTTATCAATAACGGCAATTTTTAATGTGCTTATTGATTATTTGCTTAACGAAAAAAGTCGCTTTTGTATAATACCACATAAACATAGAGAATTTGAAGAAATTATGGATTTAAATAATAATGGCGAAGTTTCGGAAAACGAGATCAATAAAGCAATTGAAATTTTAAATAAAGCAAAAAAAACAGCAAAAAATAAAGACATAATTAAAAATATGGGATATTTTTCATTATAATTTTAAATATAGATTTTAAATTATAGATTTTAAATATATAACAAATATAAATGAGCGAATCTACGCCTAAAAAAGAAAATTTAATGAATAAATCAGAGAAGAAAGAACAAGAAGAACTTAAGAAAAAATTAGAAGAAAAGGCAAAATACGATGGACAGGTTCAGGCTGAAAAGGAATTGGCTATGAGGGACCTGAAAATAAAACGACAAAAAGAAAAAAGGCAACGAGAGCTTGAAAAAAACACCAAGCGAAGGACTGATGTGTGTAAGGCAAATGAAACGGATTTCTATGTGAAAATAAAATATAAATGTCCAAAAATTTGTGGAAAAAAATCATTTATATTTAATAGTAACAAAGATAAATACCAGTTTATTGATAAAGGTGACATTGTTTTGTACGATAACCCGCATCATTCAAATCACAATAGAGAAGCCACTGTTATCAGTTATAGAATGGAGGGTACTGGTGCAAAAGATTTTGATAAAAATAAAAAGAGACCTTATTTTGTAATTCAATTTACAGATGATATAGATAAATTGCCATTTTATAAATTAAATATAAATGGGGTGGAAGTGACAACTAATAAAAAAATTGTAATAATGAAGGGAGTATCATATGATAATTTAAAATTACTTTTTTCTTCAAAAAATAAAGATTTTATATGTATTGAAAAATTGAAAGGAAAAAAGGAAGGAAATTTAAAAGAAAATTTTAAAACAAAATTAAAAGAACAATATAGCAAAAATAATAATAATACTGTATTTGATTTTAATGAGTTGGTTATTGTAAATGAAAAAAAAATCACCGAGATAATAAAAAAAATGGATAAAAATGGATCAATAACAAAAATGAATAAAAAAAGATTACAAAAAAAAGGAAAAGGTTATAAAATAAAAAATTTGAAAAATAAAACATTAAGTTTACTTAAATTCGTACAAAATATTCACCTAGTAGAAAGTGCTGATAAGAAAAAGGAATTAAATAAAATATTGTCATATTTAACAGCCGTTTTTGGTCATAGTTTTGATATTGGTGATATTAATAAAGAATATGTAGACAACAAGTTATTTATTTACCACGTTCTGTATTTTGAACTATTTAAAAAGTCAAAAAAAAAATTGAAATATATTAAAGATTACAAAGAAAAAAATTTTGATAGCGAAAATTTGGAAAATGTGCAACAGAAAATTCTATTTATAAAAAGAAAGTTTGAAGTATTGGAAAAATCTTTAATCAATAGGTATTCGGAAAAATTTCCAGGATCCGATTGGAGTAATGCAAATAAGTTGTTTCAGAAAAAGAAAAATGATTTAGAAGATAGAATTGCAGATAAAAAGCTGGCAAATAAAAAGCTGACAGATGAAAAGCTGACAAATAAAAAGCTGACAGATGAAAAGCTGACAGATGAAAAGCCGATGGAAAGAGCGAAACAAGAGGATATAGCCAAAATTCAGAAAGAGTTAAAATCGTTGGGGGATGGTCCAATAATCGCCTCCATGTATAACAGACCCTTTTTAGATAAAAAAAGGGGTATTACACTTCAACAATATACTTATAAAAATTACATAATTGATGAATTAAAAAAAATAGTTAGAAAACACTTCATAAAGGGTAAAGAATTTAAACCAATAAAAGTTTTTTTAAAATATGCTAATCCGGAATTAGTAAAATTAGATATTATTGAAAAACAATCGGAAGAAAAAAGACAAGATAAAAAAATAATTTCATATACCGATATGAATAAATTGGTCACGCCAACGGATGATAAAATATTTATATTATCAAGTATAACTCCATTTTTTGATAAAAATTATAATAAACTATTATACGATGCGGATGATTTTTTCAATGATAATATTAAAATAGATTTGGAAACCAAAATTATTGAAGTAACAATTGATATCGGATTGACAGTTATGGATAAGAAATCAAAAGAAACCATTTTTAAAGATGACATTAATGATAAGAATTTTATACATTCTGTAAAAGAATTTGTTACAAATTTCGGCGATAATCTTAATTGCCAAATTTCAAAAGAAAATATTAAAAAGGATATCATAGACATAAAAAAAAAATTAGGTATGGGTGTACCTGACAATTAAACATTTTTAAAAATGTTTAAAAAAATGTTTTTAAAAAATTGATAATTTATATTGTATGATCGGTCTCTTTTGCATGATCTTTTGCATGCTCTTTTGCATGATCTTTTGCATGATCGGTCTCTTTTGCATGATCTTTTGCATGATCGGTCTCTTTTACATGATCTTTTGCAAGTAATATTTCCATATTATCTATCCTTAATCTTAACATCTCAATTTCTTTATCTTTTTCAATTTCTTTTTCACCATAATACCAATTATATACATATAATGTACCATTGTATGTGAGCGCTGTCATATTGTAGGCGAGATCAAATGCTTCATATAATATAAAACCTAACACCATTTTATATTATATTATATTTTTTATTGACTTTTATTGGTATTTTTTATACGTTGACTTTTATTGGTATTATTAATTGTATTGGGTTATTTGTTAGACCAATATATTGTTTCATATTTACTATAGCTCTTTTCAATTTCCATTTCTTTCCCTGAATTTTTCTACCTTTTGATCGTATTTGAATGACCGTTAAAAGTGGAAATTTTGATCTTATGAAAACGTTTAATTCTTTGCTTATATTTTTATATTTTAATTCCATACGTTGTAATTTTTTCACTTTTTTTTTAAGTTCTTTCGATGCGTCCTTTTTTCTTGAAAGACGTCTCATTTTGACATAATCATCGTTCAATAATTTTTTTCTATACATCCAAGAATATGTGGATAATTCTGTATTTATTAAATTAATTGATGGCGTTGATGTATTATTAACTCCCCCATTGCGACAAAGTGGGCAACATTTATGACCTGCCCTAAACCAAGTCATTATGCAATTTGTATGGAATTTATGTGAACATTCTGGTAATGTGTGCGATTCATCCCCAACATTATCTAAACATATTGGACACGGTTCTTCTGTTTGCTCCATTTTATTTAAAAATTTATTTATATATTTAAATCAATTTTTAAATTTAAGGTTTATTTTTTTTTTAAAGTTTATTTTTTTTTTAAGTTTATTTTTTTTTTAAAGTTTATTTAAAGGTTTAGCATAACAGTATTTCTTTCACTTTTTGGTTTTCTACGACTTTTTTTTGGTCTATTCATATCACTTTGATTCATTTCGTCTAAATCGCTAATGCTAATGGTGGAACCAGGAGATTTTTCTTTAATGTTTATTTTTTTTGTTTTCAATCCAGCCAAGATATCTCGCAAATCTCCACTTTTTGGTCCCCGCATTTCTTTACGTTTTTCATTAACAGATGCAAAATTTGATTCCATATTTTCAGCATCATTAAATTCGGCCCTTCCCCTAGCCATTGAAACGTCAGGTCTTTCGTGTGTCATTCTTTCTGGCGCCATTCTTGGTGGAGAGCTTTTCATTTGTTGTGGTGGTCCCGGAGGTCCTCCCATGGGTTGTTCCATTGAAAAGGTTGGACCTTCTGGCTTCATCATACCACTCATGAAAGAACCTAAACCAGGACTATTATCACCCATTGAAGATGCAGCAGCTTGTGTAAATTGTTGCATTAAATCTGGATTTTGTCTCATTATGTCATCCATCCCAGGCATGGCAGATTTAAACATGGTATTTGTCATATGTAACATAACCGCGCTTCCACCTAACATGAATAATAATTTTAATTCTGGTGCCATTTTGGCTTTTGAACCGTATTTTTCATGCAATTCTCCAAATACATCATCATAATCTTCCATATTTTCATTAACTGCTTCGGCCCACCCATCTATTTTTACATCAAATGGATCAAAACGATTATTTAAAAATTCTAACCCAGATACACAAGCCATTAACATCTTACCTTGAAATTTAACACTATTGGATTTGTCTCTTTCGGAAATTAAAGTCTCGTACTCACCTTTCATTTCTTCTAAAGACGAATCCATTCCATATTTTTTGCTCAATGAAACACCTTTCCCTTCAATCTTTTCCAATAATCTCAAATACTTGAACTTTTCCCTAAGTATTTCTTTACCTGATAATTTTGGAGTAACGGGTGCTGCAACATCAGGGTTTACGGGTATATCGTTAAACTTTTTGAAATTTCCATCAGCCGATTCAGTTTTCACATTTTTATTGGCATCCCCAAAAGATACCTTTTTATCTAAAGATATCGGTGTTGTAAACATATCAGAAGAATCAGTGGGTAGCCTAATGTTTGCAAAAATATTTTTTTTTGCTTCTTTAAGCGATGGACCACTATCCAAATTAATTTCATTTATGTCTGAAAAACTATCTAAACTTATTGATTTTTTTGGGGAACTATTCATTTTATTAGGATTCATTAATAAATCTGCACCCGGTCCAAAATTAACACTTTTATTTAATCCAGTTTCAATAATATTCAATTTTGGCATAGAGGAGACAATGTCAATTTCTTCAATATTCATTATTATGTTTAATATAGATCATATAATTTTAAGTACGACGCATAATAACTATTTTATTTTTAAAAAAAATAAGGTAAATGTTTTTATTTTTAAAAAAAATAAGGTAAATGTTTTTATTTTTAAAAAAATAAGGTAAATGTTTTTATTTTTAAAAAAAATAAGGTAAATGTTTTTATTTTTATAAATGATTGACATACCATAAAGCTTGTAAAAATGAATCTGCCAAATCATCCTTTTTTGAATGTTTATTAAATATTTCAGTCCATTTATGTAAATTAACATGATCATTGATATACCCCCTAGTAACTTCAATACCCATCTTCTTTCTCTCATTGTACGTTGTCTTTTTCTTATTCAAAAAATCTTTTAATTTATTAGAGGCATTAATATATTCAATATTTGTTTTACCATTCTCAATGAAATGTTGAGTTATCATACCTTGTACCATTTTCATTCTCAATGCCAGAGGTCCGATTTGATTTTCAATAATAATTTTGTCCAAATCTTTATCTCCAAAATTGTTGTCTAAATGTTTTTTAAGTAATTTCGCACAATCTATCATATTTAATGTATTCGTATTCATTTTTTCTATACAATTTAAATAATTTTCATCAATAAAAGTAACCACCTTTAACATTAATTCGGGTTTTGAATATTTTTTCAATATTTTTTTAACATTCTTTAATCTGAGATCAACTTTTGGTGCCAATTCTGGGGCCAATTTTGGTGCCAATTCTGGGGCCAATTTTGATGCCAATTCTGGTAATAATGAATGAGTTACAATAAATGTGTGTAATTTTTTCAATGAAACTTTCTCTTTTTTTATTTGTTTGTACAACTTCAACATGTCTTTGTCAGGCACTAAATATGCTTGTTTTTTTGAATGAATTTTACAATAATAAATATCATTTTTATGATATGATGCTTGTTTGTTACACACCGTTTTATCTTTTTTTACATTTTTACAAACCCAATGTTTTTCTCTACAAATATCTATAATATCCCATTCAACGATATCAATGACATCGTCATAATTAATAATACAATATGCTAAATTTTTAATACCAACATCTATGCTCAAAACTTTCATTTATAATACTAATTTAATATTTTTAAATACTAAATAAATATTCATTCCATACTCTGCAATTTCAATAAATCTGCTTGAGTTACAATCGGTGTTACTATTTTACTCTGTAAATTGGCTCGGGATATATATAGTTTTTTTAAATCCGAACTGTTGTAGCCATATGGGATATGTGGGTCACCTATACTCTTAAATAAATATTTATTGGTTAAACCCTTTTCTCTACTTTGTTTTACACATTCTGAATTTTCGTCACAAGATTTGATTGTATTATTCTCAATCAATGTTTTCCCGTTATTAATTAAATATTGACGGTATTCATAGTTATTTTTAATTCCAGCATTTCTTTTAATTTTATCATTTAACTCGCAAGCAGGGTTTACATTTGTAAACAACCTTCTATCGCTCATTAAAGGTGGATTGGAATGATGTATGTTATTTGATCCTGAATAGAAAGTGCCCCAACTCATTTTATATAATTATAATATTATTATTTACTTAATAAATCAATCAATTGTTGTTTTTTTAGTTTTTTATAACCAGTAAAATCTCTTTCATCACACATTATTTTTAATTCGGAGACTCTCAATTTGGTTAAATCGTTAGCTTCGGCAACATCACCAACATTCGCTTCACCAACATTCGCTTCAGTAACATTCGCTTCAGTAACATTCGCTTCAACCATACAAGTTTCGTTACAAATATCACTCAATACTTCCATAACTTCATGTTTAATAACTGTATCATTAATTTCCCCATGAACCTCATTAATTAGTTCATGATTCATCATTTCTTCACTTACTTTTTTTTCAACTTCCTCTCCAATTGAATTGGCCATGTTTTGTTTTGTTACAGTAAAATCATTTGCTTCATCTGATTCATTTGAAAAAAATGTATTTTCTTCTAAATTTAAAGAAATATTTTTAACATTATCATCAAAACGTAGAGTATCTTCCTCATCACTATCGCTATCGCTATCATCGCTATCACTTTCCTCATTTTCAGATACTTCTATCAAATTAACCCTTTCTTCTTGTTGTACATCCTGTGGTTTATTTTCCACATGATCTTGGATTAAACTAAACATTATTTCCAACTTTTTCTCTACACTTTCGGTTTTATTTCTGAAATACATAAATAATAATAAACTGCTCAAAAATATTGTTGCTAAACAAATAAATAATAATCGTAATTCCATATTAATTATTTTTAAGATTTTTCTTTTGCTATTTTAACGAGCACCCTTTTTTTTTATTGAAATTTTATTGAAATTTTATTGAAATTTTATTAATCAATTACATTAATTATGTTTCTTGAAACATTTATTATTTCTTCCGGGTAGCCTATATCTCTTAATACCGTAATACCACCTTTTACTTTTGAAATACCCTTAATTATTTTATAATGATATGTTGGAATGTCATTTTCAATTACGGTGTGCATTGAATTATTTTCAACTTGTGATTCTTCTTCTAAAAGTTCGCATAATTTAATAAAATGTGTGGTTAATAAAAACTTCACGTTTTTATTTTTAATAATATATTTCAAATAACCATAGGCTGCACTAATTGCCTCGTAAGGATTTGTTCCTGAATATAATTCGTCAAATACACAAAAGTGTTTTTTATCGGGATGTTTATTAATTATGTCTAAAATATCTTTACACCGACGAGCTTCAGCTTGAAATAAACTATCACGACCGCAAGTATCTGGGATATTAATATAACAATGTATATAGTCAAATGGTGATAATTTGCATTTTTTAAAGTAACCCATACCAACTTGTTGTGAAAAAATAGTATTAAGTATTGTAGCTTTTAATATTGTCGTCTTTCCGGCAGCATTCGGTCCGGTTATTATTCTATTCTTTTCTAAGTTAATTGAATTTTTAACTGGATTTTTAATTGATGGGTGAAAAACATCTTTCATTTTTAAAGTTGTTTTATTCTTTTTAACAAATTTTGTAAATTTCAAAAGTTTCTTATTTTTTTCTAAACCTTTTAAATTATCAATATATCCATTAAACCCGAATGAATACTGCATAATATTATTTAATTTTTCAGAATCATATATTTTATAAAAACTTTTCATAATCTTGCCTATTTTTATCAAATTCTTTAAATCCATACATTTCTTAGGAATCTTTTTAATTTCCACCAAAAATTCTTCTAATTTAATTCGGTTTTCCTTAATATCATGATGAAATTCACTATAATTGTCACATTTGATTATTATACTTTCATATTTATTCATATTATCAATTGTATTTGTTAAATATGATCGCAATAATTCAAATTCCCCAGTTATGAAACTTCCATTTTTATAAAAATTATAACATGATAATACGTTCTGATAAAAATTATAAACATACATTCCGGCGCAAAACAATAAATATATTTTTTGACTAGGTTTTACTTTATTAAATGACGTGAATAATTGTCCCAAAGCATGATTTTTCATTTGTGTAACTAGAATTGTTCTATACATTGCCCAAGTAATTGGGACTCTTAAACCTTTTAATACAAAATATGGAACTATGAATAATGCAAATGGCGACATTAAATTTATCACGGGTGATGATAAATTATATATGCTTAAAATTTGCATAAAAACTAATGAATAATTTAACCATTTTATTTTATCCCAACCAATATATTGATATTTATTAATAAAGTTATTATCTCCTTTAATATTATTCCACGAACTATATGTATCATTAATCAATTCATTGTCAAATGTGATGTTTTTTATGCTTTTAAAAATATTTTGTGTATCCTCTAAATAACCAATATCGGTTGTATAATATTTGGACCATTTTTTCAAATGTTTTTTTCCTATTTCCGTTTCAGGATTAAATAATGTTTCGTACATTGATTTATTATCGGCTTCGGTTGTTTCTAATAATTCCAAATCAATCTTTAAACTTTCAGGTATTTCGTATTTTTTTTCCAAATATTCAATTGGGAATTTAAAATGCATTATAATGAATTTTAAATATAATTTTTTTAAATTTTAATAACGCAAAAATTTATACGTTTAAGTGATCAGCATAATTTGAAGGCATTTCTTCAATTTGAGTATTATAATATTCCTCAAATTGTTTTAATTTACCTTCATCATATTTTGTTTGAAAATTAATAGCAATACCTTTTCTACCCCATCTACCACTTCTACCAATTCTATGTAAATATGTATGTTCGCTTTTTGGAATGTCAAAATTAATTACCATACTAACTTGTTGAACATCAATACCTCGTGCAAATAAATCCGACGTGATTAAAACACGACAACTTCCAGATTTAAATTCTTTATTCGTTCGTCTTCTTTCGTCACTGGACATTTTACCATGGATTTTTTTGACTGGGAAATTATCCTCTAACATAGCTTCTTCCAAATCATCAACACGTCTTGTGCTATTACAATAAATAATGGATTGTGACAACGTCAATGTTGAAAAGATGTCTTTCAACGTATCATATTTACCACTATCATCATTTAAATTTACATAATATTGTGCAATACCCTGCAACGTTAATTCTTTATTTTTTACTAAAATTTTAATTGGATTGATCATAAATGTTTTTGAAACTTCTAATAATTCTTCCGATAAAGTAGCGCTAAAAAGACCAATTTTAATTGATTCCGGCATTTGTTGTAAGATTTTACCCATTTGTTCTTTGAAACCAGTAGACAACATTTCATCCGCTTCGTCCAAAATTAATAATCTCATATCACCGGTTTGCAAATAACCACGTCTAATCATATCTTGAACTCTACCTGGTGTACCAACGATTACTTGTGGATTATTATTATTCAATTCTTTTCTATTTTCGTCAATTGAAACGCCACCGACTAATAATAATGATTTAACATCCATGTAATTTGAAAGTTGATCAATTACAAATTTAATTTGACGGGCCAACTCATGCGTTGGAGCTAATATTAATACTTGTGGTACCTTTTTCTTTTCATCTAACATTTGCAATGCCCCTGCTGCGAAACAACCCGTTTTCCCTGTACCAGATTGTGCTTGGGCAATAATGTCCCTTTGTTTATTGTTAATACCATAAATAAATGGATAAATTGCTTTTTTTTGAATTGAACTAGGTTGTTCAAAACCATAAGCGTATATCCCTCTTAAAAGATCATCTTTTAAATTCAAATGTTCATCCTCCCATGATGAAATCTCGTACATTGTTTTAGGTTTTTTCACAGCTTTCGTTGCACCTTCCACCGCACCTTCCACCGCACCTTCAATTACACTTGTTACTGCATTTTCCACTTCTGTAGTTGTTTCTTTTCCGGTTTCTGGTCCGGACTCCATTTCTTTTTCTTTAATGAAATTCATCTTATTATAAATCAATCAATATATTTAAGTATGTTTATTACTGTTATTAATTTAAATTATTAAAAACAGTTTAAAAAATTCACGAGAATTAATATTAACCATGACTCATATTAAAAAATATGATTTATCCAAATTTAACGCAATTAAAGATACATTTAATATTCCAGAGATGAATATAACGAGTATTAAGATTATTAATAAGATTTCTTCAAAAGTTGGCGCACCTTCTTATAGAAAGACACCTGTTTTCAGAAAGAAGAAGATTGATCCCAATTTTCCAAATTCAACATTCGTCAAAACCACATTTATTGAAACGGTTGATGAAAATGAGATTAATCAAGATAAAATTAGGGAATTATTAAATAAATTAACAAATAGCAATTATGATATTATTTCGGATGAAATTATTACTAATTTACAACATTTCATTTATACTCAGAATGATATGATTTTAATGGATTTTGGCAAAGCCATTTTTTTAGTTAGTAGTATTAATAAATTTTGGGTTAAATTGTATGCAAAACTATTTAATAAATTAATTATTACTTTCCCACAAATGAATGAAATTTGTATTAATGAATTCAAATGTTTACTTAAAATTTTTGATAATATAGAAATCGGACATGAAGATCAATATGATGATTTTTGTCGCATTAATAAAGATAATGAAAAACGAAGATCATTGCTATCTTTTTATACTGAATTATATAAATATGATATTTTAGGAAATATTGAAATTCAAGTATTGGTTGAAAAACTCTTTAAATTATTTGAAACGAATACTGATAAAAAAATAATTGAAGAGATTTTTGAAAATATTGCAATAATGTTAAAAGAATTGGGGTCTGAATTATTAGAATCGTCCATTGGTGACATGATCACTGAAAATTTAATAAAAATTTACACCTCATTAAAAGGTCAAAAAAACAACAAAAAAATTATTTTTAAATTATTGGATATGTTTGAAGAATTGGATATTGAAGATTTTGAATAAATATTTGAAATATAAGAAATATAAGAAATAAATATAAATACCATTTACCTTATTTATAATATTATGAATAACGTAAATTATAATATACAAGATATAACCAAAGAAACAAATATTGACGAAAATGAAATTATGAATATGATTGATATTGGTATTGAGAAGAAGAAAAATGATGAATATAACGACCACATAATGGCATCTGAACTTTATTACAATGAATATAACAAAACAGAGTTGGATAAAATTGCAGAATATTATAATATTTCAAAAAGGAAAAAAAGAAAAAGACAGTTAATTAAAAACATTGTTCAATTTGAATGCGAAAATGAATTTATCACAAATAGAAGAAAAAATATGTGGTTCTATATTTCCGAATTGGAAAATGATGAAATGATGAGTAAATATGTTATATTTAATTAATTTGTTGATATATATAAAATGCTTCAATCAATTTTGAATGATGATATTCAATTTTTAAAAAATAAAAATATTTCTAAAAATGATATTGGTGCGACTGTTTCTGTTTATGAAGTGGAATTATTTGACGTTAAAACATGTATATGTATTGGGGAAATTGTGGATACTTTTATAGATAAAATGGTTTATTATTGTCCAGTATATTTGATAATTGAAAAAACACGTATTGAGAAAATTGGTTACTTTGAATTTTATAGAGAGGAACTATCCATTGTCACCGATAAGGGTGGTGAAATTGATATTTCACTGCTAGAGGGCCCACTTTTATTTGATTACATTGATGCAGATTATCTTATTAATATCATCAAATCTGGTGATTTTTTGAAAAAATTTAGTTTGGAAGAAGAAGAATTTAATAAAATATCATTAAAATCAAAAAATAAGCGTTCTACGGATGCTGAATCAAAACGCAGTGCGACCGATGCAAAAGCCGAAGGAAATGTTGAATCAAAACGCAGTGCGAGCGATGCAAAAGCCGATGCAAAAGCCGATGCAAAAGCCGATGGTTCCGATGCACTGGTACCCGGTGTTTATGAAGAGGTAAATGACATACCAAATATATCCATAATAAAAGATAATGGTGAGAAAAAATTCGCAGAAAAACTCAACAATCATTCTTCAAAAAAATATTTAGAGGATATAAAATTATACAACGGTAACAATGACAATTGGCTTCAGGGGCATTTTAATAATAATAACTTTACTATTCAAAATGTGGAAGCCAATGGTGATTGTTTCTTTGCAACTTTACGAGAAGCTTTTAAAACACTGGGGGTTGACGTTAATGTTAAGTCAATGAGAAAAATATTATCAACAAAGGTAACAAAAGCACAATTTGAATTTAATAAAACGATATATAAAGATACATATTCATCTTTAAAACAATACAGATCTGACTATCAAATTGTAAAAAAAAATGTACAGAAAAATACTCAAAAAATAAAAGAATTGTTAAAACAGGCTTCAAAAGAAAAAAGTGATAGAATAAAAATAAAAAGTATCGGTGAAAAGAGAGATAAAATAAACGCATCGTTATTGAAAGAAAATGCGGAATTAAAACAATTACATAATGCTTTTACAAATACTAAAATCGTATTTAAATCAAAACAATGGATGAAGGGGGTTTCTTCATTTAAAGATTATCTTAAAATTATAAATACATCCGATTATTGGGCGGATGAAATGGCTATTAGCATTATGGAATTTGTATTTAATATTAAAGTCATCATATTATCAAAAGAACGATTTGACAGTGATGAAAATATTTTTATTTGTGGTACGTCCATTTTAAAACCTATAGAAAAAAGACAAGAATTTAATCCAAAATATTACATAATTGTTTCTCATACAGGGAATCATTATAAATTAATTAAATACAAAGAGAAGTCCATATTTACATTTTACGAAATACCTCATATAATTAAAGAGAATTTGAAAAGGGAATGTCCAAAATCTTTATTCAATTATATACCATTATTCAAAACGTATTTTGAAAATAAATAAAGTGTATAGATTTAAATCTTCAAAGGTGTATATATGAAATTTGTAAGTATGCCCATTTTTTTAGTAAGCTTATCCATTGGTTTGTTTTTAACATATATAACAAACCCACCAACACGAACAATATTCGTTTTCCCAACTCCCGATAATGTTGACGACCTTATTTTTAAAGATAATAGTGATAACTGTTTTACTTTTAAAGCAGACGAGGTTGACTGTCCTGAAAATTCGGATGAAATTGAAAATTATGCAGTCCAATAAATATAATAAAATTATATTATATATGTTTGTAAGACGCTTATTATATAGTGGATTTGGTAAAGTTGTTGTATCCATTCTGTTGGGTTTAGGATTAGCCACATTATTTAGAAAAGTATGCAATGAAAGAAATTGTATGGTTTTCAAAGCACCCGAATTAAAGAATATAAAAAATAAAACATTTAAATTTGATAATAAATGTTATAAATATGAAGAAACGGCTGCCAGTTGTAAAAATACGAATAAAAAAATAGTAGATTTTGCGTAATATAACTATTAAACGAATGTTTTAACATTTTATATGGCTACAAGTATAGATTCATTACCAAATGAATTAACATCAAGTGAAGTTACTTTAGAAGTTAAAGATAAACCATCAAATATTGTTCAACCACAATACAATAGTAAAATCCAGGAACCACTACAAGGTGTACCACAAGGTTCTCCACAAGCTTCTACACAAGCGGCTCCTCAATCTGCACCCCAATCACAAAATGAATTATCCAAAGATTCAATTAATAAAATCATACAGGGTTTGCAAGATGCCTCGCAATCCGGATCAACTAATTTACAAAGTAGAGATATACCAATGATGACTGATCACATTATGCATGATGAATCTGCGAGACCAAACTTCGTACCAAGTCCACCTGAAGAAAAGGCAAATTATATCCAAGATGAAGAAACTATGGAAACTTTAATTAATCAAAAGAAAAATCAATATCAAAATAAAATGGATAATTTTTATGATGAAATTCAAACGCCATTATTAATAATGATAATGTATTTTATTTTTCAATTACCGACCTTCCGAAAATCAATGCTTGTTAATTTCCCATTATTCTTTTTTAAATCGGGTTCTTACAATTTAAAAGGTATGGTTTTTAATACTATTTTATTTGGTGGGTTTTATTATATTATTATGAAATCAATTCGTTATTTGAGTGAAATATAGATCTGGGATTTATTTGGCTCTGAGATTTATTTGGCTCTGGGATTTATTTGGCTCTGGGATTTATTTGGCTCTGGGATTTATTTGGATTTCTTAGTTCTCCTCGTTTTCTTTCTCTTCTTGCGCTTTTTTCTTCTAGTATTTTTTTCAAAAGACTTATATTCATGTATTATATGCGGGATATAACGCAGGAACCACCATTCAAATTCAGGTGAATGCCTTCGCTTCCTTAATTCTTTATATTTTATGGCTTTTTCGGCCCGCATTCTTTCAAATGTCAATTGTTTACCAATACAATTAATATTAAATCTTTTAAAAATCCCAGTAATATCGGGCTTTCTGCGTCTCATCATTCTATATAAATAATAACTCATGCATAGTAACCTGTTATTTTTATAATCCGATTTCATAAACAAAAATGCTAAATAAAAACTTAATATTGTCTCAATTGTCGCGATGCGTATTTTTTTGGATTTGATTTCAATTACATTATAACTATGACAAGCAATTGGTTTAAATATGGAAACTAATGTTTTCCCATTTAATTTAAAATCAATATATTCTGGTATAACATCATCAATTGCTTCATGTTTCACCATCTCAATATTTGTATATCCCCCACTTTCTAATTTTTTTTTTAAATTTATACTCAATTCATCCGGATCTTCATATAATATATCAAAATCGGGTATTTTTTTAATTACTTTTGATTTTTTTTTTATATGTATTATTGTATAAATTTCCCGCATACATTCCGAATAATACGCATTTATTTGTTATAAAAAAATTTAACAAAATTTTATATACATCCGTATTCATGTTTTTTTTTGCAGATGATTTTGTCCCATGTTCAAGTAATTTATCAATTGGACTTTTACAAGAACTTTTTTTAATTGGGTAATTTTTATTCAACAAATTTAATCTTTTTAATACTTTTTCCCATCTTGTGATATTTCCATCGGGACGACTCAGTTCAAGGTACATAGACATTCTTAAAAAATTCGGAGGCGCATAATATATTTTATCTACTTTTAAAGACTTTTTTTTTAAAGAATTGAATAAATTAATATTCAAATAAGTTATATCGGCCACTGGTATATAATTCACATACACCTTAAATGTACCCGAATGTACACCCGACTTTGCTTCAACTTCTATAAAACCATTGTTGTAGTAAATATCTGCCAATTCTTTTGCGTGAGCCAATGGTGTTGGTGAGAAAAAATCGTAATCCGGTAATTCTACGCTATTATTATAAAATTTATCTTCGTCGGCGATGATATTATTTATAGCGGTTCCACCATAACATATTAATTTTTTTTTTGTAATAAACTTTTCAACTATATTAATAATTTTTACAATTTCTGGATTACTTATCATTTCTTTCCCCTTTTTTTTATCAATGTGATCAATTGATGAACGCAATACAGCCATTTCACATTCTTCAAAAGATAATTTTTTTCCACACTTTATCATTATATATAAATGATATAATAAATGATATAATAAATGATATAATAAATGATATAATAAATATAATAATGTTCTTGATATAATTTATAAATCGTCACAACCACCCGGAACATCTCCAAGATCAATTTTCTTACCATGAACGATGATTGAACATGGTTTTTGTAAAGGATCAAATCTTGGATCTTGTGGTGTAGCGGTTTTACCAAATTTACGGATTCTACGTAAACTCCTTGGTTCTTTCAAAACAAATGCTTTTTCAGCAGCTTCAAATTTCTTTTTATAAATTTTCATTTGCGTTGAACAAAATCCCGCTCCAAAATTCATCATGATAGCTTGACATCCATATTCTAGATGTAATTTTGCGTTTGAATTTACTTTCATTAATACGTCCGGGTAGGTTATACAATAATGGTTTTTATTCCCTTCTTGATTATCTTGTTTTGTACTATTTGTAACATCGTGATTTTTTTTATACCAAATACGACCATCTCTTACACCACCATTCATTAATTCATAGAATGAATTATGTTTTTTATAAGATGTTGGATTATTTGGCGGCCCTTTTGCAAAAATTATAACTTTACCTTTTAAATTTTTAAAATCTTGAAATAATACATTATTTGAAAAAATTGTTTTTCCATTACTCGTTTGATTAAATTTTGGATTACCAGCTTTAACTTCTCCACAATATCCAAAATCAGCGGATAACAAATAAGGTTTGATATATTTCTTAATACTTTTTTCTAAAATTGCATATATATTTTCATTTTCACTCATAATTCTAAAATTTAAAATTAACGGATCATTGCGGTTGGTTAATGAACTACTTTTTATAGCATTATCCTTTATATTTTTCAACACTGTTGAAATATTAAGTTCATTCAATGTGTCTTTAAGTCTTACATTACCACGACCAGCAGCTACAACAGCCTCATTTTTTACTAAATATATTTCAAAATCCAGAAATCTAACTCCTTGTCGTATAACATAATTCAAAGCCTCCAAAGAAACTGTACCGTTTATTACTGGTCCCGAACAACAACTATTAAAACTACTTTTAACGTGGTAATCTATTAAAGCGTAACGTGTACCAGCTCCATAATCACCTTCTTTATCATAATCAACATCCGTCAATGCTAATAATGGTGTTGTTTGAAAACTTGCATATTTTCCCATTTCTTTCCTGTTACGCTTCCCTTTAGAAAATTCTCTTTTTAAATATATTGAATACGTGAATATTATTATAAATATTACACATACCAAATAAATTATTATTAAATAACAATTACCAGACATAACGTCATTTACCATATTTCTCATAGCATTGCCAGCAGAACTTACTGAATCTTTCACTTTATCAGCTGTATTTTTTACAGTGCTCATAATATATATTTACAATATTAAATTTTAATAATATTTAAAATAATATCGTATAATATATTTAGTTATGACAGGAGGATTAATGAATTTAAATGCAACTGGAAATGAGAATATCATTTTAAACGGGAATCCTAAAAAAACGTTTTTTAAAGCAACCTATAATAAATGTACGAATTTCGGCTTACAAAAATTTAGGATAGATTATGAAGGGCAACGGCGGCTGCATCAATCAAATCCAACCGTCTTAGATTTTAAAATACCGAGGCATGCGGATCTATTATATGAAACATTCATTTGTTTCACGTTACCGGATATTTGGAGCCCGCTGTTATATTTAGATACCACGTACACTGATGGTAAGTTTGTGAGTGGAGATCCGAGGGGGAAAGACCGTAATGTTATATTACCCTATGAATTTAAATGGATAAGAGAACTTGGGGTAAGAATGATACGGGAAATTGAGATATATAGTGGTGGTGTTACTTTATCTAAATATTCTGGTGAATATTTGTCATGTTTAAAGGAACGGGATTTCAGTAAAGAGAAAAAAAATTTATGGGATAAAATGGTTGGAAATCTTGTCAGTTTACATAGTCCCGAAGATGATGTTGGGCGTGAAAATATTTATCCACATGCACAATCTGACAATTTGGGGAATATCGTAGAACCGAGTATTCATGGGAGAAAATTATATATCCCGATGGATGCTTTCTTTTGCGACTCTAGTAAATTGGCACTGCCTTTAGTTGCCATGCAATACCAAGAAATTTATATACGGATTACTTTTGAACCTCTTAAAAATTTATATATCATAAATGATACAACTAAAGTAGAGTACAGTCATGGTTTGGGACCCAGAATTTCACCAAATCCAAATACACCTGAACACCAATTATGGAGATTTTTACAACCACCTCTAATTGTGAAGGCTTGTGTTCCCAAAACTAAGGATTGTATTGCCAATGGTTATAATGAGAAAATAAATGATTGGCATGCGGATATCCATCTTATTTCAACATATGTCTTTTTAGATAAAGATGAACAACGTGTCATGGCTCAAAATAGTCACAAAATTTTATTTAAGCAAATACAAACACATAATTTTCATAATATAGCCGGATCTCATATTGTTAAATTGGAAAGTAAAGATTTGGTAGCCAATTATATGTGGCGATTTAGACGAAGTGATGTGAAAAATAGGAATGAATGGGATAATTACACAAATTTGCAATATTTAAATATACCCGGGAAATTTTTAGAGGACTTTGAAACCGCGAAAATGAAAAAATATTCACTTGATCCTGCTGATACCCCTAAGGGATGGGATAATTGTTATATTACTGGTAACGTGGATACTACAAATCCAAATATTAACAAAAAACTTATTTTATCCAATATGGGTATAATTTTGGGAGGTGTTTATAGAGAAAATATACTTGATTCTGGAGTGTATAATTATGTTGAAAAATATCATAAAACGAGTGGCAACGCGAAAGATGGCATTTATTGTTATAATTTTGGATTTGATAGCAATCGTAAAGAATATCAACCGAGTGGGGCAATGAATGTTAATCGTTTTAAAACCGTTGATTTTGAATTTAATACTTTAATACCACCATTTAGTCCTCAGGGTAGCACTGAAGAATATATTTGTGATTCAAGTAATAACCCCATATCTTTTAGAAAAAATGTCGCTTCTTTATATGATTTCACATATGATTTAACGATATTTGAAGAACGGTATAATGTTCTTATGATACAATCTGGTAGATGCGGTTTATTGCATGCAACTTAATAATTTTTTAAAAAAATTAGGTAAACTTAAATTTTTCAAAAAAATTAGGTAAACTTAAATTTTTCAAAAAAATTAGGTAAACTTAAATTTTTGAATATTTTTTTCTCTATTATTAATATAAAAATGGAAAGAGGATTAACTATGTTATTGCATTCTATAATAATTGGCATTTTATTATATATTTTCATGCTCTTTGGTATGGGTCAAAAACCCTCCGTGGCGGAAAACCGAAGTATTCTGTTAGCCGCATTAATGTTAGTGTATATGATTTTATTTGGTCATGGATTACCCACATCAATTAACAAAACATTATTTTAAATTTTTTAAAAAAATTAGGTAAACTTTTATCTAATTTTTTTTTATCCATTTACCTTATTTTTTTGAAAAATATTTTTTGAAAAATAAATTAATGGAATAAACCCCACGCAGAATTGAAGAATTTTGGATTAGCATTAGGATTTAACGGTTTATATGTTTTCGTATACGCATTTTCAGACCCACCCAATCTATTTTCCACCTTACTATTTAGTAACCGTCTCTTATAATAATCATCCAACGATATATCTTTTTGCCCAATGTCCAATGAATTTGACATATCTGTATACGGACTACCTTCTTCGGTATTCTCATTTAAATTATAAACTTGTTCAAACTCTTCAAAATTTATACCACTTGCCGGACTCTTTCCTATTCCAAGAGTGTGAGAATCCCAACTTGATTGAAATGATCCCGTGCATGCATCTTTATCTGTCAAAACACCAGCTTTAATCTTATCATTTACCCAATCGCATATTTGACCGGAAGTTGCATTTTTGGTTTTATCATTTTCCCAAAACGTTGGCATCTTTGCAAATGCTTTTTCCGATATACCGAGATTTATACCTTGCATTCTTTGCATTTCAGCTTGAGTTAAATCGCGATTTAAAGCTTGTATGGATGGCTTGTTTGGGTCAACCCAATAATTTTCCCATCTCCTTTTATGTATAAATGTTTTCCATGCGGTATCTTCATCATATTCTAATTTGGGTGCAACATTTGATTTTTTATATATAATATGTAATATATCGGGAGTGCCTGCTACATTTTTATAAGATATCCCGATAATTTGAAACGTTGATGTCTTTTTCATATACTCAATAAAATTTAAAATAGCCAATTCGCGATTACCTTTAGTACCGAAACTGACAATTCGCCCTTTATTTGTTGTGGTATATTTATTTATTCTTTCGGTTGTTAATGGGATTTGTGATATTTTTATGGTATTGTTGTATTTTATTTTACCATCCGTTGCTGGTTTTTCATATTGACTTTTTAATAAAGATGAACCACAATCATCTTTTGTACATCTATTATCATAAACATGTTTCATTTGAATTTCAGTTTTATTACATGTTTCTTCACATTGTTTTGACGTTCTACACCCATGTATTAATTCATCATATATTATTTTGGTACCATCATCGTTCATTCCACCACTAGTATCAATGTCTTCGTATCTTGGATCAATGGGTCCCAAACATTCTTGTGGACACATTTTAAAGAAACGTTGAATGCCATTTACATCCTTTGTGGTCGTAAGATCGTCACTGCAATTACCGTTTGAAAATCTAACAGGAGCGCAATTTTTTAAACATGTTGAAATCGTGGCTGCTTTACCATCTTCGCCTTCGCCTTCAATTATTCCACGAAATCCTATAAATCCATCCTTTGTTTCTCCCTTTGTTTCGCCCTTTGTTTCGCCCTTTGTTTCTCCCTTTGTTTCGCCCTTTGTTTCGCCCTCTGTTTCTTCTGGGTACAAATTAAATTCTTTAAATCCCGCATCCGTTATCAATTGCTTACCTTTATTTAATAATTCGGTTGTACCGGAGAGGTAGCAGGCATCCCATGAATTATTAATATTACAATTTAATTTTGCCATGGCTCGTCTGGATGTTGAAGTTTTTGTAACTAAAAATTCACCCGTTATTAAATTTTTATTTTCCATTCCGGGTATTTCAATATGTTCGGTGATTTCAATTTCGCTTTCAGTTATATTTTTGGCAGCTTGTTCTAATTGTTTGAGATCATATTCTCGTTTACATATTGGATTATTCTTCTCTCTCAATTTTTTGACATTGGCTAATTCAGTTTGATTTAGTCCGTTCCATTTTCTTTCAGATGTTCTTTTACCATATCGTTTATGATCAACGTGTACGAAATCACCTATCTTGCCCGTGGCAGTGGAAACTGCTTGACAACCCATTCTATAACCCATTTTTTCAATTTCACCGTCAATCTTATTGTCAATCTTATTGTCACCATAGTTGAAGTATTTGGCTTTGATTTCGCCGTATTCATCCCCCAACGTCCATTTTGAGTACTCTGCACATTCGTTCCAAGTTAAATCTTCATCTTCAACGGCTTTACAATATGAATCTTGTACAATTGGTACTCCTGTTAAACTTACCACTTTTTCGTTTGATTCACCTTTTCCGGCATTTCCCGTACCATATTCTTTTTCAAATTTACATAAACAATCCCCTTCCATTTTTTGTTTTGAATCACATTTTTTTGTCAAATTATCTCCATATAAATAGCAGCTTCTCAAATGCTCGTCTGTTAAATCAATGCCATCTTCGTTATGATTTTTATTTGTTATGCATTTTGCTGTATTTTCTGGATCTGCTATCATCCCTGTTATGTCGGCGCATTTTTTTAAATAATTATCTAAATCGTCATTCATTAATGTATCATCTGCTTTAAAACATCTAGGTGTTTGAACGGTTTGGTCGGTGGGTGCAATATAATTTAATCTACACAGGGTGTCATATTTATCGTTGCCACACACTTGCATTTCCCCTATCGCCGTTGATCCTGAAAATGTGTTTATTGTTGAAATAGAATTACATTTAGTTGATAAGTTTTTAAATTTGATGTAAAATGTATTTCTGGGCATTATAATCAAACTTTTAAGATCTTCAATGGTTGGGAGTTCTGCACCAACCTGTATCAGTTTTCCATTGCCTGTATCGGGCAATACATGACTATTGAAAATATAAAATGTATCTTTATCATAACCAGTTTTATTATAGTGTATTTTAATTTCAGGTAAAAATTTATCTTCAACAATGATAGGAGAAGCGTTTCCATCTTGTGTTATTTCGGGTGTAATAATGATAAATGAATCACCTTTACTATTCACATATAATGAAAATTCTGCCTGTGAATAGTCCTTACCAATTCCCGTTTCACTATTCATACTCATAAAGTTGTGGGTTTGAAGGTTTTCCGGATATAACACATCTTTAAAATCTGAAAAATTTTTAAATTTTCCGATATCGGCTTTGAATAGTATTAACAAATTGGTAAATAATGTACTTTCATCATTATTAAAGGTATATTTATACCATTTATCCGTAGTCCCATATGCTTCAAATGTACCATTTGTTATTATATTTTCTTTTGCCAAACCCGAAAAATTTGGAAATATTTCAATTATTGTTCCAGCTGCTACACCAATATTTTCAAGACCTTCTCTGTTTGACATCCCTTCCCTGTTTGACATCCCATCAACTTTCAGTACTTTGTTATTGTGTGTTTCGTCATTCATGGCTTTCTCTGAACAATATTTTAAACTGTTATTAATATCCATTTGACTTGAAAAACAACCCGGAATTTTACCGTCTTCTGGAACAACACATTTTGATTGATAACAATCATCATTATCATTACATGGTTCGCAATTTATTGCACGTATTTTCTTCGTTTCAACATAGTTGTTGGAGTAATCGCATTTCCCCAAAAATTGTGCCTCTGTATTCATAATAATATTTTTTGTTTTTATATTTCCAACTTCTGTATAATCGGTGAAGTCATATTCGCAGTCTATGGGTTTGCATGTTCGGCTTTCTTTTCCTTCACATTCTGTCCCACCATATTTGGCTTCTTTGGTAATTATATAGTTTCTTTCACCACAACCTATACTATTACCTCCAATTATATCTGCTTCCGCAGTTGCGTGTGTCCATGGTCCCCACTTACCACTACAATTGCGCTTTTCTACCAATATTGTTATAGATGTCAGGCTGATTAGAACCGCCGACTTACCGCTTTTCGTGTAATTACAAAAAGCTACGATTGAATCTCCAGATTGAATTGGGATGTTTTCCATGTTTATTGTTTTACCACCCCTTGTAGTGTTATTAGACGATGTGTAAAATGTCTTTCTTCTTTTGTTTCTAACTCGTATAATTTTTATTTTTGTTTCGTTGCCAAAACCCTGATCTTTATATATTAAACCATTGAAATTTACATAATAGTTATCTGTTGGATTCTTACACCATTTTTTAGATTGCACTTCTGTAAGAAGTATGTTCTCATTTCTACTATTAATAAGCTTTGGATAGCGTCCCCTCTCTTCTAATGTTGGTCTATATTTGATAGGTGATAATATAGGTTGTCGTTTAATATTATTTTTTTTTAATAGTGCGTCTCTCTCTTCTTTTCTATTTCTCATTGAACCCAATGCCATTGGTATACAACTACCCCGCTTACAACCTTGTTTACAAGCATATCTTTTTGGATCACGCCCCCATCTCTTGGTTGCTTTTTCTCTCTGCCATGGGGTTAGAGTAGAATAATTGTGTGTAGCGTAACTACTACCTGCGGAACATCTGTACCAGAAACTGTTTCTTACGCTTCCTCCCAATTTTTCGGTTTTCCCGAAAAAAGCCATGTTTTTATACTTTCCATTATTATAAGCGTATAATCCAATGTGATTGTAATTTCCAGCAAAGCTAAACCCCCCTCCACCTATTTTTAACCCTAATTTTTTGGCAACATTTCTACAATCTGCCTCACTTGTAGATATTGGCTTAATAGTTCGTGTATGATTAATACGTATTGTTTTTAATGTATGGTATGTTTTTTTGTTTGTGGCACCTTCTTTTATTTTTTCTTTATTTAATATAAAATATCCAGCGATTAATATTGCTAAAAATAATAATATATATACATTCATTTAATATATATATAAAAAAGATTTTTAATTGTTCAATTCATTTGATTTTGGTATAAATTTTAAATAATCTAAAGGTCTTCTTCCTTCCGCCGTTGAATCTGTTTTTTTATTTAAAATAGTTTCATTCGTTCCTATAAATTGCAATTTACCACTAGAAACCCCCTCATTTTTCACATATAAAACTTCTTTATTGTTGACAAAAACTTTAATATCTTGATTTGGGTTTTCATTTTGTCTAACTTCGTATTTTATGACGTATGGACCTCTTTCTAACATAAATTTATATCTTTTTTCGCTAACACCTTTAAGTAAACTACCGTCGGCGGTGTACCCGTCCCTGTAAATACCAATGCTAAAGCCTTCGCCATACTCATCCGTGTTAAATCCCCAATTTCCCTGTACAGTTGCGTATATCTTCTGATCCATTGGAACAGCTATTTCTAAATCATAATTTTTAACGTCTGGTAATATTATTTTTTGAAATTTATTATCATTAAAACTTCTTTGTCTTACATTTACAAATTCTTCCATTTTCTTGTTATGTTTCTCATTTTTATTATTAAAAATGTTCCACCATTTTAATGGTTTTATACCCCACCAATTTCTAACATTTTTCTTATACTTTTTAACTTTTTTAATATTATCTTTCTCTCGTAAATCATTTGTTAAATCTATATACATATTTGCTATAACAAAAACAAAAACAAATAATATAAAAAAATATAGTATCAATTTGAAACTGGAATATACTAAATCCATTATATTATTATACTATTTTTAAAAAAAATGTCAAAGACACCCATATCCTTTGTAAAAAAATAGTCCTTAAAATCAACATATATGTTGAATACTACAAAAAATAACACGATAATCATTAATCCCGATATAAATTTTTCACTCCATGTCATATAATTATATATTATATTTTTATTTAATTATTGAAATGGTAACCATTAATAATTTAGGTAAAATATATCCAAATTCTAAACACTTGATTTTTTTAATAATATTTTTATGTAATATTATTTATATATGAGTAAAAAAGAAAAATCATTAATAGATCTAAAAAATGAATGTAAAAAAAAAATTACTCCTCATGTTTGGGATGATATTAAACATAATTGTGTTAAAAATATTGATACGGTTGATATCTTTTTAAAAAAACCATTGATTGGTAGTTTAGCTATAGCTCTATTGGCCTATTTTTTTGCAGCAGTCCTATTTAAAATTAAAGGTACGCCACTCTCAAAAACTAATTCAATTGACCCCACAAGAGGTAAATATATAAAATGTGGACCAATAGAAACTGATAAATTATTATTTACAAAGGATCCTTTATTGGGTATAGTTAAAGAAGAAGCATATAATCCATCTAAAAAAAAACAATATTCTAAAATTTTTTGGCCATGGTTGAGTCCATTTCTATATCCGTCAGCCCCAAATAGAAGTGGTAAAGGTAAAAAAAGTGAAAAACAAAGTGGTGGTAATACTGACAGGGACGAAAATAAAAAAAGAAGAATTGAAAAAAAATCCGATGCAAAAAAAAGTAAAGACGAAGACGTTGCTGCGGCACTCGCGAAGGGTAAATTGGACGTACAGTATTTATGTTTGGTTCCATTTTATTTAACATTGACATGGACTACAAGAATGTATTATTCCGTATTTAGTGTGATTAAAAATACATTCTATAAATCAAATCATTGGGGTAGTTTGGGAGAAATTAACAAAATTAATAAAAAATTATGGTTAAGCGATTTTTTTGTAGTATTCTTGTGCATCCCGTTATTAATTTTTATGGTAATGCCCATAATGATGGTGTTTGTACTAATGTTCGGATTTGTAGCTTGGGGGAAAACTGTATTTTGGAACATTGCAAAATCAGACCATTTGAGAGAAAAACCCGAAAGTTGGGGGTGGACCGTTTTGTGGTATTTGCAGTTATTTTTACTTCAACCAATATTACTCATGCTGACTTCGGGGTTTGCGACGTTTGGAGTAATGTTTTTACATATATTATGGGTTGGGTCTATTTTAATTGGACAACAAGAAACAGAGGGAGATGGTTTAAAAACTGTAATTAAAACATGGGCAAATATTATTTGGGATTATAAATTTATCTGGGCTATTTTAGCAGTAGGTATATGGTTAGAAAACTTTAGAACATATCTCAGTGGAACAAAAGCGAAAGATTTAGGTGTTTACCAAAGTGAAGGATTTTTTAGTTTCATTACAAAAGAAAACCGTGAAATGATTTTGGGAACAGTTGGTGGTGCAATTGTTATTTTATTATTAATGAAACAGAGCTCATACTATGGATCTCTAAGCAATAAATCACCAAAATCGCGCGATTGTACGGAAGGTTGTGAACCTGACTACGTTGAACCAGATGAAAAATCCTCTGGAAAATGTAAAAATCCTGATTATGATCCAGAAAGAACAATGATTGGGCGTTTAAAAGCTACGGCTGGTGAAAAAATGAGAACCATGGCAAATGCTAACAAATCACAGAATGTTGTGGATAATGAAGCCGAGATACGAAGAATTAAAAAGGACACCGAAAAAATGGGGAACACTTAATAAAAACAATTATATTAAAAAATAGTATTAATAAAAACAATTATATTAAAAAATAGTATAAATAAAAACAATTATATTATTTTATAATGGGAAAAAAAAGAGAAAAGAAAGTATCTGCAAGTGGTAAACCATTTGTTAGTGTGTGTACACCAACATATAATAGACGTATTTTTATTCCCAATTTAATTAGATGTTTTGAAGCACAATCATATCCAAAAGAATTAATTGAATGGATTATCATTGACGATGGTGAAGATTCAGTTGAAGACTTATTTAAAGGCGTTGAATGTGTGAAATATTTCAGATATGAAGAAAAAATTAAATTGGGAAGAAAACGAAATTTAATGCATGAAAAAACGAAAGGAGATATTATTGTATATATGGATGATGATGATTATTACCCTCCCGAGAGAATTAATCATGCTGTAAATAGATTAAGAAGTCAACCGAAAGCTTTAGCCGTTGGTAGCAGTGTCGTTTATATTTATTTCAATGATTTAGATAAAATATACCAATTTGGTCCATATGGCCCAATGCATGCAACCGCCGGTACCTTTGCATTTAAAAGGGAATTATTGAAACAAACAAAGTATGACGATAATGCTGAGATGGCTGAAGAAAAGAAATTTCTGAAAGATTATACAGTTCCTCTGGCTCAATTAGATCCGAGAAAAAGTATTTTATGTTTTGCTCACCAATTTAATACATTTGATAAAAGAAAGTTATTAGTTAATATGAATCCAAATTATTGTAGAGAAACTAATTTAAAACCATCTTCGTTTATAAAAGATAAATCGCTTCTTAAATTTTATGCGAATATTTAATATGTTATATTATATTATAATGACACTTCCAAAAATAGTTAAAAAAATGTTACGAAAAGTAAAGAAACAGGATAAAACCGTGCGTCTTATTTTAGCATTGTTGGGTGTATATTTATTGTACGTTCTTTTTAAAAAAATGCGATGGATCGTTGGTAATAATAAATATTTAGAAGGTAATGCTGGAAAGAAAACAATGGTATTTTTTAAAATGGATGGTTGCGGGCATTGTAAAAATATGCAACCCGAATGGGATAAGTTTGAAAAAAAATCAAGTGTACCTACCAAGACCATGGTTGCAGGCAAAAATGATACAGAAGCGAAAAAATGGAATGTGTCTGGGTACCCAACCATATTAATGGTGCAAGCGGGTAAAGTAATTGATACCTTTACCGGGGAAAGAAATGTAGCGGGACTTTCCGGATTTGCCAATAAACACAAGTAAATTTTGTAAAAATTTTGTAAAAAATTGAACATATGAAAATATATTTTTATTGAAAATATATTTTTATTGAAAATATATTTTATTGAAAATTTTTACTCTTCATTTGGATCATATTTCTCGTAATATTTATCTAAAAATCTATATAATCTAGCCACTTCTAGTTTGGTTATATCGCAATTATTATTTGAAAATATGTCGTAAATTATATCATGCGATTTATGTTTTTTTTTTAAAAATAAAAAATATGAAAATAAATCTTTTTTATCCATTGTGAGTTTATTGCATAAATTTTGAATAAAGGTTATATTATTATATTCGGTTGAATATTTTGTTAATACTTTAGTAAATCTTATATCTTTATTTTTTTTATTTTTTTTATTCTTTATATTTTTATGAAAGATATGATTATTGTAAAAGGTTTTTAGTAACGAAGTCATTTCATTGAATATCCATATTTGTTTTTGAAAGGTTATTCTATCAATATAATCGGAAAAAACAAAGTTTTCAAGAACTTGAATGTATTCCTTTATATATGATTTATCCTTAATATCTGATAAATAATCAATCAAATTTTCATGAAATAATAATCCAACACTTGTTCTATCTGTTTCATTCATCAACAGGAAATGTTGAGACATGGGGTAATGATTATTAATAAGTCTACGTGTTATATCTTTTGTATCTTCGTTAAAATTTTTCTTTTTAAAAATATTATGAAATAAATGCGTTTTCAATATCTGATTATGATTCATATATATTTCGTAAGATGAATTCAGTTTTCTCAAATCACCTTCTATGTAATCTATTAGATTTTGTTTGATAATATTACTTATATTCGGCATTAAAATATTTATTATATTTTCAACTTCGTCATCCGAAGGCTTCTTCAACTCAATTGGTATACATATCTTCATTATTTCTTTAATTTTTTTATCTATATGATAATTCCCGATGCAAATAATGGGCAACATTGTCATTTGTTCCTTTTTTTGCTTATTTGTTTTTTTAGGTCTAATTAATTTTATGAGAGAATTTATACCACCCTTATCACCATTATTCATACCATCAATTTCATCCATCACAATCGCAATCGGTTTTTTCTTTTTATTGAACAAGCTTAATACATTTATATCAGACATATTGTGATTGGTTATCATGTCAATTACGGATTTATTGCGCACGTCACCTGCGTCGTACAACACAATATCATATTTCATTTTTTTTAACATTTCTTTAACAAAATAACTTTTACCACTCCCGGGTGAACCATATATATAAATGCCCCTTTTAATTATCTTATTCTTTTTATCAGCTTCAAAATTAATCAACGATTCCGTAAATATTTTTTCACAATTTATTCTATTTAATAGTAAATTCAAATTTAGCTGTTCCATCTATTATTAATAAGATTCATTTTTTTATACTTTTTTTTACGAACATTATTACGATGCTTTACGATACATTATTACGATGCTTTGCCGCGACGCCGTTTTATACGACATTTATTGTTTTTTTTCTGGTAATCTTTAATGACATTTATACATTTTTTTGATTTTAATTCAACGCATAATTCATCTAAAAAACAAATATATGTATCGTATCTATACGAATGGTCAGTATATCTTTTTATATTATTCCAATGATCATATTTCGCACTTATCAATAATGAAAATATATAATTTAATTGCAAACCGATAATTTTTTTTATATAGTAAGACAATGAAATACCCTCTTTATTTTTCGTTATATTTTTCAATCTAATTTGTATTATATTTTTTTCATAATATTTTTTATTGGTTAATAATAATTGAGATATTGATATATATGGTAAAATTTTATATTTTACAACATCTTCTGGTAATAAATATATAGTTTTCAATAGCATATATTTATATTTATAGTGACTTTATTATATTTATCAACAACCTTTAATACCTTTCACGCCATCCCAAATACCATCCCACATAACATTATTTTCCTTTGCCCATGTACATTTTTCCTTTCTTTTTAACAAACTATCTCCACTTAAAAACAGATTTGTTGTAGGATTTAGATCAGCAACGGATGTGTCGGGATTTTTGCTTTTCCATTTGCACCCGCCACCATCTTGTGCTTCCCAGAAATCGGGACATTTAGGGATTTCAGGTGGAAATAAATCATTTTTATAATTACTTTTAATCATTATTGCTGTCACTGTCAACAATATTATAAAAATAACTGTTGCAACTGTTAAAACTGTTCGGTTGAAACTCATTATATAAATAAATACTATTATTTTTTCTTTTGCTAAGATATATATGAACGGACGTGTAAATATTATTGGACATAATAATGTTGATAGATTTTTATTATATGAAACACCTAAAGCAGAAAGATCAACTGAATATAAAAATGCATTGGTTGGGCATTTTGAAGCTTCTGTATTATCAAAAGCATTTTTTTCTGCTGATAATATTGATCTTTTACAGAAAGCCATAATAGTGGGTGTTCATAAAAAATCAAAAGGTGTTTATAATATTGGTTATCAAGATCAAGATGTTTTGAAGACAATCATGAGAGCAATATATCTACAACATTCAAAAAACTTATGTAATAATATTACATCACAAATTCAAGAACTTGATTCATTTGTTATTAATTTCGCTGTACCACAAATATATAATGAAGCGGTTAGTTACATCAAATATAAACAACATGTTAGTCATATCGCTAACCCAATTGATTTGCCTAAATCAAGCTATCATTCCAACACCCTTATCATGAAACCATTTTTTTAAAAAAAAAATAATAAAATATTAATTTTTTTTTAACTTTTTTTAACTATTTTTAACTATTTACTTTTTAACTATTTACTTTTCTTTACTTTTTAACTATTTACTTTTCTTTACTTTTTAACTATTTACTTTTCTTTACTTTTTTTAACTATTTACTTTTTTTAACCTTTTTTACTTTTTTGGTTTTGATTCCAAATTGTCTAGCTCTTCGCTGAATTTTATATTTTTTGAACATTGTTTCTAATTCTTTCAATTCAGTTAACCACATATTTTCAATAGTTGTATTTTTCAATATTTCCAATTCATGAATTTTCTCACCCTTTTCTTTCAATAATTTATTCATATTTTCTTCCTCAACTTGTTCAATTCGCATAGTTCTTAAATATTTATATTCTTCATCCCCATCCAAAACATCATATCCGCGAGTTTTTAATATTTCAATAACTTCTTCCTTTTTCTTTTTCCTTAAATCAATCACATCTTCGCATTGTTCTAAAATGAATTTAGCTTTATTTGTTAATTTTTTTACTATATATTGCATATTATTGATAATATATTCTTTTCTTTTATTGTAGGCGGCTTTTCTAATAACATAGTAATCATCAAATATATCATACACATTACCATACTTTTTTAAGCAATGCGTCTCGGTGAATAAATTCATATTTGTCAAACTTTTCGTCGTTGTTAAATTCATGGTTTTCTCAAGCATATTGATATGTTCATTGTATTTGGTTGAAATCAAACCTGGTAAAATACCCGGGTAAAATTTAACTGTAAATTCAATTAATACATCCGTGCACAAATCAGTTTTTTTCTTAATAATCGGGATTTTTTTCTTACCGTTTTTGGATTTATCTGACATCAAATATTCTAAAAATTCATTATAATCCGTTGTCCAACTACCAATTGGCAATTCTGTTATTTTAATTGTATCCGAATTAATAATTTCATATTTCCCTTTAATTAAATATTTTTTTGAATGTTCGTAATTTTTAATAACCGTACCATTAAATCCTTCATAGTAAGGATGCAGTTCAATATTTTTATTAGTATTATTAATTTTATTTCTCAAATAAGTAATAATTTCACCCATATTATATGATAATCCTTCGTAACTAAAACCGGTACCAATACCTTTTCCACCATTTACTAACACGTAAGGAATAATTGGAACATAATAATCCGGTTCAACCATTAACCCATCATCATCTTGATAATTTAATATTGCTTTATCTTCTTCTCTGAAAATAAATTTTGTCATGGGATTTAATGCTGTGAAAATATATCTTTCACTAGCGTGATCTTTACCACCCATTAATCTGGAACCAAATTGACCATTCGGCATTAAAACATTTACATTATTTGACCCAACGTATTCTTGCGCCATGCCAATAATACCTTTAATTAAACTCATTTCACCATGGTGATAACCTGAATGTTCACTGATATAACCGGATAACTGAGCAACTTTTATTTCGTTTACTAAATTTCTTTTAAAACAGGAAAACAAAATTTTCCGAGTACTGATTTTCCAACCATCCACCATATTTGGAATTGAACGGTCACAATCATATTTTGAGAAATGTTTCATCTCTTTATCTACGAAATCCGTATATGAAATTTTGTCTTTATCCACATCTAAAACATCATCTCTATTATAGTTTCCCAACCAAACTTTCCGATCGTCGGCTCTAGTTTTATCAAATACTTTTGCAATGGAATCACCGCACGTGGCATCGCTCCCATATTCAAATGTAACCATTTTCTTTTTTTTGAAGTATTCTTTAAATTCTTTAGCAGAACTGGTACCCAATCCTTTAAAATATTTAATTTTCCAACCTTTACCTGCATTATTTTTGTCTTTCCATTTATGATATTTACTTTCCGTATAAAATGACAATTCTCTTGGACCCTTTTTCGCTTTTAAAATTGGAGTATTCATGAAACCCATAAATCCATCCAATTTAATTAATTCAGGCCATTGAGTTTGAAACATATTAATACATAATCCTTTAATATGTGCACCATCCAAATCTTGATCTGTCATGAATAGTACTTTACCATATCTGAGATGTTTTTTTATTTTTTCATTTGTATCGTATTTTTTACCAGTTTCTAATCCTAAAATTTTTTTGATATTTGTAATTTCGGCATTATTATTCACTCTTGTTTGAGAAATATCTCTTGTATTTAATAATTTACCCTTGAGTGGGAAAACTCCGTAAAAATTTCTATCATCTTTACTTAATCCTGAAACAATACCAGCTTTTGCTGAATCCCCTTCTGATAAAATTAATGTACACATGTGACTTTGTGAACCACCTGCTTTATTAGCGTCCATTAATTTGGGAATACCGCGAATATTATTTGTTTTTCTACCGTCGCATTTTCTGGCTGCTTTATTTGCTTTAACCTCGTTCAAACAAATAGCGGCATCCATTACACCCATTTTCGCGAGTTTGTCAATGAATTTATCCGAAATTTCACATTTTGAACCAAATTTTGATAACGGTGTATTTAATGTTTCTTTGGTTTGACTATCAAATGCAGGGTTTTCAATAACGCAATTCAAAAACAACATTAATTGTTCTTTAATTGTGATAGGTTTTACCTTTATTTTTTTCTTTTTATCAATATACGCGACCATTTTTTTTACAATTTGATTCATGATATATTCAATGTGTTTACCACCTTTTTTAGTATGAATACCATTCACAAAAGATACTTGTGTGAATTCATCCAACGGACTCAAACATACAATGATTTCCCATCTTGAATGTGGTTTTTCATATATTCGTTTTGTTTCAGATTTTGCACCAATATATAAATCTACATATTGTTCAAATGTTTTACTTGGGAAATATTCATCATTAAATTTAACTCTTACCGTTTTATCAGTTACTGCTGAAATATCCAAGGTTCTTTTCTTTAACAAATTAAATAGATCATCCGTTAAACCTTCCATACCAAAACGTTTGTAATCTGGTAACCAAGATACTTTAGTATACGGTTTAACCGTGGTTTTCGTTACTTTTGGCTTGCAAATATTTGACAAATTATTCTCAAAACGTTGAATATATTTCAATTTTCTAATATGATCAACAGTCTCAATTTCACCCCATAGAGCGTAAATGAGAACTAATTTAAAACCAAAACCATTTTTACCACCAACAATCTTTTTTTCTGATTTATCGTAATTGGAACCGGTTCTCAAATGTCCAAAAATCATCTCAGGTATCCAAATAAGATATTCGGGATGTTTAGCGATGTCAATACCATTCCCGTCATTGTACATTGTTATAACACCTGTATCTTTATTCACAGTTATTTCAATATTTTTAACAGGTATTATTTTTTTATCACCATTTTTTATTTTTTCGTCCAATCTAATTTTGTGATCGCGGCAATTGACAATGCCTTCGTCAAAACACTTATAAAATCCGGCAGTCCAGGTATATTCTCGCCATTCCATTTCATTTGATTTATTCAATAACCAGTTATGCTCTAAATCTGGTTCAACACTACCAATATATGTATCTGGTGCATCCAAAATGTGTTCAATGTCAGTTTTCTTTTGATATTTTTTAGCAAGATTATTTTTTATAATTGTTTTTTTATCAAGTTTTTTTTTTACTGGTTTTACTTTTGCTTTTGCGGCTTTTGCTTTTGCGGGTTTCGCTTTTGCTGGGTTTGTTGGGTTTGTCGGGTTAGCTTTCGTTGGGATAGTTGGTCTTGCGTTAGTTGGAATCGTTTTAGACATTGTTATAAAAGTATAATAATAATAATAATTCTTTTTAAATGATTATTTTAAAATCAATTTTATTATGCGTTTATTTAGAAATACTTTTAAAATTTTTTCTTTTTATATTGTATAATAATGGTTCTTAGAAATTGGAAACGTACATCTGATGGTGGTGTTATGATTGCTGGTAAAAAATATTCAATGCTCGTCGGTTCTCGTGCCCAAGTTTGGCATGGAACAGCATATAAAACTAATCCAGGCAAAAAAGCTCTTACCAAAAAACATCTTATGCAAAAAAAAGACGGTAAAATTGTTTCACGTAAAAAAAGTCAAACTGCCAAAAGACAAAAACATCTTGGTAAATACATTGATCTCGCACGAAAAAACAGAGGTAAAAAATTCCAAAAAATGAAAAAAGGCATGGTATCCACCATGAAAAAAAGCAAAAGAAAAAAAAGCAAAAGCAGAAAAAAACGCAAACGTTAAATCGGATTAATTAATATTTTTTTTAAATATTAATTAATATTAATGAAATATAATACATTTTCAAACCTTTTAAAATTAATAGCATTTTCTATTTTAGCAATAGCTGGATATATTGATTTATCTGTATCCGAGAATAGATTTTTTCAAGATCCATTTTATATTGGCGCCACAGTTATGGCTATAGCATGTATGCTAACATTGATTAATCCGAGTATTTATTATATTCATACGGCTATGTTTTTCTTTATATTTACAAAAATAATTTCACAATATACACATTCAAAGCATTATACCTTTTGGGGTGAAACGCAACACCATTAGACATTCTTTAATTACCCCCATAAAATACGTTTTATTTACCACCAATTCATCTTTTTCCTTTAAATACTGACAATACTTTTTATACAAATTAATATATGTCATGGTTTTTACATCTTCTTTCATTTTAATAATAACATTTTTTATCGTTTCTTTTTTATTCCATAAAACGCAACCATAGTTATGTATATATTTACCATTTGTTATGGTTGTACATGGGTAAAAATATTCTATTATTGATACCAATTCTCTCTCGGAAGATTTAATGTTGGTTTTTTGTTTGAAAAACCAATATATTTCGCTGACTTCTATCATTTCATTTTTATCTTCATTCATACATTCTTTCCAAAAACTATTAAATTCCCTCACAATTAACAGATTTTCTGAAAAAATTTCTTTATATACATTTTTGTCACATTTTAAGGATAAGTTTGAATAAAAATCAATTTCATCTTTAAAAATAGATGGAACATTTTCTTCTATTAAAAATGATTGCCAAATATAAAATATCTCTTTTTTTGTAATATTTTTTTCTTTGTTTTTTGATATTTTTTTCTGTATAAATTTTTCAACTATTTCTTGTTTATTATTGTTTGCGAAATATAATATTTTTTCTTTATTTTCTATTTTATTTTCTAAATAATATTCAGAATTATCATACCTCTGCGAATAATGCATTGAAACTGCTAATATATTTAATATATTATGTTCAATAAAATGTTGCCAAAATACTTTATTGTGAATAGATCCTTTAAAATCCATTACTCTACTAGGTTCAATAACCGAATTTGAAAAATTATCAATTACGTCATATTTATAATAATCCTTAAAACAATTATTAACATGATGTAAAAAAATAAAATATTCATTTCTGACGATATTGTGGGTTATGTTTTTTTTTTGCAATATATTGTCTCCTAAAATACATAAAAAATACTTGGCTTCCGATTTAGTTTTAAACAATACCGGATATAGGTAATTTATAATATTTTGAATAGTGATTGACTCTGGGATACCATAGCCAAATATGTTTGTTTTTATTTCTTTGATTATAATATTTTTTATCTGTTGTTTTTTTGACAATAATATTTTATTTTTGGATATTTCGCTTAAAATTAAATACAATAATTCATCTTCACCGATTAACGAATAATTCACATTATTGTATTTTACGAATGTGTCCGATTCTTTAATATAATAGAATTGTTTGGAATCATCGTTTAAAAATTGCGATATAAATGTTGTTTTTTCTACATTTATATTATTTTTATCCAATTCTTTCGTCCAACATACAACTTCTATTGGCAATCTATTACATATAAAACTGGTTATCTTATCGCATATTTCTTTATTATCATTATTATCCTCATATAAGCTGATAATCTTATCAATTGACTTTTTCATAATAATTATATATATATTTTAATTTTAAACAAGTTTCATAACATTATCACCTATTATAAGTATTTAAAGATTATTACGCAAAAAATGTATATGAGTTCAAAATATGTGTTAGAAATAAAAACAGTTCAGATCGCGCCATTCCGAACTTTAATGACCGCTTTAAAGGATATTTTACTTGAAACAAATATTACTTTCCAAAAAGATGGTATGCGTATTATTAATATGGATAAATCGCATACTATTCTAGCACATTTATTTCTTGATGCAGAAAAATTTGAATATTATTATTGTAAATATCCTAAAATAATTATTGGTGTGAATATGTTTCAATTATTTAAATTAATTAATTCAATAGATAATGATGATACTCTTACTATTTATATTGAAGAATCGGAATATTCAGATGGTATTGTTAATTATTTGGGTTTGAAATTTGAAAATGGTGATATCCAACAATCTAAAAATCAAAAATTAAAATTAATTGAACCAGATGAAGAAGAATTGGAATTACCAAGTGTACAATTCTCATCGGTCATTAATTTACCATCCAGTGATTTTCAAAAAATTATCCGTGATCTATCAAATATTTCTGAAAGGTTGGAAATAAAATCGGTTGGTAATGAATTGATATTTAAATGTCAAGGACCGTTTGCAAATTGCGAAATTAGTAGAACAGAAATGGATGGTGTAACGGAATTTGTTCAAAAACAAAGTGTGGATACCATTATCCAAGGCGAATTTTCACTCAAAAATCTAGGGTATTTCATCAAATGTACGAATCTTTGTAATTCAATTGAAATGTATCTTGAAAATGATCTACCGCTTATTGTTAAATACTCTGTTGCTAGCTTAGGTGATATTAAATTATGTTTGGCTCCTTTACCGGCTTAATCTACCATAATATATTATTATACAAATCCCTATTACGGATAATAAATGCTTTAAATGTTCATATTTATTTTTTGTATATCCTAATAAAAATAATAAGGGTCCTAAAACTAAAATTTCAAATAAATATAATAAATTACCATCCTTCCGGAAACTATTATTACCTATATAAATGATAATTAACCCACATATAATAAAAAAAATATTTATTGGAAAATATATATTTTTTATACCAAAATAAATAAAAATTGGTGATAAACTTACTAATATCAAATTATGTATATTGACCATTTATTAATTAATTTTAAAAAAATAATGGTTTTATAACACATTAATAATTGGGTTTATGTTTTTTAAAAATGCAACCGTGAAATGGTAGTTCGGTAATTTCTTTTAATTTTTTTACGTTTTGAAATTTTAATGTTGATAACCATACTTTTAATATGCAAAATGATTTTTTTGGAGAAACAGTTATACCTGTTATACTATTTAATAATTCTTGATCTCCGGATAAAGTGTCGCCTGTTAATAAGTAAGACATTTCTTTCCACACGCCAGCTATATTTTTATTGGTAATTTTAAATGAAAAACAACCACCATCACAATTTTTCGGATCCTCCCACATCGGTAAAACATTTTGTCTCATTAAAAATAACATACAATTTTTAATTAATTGATCGGGTAAGCTATTATTTAAAGCAATTATGTCTTCCGCTGATTTTAATTTGCAGATTTTAATATAACTTTTCAATGACCAATTTGTATCATGTGGTAAATGCGCCCATAAAACCCATTTATCATATAAATCATGTACTTCTGTGTTTACAGTGTTTACCGTGTTTACAGTGTTTACCGTGTTTACAGTGTTTACCGTGTTTACCGAGTTTACCTTTTGGGATTCCTCCATTATATCTATAATTAGTATTTTTTCTTTAATATTTTTTAGTTTAATTTAAATGTCAATTCATCCTCATCTTTTAAAATACTAATTGATTGTGTTTTATCCAATTTAAACATCTCTACATCTTGTGTCATGATGTTTAATAAATAATTTTCGTTTAATTCATTATTTGAAATTTTTTTAAAAATCTTCTTCAAAAAACCATGCGATAAAATGGTATTCCCTTCCACAAAATATTTTTGCATTTCATTTGTTAAATCAAACGTTTCCAATTCATTAATTAATTCAATATTCAAAAATAATTTTTCATTAATAATCAATTTATCGTTTAAAAATTTAATTACTTCTTCTAAATTATTATCAATAAAATCTGTTGTTGAAATTTCCTTAAAATTATTTTTAAATTCGGTATAAATCCTAATATCTTCAACCATCATATATTCATTAACTTTATCGCTTAATGATGTGAATTTTTTTTTTTCTTATTGTGACTTTTTCGGAATGGATCGTATCTTCTAATAAAAAATGCATTTTAAATTTATATTTTTTTTCATAATTAATGTCGCCATCGCAATCACTGTCACAATCACTGTCACAATCACTGTCACAATCACTGTCACAATCACTGTCATTATCTTTCAAACATTGCTGATAAGCATCTTTTGAAATCCTTTTAATTTTATAAAACTTTGACATAATACAAATGCATTTGTTTATCATAAAGCTTTTAAATTCGTCGTTGTTTTTAATATCACCTTTCGTTATTTTATCCATAACATTTAAAACGAAAATTGAACAATAAAAAATAGTTACATAATATATAAAATTAAACATTTATATATTATAATTAAAATAATTATTTAAATAATATTTAAATATTATTTAAAACATATTTTAAACATATTGGGCCAAACGTTGATCTCTCATTGAATTCATATCCACACCAATGTTATAATCTGATTTTAATTCATCCTCATCTAATTTTATTTTGTAAAAATTTTTGTTTTTTTGCTTTTTTTGATGTGTTTGTTGTGTTTGTTCATTTCCATGATGTTCATGATATAAAACTAAATCGCGCTTTGTCTTACCATTTTCATTCGCTCTAACCATTTTCCCGCTTTTTGGATCCAAATTAAATACGAAAAGTAACATTGTTACAATTACAGTCATTAAAATGAATGGTATAAAGACTATTAACCAAGATAATATCCCTAAACCTGATAAACATAAATGATTTAATAAAAAGGTAAATACTATTGTTAAAAGCATTTTAACTAACGCCGTGTTAAAAAAACCTTGTACTGTATCTATTAATATTTGTGTCATTGAAAAAACTAAATATATTAAAGCTGGTGTACATATACCCGTTCCAAACATTATATATTATATGAATAATAAATTTAAAAAATAATGGGGAGATGATCCACATAATGCCCTACAATATCACCAATATCCTCATCCTCTAAATATTCGTAAATATTTCCAACTTTAATTTCATTTCCATAATATTTTTTTCCTTCAAATTCAATCTCTTCAACTTCCTCTTCTTCCTCTTCTTCCTCTTCTTCCTCTTCTTCCTCTTCTTCCTCTTCTTCTTCCTCTTCTTCAACTTCTTCCTCTTTGATTTCATCCTCTTTGATTTCTTCAACTTCTTCCTCTTTGATTTCTTCAACTTCTTCCTCTTTGATTTCTTCAACTTCACCCTCTTTGATTTCTTCAACTTCATCCTCTTTGATTTCTTCCTCGTCTTCCTCTTCCTCGTCTTCCTCGTCTTCGTCTTCCTCGTCTTCGTCTTCCTCGTCTTCCTCTTCCTCTTCTTCCTCTTCCTTGTCGTCGTCATC
>MDTF01017566.1_pt1 | contig 84227 bp, 68 predicted proteins | sample 811191 | NCBI WGS metagenome assembly MDTF01 (sample SAMN05326649, study PRJNA326480) | marine metagenome | isolation source: seawater | place: Southern Ocean | collected 2011 | reverse complement strand
TGATTTTTATTACTAAAAGTATAGCCTAATCCCGTTCTCAGAAGGAGTTGCTCTAGGTCCTCGATATTATTACTATAATTTCGATACTGGACCTCATGATGCCAATTCCAATTTTGATTTAATTTTTTACTTCCTATATATATCAACCAATTACCAAGATCACTTTGCTCAGTTAATGATTGAGCCTTCAAATAATTAGGGACTGCACAAACACAGATCAAAAATCCTAAAAAAGTATTTTTTACGAAATATTTCATTGAACTAAATACTTCATTTAAAAAACTCTACCGACCCATCATTAATATCATACATCGCACCCACTATTTTCAATTCTTTTGATTCGTGCATTTCCTTTAAAACATTGCTCTCTTTAAGAATAGCGTCAACGGTAAAATGAACATTTTTTATGGCAACATCATTAACAAAACCAATATTAGAAGAATTCCTAACGCTTTTATCTTGTGGATCCTTTACGGCGCGCACCGCTGGTTTTATTTTCTCTAACATACCTGTAAGCTTTCCTAGTTTAGCGTCATCACACGCCCCTTTTATAGCGCCACATGAAGTGTGACCTAAAACAACAATTAATTTTGTACCCGCAAGTTTACATGCAAATTCCATGCTTCCTAAAATATCATCATTCACAAAATTTCCTGCAATTCGAGCACTAAAAATATCACCAATTCCTTGATCAAATATCAATTCTGCTGAAACGCGAGAATCTATACAACTCAATATTGTAGCAAATGGAAACTGCCCTCCACTAGTCTCTTCAACCTGTTGGATTAAACTTCGATCTGCCTTTATATTATTTTGAAATCTCTTATTCCCTTCTTTTAAGAAACGTAATGACATTTCTGGTGTCATCGCTAATTGATTTTCTTTTGTCTGTGCTTTCATTCTTATGAATTCATAATTAATTCTATATTGATCGGAAAAATAATTTACAAAGAAAGTGAAGTTTCTAAAAGTTTGCAAAAAATCAAGTGAACTGGAAATATTTTAATTCAAAATCTAATATTAAAATACTTTTTTTACTTAGAGTTTATTTGAAGCACGTCTATAATTATCGATTGCGACAAAATAATTCGGATCTTCTAAAACATTAACGTCACATATTTTTTCCGCTTTCTTAATAAGTTTAACACAATCAGGTGAAAGGTGACGTAAGTGAATTACTTTTCCACTAAGAAGATACCGTTCTGCTAATTTATTCAAAGCTTCGATAGCCGATTGATCTACAACTTTAGATTCTGCAAAGTCGACAATTATTTCTTCCGGATCATTTTTGATATCAAACTTTGCATTAAAAAGTTCTATGGAACCAAAAAACAATGGTCCAAAGATTTCATAATGTTTAATACCGTGTTGATCAATATGTTTACGAGCTCTAATCATTAGAGCATTCTGCCATGAGAATGCTAAAGCTGAAATGATAACTCCAGCAATAACAGCAATGGCTAAATCAAAAAATACAGTCATAATTGTCACAAGAAGAATTACAAATACATCTGTCAATGGAACCTTATTCCACATTTTAAAAGAATTCCATGCAAATGTTCCTATTACTACCATAAACATGACACCTACCAGTGCAGCTATGGGAATCATTTCAATATAGGATGAAGCAAAAAGGATGAAACAGAGGAGAGATAAAGCGGCTACCACTCCAGAAAGTCTTCCGCGCCCACCGGATTTTATATTTATTATTGATTGCCCGATCATGGCACAACCGCCCATTCCTCCAAAAAGTCCATTCAATATATTGGCACCTCCTTGAGCAATACATTCTCGATTCCCATTTCCATGTGTCTCGGTCAACTCATCAATGAGATTCAAGGTCATCAAGGATTCAATTAAACCAATCGAAGCCAATATTAACGCATATGGCGCGATAAATTGCAATGTGTTAATACTTAGCGGAATAGATGGAATATCAAACCGAGGAAGGCCTGCCTTGATGCCTTCACCTCCGCCAGCTACTATAAATGATTTGACAGAAGAAGTATCAATATCACCAAAAACAACAATGAAGGAAACAACCAATATGGCCGTTAACGCAGCTGGTATATCCTTGGTTAATTTCGGTAACAAAAACATAATAGTCATTGTTAACCCAACCAAAAAAAACATTGTATAAAGAGCTTCTCCAGTAAGCCATTCGCCATGACTTTTAAACATCCCCAATTGGGAGATAAAAATTACAATGGCCAATCCATTAACAAATCCCATCATCACTGAACTGGGAATCATTCGAACAAACTTTCCCATCTTTAAAAACCCAGCTAAAACCTGAATTAGTCCACTTAAAATCAGAGTAGCAAATAAATATTGAAGTCCCATCATTTGATCTCCTGAGCCCAAATCATTGCCCTCGCTAATCAGGTGGACCATGACTACTGCCATTGCTCCGGTAGCGCCTGAAATCATCCCAGGTCGGCCACCAAAAATAGATGTCACAATACCCATTATAAACGCACCATAAAGGCCAACAACAGGAGGTATTCCAGCAACAAAAGCAAATGCCACGGCTTCCGGAACTAGAGCTAAAGCGACTGTTATGCCAGATAAAATGTCATCTTTAATATTGCCGCGAGTCTTTTCGAAAAATTGTAATCTTGATTTCAATATATACTTATGTCCTGTTAGCGGGCGAAAGTAGGTATAATAACTACACCTTCAGGACGGAAAAATATAATTCTTTTTTACTAATAGTACGTTGAGATAAAAACTTAGCGACGTTCAATTTTAGTTAATGTAATTTGATTTTCATTCAATACATTTCATTATTCTAATTAACCAAATTCGCAAGCTCTTCATAGAGTTTTATTAGCTCTACATTTTTATACTCTTCTTGCGTTAAAGCCTCATTGTTGTATTCATATTGCATTAGCAAACGAACAAGCATTTGCATAAACTGCAAATCTGTTTGGATTTCATTTTTTATTGCTCTTTTATCAGCTCCGCTATACTGGGAATAATATCTTAATTCATCTTCCATAACTCTTGCAAAGTCCATAATGTAACTCATCCCCTTAACCTTGTCACCAGCTTGGTAATAACCTTCAATTAGACTCAAAAAGAAATAATCATATCCTAATTTAGTCACAGGCATTTTCTCCATAGCAAAATCTAAGACTTTTATTGCGTCTTCGCTTCTACCTTGCCGCGATAGCTCTGAGGCTAGGCGTCCATAATTGATACGTAAATTAAAAGTAGACCGACGGTTAGTCTCATCTAAAAAGACGTTCGGTTTTTCCATATTCCCGAAGTTGAATTTACCCTCTTCATTTTGAGGGTTGTACATCAATTCTATCATTTTATCTGCGTTGACAGATCCAAAATCAAATTGATTTCCTGATCCTTCGGTTATTATCGGGACAAATCGATAAGCAAGTCCCTCTAAACGAAAATATTTTTGGAGCCAAAAGAAAGAACTTGCGGAACTTCCTACCGTTGTTGAGAAATATATTGGGCGAGACCAGTCATTATTGGAAATTAGATCAATAAGCATTAGATCTCTCTTTGAGATTACATTAGAATTCCAATTCCAGTCAATGAAATCGACAATTTTTAATGAATCTACATCTGGAACTACTCCATTTTTCATTACTGCATTCTTGTCAACTGGAATACGAAATTTCTTCATTGGGAAAAATTGAAGCTTCTTTGGGCTTTGAGTATTTGGGAAAGCCGTAAAGAAAACACCATCGTCATTACGCAAAGTATAATCAATGAAATCTTCAGCATACCAGCGGCCAGCAATTTTCAAATCCTGATAATAAAGAACATCTCGAGTGCCTTGAACATAGTCATTTTTTTCTAAAGAGAAGGGTACGGCCTCTCCATCATAAAATTTTCTTTTCATCATGTCGATATACCAATCTGTATTCAATAAAGACAGGTTCACAATTCTAACATCTGTCCTATAACCCTCAACTTCCTGAATGTACCATAATGGAAAAGTGTCATTATCACCATTTGTGAAAAGAATAGCATTTCGATCACAACTATTTAAATACATTTTTGCAATCTCACGAGCTGTATAGCGGTCACTCCGATCATGATCGTCCCAATTCTGAGCTGCCATAATTGAGGGAATAGCCAAAGCTATAAGAGTAACAACAGATGCTGATATCGTGCTCCGGTATTTGCCTAGCCACTCATAAATCGCAATCACACCTAAACCAATCCAAATTGCAAAAACATAGAATGATCCGACAAATGCATAATCTCTTTCCCTGGGCTCGAATGGTTTATGGTTTGTGTAGACCACAATAGCTAAACCTGTAAAAAGAAATAATAATGTAACAACCCATGCGTTCCTTTTATCTCGTTTTGCTTGGAAATACAATCCCGCTAAACCCAGGATAAGTGGCAATCCAAAATAGACATTTCTCGAAGGGTTATTTAAAAAATGTTTAGGTAGATTACTCTGTGGCCCAAGTCGCATTTCATCGATAAAAGATATTCCAGTTATCCAGTTACCTTTTGTTAATTCATATCGATTCTGGTCGTCATTCTGTCGCCCTGAAAAGTTCCACATAAAATATCGGAACCACATTTGACCAACCTGATAATCGATAAAAAAGCGAAAATGATCTTTGAATTTTATTTTTTCAGCGGCTTTTACACCCATTAATTTCTGATAATTTTCTACATGATTGGCTTGATCCGACCACATTCTCGGGAAGAATCCAACGTCATTTTTAGAATAGTTAGGCTTAGATGCCTTTCCATTATTTGTAATCTCATATTTACCAGATTCATCATTGTAACCATAAGCCGGAGGGCCATCAGTGTATGGCCTCTTACTGTCTAGTTGACTGTTAAAACTCTGACCAAAGAGAATTGGCCAATCACCATATTGGTCTCTATTATAGTATGAAAGAAGAGCCTTTGCATCTTCAGGGTTATTCTCATCGATAGGTGTGTTTGCATTGGAACGGACAGCTAAAACAACAAAGCTAGAATATCCAATAAGTAAGAAAACTAAGGCATGTATTCCTTGCGAAATCAAAGGACGATTATTCTTTTTTGCCCAAATAATTCCAAAATAAATAACACTACCAATAAGAAGCATGGCAATAAGTGATCCGGAATTTTTCGGCATGCTGAGGACATTAACAGCAGTAACTTCTAACCAACCAAAAAGAGATAAAACGAAGGGGATAATTATTGCAAAGACCAATCCTAATATGCCAACCGAAGCAGCATTAGCAATAATCCACTTTTTCCAATTGACCTCGGGGGACTTTTTATAAAAGTAAATCATAACCACTGAGGGTATCGTTAGGAAGACAAGAATATGAATTCCAACAGAAAGACCTGTAAGGTATGCGATGAGAAGTAACCATCTATTTGCATATTCATCAGTATCAGCGACAGATTCCCATTTTAAGACTGCCCAGAATGCAATTGCCGTAAAACAGCTAGACATAGCATAAACTTCTCCTTCAACAGCTGAAAACCAAAATGAGTCGCTGAATGTAAATGCTAATGAGCCTACTAATCCTGAGCCTAATAATGTAATTTTCTCACCAAAAGATAACTCTATTGAAGAAAATAGTTTTCTGCCAAGCATCGTTATGGTCCAAAAAAGAAATGGAATTGTAAACGCACTGGATAATCCCGAAACCATGTTCACATAGAATGCTTGTCTTGTAACATCACCGAGTGCTAATTGTGATAAAACATTCGCTACTAATTGAAATACAGGAGCTCCAGGAGGATGACCTACTTGAAGCTTTACGGATGTAGCAATATATTCACCACAATCCCAGAAGCTTACTGTAGGTTCTAACGTACTTACATATGTAAAAAGGGCAATTAAGAAAGTGACCCAACCCATTAGGGAATTAACTTGTTTGAAAGAGAGATTCATATGTCTATAATTAAAATAGGATTGCTAAGATAGCATTATGACTGGCATCTTAATGACTAAATTATGCTGATGAAAGCTAAAGAACAGTACTCATATCAACGCCTAACTTACGTCCAATAAGTTGACTCAGTTTTACTCGCAAACTGGGATGTTGAATGTCTGAAATAGCGTCATTTGCAAAAGCCAACATTAAAAGAGCTTTAGCTTCTTTAAGTCTAATTCCTCTAGCACGTAAATAAAATAATGCGTCTTCGTCTAACTGTCCAACTGTACAGCCATGCGAGCATTTAACATCATCAGCATAAATTTCGAGTTGTGGCTTAGTATCTATTGAAGCCTTTTCACTTAGAATTAAATTGTTGTTTTGCTGATATGCCGCTGTTTTTTGAGCATCAGTATGGACATAAATTTTTCCATTAAATACTCCTTTAGAGTAATCATCATATATTCCTTTATAGGTTTCATGGCTAGAGCAATTTGGAGCTATGTGATCAACACGAGTGTGGTGATCTACAAGTTGACGATCATTTCCTAAAGTTAAACCGAACATATGTGCTTCTGCTCCTGGACCACTCAATGAAAAATCTAAATTATTCCGAATAAACTTACCTCCAGTTGATATAGTATGAACTATTGCTTTACTATCTTTTTCTTGATTTATTTTGCTATGTTGAGTTAGGGACGCTTGGGGTGAATCATGCTGTAGCTTAACCCAATGAATGCTGGAATTAGAACCAATTTGAATTTCATCAACAGCATTTGTCCATGTTTCATGATTTGTCAACGAATGATGCCGTTCAATGATTTCTGCACTGGAGCCTTCCGCTAAAATAACTAAACTCCTAGTTTGATTAAATACTGGAGTACTCCCCGTAGTAAAATAAAGAACTTGAATCGGCTTCTCTACAACTATATTCTTCGGCACATTCACATAGAGACCTTCCCAAGCTAACGCCGTATTCAACTGAACTAGTGGGCCATCGTCTTTTGTTAATTTGTTAAAGTTCTCTTCAACAATTTTTGGGTATTTTTTCCAGGCACTCCCTAGTGTGCAAATATCATATTTACTATGTGTTGTTTGAGAAAGCCACGATGAATAGCGCCCATTAATAAATACAACTTGATAGCAGTCAATATCGTTAACAAGAAATTTTTTTATATCCTTATACTCGACTTGTTCCTCTTCGTCAAAAGATGCAAATGGAGACGGAAGAACATAATTAGGAGCAATCAATTTCTTCAATGAAGTGTATTTCCAGTCTTCATTTCGAACTGTTGGAAACCCTTCAGTTTCAAATATGTCGATTGCTTTCCTACGCTGGGATGTGATTAGATTACTTGATATTTGTGCGAATTGTGTTTCATGTAACCAATAAAAAGCAGACAAGCGGTCTTTCATTCCTGCTCCTTTTTAATCCAATCGTATCCTCGTTTCTCAAGTTCGAGAGCCAACTCTTTCCCTCCAGACTTTACAATTCTTCCATTAAAAAGGACATGGACGAAATCTGGAATGATATAATCTAAGAGTCTTTGATAATGGGTAATAATTATAAATGTGTTCTCCTTACTTCTTAGTGAATTGACACCATTAGCAACAATTCGAAGTGCATCAATATCGAGACCTGAATCAGTTTCATCGAGAATGGCAATCTTAGGCTCTAACATTGCCATTTGAAAAATTTCATTTCTCTTTTTCTCACCACCGCTAAAACCTTCATTAAGCGATCGACTCAAAAACCCTTTATCCATCTCCAAAACTTTCATTTTATCTCTCATCATTTTTAACATAGGAGAGGCAGCTAAAGGCTCTTCGCCTCTTGCATTACGGATTTCATTAAGTGCCGTTTTTATAAAGTTAGAAACTGTAACTCCAGGGATTTCAATTGGATATTGAAAGCTCAAGAAAAGACCAAGGTGAGCACGTTTTTCAGGTGGAAAATCCAAAACACTTTCACCATCAAAAAGAATGTCTCCGCTTATAATGTCGTATCCATCGTGGCCCGCTATTACATTTGATAATGTACTTTTTCCTGATCCATTAGGGCCCATTATTGCATGTACTTCTCCCAGGTTTACCTTTAAATTAATACCATTAAGAATCACATTGTCATCAATGCTGGCATGAAGATTAACTATTTCTAACATAATATTATTTAAAATTACCCCACAGAGCCTTCAAGGCTAATGGCCAACAATTTTTGAGCTTCCACGGCAAATTCCATAGGCAGCTGGTTCAATACATCTTTACAGTATCCATTTACTATCAGCGCAATTGCTGCTTCAGTACTGAGACCCCTTTGTTGGCAATAAAAAATTTGATCTTCGCCTATTTTTGACGTTGTTGCTTCGTGCTCCATTTTTGCTGTCGGATTCTTAACTTCAATATATGGAAACGTATGAGCTCCGCATTTATCACCCATTAAAAGAGAGTCACACTGGGAAAAGTTTCGTGCATTTAAAGCCCGGGGGCTCATTCTAACCAACCCTCGATAACTGTTATGACTGTTACCAGCACTTATCCCTTTGCTTATAATTGTACTTTTTGTGTTACGTCCTAAGTGCAACATTTTTGTACCGGTATCAGCCTGTTGAAAATTATTTGTCAACGCTACTGAATAAAATTCACCGATACTATTATCGCCTTTTAAAATGCAACTTGGATATTTCCATGTTACAGCAGATCCAGTTTCCACTTGGGTCCATGAAATCTTTGCACTTGTTTCGCAGATACCTCTCTTCGTTACAAAGTTAAATATTCCCCCTTTCCCGTTAGAATCACCGGGAAACCAATTTTGAACTGTTGAGTATTTGATCTCAGAATTATCTAAAGCTACTAGTTCAACAACTGCTGCATGTAACTGATTTTCATCACGCTGAGGAGCAGTACAACCTTCTAGGTAGCTAACATAGCTGTTCTGATCTGCTATTAATAAAGTGCGCTCAAATTGACCAGTTCCAGCCTCATTTATTCGAAAATATGTGCTCAATTCCATGGGGCATCTTACACCTTTAGGTATGTAACAGAACGAACCATCTGTAAATACCGCACTATTGAGTGCCGCATAAAAATTATCTGATTTAGGAATTACAGTACCGATATATTTTTTAACTAATTCTGGATAATCCTGAATAGCCTCACTCATCGAGCAGAAGATTATTCCTTTTTCCTTTAATGTTTTCTTAAATGTTGTAGATACACTGACAGAATCTACTACAATGTCCATGGCAACTCCAGATAGTCTTTTTTGCTCATCCAGGCTTATCCCTAATTTTTCAAAGGTTTTTAGCAACTCTGGATCAACCTCATCAAGACTTTCAATATTTCTTTTTTTTGCAGCTGAATAATATGATATTGCTTGAAAATCAGGCTTTTTGTAGTGAACATTAGCCCATTCTGGCTCATCCATTTTTTTCCAAACTTGAAATGCATCTAACCGCCAATCTGTCATCCATTGTGGTTCATTCTTTTTTAAAGATATGAGCCGGATAGTATCTTCATCTAATCCAGGGGGCAAAGTATCAGCATCGATTTCTGTAGAAAATCCATACTTGTATTCACTTGATGTTACCTCATCAATTATTTTATCATTATCACTCATAGCGAAAAACTTTCACCGCATCCGCATGTTCGAGAAGCATTCGGATTGTTAAAGGCAAATCCTTTTCCATTTAAGCCTCCACTGTACTCTAATGTGGTTCCTAAGAGGTACAGCAAGCTTTTCTTCTCAACTAAAACCTTAATTCCATTTTCTTGAAATAACTGGTCTCCATCTTCGGGTCGATCAACAAAATCCATAGCATAACTCAAACCTGAACAGCCACCGCTTTTTACTCCCACACGAACAAATGATGAAACAGTGCTTTTCCCATCATCCTTCATAAGAGATGTTACTTTTTTTGCAGCTTCAGTAGAAACATTAATCATTTATGATGAATTCAATATTAAACACAAATATACGATGCTCTTACTCTTGGCTATGAGATTATTAACGTTTCAGATAAAGAATCTTAACTCCATTTGGGGGCATTGATATTTCTTCAGTATTTGATATAATATCCCATTCCTCAGATTCATTATTGACATCTTTTGAATCTAAAACAACCCTTCCTTCTTTGAAAGTTAACTCCGTGAGTCGCTTTAAATCAAATGATTGAGTCTTTTTACTTCTGTTAGCAAGAACAAATAAAATATCGTTCTCATTATACCAGCAGTAAGAATAAATATCATCATCAGGTGCCCAATGACGAAATAAACCCGTACCGATAACCTTGTAAGAACTTCTAATCTGAGCCATTTTACGAACGAAAAAAAGAGCTTTCTTTTCCAATTCACTCAAAGCCGTTTCTTTGAAAACATTTCGCTTGTCTCGTCTATCACTCCATCCACCAGGCATGTCTTCACGGATTTCACCGTGATCATCTAGACCGCTTAGAAGGATTTCGGTACCATAATAAAGACATGGTATTCCCCTGGTGCTGTAAAGCATCACTATTCCCATTTTAAAGAGATCAAAATCCTGATTTATTTTCGCAAAAAAACGTCCAGCATCATGATTGTCTAAAAACGTGATGAACTTATATGGAGAACTATATTGATAGTCTGAAGCAATGTTCATGTAAAGGCTATTCAATCCACTATTCCATGACGTGGGGTTCTCTAAGGCATCCTTCCAAGCCTCATACATGTTAAAATCTGCAACTCCGTCCAGTGATGAGTGTCGATTAGAAAAATAAGCTTGTGAATGCTCATTATGAACCCAGGATTCACTAAAAATAAAAAAATCCGGAAATACCATATGTATTTCTTTTGACCAATGATCTAAAAAGTCCTGATCGGGATATACCCATGTATCCACGCGAAAAGCGTCAACCCCCAACTCTTCAATCCACCAAATACTATTTTGAGTTAAGTATTTTGCGCATTCAGGATTTTTCTGATTCAGATCTACCATTGATGGAACAAACCATCCATCCGAAAATTGTTTCTTATCACTTGGCGCAGCATACGGATCATATAAAGTAGCATAACGATGATTCGTTATTGTCGCGCCTGCTACTTGTCCTTTCTCGTCGATTTTTCCTTCTAGGGGCCATGCATTTATCCAATTTGAATCTGGCGGATTCTGAAATAAACGGTTAAATGTTCCCATATGGTTGGGAATAATATCCATAACAAGCTTCATATCTCTTTCATGTAGTTGACGAGAATATTCTTTGTAAGCTTTTATCCCTCCAAAACGCGGATCAACTTGATAATGATCTGTAATTGCATAGCCATGATACGAGTATTCAGGCATATCATTAATTAATAAAGGCATCGTCCAAACAGCAGTAACTCCAAGTGTTTTTATATAATCTAACTGACTGGTTAATCCCTGAATATCTCCTCCATGACGAGAAAACCCTTCAGAGGAATTAACATGATGTTCTCTTAGATCATTAATGACGTCGTTCTTAGAGTCGCCATTTGCAAATCTGTCAGGGGTGACCAAATAGATTAAATCTCGTTCATTCAAACCCATATAGTTATGCGATTCGGATTCCCTCTCTTTAAATTTATAGAGCTTAGAAATTGGAAATTTTTGACCCCCTTTATAAAGCCATCCTTTGATATAAATATTCTGTGCAGCCGCTGTTGAGTCAATACTAATGGTTACATAATGGTAATCTCTATTCTGTGCTTCTACATCACTTAGCAATGTAATTTTATCGCCTTTTACGTCAGTAATTTTAAACTCCTCATTAAGCCCAAGATTCATCTCCACCAATAGTTCAAGAGATTCTACATGCAGCCCTGCCCACCAGTGCGGTGGATCAATTCTAATTTCTTCTGGACTAATAGCCCATGAGGAAAATGTCAGCATTCCAACAATTAAGCAACTACAATATTTCATTTAATTCATATTTTTATTTCTTCCGAATAACCAATTTAAATCAGTAAAGGCCGGACATGTCCGGCCTTTAAAGATATGTAGGTTTATTTTAAAGACTTATGGCTATCCGCTGAATAAACCTTTCGTCATTTACTAGTACTTCAATTAGATAGGTTCCATTTGACAAGTTTCTACCATTTAAAGCACTTGGGTCCCAAGTTATTGAATTGTTGCCGGCACTAGCATCGTGATCAAAGCTATTTAATTGTTGACCTAAAACATTATAAACATTAATCTTCGCTAGGGTCTCGCTGTTCGCATAAAAATCTATAAATACAGGGCCATTTGAAGGGTTTGGATATACAGAAATTCCGGGACTAGAAATCTCATTAATTGTTACTGATGCACCTGATCCATCACACTGATAGCAAGCATCCCAGCAATACTTCAAAATTGTTCCATTTACCGAGGGAATTACAAGTTCCCTGTTGATATTACCTGCCCCATCATCAATACCACAATTATCACTTGCAATCGTAGATGTCAATGTATCCGTTCCTTCATTAGTTCCCCAGTCTCCATTAACAAACTTGTAAAGTTGTGTAACACCAATTGATGTAGAAGGATAAGTTACTGTAATCTGCCAAACGTCTGAGCCAAGGTCAGTCATTGCAGAATTTGAGTCCGTGGGATTCCAATCTAACATAGCGTTAGATCCATTAGAAGCTCCTTGAGTAGCAAAATTACCGCCGACACGAATTCCATTTGCCGCAATCGTATTTCCAGAGGCAACATAATCTGCTACATCGACATGATACACGACATCTACTTGGCCATAAGCCATCGTTGAGAACATGAATGCCAATGCTAGTGTAAAGATTTTTTTCATGGTGTTGATTTAATTAATTAGAATTGATTTAATAGCCTGGGTTTTGTACCAGGTTTTGGTTTGAAAGAACATCCGAAGAGGGTATTGGATATAAATTATAATGTGAACTTGTTGAGATTCCAAATTGCTCATTCCCTTTAAAAGGCCATAGATAATCTCCTCCAGTGAATTGTCCAAATCTAATAAGATCTGATCTTCTGTGCCCTTCTCCATATAATTCTCTTGCCCTCTCATCAATAATTTCTGATAAACTCAATGTCGAAACATTCATAGAGCTATTGCCATATGCTCTTTCACGAACCATATTAAAGTAGCCAACACCCGAAGAAAGGTTTTGTCCTTTGCGGACAGCACATTCCGCGTACATTAAATAGATATCCGCGAGCCGAAACATAGGAAAATCAATATCGACAAAAGTGACGGGCTCTGACCCTGCTGAACTATCGCGGTTCGTATTATTCCATTTTGTAATTGCAATACCTTCAGTAAAGGAACCGATTGTAGTGATCGTGTCTTCCTGACCATCAAGGTGCACCATTCGACGGGTGTCTATAGTGTCAGAGAATTTATCAAACCACGCCTTAGTCGCACGATTGCCTTGCCAACCTGATGTTGTGCCAAAAGAACTAATATCCATAGAACCTCCCAAATGAGAATGAAGTAAAAATGTTGTTCCTCCATATGTCCTGGTATGATTACCATCAAAGTTAACGGCGAAAATAAATTCTGGTGAAAGATGATTATCTGCATTGAAGTTATAAGCATAATTAGGTTCCAATGAATAACCTAAAGCGATCAAAGAGGCACAATCCGTCATGCAATCTTCATAGTTCGGTTGACCTGTATAAACCTCTGAATTTAGATATAATTTTGATCTCAATGCTAATAATGCGCCTTTATCTGCCCTTCCATAAGCTACTGTTAGCGCCGATTTTAATAATGGCTCAATACTATTTAACTCTGTTAGAATCCAATTATATAAATCCTTTCTCATTATTTGCTCTGGGAAAAATAATCCCGGGTTGTCTGTTTCATCAATAAAAGGCACATTTCCAAATAAATCTAAAGCGTGATAATAGCTCAAAGCCCGTAAAAATCTCGCTTCAGCAGCCATCTCTGTAATCATATTTTTTTCTTGATCACTAAATGAATGGTCCTCCATCCACTGAGAGTCGGTATATCGGAGAAATTCATTTGCCAACGTAATCTGATAATATATTCGGTAATACATGGCAGAAACAAAAGAACTATTATCATTCCAAGTCATAGAATTTAACTCAGGAATTCCAGGGTCATTCCAGCCGCATACTTCCTCATCCGTAGGAAGCTCTTGAAGATTCCAAAGCACTCTCACATATTGAGAAAACCCTTCATCAATACCTCCTATATCGGGCATCCCCGCTGGGCCTTTATTTCCTGAAATAGCTAATCCCGCATATAATTTTGCTAAAACATTAATATAATTTCCTGGATCCGAATAAACAGCATCCGCATTTAGACCATAGCGAGGAGTCAAATTCAGATCATTCGAACATGAACCTGATAACACTGAAGCCAAAAAGGCAAAACCGATTAATTTTAAAGTCTTCATTTTTTATCAATTAAAAATTAACAGTGACTTGAATGTTAAATACTCGAGGTCTTGGGTAAATCATATTATCTATTCCTCCCGCTACTTCTGGGTCTAGACCCGAATAGCTTGTAATTACCAAAGCATTTTGAAGAGAAAGATTGACACTAGTAGCAAACTGATCTTTGTATAAAGAGCCGAAGTTGTAACCGAGATATAAATTATCCAATCTCAAAAAAGAGGCATCTTCTAAATAGTATGAGGATAGGTATTGGGGGAATCTAAACTCTGAATTTAAATAATCTGTTGTTAAGTTATTTAAATGTCGCATCGATCCTCCAACCTCGAAATAATTAGCATGATTTGAATTCAAGTTATTATACATCACTTGACCTGTTTCTGCTCTCCAAGTCATACCTCCAGAAAATCTCTTGTGCGAAAATGATGTATTAAATGCAAACATTTGACGTGGCTCCGGGCTTGAATTCACGTGGGCAATAAGATCACTAGAATTTATAATCCCATCACCATTTTGATCAACATAGGCTTCATAGTTATCAATCTTACCATTCCCATCTAAATCTACATTACCTGAGTAAGAATCAATATTTCCGCTCCGCTCAATTGGTTTATTATTGTCATCATATATCTGTTCATAGGTAAAAAATGTAAACATCGGCATTCCTATGGCGTGAATCTGAATGGTATTCCCTACTCCGCCAGAAATTCCACCAACCTGAATTCCAGGGGATGTGGTGTCTTGAATTATAGATAATTTTGTTATTTTATTTCGATTTCGTGTTGCGTTAAAGCCCACATCCCAATTAGTATTAGAGTTATTTATAAGTACAAAATTCACTGACGCCTCTATACCATTGTTGGTCATTGCACCCACATTAGTCAAAACACTATTTGAAAAATTCGTTCCAGCAGGAATTGGAATTACTGCTAGTAAATCAGTAGTGTTCTTGTTGTAGAAATCTATAGATCCATTTACTTTTCCTTTAAAGAATCCAAAGTCTAATGCAATATTGCTTGTAGCTGTTTTCTCCCATTGTAGATTATAGTCATAAGCATCCGGTCGCAGTACATCTATGAAAGAATTACCAAATTGATACTGAGCTGTAGCTGTCCCAAAATTATAATTAGGGATATATCCGTAATCGTTGAATATATCTTGTTGACCTGTAACTCCATATCCAACTCTTAATTTTAATTTTGAAAAGAACTTTAGGTCTTTAAAAAAATCTTCTTCATTAATATTCCATCCCAGAGCAGCAGAAGGGAAAAATCCCCAACGTGCAGTTTTAGAAAATCTTGAAGATCCATCAGAGCGGACAGTGGTTGTTAGCAAATATTTATTACTGATGTTAAAATTAGCCCTCCCATAAAAAGACATAAGAGCATTTTCCGTAAAAAATGGATTCGGATTTGCAGGGGAAATTGTGTCTCCTGACGCATTTAAATTAGGATAGGTAGGAGATGACGAACTCCAATGTTGGAAAGAATATCCGCCGGTAAGATCCGAACTAATGTTTTTACTCAAATCTTCTTTATAATTAGCATATAATTCGATCAGTCTATTAGTTCTTGTTGATTGATATTGATTGTCTTCTCCTCCATTATTGAAATTCATAGCGGCATCAGCAGGAACGCGAACTATGCCGCTCATAGATGATTGCTCTCCACCAATATTCATAAATAAATGCAAATCTTTAGACGATAATGGTTGATAATCAAAAATAATATTACCTAAAAAACGATTATTTCTCTGAAGATTTTCTCTTAGATTTAAAAGCCCAACAGGATTTCTTGGGGAGAGGGCCGATGGATTTCCATTTGGCATCAACCACTCAAAATATCCACCATAAGAACTTGTATCATCCGATAAAACAGGACGTGTCGGGTCAAAAAATACAGCAGTTCCTATGGCGCCTTGATTCGCATAAACATTGTCTGAACGTATGAATTTCACACTTGTATTTGCTTTCAATTTGCCATTAAAAAAACTTGGAGTGGCATTAAGGTTGGCGCTATATCGATCCAGCTGAGATGTCTTTAAAACTCCTGCTTCTTTATAATAGCCTAAACCTAAGCGATAAGGTATTTTTTTAAGCCCCCCTGAGAGTGATACATTGTAGTCATTTAAAGTACCTGTTTGATATATCTCATTTTGCCAATCGGTGTATGTGTCCGGATCTGATGTTCCAAGTCTCGCCACTTGACTAGAAGTCCCTTTATCAGTAATTAAATCACGAAATTGATCTGTACTTAAAACATCAATTCGATTATTCACTCTCTTTGTAGATCTCAAATAATTAAAATTCACCGCAAATGATTCGCTGGCTTTGCCTTTTTTCGTGGTAACAAGAATAACTCCATTTGCTGCTCTAGATCCATAAATCGCAGTTGCAGAAGCATCCTTAAGAATTGTAAAACTTTCTATATCCGAAGGGTTCAGCAATCCCAAACCGTCAGAAGGAAGTCCATCAATAACAATCAAGGGGTCATTACTTGCATTTAATGAAGATCCGCCTCTTATTCTAATTCTGCTCCCTGCTCCTGGCATACCACTATTCGATGTAATTCGGACACCGGGGGTTTTGCCCACAATCAGTGCCTCGGGAGTAGAAAAAGCACCTTTCTGAAAAGATTTTGATTTTACCGAAACCAATGAGCCTGTCAAATCTTTTATATTTTTAGAACCATATCCAACGACTACAATTTCATCTAATTCGCTCGATAATGGATTCAAAGAAACATTTAAAAGATTTTCACTAATCTCATTCTCAATAGTTTCAAAACCCAAGGCAGAAAATACTAAAACTGCATTTTTGGTGACTTCAATCGAATACTTTCCATCAAAGTTTGTAAGAGAGGCCTTGTTTGTTCCTTTTTCTTTTATCGAAACAGAAGGGACTGGTTCGCCTGATATCTTGTCGGAAACCGTTCCTGAAATTATAGTTTGAGCAATAACTGAAGTGCTCGAAATACAAAATATTATCACCGCACCGATAGTATGTTTCCAGTTCATTATCTAGTAATTATTAAGCACTAAATTTAAACCTAAAAAATGGAAGTGTACAAATTACACTATAGTATATTTTACCATAAGGTAAGAATTATGGTAAAATGAAATCATATTTATCCTCTAAAAAATCGAGGATAAATATGATTGATTGAAAATTTTAACAATGCTCTTCGAATGCACTACCCAAGTTCTCCGATATCATTTCAGCCGGTCGCCCCTCTATATGATGACGCTCAAGCATATGAACTAATTCACCATCCTTGAATAATGCCATACAAGGAGATGATGGTGGAAATGGCAACATCAATTCTCTCGCTTTATCCACAGAGGCTTTGTCATTTCCTGCAAAAGCTGTTATCAAATGATCGGGAGTTTTTGAGGTCTTAGTTACCGCCATTCTTACTCCCGGTCTAGCCGCAGCAGCAGCACATCCACATACAGAATTTATTACTACTAATGTTGTTCCTTTAGTCTTGGTAATAGCCTCCTCCATTGAACTTGATTCACGAATTTCATCGAAACCTGCATTCGTTAACTCAGCGCGCATTGGTTCTATTAAATCTTCTGGATACATAACGAGTATATTTAAAATTACGTTCAAATAAATATTTATTTGATTTATAATACTTCAAATTTAGTGCCGAATAAAATTGTAGGACACTTTGGCATAATTATATCAATTTTCAATATGATTATTAGTTATTTTTGAATCCAAATTTAAAGCGTTTTAAAAAGCAATGTTTTTAAAATTTATTATTTCATTTTGTGTTTTTTTCTCCTACATATCAATATTTAGTCAGACACCAATTTCTCTTCTCGAAAAAGCAGAAAAGCTTAATGGAAACATTCCGTCATACTCTAAAATTGAACTAGTCTCGATAAGGCCACGTTACACTAAAAAAATAACTCTTCGCAGTTGGCGCTTAGACAATAATTATTCAATCGTAGAGATTATATCTCCATTCAGAGATTCTGGAATGGTGTATATGAAAGCTGGTAAAAAGCTTTTAACATACTCGCCAAAAACAAAACGAACTATTAATCTCCCATCCTCAATGCTGGCTCAAGGGTGGATGGGAACTGATGCTCAGTTTGATAATATTTTAGGCCCAGCATCTTTATCAAAAGATTTTACACACCAACTTGAATTACCTGCTACAATAAATGGTGAGCCTTGTCATTTGATTCGTTGCTTCCCTCTACCAAAAACTGCTGTCGCTCATGACCATATTGACGCTTTTTTAAATAAAAAAAAGGGAAGCGTTAGTAGATTAGTAGTTTACAACAGAAAAGGAACAATAATTCAACAAATAGACTTTCTAGAATATAAAGAAGCTGATGGTGTTCTAATTCCTTCGTCAATAATGTTCAGCACTAAAAAAGGGACACAAAAAACTTCTCTAAAAATATTAGACTGGGAAAAACTGCAAGATCTAAATCCAAAATATTTTACAGAGACCAGGATGAAGAAATTGGAATCTTGAAATTAGCTTTCATAATGGCATGGAGGAATCTAGGGCGGAATAGAAGACGTAGCACTATTACAGCCTCGGCAGTTGCTTTTGCACTTTTTTTTGCGATTTCTTTAAGATCCCTGCAATTAGGGATACATGAGCATATGATAGATACTATTATTGGTGGTGTTTCAGGCTATATTCAGGTTTCCGATAGCTCTTATTGGCCGGCACAAAATATAGACTTAGCTATTCCGGAAAACACTAGATGGTTTGATAAGCTGGAAAACGATGATAGAGTTAAAAGTGTTCGGCCAAGACTATCCGGCTTTAATCTTTTAAGTTATAAAAATGAAAGCTCTGTTGCACAATGGATTGGCGTTGATTTTGAAAAAGAAGATACCGCATTCTGGAACAACAAGTTAATCACTGGTAGCTTTAAAGACAGAAAAAGTAAAATTATTCCTGTTTGGCTGGGGAGAAAATTAGCTTTTTTGCTAAATGTAAATATTGGAGATACAATTGTAGGGCTTGGTCAAGGTTATCAGGGGGGACTAGCAAATGATTTGTTACTTGTAGCGGGAACTTTAAAACTTGGAAACCCTGAGTTAGAGAAGAGAGCCGCTATTTTAAAACTTAAAGATGCACAGGAATATAGTGGGGCTTATGGAATGTGGGGGTCGGTTTTAATTACTCCAAAGGATAAAAAAAACTCATTAAATCTAACTTCTGCTCTTTCCCTCGACCACAAACTGAAAGGGGCCTCATGGAGCTCATGGGAAGAGAGAGTTCCAGAGCTAAAACAAGCAATTCGTGCTGATTCCACCGGAGGAATAGTAACTCTTTTTATACTTTATATTGTAATCTCATTTGGGCTTTTAGGAACTATGATTATGCTTGCAAATGAAAGACAAAGAGAATTTACTATGCAGATAGCATTAGGAGTGAAAAGAAGAATCCTGACAAGAGTGGTTTTAATTGAGGCCTTATTAATGGGATTATTAGGTTCAATAATTGGAATAACTCTCGGTAGAAGTTTAGCGTATTTTTTACATCTTAATCCTCCTAGACTTTTAGGCGATGCCGCCTTGGCAATGGAAAATATGGGTTGGGAACCGGTACTTCCACCCTCACTAGATTGGTCAATAGCAATTACTCATACTTCAATTGTTCTTTTCATCGTGCTCTTCGTTAGTTTTTGGCCTGTCTTTGTCGTTTATAAATCTCCAGCCATAAATCGATGACAATATTAATAATAGCTTGGCGAAATATTTGGCGAAACTCTTGGAGGTCGGCAGTGGTAATTGGCGCTATGTCGCTTGGAGTATGGTCAGGAATCTTTATGATGGGTTGGGCCCAAGGCCTGAATAATCAAAGAACAGTAACTTTATTAGATGATAATGTTGGACATGGAAGAATCACTTCTTTTAATTATTTAGAGAAGCAAGACCCTTCCTCAATTATAGATAATTTGAAATCTGTGGAAGAGATGATAATTGCTGACCCCAACATTACAGCTTATTCATCAAGAGTTGTCTGCAATGCCATGGTTCAAGGGGGATCCGGTTCTGCTCCAGTTATCGCATATGGTGTGACACCCAAATCAGAGCAGTCACTTTTTTCAGCAGCAAGAAACATCTCCTCGGGGAATTTTTTTAAAAGCTCTTTTGCTGAAGATGTAGTTTTAGGTGAGAAATTGGCCAATCGACTTGAGGTGGAGATAGATGATAGGATCATACTCACTTTTCAGGATATAAATGGAGGTGTTCATAGTGCGTTATTTTGGCTCGTTGGAATTTATGACGGGGCATCAAATTTGTTGGAAGAATCAATGATATATGTTCCTAAGGGCACAATTTCCTCTCAAATGGGATTTACAGATACTACAAATATTGATTTTAATTTTAACTCAATAGCGCACGAGGTCAACTATAGAGTTAAAGAACCTTACCAAATAGAGGAAACAAGCAGTTCTCTTGAGGGCGAAGTTAAAAAAAGAGAAATTCACAATGACAATTCGCTTATTTTCCGGACATGGAAAGAAGTTAGTCCGGAGCTCGGTGTGGCAGATGCAATATTAGCTCAAAGTCTGTTGTTGTTTATGATGATTATTCTTTTAGCCATGTCTTTTGGTATTTTAAATACTATGCTCATGGCCATTTTAGAAAGAACAAGGGAACTAGGGATGCTTATGGCCGTTGGAATGAATAGACAGAAAATATTTAATTTGATCGTTACAGAAACAATATTATTAAGCTTTTTTGGTCTTCCTATTGGTTTGCTTTTTGGGCATATATCATTATATGTCACCTCGAAAACCGGGATCACACTAAAGTCAGTAGAACAAGGATTAGCTCAATATGGAATTGAGTCTACTGTTTATCCGGCAATAGTTCCTGAATATTATTTGCCTGTGACAGCTCTAGTCTTAGTCTTGTCATTCTTATCTGCATTGCACCCAGCTCGAAAAGCATTAAAATTAAACCCCATTGAGAGCATGAGAGTTCTTTAAATATTATTTGAAATATGTCACTTATTCGCCTAAAAAACATCCTCAAAATATATGAATCCCAATCAGGAAAAGTGCGCGCAATAAATGGCGTAAGTGTCGAATTTGAATCTGGTGAATTCACCTCGATAGTTGGTCCATCTGGATGTGGAAAAACAACACTTCTTAATGCAATAGGCGGATTAGATAAGCCAAATTCTGGTGAAATTTGGATCGATAAAACAGAAATAACCAAAATGAGCGATAAAGATTTAATTGACTTCCGATTAAAAAATATTGGCTTTGTGTTTCAGGCATATAATCTCATACCTGTTCTTACCGCGATAGAAAACACAACTTTTATACTGGAATTACAAGGGGTTCCAAAAAGAATAAGAAACGATCGAGGAATGGAGCTTTTAGAAGCAGTAGGCCTTTCCGATAAAGCAAATAGCCGCCCCAATCAACTCTCAGGAGGTCAGCAGCAAAGGGTTGCTGTAGCAAGAGCATTAGCTAGCAGCCCTCGTTTTGTCTTAGCGGATGAGCCGACAGCTAATTTAGATTCAAAGTCCACGAGTAAACTTTTAGATATAATGTCTGAACTCAATAGTAAAGAAGAAACTACATTTATTTTCTCAACACATGATCAACGTGTTATAGATCGTGCTCGCAGAATTATCTATCTCGAAGACGGGCGGATAAAATGATTTATACATTGATCGGCTTCTAACTTTTAGGTCTCTGTTCTTGAATCCATGACCAAACTGCCTTCGCCTTGGATTTTCCAATTAGCAATTCAATAGACTCTATTTTTGATTTTTTCAAACCTGCTACAGATTTAAAAGCTGTTAATAGTATTTTTTGAGAGGCTGGGCCGATACCATTAATACTCTCCAATTGAGATGTGATACTAATCTTGCCACGTTTTTTCCTATGATGCGCAATACTAAACCTATGAGCTTCATTTCTGGCTTGTTGCAATATTTTCAATGATTCTGATCGCTTATCTAAATATAATGGAATAGGGTCTTTTGGAAAGTATAACTCTTCCAAACGCTTTGCAATTCCAACGATTGATATTTTAGAACTCAAATTCAACTTATCTAGCGCCTTAACCGCTGAGCTTAGTTGACCTTTTCCGCCGTCAATAACAATTAGCTGAGGTAATTCTGACCCTTCATCAGTGAGGCGTCTATATCTTCGATACACGACCTCTTCCATTGTGGCATAATCATCAGCACCGACAACTGTTTTCACATTAAAATTTCGATATTCACTTTTCGCAGGTTTTCCATCACGAAAAACCACGCACGCACTTACAGGGCTATTGCCTTGAATGTTTGAATTATCAAAGCACTCTATATGTCTCGGCTCACAAGGCATTCGTAGGTCCTGCATCATCTGAGACATGATTCTGTTAACATGTCGATCTGGATCTACAATTTGAATGTTTTTTAAACGTTCGATTCTATAAGCTTTAGCATTGCGAACACTCATTTGAATAGCGGCAACCTTGTCTCCTCTTATTGGAACTTGAAACTTAACACCAGGCAGCTCATAGTTTATAGAATGTGATAAGAGAATTAGCTTTGCTTCAGACCTAAACATCATTCTAATTTCTGGAATGGCCAATTCCAATAGCTCTTCCGGATGTTCTTGCATCTTCTTCTTTAACTCCAGAGTAAATGAATGGACCAGCGCACCTTCTCTAATCATCATATAATTAACATATCCGAAGTCAGTATCATCAACTACTGTATATAGGTCAATTTCTCCAAGAGCTGGATTAAGTACGCTGCTCTTGGATTGATACTTCTCGAGATGCTCTAGCTTATCCTTAAAATCTTGTGCCAACTCAAATTCTTTTTTGGCAGAACTCAACATCATATCCTCATGGAGATTTTTTCGAGTAGACTTTAATTCTCCCTTAAGTAAACGTCTAATTGAATCAATGTCTTTAATGTATGATTCTTCACTCTGTTTATCCTCGCATGGACCGAAGCAATTTCCCATATGATACTCTAAACAAACTTTATATTTTCCGGCTTCGACAGCATAGGAAGAAAGCGCCAATGAACAAGTTCGTAGCTTATACAATTGACGAATCAATTCCATTAAAGTTCTGAGCATTCTAATAGACGGATAAGGTCCAAAATACTCTGATCCATCTTCAATTCTATTTCGCGTGCTAAATACTCTAGGGAATCTCTCTTTCTTGATACAAATCCAAGGGTACGTTTTTCCATCTTTTAAATTTATATTGTACCAAGGCTGAAACTTTTTTATTAATGTATTCTCCAGCAAAAGAGCATCAAACTCAGTATTAGTGATGATCACGTCAATATTAGATACTCTGCGCACCAGCATGCGAAGTCTTTCTTCACTATGATTTTTAGAAAAGTAACTGGATACTCGTTTTTTTAAGTCTTTGGCCTTTCCAACGTAAAGAATTTGACCCTCTGAGTCTAAATGCTTATAGACTCCTGGTCTATTGGGCAGCGTCTTCAGAATGATTTTTATTTTTTGAAGGCGGTCTTCATTTTCCATCTTTCCAACGAATAAGGCCGCCCTGAAAATACAGGGCGGCCTTGATCATAAAACATTAATAAATAGTTATTGAGTCAACAGCGTAACATCTCCTGTGTAGGTGGCTTCAATAGCGTTAACATTATCTGCTACTCGCAGAACATAATAATAAACACCATCAGATAATTTTGTTCCACTTTTATCTTGACCTCTCCATGGTACAGCGTTATCATAAGCTAAATTTTTATAAATAATTCGGCCAAATCTATTCATTATTGTCAATTCACGTCTCGTTTTATAGGTCATTATCCCCTGTATAATAAAATCATCATTCAACCCGTCATTATTTGCTGTTATCACGTTTGGGATAACTATACTGTCAATAGGGGGGACTGGAGGGACTGGCGTGCCGTATTCAATCCAATTTGAATATGCAGTATCCTGCAGGTAATTAAATCTATTCGAATCCGTTACATGTGTTCTTGTTCGAATAGAAAATTGACCTGGGTCATTACCGTATGGACTAATAACAACTAGGTTGGTGTCAGAAGTGACCTTATAGTCTTCCCAGACATATTCACCCGGAACTCCAGGAATGCCTTTTCCGAATTGAACTGTATATTGAGGGTTATTCCATGCATTGTATCTATTCCAAACGACGGGCATACTCAAAGGATTGGTGAGGTCTCCCCGAAGCCAAATACTATGAACAATATTTGAAGGGGGTTGCGGAAGCCCATTAATTATTGCCTCAACATAGTATCGGTGACTTCTTGTATCTACATCTCCAGCGCCCAGGCTATTGTCCTCCCAGTCCCGGATTGTAGAATCAGTCAATGAGGTAACTTGATTGTACGTACCTCCATTGTCATCAGATCTCCAAATACGGAAATTATTAAACAAATATGAAGGGAATGTAGCAGGATCTATTTTCCAAAAAATATGAGGTTTTTCATCCTGAATAATATTCACATTAGTCAATTGCAAATCTAAGTTGACGCAATCATTCACGAGTAAGACAATCGTATCAAACTCATCCATGTCTTTACCGCACTTGTTAAGCAGAGTGTTTCCATCATTTCCAACCTTCGAATAAAGAAAATATTCTCCATTCATGGAGAGAGGGGCAAATAACTTGACTTGAATAGAATCTGTTTCCCCGTTGACATTGCAAAAAGGCATGAGCTCATCAATAGGGATTGGCTGGCCATTGGGGGCGGTGAGACGAAAGTCAGATCCATCTGGAGAAATAGATATACACTCAACTGGAAGAGTGAAGTAGAGCATTACGTTAGAATCAAGGCAGTTGTAATCAACTTGTTGTTTTCCATCTGGCCTCAGGGTTACACCAGGAGCATTTTGATCCAATTTTACACCTGCATTTACTATCGCGTTACAAGCATTTGCAACAGAAACTTGAATCTCTCGATTAGAAGAACCGACTTTTTCCCAAAACCCGTAAGTACTATCAAAGCGATATTCATTTACTCTAATAGCCATAACAGAAGTTTCTTGAGTATTTGCCATAAATGTTATATTTCCTGATTGAGGATCTAATGTAAATGGGCTTAAGGCGCTTGTATGAATTGGATTGGTGAAAGTATAGCCAGCGGCATAGCCTACGCTAACGCCACCGCCACCGCCAAACTCACGTGCCGGAACAAGTTCATATTGAATTGAGTCATTGTCTTTTTCAAATGCATTTTGCAAATAGTTTATATATCCACCTGTGCATACATAACTTATTGGAATAGATACAAATGTTGGGGAAGAATTATACCCTTGAGTATTGTTCAACTCTGCTTCAAAATAGAACCCTACACCATTAGAATTTGTGATTCCCGTAATCCCCGCAGGGCGGCAACATGATTGCCAATACATTTTATAATCATTACAAACTTGGGTTAAGGTTACGTAGCCTATGTAAATATTTACCATAGGGCTAAAAAATGACCCTGATGTTCCTTGAGGAATACAATCATATGCCCCTAGAGAGGCAGCGCTAAATTCCGGTTGAGCCAAAGTACACGTGACACTTGTATTTATATTACAAGTTGAGGAAACCACGCTAACATTTGCCGTATTTCCCAAACCAACCCCAGTTTGTTCCCTGTAAATAACAACCTTAATCTGGTATTGCCCTGCAACACCAGTCGAATCACCAACATATTTATATTGTATATCTCCACCTAAAATATGAGAGGCTTCGGATTCAATTGGCATAAGAAATGCGCTTAAAAGAAAAACAAGAATAAATTTTTTCATAATATTTTTTTGAAATAAACTCTAACGAAAATAATAGAATAAAATCAACTAATCAATTTAAAATCTGAGAAAGAGGGATGCGAGTGAGCGGACGATATAGTCAAAGCATTTTTCGCAGTCTGGCAACTGGAATATTTAGTTGTTCTCGATACTTGGCTATTGTTCTTCTAGCTATAGGATATCCCTTTTCCTCAAGCAGCTTAGCCAGCGCATCATCTGTAAGAGGACTACGTTTTTCTTCATCTGAAATACTTTCCTCTAAAATCTTTTTTATTTCACGTGTAGAAATCTCTTCTCCTTCGGAATTTAACATAGATTCAGAAAAGAACTTTTTTATCAAAAATGTTCCAAAAGGTGTCTGAACATATTTATTGCTGGCAACACGAGAAATTGTTGAAATATCCATCCCTATCTCATCCGCGATATCTTTCAATATCATGGGTTTTAAGTTTTTTTCATCACCACTTAAAAAATACTCCTCTTGAAAACGCATTATAGATGACATGGTTAAAATCAAAGTCTGCTGTCGCTGTTTAATTGCGTCTACAAACCATTTTGCCGCTTCTAGCTTTTGTTTAACAAAAGCAAAGGCTTCTTTTTCTTTTTCAGATCTAAATGATTTTGATTTTTTGTAATGATTAAGCATTTCCTTATACTCTCGAGAGACATTTAACTCAGGAGCATTCCTCCCATTTAATTTTAGCTCTAGTTTATTATCCAATAATTGGATTGTATAATCTGGGACAATTGTCTGAGCGCTTTGACCTCCAAAGGATCCAGTATTCCCTGGTTTTGGACTCAACCTGCTGATTTCTTCTATTGCATCTTTGAGATCCTTTTCTTCAATTCCAAGAATTCCAATCATTTTAGTGTAGTGTCTTTTCGATAACTCTTCAAAAAGCTCAGAAACTATACGTTTCATCAATTTTCTAATATCGCTGGAGGGTTTCTGATTTATTTGAATAAGCAAACACTCTTGTAAGTTTCTGGCGCCAACGCCGGGAGGATCCATGGATTGAACTATTTCTAATATCTCTTTCAGATCTGACTCTTCAACAAGAATACCCAAGCTAAAAGCCAAGTCGTCAACAATATCATTTAGCTCACGACGCATGTATCCATCGTCTTCAATAGTACCAATAATATATTTACACAAAGCTTCCTTTTTAGGACTCAACGAGCGCATTGCTAACTGATCATTTAGTATGTCGCTAAGGTCTTTGCTTACAATAACAGGAGAGGAATACAATTCATCATCAGAAGAGAAATTATTTGCTTGAAGCTTATAATCAGGAGTCTCATCGTCAGATAAATAATCATCTACAGGGTCATATTCAAGAGATTCCTGCTCTGAATTAACTTCTTCTTCCCACAAATTCTCTTCATCCTTTTTCTCTTCTGCATCCAATCCCTCCTCTAAGGCTGGATTAATCTCTAATTCTTCTTGAATACGATCTTCCAATGATTGTGTAGGAAGCTGAATCAGCTTCATCAATTGAATCTGTTGAGGGGAAAGCTTTTGCTGTAGTCTTTGACTTAATGTCTGTTTTAGCATGCCTTTTCTAAATCAAAATTCCGCATTTCCTGGAGTTCGGGGAAAGGGTATTACATCTCTAATGTTGGCCATTCCCGTTACAAACTGAACCATTCTCTCAAAGCCGAGTCCAAACCCTGAGTGGACGCAGGTTCCAAACTTCCTAGAATCAAGGTACCAATCCAGATGTTCTGGATCGATTCCGACATCCTGCATTTTTTTTACTAAAACATCATGTCTCTCTTCTCTTTGGCTTCCTCCAGCTATTTCCCCTATTCCAGGAAATAAAACGTCCATAGCTCGAACTGTTTTCCCATCTTCATTTAGACGCATGTAAAAGGCCTTTATATTGACAGGATAATCAAATAATATAACCGGGCTCTTAAAATGTTTTTCGACCAAATATCTTTCATGTTCACTTTGCAAATCAACACCCCATTCTGTGATTGGAAATTTGAATTTTCCCTTTTTATTTGGTTTGCTTCGCATTAATATTTCAATTGCTTCTGTATAAGAGCAACGAATAAATTGATTATCTAAAACGAAATTTAATTTTTCAATTAAACTAAGTTCACTACGCTGATCTTTAGGCTTACTTTTTTCTTCATTTAAAAGTCTTGTATCAAGAATATTCAAATCATCCTTTGACTTTTCTAAAACCGATTTGATCATAAACTTGCATAAGTTTTCAGCCAAATCCATATTATCGGCAAGATCATGAAATGCCATTTCAGGTTCTATCATCCAAAATTCTGAAAGGTGTCGCGTCGTATTTGAATTCTCTGCTCGAAAAGTTGGTCCAAATGTATATATTTTGCCTAAAGCCATTGCTCCAAGCTCTCCTTCAAGCTGACCACTAACTGTTAAATTCGTAGGTTTTTCAAAGAAGTCATAATTATAATCTACAGTTCCATCCTCCTTGCGAGGTGTTTCATCAAAAGGCAAAGTGGTAACGCGGAAAAGCTCCCCTGCACCTTCTGCATCACTAGCAGTTATAATAGGTGTATTTAGATTAAAGAATCCGTTCTGGTTAAAAAAATCATGAACAGAAAATGCTGCTGTGTGTCGAATTCGCATGACTGCAGAAAACGTACTAGTGCGCATCCTTAAGTGAGCCTTCTCTCGCAAAAATTCTAACGAATGGCGTTTCGGTTGAATTGGATATACGTCTGGAGGGCAATCTCCTAAAATATCTATGGAGTTAACTTTAACTTCTACAGACTGACCGCCACCGATACTTACAACTATTTCTCCGTTGACAGAAATACTGCTTCCGGTTGTAATCCTTCGCAATAAGTCTTCAGAAAAGTCTTGAAAATTAACCACGCACTGAATACTTGACTGACAAGACCCGTCATTTAAAGCAATGAATCGATTAGAACGGAAGGTCCTGACCCATCCTTGAAGATTAGAAACCTCACCAGTATGCTGGTTATTTAAAATGTCTGAAATCGTATTTTTTGGCATGATAGATGATGGTCTCAGTATTTTTTACAAAAATGGGCAAAATTCATCAGATATTTTTATCCTGAGTAAAGTTTGCGTTAAATAAGAAAATAAACATTTTTTCCATAAAATGTTTCCACAGTATCTTTGCGGTCAATTGCTGCTTTTTAAATATTAAAAATGATTCGAGATTCATGTTCAACCATTTGCGAACGAGCCATGAGGCTTTTTCAACGGTTCGGTTTAAAAGCCGTCACAATGGATGACATATCGAAAGAAATGTCTATCAGTAAAAAGACTTTATATAGTTTTTTTCAAAACAAATCAGACTTGGTAGATCAGTCTATTAGATCAAAAATGAAATCTCATAAAAATGAGCTAACGGCCATAAAAAAATCCAAAAAAAATGCCATAGAAGAGATCTTGGCAAATCAATCTATGTTGATCAAAATTCTAGAGCAGTTTGGAAAGAATTTTTTTGCCCTTCGCAAGTACTATCCGTCAACTTTTAACTGGGCAATTCAATACAGAAAAAAGACAATAATTAAATCCTGTCGAGAAAACATTGAGCGTGGAATCTCTGAAGGCATTTATAAAAGTGAAATTGACATAGAGAAAATAATCCTTTTAAGATATTTCTCTCTCACTGGAATTATCGAAGATGAAAGCCTATTAGATGTTCCTGAATTGCGAACATCTTTATTAAACAATAGCCTAGTCATGCATGTTGAATATATTGCTACCAAACGAGGAGTTAATTATCTAAATGATTGTTTAGAGTTAAATAAAAATATTACCAAACCTTTTCTCGAATGAAGAATTTAAAAATAATCCTAATTATTTTATTATTGCCCTTTAGTTCTTTTGGACAAACTGGAACCATTAAAAAAAACCTCAGCTTTGAAAATGCCATTAACCTTGCACTAAAAAATAATGCGAATGTTAAAGTTCAATCCTTAGAGCGCTCAGCAGCGAAAAAAGTGATTTATCAAAACATAGCACGAGGCCTTCCATCGGTCTCTATTGGTCAAAACTATACTGATAACATTGAGCTACCCGCGCAATTTTTTGATATTGATCTAGATGGCATTCAAGACAAATTACAATTTGGTAATCGCTATAACTCTGTTGGAGGCATTGGTGTAAATCAATTGGTATTTGACGGCTCATATATTGTTGCTGTTTTGGCTTCCAAAATCCTTAAAGACCAAAAGCAGGAGAACTTTGAGAAATCTGTGCTTGAAGCAAGAAAAGAGGTTTCTCAGGCATACCATTTAGGTATTGTTCTTGAAAAAAACCTGGAAGCCCTTAGAGCAACATTTAAAAGCACAAATAAAAGCTTAAATAGCTTAAAAGCCATGTATAAAGAAGGATTCGTAGAGAAGCAAGAAGTTGATCAACTTAGGTTGATTCTCAAAAATATCGAAATTAATTCCTTCAATCTAGAAAGCCAGATATTCATAACTCATCAACTCTTGATACTTCACTGTAGTTTGTCACCTGAAACCAATTTAAAGCTGACTTCATCAATTGAATCCCTTTTAATTTCAGCAGACGCCAGTAAAGCCTTATTAAATCGAGAATTTGATGTTTCTGGGCATGTTGATTACCGGTTGATGAAAACAAACCGACTTGGCCAGCACCTTAACGTACAAAATGAAAAAATACAATTTTTACCCAAAGTTTATGCCGGATATAATTTAAATCGACAATTTGTTAGTGAGGACGCGAACGTTTTTGACCCCAATGGATTAAAAGCTAATAATGTGAACTTTTCATCCTGGAATGTGTCGGCTTCTCTTCCTATTTTCAGCTCAGGACGACAGATTGCTAAAATCCAAGAAGAGCAGATAAAATTAAAAGAATTGGACATTCTATTAGATAATACTAGAATGGTATTGATCTTGAATCACAATAAAGCTCGATCTGAATATGCAAACGCTTTGAAAGTATTTCAACTTCAGGTTGAAAGCACAAAAGTTTCAAAACAAATACTGAAAAATTCCAATGCAAAATTAACTGAAGGAACCATATCGTCCCTGGACTATGCCCAAGCATCGAATCAATACCAACAATCAATAACATCAATGTTGCAATCCGCAAATAACACTCTTAATAAGAAGGTTGCGCTTGAGATATCGTTAGGTAAGTTTCAGATAGAAAATTAAAATCCATCTATCGCTCTTTAAAATCATTATAACATTCGAATAATTTAAACATGAACAAACTACTTCTCCCAATTATAATGACAGCCTTACTGGTTGCATCGTGCTCTCAAAAATCAAGTCAAAATTCGATCGAAACTTTGACAAAAAAACGAGACTCGCTATCTTTAATTATGCAAACTGTTAAGTCAGAAATGCAACTAATAGACAATGATCTAGCTCTACTTGATACTACCAGATCATTTGCCAGTGTCACAGTGGTTGATGTCGTTCAAGATATATTTAGTCATTCATTTAAGGTTTATGGAACTGTCAAATCCGATCAATCTATCAAAATATATCCAGAAACTGCTGGAAAAATAGAAGGAATATATGTCCGTGGAGGTGATAAAGTAAAGTCCGGTAGGCTTTTGGCCTCATTGGATGCTGAAGTTTTTAGGGCCACGATGGAAGAAGTTTCTACTCAATTAAATCTTGCCGAGACAATGTTTGAAAAACAATCGCGACTTTGGGAACAAAAAGTGGGGAGCGAAATGGATTTTCTACAATCCAAAATGCAATTTGAATCTTTAGAAAATCGTCTTGAGACAATAAAAAAACAGTTGAATATGACCGAGGTCCGCGCTCCGTTCTCAGGCGTTATTGATAAGATATATGGAAAAGTTGGCGAGTATGGGGCCCCAGGAATGCCTCTACTTCGACTAGTAGGAAATGGTCCTCTTAGTGTGGAAATGCAAATACCTGAGAATTATATTACTAGCATTAAAAAAGGACAAAAAGTGAATATGAATTTCACTGCAATAAAAATGAAAAAAGAAGGGTGGATTTCCCAAGTGGGAGACTACATAGATCCAAGCAGCAGAACATTTAACGTTTCTGTGAATCTTCCTCAAAACAATGGAAATAAGGTTATAAAAGATAATATGATGGCCTCAGTAGAGGTTAGTGATTATCATGTGAACGATGCCATTATGATCCCGAATAAACTGATTCTTCAAGACACTAAAGGCGTGAATTATACTTATTTATACCTATATGAAAATAAAGAAATTGGAACCGTTATGCGACGTGATCTCACCCTAGGAAGGTCCAATGATAATATGACAGAAATATTAAGCGGACTGGCGAATACAGATAAAATTATAAACCGTGGAATTCGTTCTGTTCAGTCCGGAGAAAATGTTAAAATTTATTAATAATGGCTGAAGAAAATGACAATTTAATAAGACGATTTGCAATAACAGATTGGGCGGTAAATAATAGAGTGACCGTTGGTGTTCTCACTATTATTATTCTTGTCGCAGGATTAATGTCTTACAGAGCTATGCCGGCAGAAAGCTTCCCGGAAATTACACAACCAACAATTTATGTTGGGACACCATACCCTGGGAACTCTCCTATTGATATAGAGAGGCTGATCACTCGACCCTTAGAAAAGGAATTAAATAGTGTTTCAGGAATAGATAAAATAACCTCAACTTCAGTTCAAGGATACTCTTCAATACAAGTAGAATTTGATTTTAGTGTTGAAGTCTCTGAAGCACTCCAAAAAGTGAAAGATAAAGTTGACGCTGCGAGATCTTCCCCAGATTTCCCAAATGACTTACCCGCTAATCCAAATGTTTTTGGATTCAATATCAGCGAATTAGTGCCAATAATGAATATCAATCTGTCTGGAGAATATACCAGCGATCAGCTTGAAAATTATGCGGAATATTTAAAAAATGAAATTGAAGATCTTCCCTCGATTTCTGCTGTAGATATTCGTGGTATTGATAAAAAAGAGGTTCGAATCTTAGTTGACCTTTCAATCATGGAATCTGTAGATGTCTCATTTAATGACATTGCAGGGGCCATTCAGAATGAGAATATATCAATATCCGGTGGAGACCTATTAGTTGACGGGTATAGGCGCAATGTCAGAGTTTTAGGGGAATTTCAATCATTGACAGATATCGAAGATATTATCGTGAAACATGAAAAGGGATCAATAGTCTACTTGCGTGATATAGCATCTGTTGAATTCGACGAAATTGAGCGTGAATCGTTTGCTCGTCAATACAACGATCCAGTAGTGACTTTAGATATTAAAAAAAGGTCAGGAGAAAATCTAATTTTAGCATCAGAGGATATTAATGACATTGTCTCAGCTGCCCAAAAAGATTATTTCCCGAGTAACCTTCTCTTGTCAATAACCAATAATCAGTCAACCCAAACCAAGAATCAAGTAAGTGAATTAGAGAATTCTATCATTTTTGGCGTTTTATTAGTAGTCCTGGTTTTAACTTTTTTCTTGGGACTAAGAAATGCTCTATTTGTAGGAATAGCAATTCCTTTGAGTATGTTGTTGAGCTTTTTCATTCTCAACTCAATGGGTGTAACTCTAAATTTCATGGTTCTTTTTGCGCTAGTATTAGCCTTAGGAATGTTAGTAGATAATGGGATTGTCACTGTTGAAAATATATATAGGTTTCTAAGTCAAGGCTACACGCCGATTCAGGCAGCAAAACTAGGAGCAGCAGAAGTTGCCATGCCAATAATAACATCCACAGCAACCACATTAGCAGCCTTTATTCCGCTGGCTCTTTGGCCAGGAATAATTGGTGAATTCATGAAATTCCTTCCATACACATTAATTGTTGTTCTCTCCTCTTCCCTTTTTGTCGCACTTGTAATAAATCCAACTTTAGCAGCAAGGTTCATGAAGGTTAGTGAGAATAAAATTGCACGACCAAAATGGACGGCAATAGGATTAGTCTTGTTGGTATTAGGGCTTATTATTAATTACCTGATTGATGCTGTTGTATTTGGTAATATTCTATTTTATGCAGGCATACTTATTTTAAGCTTTTTATATATTCTTGATCCTGGGACGCAGTATTTTCAAACAAAATTATTGCCTGCCATAGAAAAAAAATATACACAATTAATAGAATTTTCCCTTCGCGGAAAAAATGCTCGATCCACTTTCTTTGGAACTGTCGGGCTCCTTTTTTTCTCGATAATTTTATTGGCTGTATTGCCCCCTAAAGTTCTTTTCTTCCCAGACTCGGAACCTAATCTGGCAAACATTTTCGTTGAATTACCCGTTGGAACTGATATCCAAGAGACCAATATTGTGACATTAGAATTGGAACGAGAAATATCAAGTATACTTGAGTCTTACACTTATAATTCAAATGGCGAAAACTATAATTATATGGTTAAATCAATCATTGCCCAAGTAGGCAAAGGGACAAGTGATCCCAATCAGGGGCCGGACAATGCCGCCACTCCTCATAAGTCGAAGATTGTTGTGGCCTTTCGAGAGACCAAATATCGATTAGACTCAACGGGGAATCCTGTGTTAAGTTCTGATGTTTTAAATCTTCTTCGGGATCGCGTCTCTAATGTTCCAGGAGCAATAATTGTTATAGCGAAGGATGAACAAGGCCCACCTCAAGGTCCGCCAATTAATATTGAAGTTTCCGGAGTTGACTATGAAGAAGTTTTAGCCGTAGCACAAGATGTAAAACGATTTATAAAAAGCTCTTCTGTCAAAGGCTATGATGAACTAAAAGTAGATGTCGAATCTGGTAAACCTGAATTGCCAATCTCTGTGGATCGTTCAAAAGCAAGAAGTTTAGGAGTCTCTACAGGACAAATTGGAGATGCTTTGAGAACCGCGCTATTTGGTAAGGAGATAAGTCGATTCAAAAATGATGAGGATGAATATCCCATCAATATCCGATTATCGGATGATTATAGATATAATCTAGAAAGCCTAATGAATCAAAAAATAACTTTCAGAGATCAAAGTGATGGGAAAATTAAGCAAGTGCCAATAAGCGCAATTGCGACAGCGACTAAATCTTCAACTTTTTCTGCGGTAAAACGTATAGATCTCGATAGAATAATTACTGTCTACTCAGGCTTAAAAGAAGGAGCAAATGCAAATCAAATTGTTTCTGAGATGAAAACATTACTTGAAAATTATGACCTTCCAGAGAGCGTTTCACTCGCTTTTACGGGGCAACAAGAAGAACAAGCAAAAGAATTTAATTTTCTTTCAAAAGCTTTACTAGGCGCTGTATTCATGATCTTTTTAATTATTGTAGGTCAATTTAATTCAGCACGAATACCATTTTTGATTCTAACAACAGTAGTCCTCTCATTAATCGGCGTTTTACTTGGACTTGTTATTTTCCGAATGGACTTTGTAATAATCATGACAATGATTGGTATAATTTCTTTGGCTGGTGTAGTCGTAAATAATGCAATTGTTTTAGCCGATTATGCAAATCAGGTTATTGAACGCAAGAAGTTAGAACTAAAGCTAACTATGGAAGCATGCTTACCTGTGAGTGATTTGGCAGCTTCATTAGTTCTCGCTGGCAAGACTAGACTGCGTCCAGTTTTATTGACTGCAATCACTACCATTTTAGGCCTATTACCATTAGCTACAGGTATGAATTTAAATTTTTATACCCTTATTTCACAAAATGATCTTCAAATATATTTTGGAGGCGATAATGTTGCTTTTTGGGGGCCAATATGCTGGACCGTAATCTTTGGATTAACATTTGCTACTTTTCTAACTTTAGTAATTGTCCCAGTTATGCTTTACTTAACAGAAGTTGGTAGGTCAAGGCGCTATTGGGCAAAAGCAAGTAAAGAATTATAAGTATTTTTTAATAAAATTATGGAAGGAGCAGACATTACTTTTGACATATGCAACCCGTTCCATCTTTAGCTGAATTACGGAAAATGAATATTGAGTCTCTTAAAAAGACTTCAATAGACATTCGTAAATTCATTCTTCAGTCAACGAAAGAAAAAGCTGGACATTTGGCATCAAGCATTGGTGTAGCTGAGTTGACATTAATTCTACATACTGCGCTTGACACCCCGAATGATATTTTACTATGGGATGTTGGCCATCAAGCATATATTCACAAAGTCATTACAGGCCGGGCTGATGTTTTTGCCTTAAATCGAAAAAAAAATGGCCCAAGTGGTTTCCCTAACCGAAGAGAGTCTGAATTTGACCCCTTTGGGGTGGGTCATTCTAGCACAGCTCTATCTGCATTAATTGGTTTTGCTAGGGCTGATAAATTAAAAGGTATAAAACGGAATAGAGTAGCAGTTGTAGGAGATGGTGCATTTACCGGAGGAATGCTCTTTGAAGCTTTAAATGATGCTGGAGCAAATAATGATGATGTACTACTCATTATTAACGACAACGGATTTGCTATTGAAGAAAATGTTGGTGCACTGCATGAATATGGTCAATATGAAGCCTTTTGCAAGGCCATAGGATGGAACTTTTTGGAAGGCAATATAAATGGAAATAATATTTCCGAACTTGATATTGCAATAAAAAAAGCAATAAATATCAAGGGTCCAAGAGTTTTGCATATCAATACATACCGGCCAAATATAGAAGAACTAGGCCTTTCAGAAAATCAAGCCAACAAGGATAATTTTCAAACACATTTTGCTGATAAATTGATTGAATTAGCTCACCTAGATAATAGAATAGTTGCACTAACTGCAGCAATGGCAACAGGTTGTAGTCTTGATGTTTTTAGAGAGTCATTTCCAAACCGATTTTTTGATGGAGGTATTGCCGAGCAGCATGTGCTTACCCAAGCGGCCGGTATGGCTGCTGCTGGGATGCGGCCTGTCGTTAATTTCTATTCCACATTTTCTCAGCGAGCAGTTGATCAATGGATTCATGACGTTGCCCTTCAAAATCTCCCTGTTATTTTATGCTTAGATCGATCTGGAATTGTTGGAGAGGACGGAGCTACACATCATGGAGTTTTTGATTTAGCTCTATTCAGCAGCATCCCTAATACCCATATTTGGGCCCCTAGAAACAATTCGGAGCTGCGAAATGCAATTGTTGACGCGATAAAGTATTCTGGGCCGTCAATCATCCGCTATCCAAAGGGAAAGGAAAAGAAACTGCCAAAGGCTTTAGAACGAAAAGGAGAGATGGATATTCTTCAAAAAGGAACAGGAACAGTCCATTGGTGCCTAGGACCTACAATTTCAGATGCCTTGGCGTTTGCAAAATCGACAGATTCCGTTATTGATTTAAGAAAAGCAAAGCCTATTGATTTTAGAATACTAGAAGTCTTTTCAAAGAATCATTATAAATGGATTGTTTGGGAGGATGCGCAGGTAATAGGAGGCGTTGGTTCCACATTAGCATTGTGGCTTGCGAAAAACAACCGCAACAATATTCAATTAAGTTTGAGAGGATATGGAGATAGTTTCATTGGGCATGGTAACTCTAAAGATCTTATAGAACAACACAGGAATAAAATATAAACTATCTAAAGCCTAAGCTTTGTTTTACTTTCATCAATGTTTCATCGGCAATATATCTTGCTTTTTCAGCACCCATATTTAAGGCGCGGTAAATCTCATCTGGAGTTTGCATTAACTCTTCAAATCGTAATCGCTCGGAGCGAAAAGTCTCAAGAAGAACTCGAAATAACGCAGCCTTTGCGTGTCCATAGCCATAACCTCCAGTACGATAACTTTTCTCCATTTGCGCAATTTCATCAGCTGGAGCAATAAGCTTGAATATCTTAACGACATTACATAAATCTGGATTTTTGGAGTCTTCCAGTGGGATTGAATCTGTCACGATAGACATTACTTGCTTTTTAAGGTCTTTCTCTGGAAGAAAAACATCAATCACGTTTCCATAAGATTTTGACATTTTCTGTCCATCTGTTCCAGGAATAGTCATAACTGACTCATCAATCTTAGCCTCTGGTATAACTAAAATATCTTTTTGAACATGACGATTAAATGCTTCTGCAATATCTCTAGTCATCTCTAAGTGCTGCCGTTGGTCTTTTCCTACTGGGACTAGATTTGCATTGTAAAGTAAAATGTCTGAAGCCATTAAAACGGGGTAATCAAAAAGTCCAGCATTAATATCTGAAAGACGATTCGCCTTGTCTTTAAAACTGTGCGCATTAGCAAGCATAGGATATGGTGTAAAGCAATTTAAATACCATGTCAATTCTGTGCATTGTGGCAGATCACTTTGAGCATAAAAAACAACTTTTTCAGGATCTAATCCACATGCCAACCAAGCAGCAGCGGTAGATAATAAGTTTTCTTTTCTTAAAAACTTATCCTTTATCGACGTCAAAGAATGTAAATCTGCGATAAATAAAAACGCATCATTCTTATCATCATTTGCCAATTTAATTGCTGGTTTTATGGCGCCAAGGACATTCCCCAAATGCTGACGTCCTGAACTTTGAATGCCTGTAAGAATTCTTGCCATAGACCGAAGGTACTAAAGCCAAATGGACTTGTAAAAACAAACCCCACCATTTAGCAGGGTTTATTAAAAAGGTTTTTAATTTCACTAGAATGTCTTTGCGCATTAATTACAATATTAACTAGTTAGAATGATATTAATATCCAGTCGAAATTATATGATCCGGAAATTTTTAACCCATTTAATCAGATACTTAAATTGAAAAGAAAGCTTGAATTAAGGACTGCAATAAAATAATTTAATAAAAATTATACACATTATTTTTATAAAGCATTGTAAATCAATGATGTAATTCATTTTTTTCTTTTTAGATTCTAGCTTAATTTTATATTCAATAAACTTTACCTAATATTACCAATTCATTAGAACGAAAGAATAACATTACTCATTCACCTTAACTACATTTAATTATGAATTTCTTAGACATATTTTTATCTGCCGACATGGCAACATTCAGACCCGATGACTACGTCGGTTTCACATTTTTTACAGGATATATGGCAATGTTTGCTGCATCCATTTTCTTCTTTTTTGAGCGCGGTCGTGTAGCAGACGAGTGGAAGTTATCACTATTGGTTTCTGCTTTGATTACCGGTATCGCAGCCGTTCACTATTATTATATGCGTGATTTCTACATGGCAACCGGAGAGACTCCTGTCGTTCTTAGATATATTGATTGGACTCTAACAGTGCCTTTGATGTGTGTTGAATTTTATCTTTTAACCAAAAAAGCCGGTGCTAAAATTGGATTACTTTGGAAATTGATTTACGCTTCAGTAGCTATGCTTGTTTTCGGATACATCGGAGAAGCATTTTATGCTGGTGAATCAACTTCATGGGTATACGGACTTCTTTCAGGTCTTGCATACTTCTACATTGTATACTTAGTTATGTTTGGTGAAGTTGCTGAATTGGCTGCTTCTGCTGGTGGAAAGGTTCAAAAAGCTGTTGGATACCTTGCGAAATTCGTTGTTATTGGTTGGGCAATTTATCCGATCGGTTACATTTTAGGAACTGCAGGTGGACTTTTTGGACTAGATGTTGCAGAAATGGTAGGATATAATGGTGGTGTAGATATTTTCTACAACATAGCAGATGCTATCAACAAAATAGGATTTGGACTTGTCATTTATGCTCTAGCAGTTAGCAAAGAAGACTAAGAAAACATCTTAATTATCTTGATTTTAAAAAGGGCTCCTAGACGGGGCCCTTTTTTTTGGCCAGATTATTGTTTATTAGATATTGAAAAATCTATTTTTTACAATCGCACGTTCTAAACTCAATCATTTTTTTAATATATCATGAAAGAAATTAAGCTTTTTGGACTATTTTTTATCTGTATAATTCTCTTTAATTCCTGTGCCGTAGTTCGACCAGGTGAAGTTGGAGTAAAACAAACTTTTGGGAAATTAAAAAAGAATGTCATAACTCCAGGATTAACTGGATTAAACCCCTTTACTACTCGACTAGTTAGGATTCCCACTAGAACAGTTAATCAAGAAGTCAAGCTGAATCTCCCCTCAAAAGAAGGTCTCAACGTGAGAGCAGAAATATCCATACTATATCACGTCGAGAAGGAGAAAACCATCGATATTATAAACCAAGTTGGTATTGATTTTGAAAAGGTTTTAATTCTAAGCACATTCCGATCTGCATCTGCTGATGTCTGTGCAAAGTTTTTTGCGAAGGATATGCATTCGGGTAAAAGATCATTTATTGAAAAAGAAATACAAGAACTAATGACTAAGTTACTCGAAAACCGTGGTTTTATTATTGAAGCTGTTTTGCTTAAAAGCATAACCCTTCCTTCAGGGCTATATGCCGCAATTGAATCAAAATTAAGAGCCGAACAAGAAGCTCAACAAATGGTATTTATTCTACAACGAGAAAGAAAAGAAGCTGATAGAAAGCGCATTGAAGCCGAAGGGATAAGAGACGCACAAAAAATTATAAAAGAAGGAATTACTGATGCCACTATTGAATGGAGAAGTCTTGAGGTTTTAAAGGAATTAGCTTCATCGACAAATGCCAAAATAATAATAACTGATGGAAAAACTCCAGTTCTAATAAATAGTGATAAATAAAATAATTAAGGCTTATTCAATTTTTATTGCCTGAATAAAAAACCTATTAAGGATTTCTTCAACTCTTCACATTTTAAAAATTTGAAATTTTGCACTTCATCAGCTCATTAAATGATGAAATAGATATTACTTTCTTAATTGAATATCCAAACGAGCGTTCACATCTTCACCCAAAGAAGGGTCATTAATTACAACATTTGAATGCCAAAGTTGTAATGTGTCGGCATCGTAGTCTACAACAAATGTCAACGTGTCTGGATAGTCATAAAACCAAAGAGTCTGAATAGACGTATCAAATTCCCAAATACCTTGTCCCTCTTTAACATAATTTATGGGTGTTAACCCTAACATAAGATTTATATAAAAATCAATATTATAATCTACAATAGCAGAGTCATTTATCTCCTGAAATATAAATTGTCCCTGAACTCCATCTGCATCACCTTTAAATGTCGCCTGTGTTGCTGTGTCAAATGGATTCTCCATTTGACCTTCATATGCGACAGAAAATATTTTCCATCCATCGGTTAATCTCGTTTCAAAAGGCCCACTTGCTCTTGGTGGTAAATCACTATTACTTGAAATATTATCGCAAGAGACTAAACTAAAGCAGATTAAAAAAACTAATCCAACAAAAAGTGGTTTATTATCCATTTATATCTATAAATCGTTCAACATCCTTATTCAAACCAAAAACCACTAAAACATAGTTATCCTTAATTATTTCATCTTCCTCAATAACCCCCTTGATATGCAATTCAACATTACCGAAACTTTCGATTATTGTAACTAAATTCAAACTATACTTAGAAAGAAGGCCCAAGTCCTTAATGCTTCTTCCAACAACTGATTTTGGAGCCGTTATTTCGACAATTTCATAGTCGTCCGGAAGTGGCATGCACATCAACATGGATGGATTCATGAGCCTTTCCGCAACATTTATTCCAACCTCTTCCTCCGGCGAAAGAATCTCTGTGACGCCCATTTTTTCTAAAATTTTTCTTTGAGTTTTTCCTTGAGTTCGAGCGACTAGGCGTTTTACTCCAATTTCTAATAATTTTACTGTTGTTAGCAGCATTCCTTCGAAATTGTGACCAATGGAAACTATCACCGCATCCATTTCACTAATATTTTGCGACTTGAGGGCTCTGATGTCTGTTGAATCTAATTGAACAGCGTACGATACATAATCCTTGATCTCATCAACCCGGTCTTCATCTATATCAATCGCGATAACTTCTGCACCCTTTGCGGAAAGTTTCTTACAAATTGCCTGACCAAACTGACCAAGACCGATTACTGCAAATTTATCTGCCATAAGATCACAAAAGTAATGAAAGTGCCGCTTTAATATCTTTTTTTAAATCACGAACATCTTCAATTCCAACACTTAAACGAATCAAACCTTCCGTAATTCCATTTTCTTCACGCTGTTTTTTAGGAATAGAGGCATGCGTCATTGAGGCAGGATGTCCTGATAAGGATTCTACCCCGCCAAGAGACTCAGCTAATGTGAATATTTTCATCGAACTAACAACCTTACTTGCGTCTTTTGCGCGGTCACTTTTAACTGAAAAAGAAACCATGCCCCCAAAGTCACGCATTTGCTTCTTAGCAATTTCATGACCCGGATGAGTTTTTAGGCCAGGATATATAACCCGTCCTACCGCTGGGTGTGATTCTAAAAATTGAGCAATAATATTTGCGTTAAAGCAATGACGATCCATTCGGAGATGAAGTGTTTTGATTCCTCTAATAGCTAAAAAACTATCCATTGGGCCACAAATTCCGCCAGTAGCATTTCTTATGTAATCCAATCTTTCTGCTAATTCTGAATCATTAACTATTATTGCTCCTAAAACAATATCAGAATGCCCTCCAAGATATTTTGTGCCTGAATGAACTACGATATCAGCGCCTAAATTAATGGGCTGCTGAAGATAAGGCGTAGCAAAAGTATTGTCCACGACCAACAGAGCTTTTGCGATTTTGGCGATTTTTGAGACCCTCTCAATATCAATAATATTTAACATTGGATTCGTAGGACTCTCAATCCAAATCATTTTAGTTTTTTTATTGATTTTTGATTCAATAACATCCAATTGGGACATGGATAAAAAATGGAATTTTATGCCATATTTCATATAAACATTTACAAATTGTCTATAGGCTCCACCATATAAATCATTTGTAGAAATAACTTCATCACCAGGAGAAAGAAGCTTCATACATGCATCAATTGCAGCTAATCCACTAGCAAAACCCATAGCATGACTTCCATTCTCAATTGAGGCCAGAGAGGCCTCCAGAGCGCTTCTTGTTGGGTTTCGTGTTCTGCTGTATTCGTAGCCTTTATGTTTTCCTGGGGCGCTCTGAGCGTACGTGGAGGTTTGATAAATTGGCGGCATAACAGCACCAGTCGAAGGGTCTGGCTCTTGACCTCCATGAATCGCTAAAGTTCCAAAATGTTTTGATTTCATATTACGAAAGTAACCAAAGCGTGAGATTCTTATATGCCTTATTTGTACTTTAACATAATGAATGGCAGATTCGCCCCTTCACCATCAGGCCACATGCATATTGGAAATGCCTCAACTGCATTACTTTCTTGGCTTCAGATTAAAAATATTGGCGGAAAGATATATTTAAGAATTGAAGATATCGACCCTGAAAGGAGTAAGAAGAATTATGTAAATTCAATAGTCGAAGATTTAAACGCATTAGGACTATTCTGGGATGGCGTTGTTCTCTTCCAATCTAAAAGATCTTCCGCATATAAACTGGCACTAGATTACTTGATCCGTCAAAATTTAATCTTTGCATGCTCTTGCAGCAAAAAAGAAATTCGACAAACATTGTGGTCTAAAAACGCATCAGTGAATTCATATTCCGGGACATGCCTTAATAAAGGGCTATCTCTCGACGGTCCATTTACATTGCGTCTTAAAAGTTGGAGCAGTTATCCAATACTAAGACGATACGATAAGGCTTGGGCTTATAATTTTTCTACTGTCATAGATGACGAATATCAAAACATAACCCATATCGTCAGAGGATTAGACCTCAAGGAATGCGCTCCATTGCAAAATCACTTCCGGTCATTATTAGAATATAATTCTCCAAGAATATATTATGCTCCAATATGGTGTGGTCCTGATAAAAATAAAATAAGTAAACGCCACGGAGATATTTCCATAAAAGACCTCTTAAGAAAAGGATGGAGTCCAAAATCAATAATAGGATTAATTGCAGCCAGACTAAATCTAAATTCAGACTCAGATGCTTGTTCACCGGATGCCCTCATAGATAATTATGCATCATATAATTGGGATAAAAAGGTTGTAAGTTCAAATGAGGTTTTATCTTTGTGGTTATGATTAAATCCATGACAGGGTATGGGAAAGGACAAGCTGAAAGCTTGACCTCCCAAATCAAAGTAGAAATACGCTCACTAAACAGCAAAGGGTTAGATCTTTCATTTAGGTGCCCAAATGCTTATCGAGATCGAGAAATGAGTTGGCGAAAAAGTATCGGAGACAAAGTCAAACGTGGGAAAGTTGATCTCAATATTCATCGGGAAGTAATTGATAAACCAATCTCAGGAATCAATATTAAATGGCTTCAAACCATTATGTCTGAACTGCAGTCGGTAAGCTCTGAACCTATTTCAAATTCAGATTTATTGTCAATGGCTTTAAAAATACCGGCCCAAAATATTCATACAGATATTTTAGAATCGGAATGGCAAGCGGTTGAAGTTGCAATTAATAAAGCCCTGGATTCTTTTCAAGTATTCAGAGAAAGTGAAGGCGCTACATTAAGCGATGATTTAGAAAAAAATGTTTTATCGATTGAACAAGGTCTAAGTTTTATTGAGCCAATGGAGAAGGAGCGTATTATTAATCTCAAAGAACGATTAATTCGTGGTCTAGCTGACTTGAAATACGATAAAAATCGTTTTGAACAAGAATTGATATATTATCTGGAAAAGCTAGACATTAATGAAGAAAAAGTTCGACTTCAATTTCATATTGATCATTTTAGGCAATCAATGGATGATGGTAATGGACGTAAACTAGGTTTTATTGGTCAGGAAATTGGCAGGGAAATAAACACTTTAGGAAGTAAATCTAATCATGCAGGCATGCAAAAAGTTGTCGTGCAGATGAAAGAAAATCTCGAAAAAATAAAAGAACAAGTTCTTAATATTTTATGAAGCTTTTGGTTCTTGCCGCCCCCTCTGGCTCTGGGAAAACTACCTTGGTCCGTCAGCTATTATCAAAGTTCCCATCTCTAGCCTTTAGTATCTCCGCTACAACCCGAATGCCAAGGCTTAATGAAAAAAACGGTTTAGACTATCACTTTCTAGAGGTCCAAGATTTCCAAGAAAAAATTAACTCAAAATGTTTCTTGGAATGGGAAGAAGTCTATCCGGATAAATTTTATGGATCTCTAAAATCAGATGTTCAAGAACTTTGGGACCAGAAGAAAACAGTTGTCTTTGATATAGATGTCCAAGGAGGAATGAGATTAAAAAAAAAATATGGTGATAACACTTTGGCCATTTTTATAATGCCCCCCTCTATAGAAGCTCTTAAATCCCGACTTCAAAATAGAGGTACCGACAGCGAGAAAACTATTAATAATCGCTTAGCTAAAGCGAAAGAAGAGATGAGTTTCTCCTCCTATTTTGACCACGTAATTGTTAATGATAAAATAAAAGTTGCAATTGCAGAGCTTGACAAACTGGTTCAAGATTTTATCAACTCACAGAATTAAAACTTCTAAGTAATATTTTAGTCCTCCAAATTAAAAAGTTTCGTACAAGTATCATCTGAAAGATGGAATTTATTCAAACTTATCAACTAATGTTTTAATCTAGATATTTAGAAAAAAAAGAATTCACTTGTAATTAAAAAATAAAATGGTTTTCGAAAAGAAGTAAAGATGTATATTGATCTGAATAATACTCTAAATGAAAGGATTTTTATCTCATGTAGCAATTGAACTTTTAGAGCGATACCCGAAAATTCATAGAGTCGGTGTTCTGATACCATCTAAAAGAGCAGAAAGAGTTTTAAGACAAACTCTTTTGGAAGAAATTGACTCTCCAACGCTCGCTCCCGCAATTTTTACAATTGAAGAAATAATGGCAGACATCTCTGGTCTTAAAATAGCAAATGCTATGGATCAGCTAATTATTTTATTTGAGACCTATGAAAAACTAAATGAAGGGTTTTCTGAGAGTCTAGATGAATTTCTTAAGTGGGCACCTGTCGTTTTAAAAGACTTTGATGAAATTGCTCGTTTTGGAGTTAACGGGGAGAAGATATTCAGTGAGGTTAGGGAAATTCAGGCTCTTTCCCAATGGGGGATAGATGAACCAACAGATCTTATGAAACGTCGCCTCATTTTATGGCAACAATTACCAGTCTTGTATAGAAGTTTTAATGAGGCTCTCGAGGAGGAAAATTTAGGATCACCAGGATATATTTTTAATAAGGCGAGCCCAAGTTTTTCAGGCCCATCAAAACAAGATTTAAAAGATTGGATGTTGAGAAATGAGTTAGACCACATTGCATTTGTTGGTTTTAACGCTCTGACTCCTCCCGAAATATCATTATTTCAAACTGCACACAGCCAAGTCAAAGCAATAGCCTTTTGGGATACTGATGCCCATTACGTAAACAACGAAAGCATCGAAGCAGGATATTATTTACGGAAAAATATTGAAAAATTATCTAAATCTCTAGTCTCCGATATTTTAACCCCTCCAGCTTATTTTTTAACATCACCACCTTCATTTACAGTCGTACATGCTAATGGTAATGTAGGGATTTCAAAGGCTATTGGAAACATTTTAAATGATGAAAAACTCATTGCTTCCAATTTTAATAAATGTGCCGTAGTATTAACTGATGAGGGATTATTAGTCCCAACCCTACAAGCGCTACCCCCTAAACTAAAAGAAGCGAATGTCACAATGGGCATGGCTTTAAGTACTACAGCTTTGTACTCAGGCATTGATCTTTTTTTTCAACTTCAAGAAGCTAGAGAAATAGGATCAACTTACCCATTTAAATTACTAGAAGCAACTTTTGCTAATCCAATATGTCGTGATCTTCGAAATGGAGGGCTATCTGAAGAAAATGAAAATAGCATGGAGAACCAAATTGCTTCTCTTCGAAACTCAAAACAAAGTCATTGGTCTGTTAGCAACACTCTCGAACTTATAGGCGAAAATTCACAGCTATGGCAAGAATGTTCTGAAAGTACTTTGTATTTGAAAAGCATGCTTGAAAGACTGGAGAAATACACCGGAACGCTTCACTCCCCCTGGGAGAAAGAACCCGCTAGATTATGCCTTAAAGCACTAGGGAGACTAGTTTCTTGGAAATCAAAAAGAGAACTAAAGTTCAGAACCATAAGGCAATTGTTTCGACAATTTTCAAAGGAAAGTCCAGTTAATTTTTATGGGGAACCATTTCACGGGCTTCAAATTATGGGACTGTTGGAAACACGTAATCTGGATTTTGAAACTATTATTATTGCCCCCTGTAACGAAGGGGTTCTTCCAGCAAGAAAAAAGAGCACTTCTTTCTTACCAAATGACCTTCGAAATAAATATGACATACCCCTTGGAAAGGATCAAGAAGCAATTATTGCATACCATACCTATAGACTGGTCCAACGAGCAAAAAAAGTTTTTTTCCTTGTAAACAGTGCTTCTGATGGATTTAATTCTAGTGAGGTTAGTCGATTTATTCAACAAATGGAAATCGAATTGAGCCAATATCCTGGATTTAAGTGGTCAAATATGAATATGGAATTAACCATGAATTCAAGTACCCTTATAGAGAAAAGATCTATCATTAAAAGGCCTAAAATAATTAAACGAACGTTAGAAAGACTTCAAGGAAAAGGCTTAAGTCCATCCGCTGCAGGAACTTATATTGGAAACCCGTACAAGTTTTATTTACAATATGTACTTGGTATTAGAGCAGAAGAGAGTGTAAATGATCGATTACCAGCAAATATTAGAGGCACAATATTACATGATCTTCATCAAAAGCTTTATGAAACATATAAATCGACAAAAACCTGGGATCAATCGATAATTAAAAAAACTCTAGATAAAAGTATCTCTTTGCACTTTCCCAGTAAAGTTCAGACTGGACCGTTTCTTTTAGAGCGAAAAATAATTGAAAAAATTTCATATGACTGGGCTAAAGAGGAAGAAAAAAGAATTAAATCTCCAAATAATCGACAAGGGAATTGGTCAATTCATCTTATAGAAGAGTACTTAGAAAGTCCATTGCTACTCAGCGATGGAAGAAATATAAGAATTCGAGGAAAGGCCGATAGAGTTGAAAAATGGGATGATTACTGGGTCATTGTTGACCTTAAGACAGGTGCTTTTCAAAAAGATCAAATTAATTTAAAAGAATGGGAAGATCTCTTAGACAGAAAAAAGAAAAAAGAAAAAGCCTTTCAATTAATGACATATGCCTGGCTACTAGGCAAACAGGAGGATTTAAAAAGCGCTAAAGGCTTTAAGGCGGGAATAGCGAGTATTAGGCAACCAACTCAGCCGGTATCATGGCTGACTTGGCAAGGAAAAGAGAGTTTATCTCACCAAGAACTCAAAGAGTTTGAAAAATATGTACTTATTCCTCTAGTAGAAGAAATCTTAAACCCTGATATCTCTTTTTTAGAAATTTTAGATGCATAATCTCCTATTACATGCTATTTTTTTTCTAAAATTCGTGCAACATACTTTCCAATAATATCAAATTCTAAATTGACGTTATCTCCAACTTTGAGTTGATGAAAGCTTGTGTTTTCCCATGTATATGGAATTATAGCTACTGAGAAATAATCGGACTTTGATTCAACAACTGTCAAGCTCACCCCATTAATTGATATCGAACCTTTACTAACAGTATTAAATTGTTCGTTTAAATCATGGTGAATAGTTATTTCCCAGCTGCCATTTTGATCAACCATTTCAGAAATGCTTGCAACACAATCTACATGGCCTTGAACTATGTGCCCATCTAACCTATCCCCAACTTTTGTGCATCGCTCAAGATTAACTAAATAGCCAATTCTCCAGTGGGCCAATGTTGTTCTCTTCAACGTTTCATTTATCGCCGTGACTCGATAACCCAAAACTTGACCACTATCACTCCTGTTGAGGGCAATAACAGTAAGACAGCATCCGTCATGAGCAATACTCTGATCAACCTTAACCTCTCTAGCTATAGAGGACTCAATATCAAAATGAACGTTTGATTTTTCATTTGTAACTGCAATAATTGTTGCCAAATTTTCGACTATCCCTGTAAACATTTTTCAAAGGTACGATGACTAACTTAGCCTGTATGAAACTGACTTTTAATTCCTCTACATCTAGCAAGACTAATCGCGCCATAATGAGATCTAATTTTGAGGCTCTAAGAGAAACTGAATTAGATATAGATCAATGCAAAACAATAATCAGCCGTTCAGCAAGGAAACTAAAGGGCTGGACACATTTTGTATCGGAAAAGAATGATGTTTTTGGATGTGTTCTTGGAGAGAAAAGTGATAACAATCATGGTAAGCATGCCCTAAGGAATTTAGGGAAAGATCTTGCTGACTACCTAGGAAAGAATAAAGTAAACAGTGTTAGCGTTGATGCCGGAGCAGGTACTTTTTGGATAGCAGAAGGATTATTTCTAGCGTCTTATCGTTACAATAAATTATTTGGAAAGACGGCTGAACAGGTTTGGTCATTGAAAGAAATTGAAATAATCGGACTAAGCAAAAGGGACTTTCAAAAATTATCTGCAATATTTTTAGCTGTTAATGAAACACGTGATTTGGTTAATTCTCCCTTACTTACACTTACTGCAGAAATCCTTAGTTCAAGAATTGAAGAACTCGGTAATTTACACGGATTTTCCACAACAATATTTAACCAAGCTAAAATTGAAACATTAAAAATGGGGGGGCTCCTTTCCGTTAATAAGGGATCTATTGACCCAGCAACATTTAGTATTTTAGAGCATAAACCAAAAAATGCTGTAAACAAAAGACCCTATATTTTAGTAGGAAAAGGTGTTGTTTATGATACTGGTGGGCTTAGTTTAAAGCCAAGCGGGTTCATGGATACCATGAAGTGCGATATGGCTGGGGGGGCTGCCGTTGTTGGAGCTTTTTGCGCACTAGCCATTGATGAAGTCCCAACATGGGTTATTGGACTCATTCCTGCAACAGACAATAGGCCTGGTGGAAATGCGATCACTCCAGGAGATGTTATCAAAATATCAGATGGAACAACTGTTGAGGTTTTAAACACAGATGCTGAGGGTAGACTTATACTTGCTGATGCGTTGCACTACGCAAAAAAGTACGACCCAAAACTAGTAATTGATCTCGCTACTCTAACTGGCTCTGCCGCTAAAGCAATAGGGCCTAATGCAATTGTAGCGATGGGGAATGCTGAAGATAAAATTTGGGATCGTTTAATTGATAGTGGGGAATCCTCGCATGAACGATTAGTGAGATTTCCCTTTTGGGAAGAATATAATGATCTGTTAAAAAGTGAAATTGCGGACCTGAAAAATATTGGCGGTGCTGAAGCTGGCATGATTACCGCAGGTAAATTTCTCGAACATTTTACAGATTATCCATATGTACATTTAGATATTGCAGGGCCAGCTTTTCTTGAAAAGAATCATGGTTATTATGGCAAAGGAGGAACCGGGATTGGGGTTAGACTTTTATATGATTTTCTAAGTAATGTTAAATCTTGAAAAGATTAAGGATTGGAATCACTTGTGGTGACCCCAATGGAATTGGGCTTGAAGTGATTCTGAAGACACTTGAATCTATAGAAATACGCTTAAAAGCAGACTTTTATTTATTTTGCTCATCCCAAGTGCTCGACTATCACAAAAAAACTTTAACGTGCAATGAGTTACCATACTCTAAAATTAATCCTGGAGAAAAAATTACAAAAGGAGAGATAGGATTATGCGATCCATGGAATCGTTATATTAAAGTTGATTTTGGTGAGCAAAATAAGGAAGGTGGACAAGCCGCTTTTGACGCTCTTTCGGCAGCATGTCTTTCGCTTGAAGAGCACAAAATAGACGCCCTGATTACTGCCCCTTTAAGTAAGGCAAATATTGGACAATCTAAATGGGGAGATTTTACTGGTCATACTGGCTACCTTGCTGGTAGATTTAAATCTGTTGCTCTAATGATAATGGCTGCAGAGAAAACTAGAGTTGCTATGGCAACTGATCATGTTTCTCTTAATCGCGTATCCGGAATTATCGATATAAGTTTTTTAAAGAAAAAAATTGATGACTTTAATACTGCTCTGAAATTTGATTTTGGAGTTCAATCTCCTAGCATAGCTATCTTAGGATTAAATCCTCACGCTGGAGATGATGGGAAGTTAGGCCAAGAAGAAGAAAATATTATTCAACCATGTATTGAATTTTGTAAAACGAATGGAATAAATGTCTCTGGACCATTCCCCTCCGATAGCTTTTTTGGTAAAAAGCAATATCTAGAATTTGATGGAGTATTGGCTATGTATCATGATCAAGGTTTGATTCCATTTAAAATGCTCTACTTTAAAAATGGTGTCAACAATAGTTGTGGGCTACCATTCGTAAGAACCTCTCCTGACCATGGCGTGGCATTTGATATTGCCGGAAAAAATGAAGCAGATGAAGCAAGTTTCAGAGAATCTATATTTCAGACAATTGAACGTGCTAAGAATAGATTGCAAAGTTCAAGCACTAAAATTATTCCTAATCCATAAGTCTGGCCTATAATCTCAAAATGAATTCTCGCAAAAAACTTTAAATTCACTATTGTTGGGGCATTAACAAAATCAATGTACATTTGCACGCTCTAATTAAGAGTTCAGCCATGAAAAATCGTGAAAACATTTTAGAATTTTCTGGTTTAGCTCTGGGTGAACACAAGCTAGAGTACAAATTAAACAAAACGTTCTTTTCTTCTTCTGAAATTAGTGATCTCGAAGGAATTCATTCAACGGTAGTGGATGTCATTCTGAAAAAGGCCAATCACATGATGGAACTAAATCTTTCTTTTTCAGGAAATTTAGACACAGTATGCGATATATCAAATGATCCTTTTACTTTAGAGATTTCTAATAAATTTTCCTTAATCGTAAGATTTGGTGAAAAATACAACGATGACAATCCGGAAATTCTTATTTTATCTCATCGTGAATATGAAATCAATTTAAATCAATTATTTTTTGAATTAATTGCCCTTTCTATTCCTATGCAGAGAATTAAACCTGAATATCAAATTGAAGAAGAATAGCTGTAGAGATTGGTTTTCAAAAATTGAATTAAAAATTAAAGCACTGCATAATGGCACATCCTAAACGTAGACAATCGACAACTCGCCGAGATAAGCGCCGGACACATGACAAAGCTGTTTTGCCCCAGTTAGCTGTTTGCGCAACTACTGGTGAAGCGCATTTAATGCATCGAGCCTATTGGCATGATGATAAAATGTACTACAAAGGTAAAGTTGTGATTGACAAAAATGCTACAGCCGAAAACTAGGCTTAATAAAATATTTCTTAATATTTTAGCTATTACCTTCTCGAATTTTATTTATTTATCTGCACATTTGTGATACTAATTCGTTAAACTATGGATTTCAAGGAAGTACAGAATTTTATAAAATTTGTCACCAAATCTGGTGCATCTGAAGTTTCTCTGGAAACAGAAGATTACAAGATAACCGTTAAAAGTGGTGGCCAACCAGTCGTTTATGCCTCCCCAGCAGTCATACCAATTTCAGGTCCAGAATCACAGGGAAAATTAGAAATTGAAAAGAAAGAAGTTATAGATGAATATGCTCATTGTTTGACAATAACATCTCCAATGATCGGAACTTTTTATAGAAAACCAAGTCCTGACAAACCTTTATTTGCGGAAATAGGAAGTCAAGTAAATATCGGTGACACTATTTGCATCATCGAAGCAATGAAACTTTTTAATGAAATTGAGAGTGAAGTATCAGGGAAAATTGTTAAAGTGCTAGCGGATGACATTACTCCTGTTGAATTTGGCCAGCCATTGTTTTTAGTCGATCCTTCCTGATTTAAAAGACGTGAAAAAAATACTGATCGCCAACAGAGGAGAAATAGCGATGCGAATAATTCGAACGTGTCGAGAAATGGGAATTAAAACTGTTGCCGTTTACTCCGAAGCAGATAGAGAGAGCCTACATGTTCGCTTTGCTGATGAAGCTGTGTGCATTGGCCCTGCTGCATCAAAAGACTCTTACTTGAAAATATCAAATATTATTTCAGCTGCAGAAATCACTAATTCTGACGCCATCCATCCTGGATTTGGTTTTTTATCTGAAAATTCTAAGTTTTCTAAAATTTGTGCGGACCATGGCATAAAGTTCATTGGCGCGCGACCTGAGCACATTGAAAAAATGGGAGACAAGGCAACTGCCAAGTTGACAATGAAACTTGCAGGAGTTCCCTGTGTTCCAGGATCAGAAGGTTTAATCTCATCCCTTCAACATGCTTCAGAAGTTGCTGAAGAGATTGGGTATCCTGTAATGATGAAGGCTACTGCCGGTGGGGGGGGTAAAGGAATGCGGGCTATATGGAAACCCTCCGAACTTGAAAAAGCATGGGATTCCGCAAGACAAGAAGCTTTAGCCTCATTTGGAAATGATGCGATGTATATGGAAAAGCTTATTGAAGAGCCTAGGCATATCGAAATTCAAATCATCGGAGATCAAACTGGAAAAGCAAGCCATTTAGGTGAACGCGACTGCTCAATCCAGCGACGCCATCAAAAACTTACTGAAGAAACACCCTCTCCATTTATGACGGAAGAACTCAGAAACAAGATGGGTACAGCAGCAATTCAAGCTGCTGAATTTATCAAGTATGAAGGAGCTGGAACGGTGGAATTCTTAGTCGATAAAAATAGAAATTTCTATTTTATGGAAATGAATACTCGAATTCAGGTTGAACACCCTATTACAGAAGAGGTCACTGATTATGATTTAATTCGTGAACAAATCAAAGTCGCTTCAGGAACAAAAATTTCTGGTAGAAACCATGAACCAAAACAATTTGCAATTGAATGTCGAATTAACGCAGAAGACCCTTATTATGACTTTAGGCCTAGCCCTGGAAAAATTACTGCATTTCACGCGCCAGGAGGTCATGGAGTAAGAATTGACACTCATGTCTATGCGGGTTATACGATTCCATCATATTACGATAGTATGATTGCTAAATTGATAGTTACTGGAAGAACAAGGCAACAAGCAATCGAACGAATGAAACGAGCTTTAGATGAGTTCATTATAGAGGGAGTTAAAACAACAATTCCATTTCACAGACAATTAATGGATCATCCTGAATATGTTGCTGGTAATTACACTACAAAATTCATGGAAGACTTTATCTTAAGCTAGGTTGTTCATGTTAACCATCTCTGATTGCAAAAGCCTAGCTTTGTGATTCAATGAATGGGTTAAAGTCAATTATTTTTTCTAAAATCATAATAGTTTTAGGTTGCTTTTATCACTTGTGGTACTATACACTCATGCTTGTCGGTATCATTTCACTTTCGCCTTGGCTTTATTTTTCATCTCGAAAATCACAATATTTTCCAAAGTTTTATGGATATGCCAGACTTTGGAGTGCCTGGATTTTAAATGGGATGTTTCTTTCGAGAAAAATTAAACGGGAAGCTGAAATTCAATGGGATAGGCCTTATGTTGTGGTTTCTAACCATGCCAGCGAACTTGATGTAATGTTGTGTTACCAATTGGTAGAGTCACCAACAGTATTTATTGGTAAAAAAGAGCTTTCGAACATTCCTCTTTTTGGATTTTTCTTTAGGAGGTCTAGTATTATTGTAGATAGAAAATCATTAGCTAGCAAAAAGAAAGTGATGGAACTTTCTGCACTTCATCTGCAGAATGGAAGAGGTATGTGCATATATCCAGAAGGAGAAATCCCTGATGGCCAAAACGTTTTACTTGGGGAATTTAAACATGGGGCCTTCAAGCTCGCAATTGAAAATAATATCGACATATTACCTATTACTTTTGCAAATAATAGAGAGCATTTACCAGACTTCTTTAAAGGGGGTCGTCCGGGAACTATTCACGCCACTATTCACAAGCCAATTAGCGTAAAGGGGCTGACAAAAAGTGATACGAAACCTTTGAGTGATAAAGTTCATAGCGTACTTTTGAATGAATTAAATTTTTACAGGAAGATCTTATGAAAATAACTGACGGTGATATTCAAAACCTTGCACATCTTTCCCGATTAAGTTTAAGTGATTCCGAAGCTGGAAACATGAAAAAAGATCTCAGTAAAATTGTCGACTTTATCGCAATTATTGAAAAGTTAGATCTAGAAAACATTGAGCCTCTGGTATACATGACTCAATCTGAAAACATATTAAGGGAAGACACTGTAGATCTCGCCATGAATCATAAAGAAGCCATGAAAAATGCACCTGATGCTGATTCAGACTATTATAGAGTTCCTAAAGTTATTGACAAGTAAGAACTGCCTATCTTTTAATCGCATTTTTTGTACCTTTTAACACTAATATTTTATTCAAACACCGATGTTTACAAGTCTGATAATTTTATCCTTTATTTCAATTTTCGTTATTTTCCTTTTAGCAAAAGGCATTCGTATAGTAAAACAATCCGAAGCAATGATAGTAGAGCGATTAGGGAAGTATCATAAAACATTAGATTCTGGAATTAATATTATCATTCCTATAATTGATCAACCACGACAGATTTCTTGGCGTTATAGTGAGATTGGGTTCAATGGAGAAGTTGTGCCAATTTTCAAAATGCAAGATCGAATTGACTTGCGAGAAAATGTTTATGACTTCCCAAAACAAAACGTAATTACTAAGGATAACGTTGTTACTGAAATAAATGCATTGATCTATTTTCAAATTATGGATCCCATTAAATCAGTATATGAAATTGGCAATTTACCGAGCGCTATAGAAAAGCTCACACAGACCACTCTAAGAAATGTGGTTGGTGAACTAGATCTTGATGAGTCTCTTTCTAGTAGAGACACAATAAATACAAAGTTGAGAACTATTCTTGATGATGCTACAAACAAATGGGGAGTAAAAGTTAATCGTGTAGAGCTTCAAGATATCAATCCCCCTCAAGGAATTCGTGAGGCAATGGAGAAGCAGATGCGTGCAGAAAGAGATCGACGTGCAACAATATTGGAAGCTGAAGGAGAAAAAACAAGTCAAATTCTAACGGCAGAAGGACAACGCGAATCCGATATTCAACGTGCTGAAGGAGAAAAAAGAGCTGCTATTTTGTCTGCTGAAGGTGAGGCTGAAGCCCGCATAAGAGTCGCAGAAGGCGAAGCTAAGGCTATAAAGCTCATTTCTGAAGAAATAAAAGGCTTTTCAGGGGATCCTGTTCAATACCTTATAGCCCAAAGATATCTTGAAACCCTTCAGGAAATGACATCTGGAAAAGACAATAAGACTATTTATCTTCCTTATGAAGCTTCAGGAGTATTGAGCTCTTTGGGTGGTATTAAAAGTATTCTTGAAGGCAAATAAACCTTAATTGACAACTTTTTTAAGGTTTCAACCTAATAATATTCTGAGCCAGTAATGCAGTTTCTAATTTGAAAAATCGTAACGCAGCGGTTGGCTTCATCTTCGTTACACTTTTACTCGATGTAATCGGCCTTGGAATCATAATTCCTGTAATTCCAACGCTAATTCAAGAATTGACAGGTGGAGATGTATCAGAAGCCTCTCGCTACGCGGGGTGGCTTATATCGTCTTATGCCCTTGTACAATTTCTTTGTGCGCCTATTGTTGGTGGACTAAGTGACAGATATGGTCGTAGACCGATTCTTTTATTATCATTGCTTGGTTTTGGATTAGACTATCTAGTACTTGCAGTCGCGCCAAGTATTGGGTGGTTATTTTTAGCTAGGATTATTGCTGGATTTTTTGGTGCTTCTTTTACAACAGGAGCGGCTTATATAGCAGATATTAGCACACCTGAAAAAAGATCGCAAAATTTCGGTTTAATAGGCGCAGCATTTGGATTAGGATTTATTATTGGACCTGTAACTGGCGGTATTTTGGGAGAAATTGGCCCACGTGTTCCCTTTTACGCCGCTGCATGCGTCTCTTTTTTAAATTTAGTATATGGGTATTTCATTCTCCCTGAATCACTTAAAAAAGAGAATAGAAGACCATTTCAATGGTCCAGAGCAAACCCCTTAGGGGCATTGTCATCATTAAGGCGGTACCCTAGTGTCGCAAGTCTTATTGGTGCTTTAACTTTTATTTATCTAGCCTCCCATTCTACCCAGGTTACATGGACGTATTTCTCCATGGAAAAATTTAATTGGTCAGAAAGCATGGTTGGATATTCTCTAGGATTAGTGGGATTAATGAGCGCACTGGTGCAAGGGCTGCTAATTAGATTAATAATACCCAAATTAGGAGAATACAGAACAATGATTATCGGATTTATTATGTCGATGATTGGGTGTTTATTATTTTCCATAGCAAGCGAAGGTTGGATGTTATTAACTTTTATCATCCCTTATTCTTTAGGCGGTGTCGCTGGACCAGCAATACAAGGAATTCTATCCAATCAAATCCCCTCCAATGAACAAGGCCAGCTTCAAGGAGCCTTAACTAGTATGATGGCGGCAACAGGAATTATAGGTCCACTAATAATGACATCTATTTTCGCGTATTTTACGGCAGACAATACTCCTTTTTATTTTCCAGGGGCGCCGTTTGTCGCAGGGGCTTTTCTCGTTGCAATAGGTTTATTATTGGTTTTAAGGAAGGGTTCAAAAGGCACAATGGGAACCAATATATAATACTTAAATTTAATGTATGATAGAATATATGACTCCTGTAACACTTTGGTTTGCAATTGGTGTTTTCTTACTTGTACTTGAAATGTTTACCCCTGGGTTTTTTCTAGCCAGCATTGCTGTTGGAGCATTTTTAGCTTCCGGAACAGCATGGCTTGGAGGGCCTGCTAGTCTCCAACTTTTAGCATTTATTATTGGTGGTGGTATTTCCTTGATCTCAATACGTCCTATTTTTAAAAACTATCTTGGAGCGAATGGGATTCCGACAAATGCAGAAGCAATGATAGGCAAAGAGAGTATCGTTGCTTCAAATGTTTATGCAGGTGAACATTTCTATTCTGATATCGATGGTGTACCATGGGACTGCAAATGTGATCTCTCTTTATCAAAAGGCGACACAATAAGAGTTCTTTCTCTTGAGAGCACAGTATTAAATATGGAGAAAATTTGAGCGAATCAGTCTTTAATTCATTTTTTTCAAAAAAAAATGGTGCAGTTCGAAAAAAAAGACTTTTCTTTGCACCCATTAAATTCTCAGATCTCAATAAAACATGAAAAACGGAACAGTAAAATTCTTCGATGCAACCAAAGGCTTTGGATTCATTAAGGATAACGATGGCGAAGGAGATTTCTTCGTTCACATCACAGGAACACTCGAACCTATCGCCGACGGCGACGAAGTAGAGTTTGAATTAAAAGAAGGTAAGCGCGGCCTACAAGCATCTAATGTGCGTAAGCTCTAAGTTACTTTTTAGACCTCAAACAAAAAGGGCGCTTGATTAAAGCGCCCTTTTTTGTTTATTAATTATAAATTTCTCAGCCTTGAATTGCCTTTTTATCTGTTATCAATATCATTGAACCAGCTGCTAAAAGAAGACATATCCCGGCTAATACCATCGCATGTATAGCTCCTGGACCAATGATCTGGTATATTGAACTCAATGCTTTGGCTGCTAGAATTTGAGGTAGCACAATAAACATATTAAAAATACCCATGAATAGTCCCATTTTATTAGGATCAATAAATGAGCTTAACATAGCGTAAGGCATACTTAATATAGATCCCCAAGAAATCCCTATTAAAGCAAAGCTGAAAAAAAGCATACTTGAATCTTTTATCCAATACATACTCAAGAATCCTATCCCACCAGCTATTAAAGAAAACATATGTAAATACTTACGATTGATTCTTTTTCGTGAAGTATAAAAAGTTAATAGAAGAGCAAATAACATAGAGCTCAAACCATAGTAGCCCATATAAGCCCCAACTTCATCCGCAGCGTCATTATATGACCTATCAGCTACTTCATACTCTTTTTTTTCAAATGCCGTTGATGTGCTCCACTCTATTTTATTGGGTTTGGGGGATTTAAATACATGATCTGTTAATGCTGGTGTTGCCAGAGACCACATACTAAAAAAAGCAAACCAAGAAAAAAATTGAACTAAGCCTAGCTTCCGCATTGTTATTGGCATCGTTCGAAGATTATTAAATACTTCAATTACCAGGTTAGATGATTTAATTTTTTCTTTTTTAATTCGATTAAATTCTTCTAAATCCTCAGGTGGGTATTCCTTGGTAGTGAAAACAGTATAAAGGATAGCAAGTAAAAAAATCAATGAACCAATAGCAAAAGCAACTTTAATTGAGAGGGGAACTTCACCGGGGTGAGATACATTACTAAAGCCAAGACTACTCATTAAAAGTGGCAGACTTGAAGCAACCCAAGTCCCAATTCCAATAATCAAGGTTTGTATCACAAACCCATAACTTCTCTGTGATTCTGGTAGCTTATCCGCCACTAAAGCCCGAAACGGCTCCATAGAAATATTTATAGATGCATCTAAAACCCATAATGCCCCTGCTGCTATCCATAATGCAGGACTGTGAGGAATGAACAATAATGTTATACTTGAAAGAATAGCGCCAATAAGAAAAAATGGTCTCCGACGTCCCCAACGAGGGCTCCAAGTATTATCACTTAAATAGCCAATAATTGGTTGAACAATTAATCCGGTAAGAGGTGCTGCAATCCATAGCATTGGTATTTCTTCCTCAGTAGCACCTAAATTTTGAAATATTCGACTCATGAACCCTCCTTGGAGCGCAAAGCCAAATTGAATTCCTAAAAATCCAAAACTCATATTCCAAATTTGGAAAAAACTCAGATTTTGTTTTTTTAATTCTTGTCTCATTTTTGTTTTAAATAGACTGTCTATCCTTATTCCAAGAATAAAGTCTCGCTGGTTTGTGAAAAACACCTGTTTGTTTTTCATCTAGAGGAATAACCCAAGAGTCATTTAATGCTTTTTTTCTAAAATTTCTTTTATCAAATGATGAATTCAATATTGACTCAAATAGAGATTGCATCTGTGTTAAAGTGAATTTCTCTGACAAGAGCTCATGCCCAACCCTTAGCTCACTAACTTCTTGCCTGAGCCTATCTAATGCTTTTATTACAATTTTAGAATGATCAAAGGCAAGCTCTGGAATGTCATAGACCCCTTGCCAAAAAACTCTATTTGCAAAACTTGAAGCTGATGGATTAAAATCTTCCATCTTAACAAGGGCGTAATAAGCGATTGTAATAACTCTAGCTTCGGGATTCTGTCTATTGCTTTTAAGCCAAGGCAGATCCTTGATGTTTTTCACGCGATTAATATCACCAAATGCGCCACTCTGTGTCAGATAAAGACCACTTAAATTAGTTAATTCTTTAAGAACTCTCGTAGCGGCCTCATCAAGATTTTCATCCTCATCTACATGATCACCAGGAAGAGCAAACCTTCTCATTTGACCAACATCTTTTTGCTCAATAAGAAGTAGATTTAAATTTTGGCCATCAAAGCCAAAAACTACACAATCAACAGAAATATTAGGATTTATCATAAATCATGACAAATGTAATTGATACACTACCTATTCTTGCCTTTATTAGTTAGGGTAGATTATACACTATCTTTAATGATTAAAGTTTTTTTATGTCAAAAAAAAACATAGCTGTATTAACTTCTGGAGGAGATTCTCCCGGTATGAATGCCATAATTCGAGCAGTCGTTAGAACCTGTGTGTTTTATGATAAAAATGTCTTTGGCGTAATAAGAGGATATGATGGCCTGATGGAAGGAGATTTTATGTCTATGAATGCAAGGAGCGTTAAGGGTATACTTTCTCAAGGTGGGACAATATTAAAGTCTGCACGAAGTGATTTTTTTAGAACAATAGAGGGGCGAAAAAAAGCGGCAATTAATCTGAAATCTAAAAAAATTGATGGACTTATAGTTATCGGTGGAGATGGAACACTTACTGGGGCGCATCTTTTAAATGAAGAACACGGAATCCCGGTAATTGGAATTCCTGGAACTATTGATAATGATCTTTTTGGAACAGACTCTACCATAGGATTTGACACAGCATGTAATACAGTAAAAAGTTGTATCGATAAAATAAGAGATACCGCGAATAGTCATAATAGACTTTTTATTGTCGAAGTTATGGGGCGAGATGCGGGTTTTATTGCTTTAAATTCAGGAGTATCGACTGGCGCTTTAGAAATAGTTCTTCCAGAAATGAATACTTCAATAGATGAATTGCTTGAGTCTGTGGAACGGGGGGCGAAAAATAAAAAAACAAGTAACATTATAGTTGTAGCAGAAGGCAATAGGCTAGGAAGCCCTTTTGAAATTTCTAAATCCATCATTTCCAGATACCCAAAAATTGATGTTAAAGTTACAATTCTGGGACATGTACAGCGTGGCGGTTCGCCTAGTTCATTGGATCGAGTAAATGCAAGTATTTTAGGCGTTGCAGCGGTAGAAGGCCTATTAAACGGAAAGTCAGATGTCATGGTTGGCCTTGTAAATAATCATCTTGAATATACGTTTTTGCAACAAGCCATTTTCAATAAGGCTCCCTTAAATATGGAGCTTCACAGAATAGCTAAGATTTTATCTATTTAATTATTTAATTATTTAACCAAAACATGAAAAAAATTGCAATTAATGGATTTGGTCGTATTGGTCGACTCACTTTTCGAAACATTTTAAAAAAATCAACTCTCAAAGTTGTTGCTATTAACGACTTAACAGATACTGCAACACTTGCACATCTTTTGAAATATGACAGTGCTCATGGTATCTTTCCTGGGACAATAGACCACACTTCAAATAGCTTAATTGTAGATGGCAATGAGATCATTGTAACTGCAGTTAGAAATCCATCTGAATTGCCTTGGGGAAAGCTAGGGATTGATCTAGTTATTGAATCTACTGGGCTTTTCACGTCGGAAGAACAACTACGAATGCATATAGCCGCCGGCGCAAAAAAAGTAGGTCTATCTGCCCCTTCTAAGGGTAATGTTAAAACAATTGTTCTTGGAGTTAACGATCATCTTTTAACAAAAGATGATCTAATCTTTAGTAATGCTTCATGTACTACCAATTGCCTAGCCCCAATGATGAAGGTATTGAATGATCATTTCGGAGTTAAAAAAGGCTTTATGTTAACTGTGCATGCTTATACTAGCGACCAAAGCATTCAGGACGCTCCGCACAAAGATCTTCGTCGAGCTAGAGCTGCCGCAGTAAACATGATCCCGACGACTACCGGAGCTGCAAAAGCCGTTGGATTAGTTTTACCAGAATTAAAAGGGAAATTAGATGGCTACGCGATTAGAGTGCCTGTAATTACAGGATCAGCTACGGATATTACAATAGAATTAAATCGTAATGTTACGAAAGAAGAAGTGAATTCAGCAATGAGGTCTGCTGCAAATTCATACTTGAAAGGAATTATGGAATACACTGAAGACCCGATTGTTTCTTCAGATATCATTGGCAATAATCATTCATGTATTTTTGACTCTGGGATCACTTCCGTAAATGAAAATTTGATAAAAATAATGGGTTGGTATGATAATGAAGCCGGGTACTCTGCCAGAATGGCTGATATGACTGAACATTTTGCAAACCTTTGAAACATTTCTGATGATATTAATAATTGAAAGTGGTTCTACCAAGGCAGATTGGATATGCTTAGATCTTGAAGGAGTAGAAATAACAAGGTGGTCAATCATGGGCTTTAACCCCTACTTTCATTCAGCTGAATTTATTGAAAAAACACTAAAAGATCATCCTGAAATTTTAGCAATATCTAAAAATATCGAACAGGTATGGTTCTATGGGGCCGGTTGCAGTTCTGAAAAATTGAATAAAAAGGTATTTGACGGGCTTACTAAAGTGTTTAAAAATGCTTATATAAACATTGATCACGACCTGAAGGCTGCTGCTTTTGCAACATATCAAGGCATCCCACATATTGTATGCATTTTGGGTACAGGGTCTAATTCATGTTTCTTTGATGGTGAGGAAGTTTATGAAAAAGTTCCAGCTCTCGCTTATATACTTGGAGATGAAGGTTCAGCAAGCTCCATTGGAAAACAATTATGTGCTGACTGGATATACAATCGAATGCCCTCAGAGTTGAGTTTAGCTTTCTCAAAGCAATATGACACATCGAAAGAAGAGATTCTAGAAAAAGTTTATAATCAAAAACATGCAAATGTCTATTTAGCTTCGTTTTCAAAGTTTGCCGGAGAATATTCAAAACATTCGTATATAAAAAACATTGTGAAAGAGGGATTTCAAAAGTTCCTTAAAATTCATGTTTTATGTTTTAATGAAGCAAAAAATAGGGTTCCGGTAAGCTTTGTTGGATCCGTTGCAAAGGCATTCGAGAGCATTCTAATAGAAGAATGCAGCAACTTAAATATTAATTACGGGCGAACTCAAGCAAAACCAGTGAATTTATTAGTCGGTTATCACATTGAAAAATTAGGGATACTTAATAAGCAATTCAAGGTTTGATTCGCGCTCTGATCTTTGACCTGGATGGTGTAATTGTAGATACTGCAAAATACCATTTCAAAGCATGGAAAAAAGTCGCTAAAAAATTAAAAATACCGTTTGAGGAAAAAGAGAACGAAAAGCTAAAAGGAATTTCTCGAATCAATTCTTTAGAAATTATTTTAAACTTAGGAAGTATTCAGCTTCCTGCCGAAGAAAAAAATCATTGGCTAGAGCTTAAAAACAATTGGTATCTTGAACATATTAAAAATATGAAGCCTGATGACGTCCTTCTAGGGGCTGAACAATTGCTAACCAAATCTCGCGAAGAAGGCTACAAAATAGCTCTGGGATCTGCCTCTAAAAATGCCATTTTAATCTTGAAAAAGATAAACCTAATAAATGCATTTGATAAAATTATTGATGGTAATCTTGTAACCATCTCAAAGCCTAATCCAAAAGTGTTTCTCGAGGGGGCAAAGTTACTTGAGATTCCACCCGAGGAATGCATTGTATTTGAAGATGCACAAGCAGGTATAATTGCTGCAAAAAGAGGGGGCATGAAGTGTGTTGGTGTGGGAAGCCGCGATAATTTAAAAGGGGCTAATGTAATTATTAAGTCTTTGGAGGAAGTTGTCGATATAAATACTTTCATATCTGACCATTTATCGTAATGATTATTTGATTAAAATGAAGCCAAACATTGATATTAACGATTGGAAAATAATAGAATCTCAATGGGACTCTAAACAACAGATAATTTCAGAAAGCTTATTTTCTCTTGGAAACGGTCGGATGGGGCAACGTGCAAATAATGAAGAATTATTTAGCGGAAATCATTTACTTGGAACTTATATAGCGGGAGTATATTATCCCGATAAAACCAAGGTGGGATGGTGGAAAAACGGCTATCCAGAGTACTTTGCTAAAGTCATAAATGCTGTTAATTTTTCGGGGATACATATCACTATTAATGGGGAGAAATTAGATTTAAATGTGGCTAAGTCTGTTGATTTTTTTTATCGTGAATTAGATATGCAGCATGGAGTTTTAAGTCGAAACTTTCAGGCTACAATGAACAGTGGAATAAAGGTCACTATTAATGCACAGCGTTTTTTAAGCATATCTCAAGATGAGCTAGCTGTGATGAAATACCAAATTAAATTAGATCAAAATACAGAACTTAAAATAACTCCCTTCCTCGATTTTAACGTCTCAAACTCTGATTCAAATTGGGGCGAAACCTTCTGGGATCATCTGAAAGAAGAATGTAGCGGAGATCGCGGGTTCGTGCATAGTAAGACGAAAAAATTAGACTTTCATGTAAGCGCAGCTATGGATTGTCAATTAACCAATCACTCAGGAGTCTCTTCAACGAATAAAGGGTATGCCGAAACTAATTACTATGTTAATGCCATCCAAGGTGTGGAATACACACTATATAAATATGTAGCTGTAGTTAACTCCCAAAATATCGATCCTAATTTCATCAATACACATGCAAAAAAACGATCACAAGAAGCTAAAAAACAAGGATTTAAATCTTTAATCAACGAACATAAAAATGCTTGGCTTGAAAAGTGGGAGCTGGCTGATATTCAAATTAAAGGTGATAGTTCAGCACAACAGGCGATTAGGTTTAATATATTCCAGTTATTACAAAATTTCACAGGTGTGGATTCACGATTAAATATCGGACCAAAAGGGTTTACTGGGGAGAAATATGGTGGCTCGACTTATTGGGATACTGAGGCGTATTGCCTTCCGTTTTTCTTAGCTTCTGCGGAAGCTGAGGTTTCCAAAAACTTACTCATTTATCGTTATAAACAATTAGACAAAGCCATTGAAAATGCCAAGAAACTTGGATTTAAAGATGGTGCAGCCCTATATCCAATGGTGACAATGAATGGTGAAGAATGTCATAATGAGTGGGAAATTACTTTTGAAGAAATTCACCGAAATGGAGCAATTTCTTATGCAATTTATAATTATATCCGACATACTCAAGACCATAATTATTTAAAAGAAGGGGGCCTCGAGGTTTTAGTGGCTATTGCTCGTTTTTGGGCTCAAAGAGTGAGCTGGAGCAGCAAACGCAAAAAATATGTTATCCTTGGGGTAACAGGGCCAAATGAATATGAAAACAACGTCAATAACAATTATTACACAAACTTTATTGCCTCGTGGTGTTTATCATATACAGCAAAGTGTTCATTAGATTGGGAAAGTGAAAACCCTATCTCGTACTCAAAGTTTGCTTCAAAAATTGAAATTAATAGTGAGGAAATAAATAATTGGGAGAAAATTCACAGAAATTTATTTTTTCCTTTTAGTAAAGAACACAATATATTCCTCCAACAGGACGGGTTCTTAGATAAAGAGATTATTCCCGCAAAGGATTTACCTCTTGAAAGTTTACCCATCAATCAAAAATGGAGCTGGGACCGAATCCTTCGGTCATGCTACATAAAGCAAGCAGATACTCTTCAAGGAATGTTTTTCTTTGAAGATCAAACCTCATTGGAGGTTTTAAAAAATAATTTTGATTTTTATGAACCAATTACTGTTCATGAAAGCTCCTTAAGTCCGAGCGTTCATAGTATTCTTGCGAATCGTCTTGGTTACAAAGGAAAGGCTTACAGCCTTTATTTAAGAACAGCTCGTCTTGATTTAGATGATTATAATAATGAAGTTCATCAGGGGCTTCACATAACCGCAATGGGAGGAACCTGGATGTCAGTTGTATATGGATTTGGGGGAATGAAAATTATTGGGGATCATTTACATTTCCAGCCTGAGCTTCCTGATAAATGGACACAATTGGTCTTCAAACTTCGCTGGCGCGGAGCTTTTTTAAGTGTCAATATTAATCAACACAATTTTAGCATTACTAACCTCAAAGGGCCACGAACAAGCTTTACTGTTTCTGGAAAAACTCATTACCTTAATAAGGGAGATGTGTTTCAAACTAAATAATCAGATGCTAAAAAGGTTATTAAAAGATCCGACATGTTTGCTATTTTTTTATCCCCGTTCAATTATCTAGTAATGACTAATAAAATTAGCTCATTCCATGGTTGCTGAATTCTTTTTTAAATGCATTTTGGTTACCCAACTTCGCATTATCGCAATAACATTTATTTTAGGCTCTTTTTTTATTTCTGGTTGCTCAGATAATCATTCAGCTGAGAATATTGAAAATTCAGGATTAGGGTTTAGACCTTTATCATTAGAAGCTGGAGTCACCAAGTTATATATTCAAGATTACTTAAGTTCTGAAGTAGAAAAAATCACCTGGCCCGACGGGTTAAAAATAAAATTTCAAAAAGATTCATCAATTTATCACATTGAGGGATCCATGAAACGTCCAATTGGACTAGTCAAATTTCAGACAAGGGAGGGTGTATATTCTTTATTACTTAAGCAGGGTTTATCTAAAAAAGTTGAAATTAAATACAATAAAACAAATAAGCATGACTCAATTTATGTTTTTGGAAGCTTCAATAATTGGAATCGAAAATCCGTGCCCTTATTGTATGTTCCAGAATCTGAAAGCTCTGTGGCCGGGAACCATGTGATAGAGCTAAATCTATTACCAGGAGAATATGAATTTAAATTTCACATAAAGGGTGATGAAGTTCTTTTGCTCGATAGCGTATATGATATTGTTAGCAATGGCCAGGGGGGATATAATCACAGTTTGATCGTAAATAAGTCAGGAGAAGAATGTCACCAATTAATAGCCCTGAATATTATTGAACGAAATATCGATGGTGTCCTTAGGAACTACCTTAGAGTCGATAGCCTTCCAAAAAATCAAATTATCTATCCACTATGGAATAATAAAGCAATACCTAATTCCCATATTGAAAGAATTAAAAATGGTGAATTATGGATTCTATTACCTGAAAAAAAAACATGGGGGAAGCGCAGTCATCTTCATATTTACTCCGAAAATGGAAATCAAGTAAGCAATGACATTCTAATTCCGTTTGGAGAAGAACATGTCATAAAATCAACAACGGAACTTAATCGTCAAGATTGGGAAGCCGCAAGGCTATATTTCTTAATGGTTGACCGTTTTTCTAACGGTTCTACTATCAATGATAGACCGTTGAGTCAAGATGACGTTCTACCCTTGGTAGACTATATGGGGGGAGATTTACAAGGGGTCAACGATGTAATTAGAGAAAACTATTTTGAAGACTTTGGATTTAATACTGTTTGGCTTTCACCTATTGGTAAAAATCCTGAAGGAGCATGGGGGTTATGGGACAAGGGAGGTGTCAAAACAAAGTTTTCTGGGTACCATGGATATTGGCCCATTAGTTCGGTTTTGCCGGATAAGCGTTTAGCTTCGAAGGAGTCAATCCGAAATTTATTAAATACAGCTCACTCTAGAGAGTTGAATGTTCTCCTTGACTATGTAGCCAATCATGTACATCTAGAACACCCCGTTTACAAACAGCATCCCGAATGGGCCACAAAACTTTACTTGGAGGATGGAAGTATCAATACAGAGCAATGGGATTCACACAGATTAACGACCTGGTTCGATAATCATCTGCCAACCCTTGATTTGAGACGTCCTGAAGTCGTAGAGCCGATGACCGACTCTGCGCTAATATGGATTCGAGATTACGGGTTTGATGGATTCCGCCATGACGCCACAAAGCATGTTGATATTCTATATTGGAGAACTTTAACAAAAAAAATAAAAAACGAATTAAACCATGAAAAGCGAATATTCCAGATTGGAGAAACATATGGATCTCCTCAGCTTATATCTAGCTATTTAGGATCTGGTTTACTTGACGCGCAATTTGACTTCAATCTTTATGATGCTGCCGTTAAATTCTTTGGTGATCTTGGCGGAAACTCCAAACATCTAGCTGACGTATTAGAGACGAGTCTCAATACATATGGATATCACCATTTGATGGGTAATATTTCAGGCAATCAAGATAAGCCGCGATTTATCTCTCTAGCCGGTGGGGCGATAAGCTTTTCTGAAGACACTAAATTAGCTGGCTATAAGCGTAAAATAGATGTTGGCGATTCTTCTTATTCTTACAATAAACTTGCCTTATTACATGCCTTTAATCATGCGATTCCTGGAGTTCCAATTGTATATTACGGAGACGAGTATGGAATTCCTGGTGCGAATGACCCTGATAATCGTAGAATGATGAAGTTCAAAGGGTATAGCTTAAAAGAAAAAAATCTAAGAAATACGGTTTTTCAAATTGTCCAAGCAAGAAAGCATTACATGGCATTAAACTATGGGTTTACCGATATAAAAACACCACAAAATGATGTTTTAATTATCACTAGACGCTATTTAAATACAAAAATAGATATCGTCCTTAACAACGGAAATAACCCCTTCGTTTACGAAATAAATTCACCTTTTAAAATTGTTGCAGGAAAAGGTGAATTAGGATTAAAACAGGTCATAATACCTAAAAATGGTTTCGTTTATCTTGCAGGGGAATAATTGATTTATTAAAGAATGAAAAATATAGTTATAGCGCTAAGCCTTTTTTCTTTTTTCGCTTGTACCCCAAATTCTAAAACCATAGATTCTCCTCATCCATTTCATCCAGAATGGTCAAAAAATGCAAATATTTATGAAGTGAATATTCGCCAATATACCCCAGAAGGCTCATTCAAATCTTTTCAAACACATCTGCCAAGACTAAAAAAAATGGGGGTGGACATACTTTGGCTAATGCCTATTCAGCCCATAGGGGTAATTAAGCGCAAAGGCATACTAGGTTCTTATTATTCAATAAGTGACTATACTGCGATTAATCCTGAATTTGGTACTGAACAAGACTTTACTAATTTAGTCTTAGAGGCTCACGAGCTGGGGTTCAAAGTCATTCTTGACTGGGTTCCAAACCATACAGCGTGGGATCACCCATGGATAGAAGAACATCCAGACTATTATTACAGAAACGAGTCTAGTGGCGAAATTTCTAATGGCCGGGATGACCACAACAATCCTACAGATTGGACAGATGTTGCAGAACTAGATTACGAAAATCCTGCGATGCAGGAAGATATGAGGCAAGAAATGTTCTGGTGGATTAATAATTTTCACATAAATGGCTTTCGATGTGATATGGCTGGAGGTCAAACGTTAGAATTTTGGGAAGAGACGAATAACTTAATGCGAAGTGATAACAAGGATATTTTTATGCTTGCCGAATCCGAGGATAGTAAACTTCATAATGCAACTTTTGATATGACTTATGGGTGGGAATTCCACCATCTCTTGAATAAGGTAGCTGGTAATGGGGGAAGCGTAAACTTATTAGACGAATATCTTGAAAATCAAAGGAAAACATTTCCCGCAGACGGTTATAAAATGTACTTTATTGATAATCACGATGAAAATTCATGGAATGGAACTATTCAAAGTCGTATTGGCCCTAATGCTCATACAGCATTTATTCTTTGTTGTACATTTTCGCAGGGAATGCCATTGATTTATTCTGGACAAGAAGCTGGCTTAAGTAAAAGTTTACGATTTTTTTCTCGTGATACAATCAGTTGGGAAAACACATCAGAAATTGAATTTTACTCGAAAGCGTTGGACTTAAAAAAAAGTCAAAAATCTTTAGCAAATGGAGGCTTTGGGGGCATTCAAAATCGAATTATAACCAATAACAATTCTGTTTATGCTTTCAGTAGGGAAAAAGAAGATAATAATGTAGTTGTCTTTCTGAATTTCAGTGATAAAAATGAGGAAATATATTATCAAAATGCACCAAGAGGGAAATATATAAATTCGTTTAATGGGGAAGAAATGATAATTAAAAAAAGTGGGCAAATCATTCTTGAACCTAATAGCTATATTGTCCTTATAAAAAACTCTTAAATAACCCCTAAATCTTTTCCTACTTCGATAAACGCAGCAATACATTTATCAATATGAAGAATCTCATGCGCCGCACTTAATTGCACTCTTATTCTCGCCTGTCCTTTCGGAACAACAGGGAAAAAAAATCCGATTACGTATATATCTCTTTTTAAGAGAGCATCTGCAAATTTTTGGGACAATTCAGCATCGTAAAGCATCACTGGAACAATCGCAGATTCCCCATCCTTATAATCAAATCCAGCTAGCTTTATTCCCTCTTTAAATCGAAGAATATTTTTTTCAAGTTTGTCGCGTAAATCGGTAGAGCTTCTTAACAAGTCAAGAACTGCAATTGATGCGCCCACAATAGATGGTGCCAATGAATTGCTAAATAAGTACGGCCTAGAGCGCTGCCTAAGTATATCAATTACTTCCTTTTTCCCTGTTGTAAATCCTCCCATCGCTCCACCTAGTGCCTTACCTAAAGTTCCAGTTATAATGTCAACCCTACCTAAAACTCCGCGAAGCTCCATAGATCCACGACCCGTCTTTCCAATCAATCCAGTAGCATGACACTCATCAACTAAAACTAAAGCATTGTATTTATCTGCCAAATCACAAATTTTATCCAATTGAGCAACAGATCCATCCATCGAAAAAACTCCATCTGTAACGATCAGCTTTGTTTCTGTACTCGCAGATTCAGCAGCAATTAGCTGTACTTCTAGGTCTGCCATATCATTATTCGCATATCGGAATCGCTTGGCCTTACAGAGCCTCACTCCATCAATAATAGATGCGTGATTAAGGCTGTCGCTAATGATCGCATCACTTTCTCCTAGTAGTGGTTCAAATACACCTCCATTAGCATCAAACGCAGCAGCATAAAGTATTGTGTCCTCTGTATGTAGAAACTCTGCAAGCTTCAGCTCAAGTATTCGGTGTATATCCTGAGTTCCACAAATAAAACGAACCGAACTCATACCGAAACCATGAGTTTTCAAAGCATCATGAGCTGCAGATAAAACACTAGGGTGGCTGCTTAATCCTAGATAATTATTTGAACAAAAATTCAAGACTTGTGATCCGTTATCTAAGGTAATTAAAGCGTCTTGCTTGGACGAAATTATTCGTTCTCTCTTATATAGACCTTCATTTTTTATTTCATCGATTTCCTTTCTGAGGCTAAAATAAAATTCTTCTTTAGTTTTCATATATCTCAATTTTATCACGAAGGTAAAGCAGCATTGTTTTTGGCAATGAGCCTAGCATTGGTTCTAATTTATTTGCGTAATCTTTTATTTTCACTATGTACTTATCATTATGTTCACCCGTTTTATAATCCACCACTAGCCATGTTCCATCAAAGCACTTTACGAGCCGATCAGGTCGATAAACAGCATTCCCAGGAATAAGGAGCGGACGCTCTGAGTAAACTTCTTCTGCGTCAAATAGTTTGTTTAGTCGAATGTCATTAATCACAAGATTCACTCGATTTAAAACCAAATTATACTCCTCATTGTTCCATTGAAATTCAATATTTGTTAATTTTAAAGCCGACATTAAATCCTCAGGATGGCGAATTCTCTCTAAAACACGATGTACCGAATTTCCTATTCTTTGCTCTATTCCAAAATCTTCTTTTTTTGCAAGCCTTACTCGACTTGTCCAATCTTCTGAAGAACTAGATGTTAATTTCATAGAAGAATTATTGAGTTTCTTATTTCCTAAACCATTCTTTTTTGGCCAAGAACCAAGAACCAAATGATTATCAATAAAATTATGTTTTTTCTCTATTTGTTGTATAATCATCTTACCGTAAGTAGATTGATCCAAGTAAATAGTCAATCCATCTTTAGGGCGTGTAAAAGCTACATATAATAAATTAACATCATCAAATATGCGTTCTTCTACTGAGCCTAAAGAGCGTTCAACATATTCTGCGCTAATGCCTTTTAGTGCAGACTTTAATACGGGATTTTTCTTAAAAGATTTTAATGAGAGCAGTGCAACAGGAGGTGAGTCTTGATCTAAGCCAAAAATAGTATCATATTCCAAGTTGAACCATTCTTTGCGGTCATCCTTTACAGAAAAAGATGTGAAGGGGACAAAAACCAGCGGGAACTCTAGTCCCTTAGACTTGTGAATAGTGAGTAGTTCAATAGCGTCCACCCCTTCAGGAGATGATATACTCCAATCACTTTTCTTTCTCTCCCATTCCTCAAGAAAAGCACTTATATAGTTACCTTTCTTTAATGCGAAATCATGTAGTTTATCAAGAAATGATATAACAAATGGGTCAGCTTTATCAGCGACTCCAAAAGCACGGATTATATACTCGCCAATTTCATAAAGACCAAGTTGCCATGCAATATTTATATCAAATTTTGGTAATATCTCTTTTATTAAACTCTTGAACCCATTGCCAGTATTATCAGAAATAGCCTCTCCTTCAAGATGTAACGACTCAATATTAGCTGTCCAAATTTTCGCCTCATAAATCGCTAATAAGAATTCCCATTGTCTTTCCTTCTCTCTTGGGAGTGACATCCAAGAAAGAAGGGATGTTATGGCGAGAACATATTTAGAGCTTGAAAGAGCAAGTAATTCTGAAGAGACTATTTCAATTGACTCTTCTGCCATTCGAATAGCAACAGCTCTTCCTTCCTTCTTTGTCCTGACCAATATGGCCATCTCACCAAGAGTCCAACTCTCCTTTTGAGCAGATTTTATATCTTGGACTAAAGTATTTAGTTGATTAGATAGTTTGTCGGGACCATTTACAACAGGAAATATTCGAATGTCAATTCGACCTCCAATTAATCCTTTTGGGTTTTGCCTTGATTCTTGATATGCCTTAGTATGAGTAGGTCTTGGGAATTCTCCAGATTCTGCAATTCCTGAAAATAAATAATTATTAAACTCAACTATGTTTGTTCGACTTCGCCAGTTATCAGATAAAGCAATGTGTTCCGTTCTTCCGTCAAGAGAGGGAATATTTATATTTGGCGCTATTTTTAATTCTGATGTTTCGACTAGTTTAAGAAACTCTTCAGCATCTGATCCGCGCCATCTATAGATAGATTGTTTCGCATCTCCAACAATCATAATTCCACCTAGAGATGTTTCATCAGCTGTTGAATTTTCTAACAAGGGCCATAAATTTTTCCACTGTAATTCAGAAGTGTCTTGAGCTTCATCGATGAAGAAATAGTTATAACGTTCTCCAATACGCTCAAAAATATATAGCGCTGGCTGGGATTGTAACTCATCATTTATTAGTTGATTGAATTTCCATAAAGGCTGTAAATTGGACTCATTAAAAATTAATTCTAATTTCTTCGATAACTCTGCTAATACGGAGGTTGTTCTATCATTCCGCCTTATCTCATTCAGAAATATTGCCTTTGCACAAAGCTCTTCAATTTTAAGTAATTGATCGGAAAGATGTATTAAAACTTCAGAATAGATATCTGCTTGATCTAAGAATGGCTTTTTAATGATTCTTAGGGAATCAAGGGTCATTTCCATCATGCTTTTACTAGGAACCCATCCTCCTGGATCCTGAAGTTTCAAGCGCTTTATTAAACCATTCCACCAATCAAAGTGATAAATAATTTCATTTGGTATTTGATCTAATGTCTCCTGTAGATTATGACTTGTGGCTTTTGCTAAATCTTTGAAATGTTTTTCAAGTTTTTCAAGTGATTTCTGAGCGTTTTTATGCTGCTCTAATGACCATGATTCTAGAGCTCTCATTGGAACCATAGACTTCTCTTTTGGCAGCTGCTTGGCCATTTCTAATAAAGCAGGAAATATATCAGCATTTTTTTCACTATCAATATTAGATTCAGAAAACTGTAGCAAAAGGGTTGTAAGAGAATTATTTTTACCAATATCTTGAAGTAGCCTATTGACAGCCAAGTCTAAAAGAAGACCCTGATCAATTTCAACATCAAATTTTCCAGGGAGACCCAGTTCAATAGCAAAAGTCCTCACCAATCGGTGCGTGAATTGATCTAGTGTTCCAATAGCGATAGACCCATAATCGTGCAGCATTTCTTTTAAGACAATCCTAGATCGAAAAACAAGCTCAGGTTCTGAAATACCTATGATTTGCTTTATTGTTTTTCCAATATCAGCTGCCAAACCAAGATCCTCATTTTCTGAGAATTCCTTTAGAGTTTCAAGAACTCTCCTCTTCATTTCATTAGCCGCTTTATTGGTGAATGTCAAAGCTAAAATTTTTGCAAAAATTCTAGGGTTATTTACATCACTTAGAGCAGTTGCAATGTATTCTGCAACTAACCTATACGTTTTACCTGCGCCCGCACTTGCGCTAAAAACCGAAACTGGCGCTTGACGCAATTTCAAATTCTCCATGGATTAAAGATAACCAAGCTCAGTGATGGTTTTGTACCTTTATTCTACAATCATTTTAAATTTATACCAGCATGTTTACGCTCCCTAATCTTCCTTTCGCCTACAGTGCTCTAGAGCCCCACATAGATGCCTTGACTATGGAAATTCATCATTCCAAGCATCACCAAGCATATATCAACAAGGTAAATGCTGCTATTGATGGTACTGATGAGTCAGAAAAAACAATTGAAGAACTAATATCACAAAACGGCGATACCCCCGCCATTCGAAATAATGGTGGAGGCCATTATAATCACTCCTTATTTTGGACAATCCTTAGCCCGAATGGAGGAGGGTCTCCATCCGGAGAACTGGCAACTGCAATTAATAACGCATTTGGTTCATTAGACGAATTTAAGGTTGCTTTTTCACAGGCAGCCGCCACTCGATTTGGTTCAGGTTGGGCATGGTTGTGCGTTCATAAAGACGGCAGCTTAGAGGTTTGCAGCACAGCGAATCAAGATAACCCATTAATGCCAAATGTTGGATGTGGTGGAACCCCAATTCTCGGGTTAGATGTTTGGGAACATGCTTACTATTTGAAATATCAAAATCGTCGTCCCGATTATGTTAACGCTTTTTTTGAAGTAATTAACTGGGATGAAGTTTCAAGACGATTCCAAGAGGAAAAATAAAAAGTCAAAACGGAAAAAGTCTTTATTGATTTAGTCTTCCGCTTTATTTAATCTCCAAAAGCTTCTGGTCTAAGGCCAGGAGCTTTTTTACGTGCGATAAAATTATTTATTTAAAACCACACCTTCTTTTGCAGAAAACGAGGCCCATGATTTGTGCACAATCCAGTCTCCCAGATTTATGAATTGCTTTCCATTTGGCAAAGTCTCCGCCATCGGCAAGTGCCGATGGCCAAAAATCCATGTATCAATAACTATATTTTCTGATTCCGCACATGCATATTGATACAAGAGTTCCCTCTCTTTAGCAACTTTTATTAAGTCTTTTTCGCCTGTTCGAGCTCTTGATCCTCGAGATAACCATGAGGCAAACCCTATTCCAATGTCAGGATGAATTAATCTAAAGGCCCATTGAAAAGGCTTGAAAAGGAAAACCTTTTTTATTATTTTATATCCAATATCTCCGGGACCCAAGCCATCACCATGGCAAATATAAAATCTATGTTTATTCCATGAATGTATAACAGGTTCCTTACACATTTTAAATCCTATTTCATTTATCAAATAATCCCTTACCCAGAGATCATGATTGCCTGGGAAAAAATACAGGGAGACTCCTGAGTCCGACATGTCTGCTAATTTTCCCAAGATTCGAACAAAACCTTTAGGCACAACATGTTTATACTCAAACCAAAAATCGAAAAGATCCCCAACAATGTATAGTGCTTGAGCATTGTTGCGTATATCATCAAGCCAATTACAAAAAAGAAGTTCCCTTTCCCTTGATTCATTATGGTTTGGGGCACCTAAATGTAGGTCGCTTGCGAAATAAATTTGTTTATTAGAATCAAGATTAAAATAGCTTACCATCATAACAAATATAGCAGGATTCACGTCAGTCTATTTCATTTTCCATAATTTCATATTAAAGTTAGGAATGCCTAACTTGCGTCCGTCTATAAACTCAAAAAAAAATATTGATGGAGCAGTTTGCGGCAGAAAATCCGGTTCTCACAGCCCTAATGGCAACAACATTCACTTGGCTTCTAACAGCTACAGGTGCAGCCTTAGTCTTCCTGTTTAAGGAGATGCCTAGGAAATGGCTGGACGGGATGTTGGGCTTTACGGGTGGAGTTATGATAGCGGCTAGCTATTGGAGCTTGCTAGCGCCGTCTATTGAGCTCTCTGAGAACTTAGGGTATATCCCTTGGTTGCCTCCTGCAATAGGATTCTTTTGCGGGGCAATGTTTCTTTTTGGCTTGGATAAGCTTATACCGCATCTGCATATTAATTTCAACAAAGAAGAAGCAGAAGGAGTAAAAACTGATTGGAAGTCAACTACTCTTCTCGTGTTGGCTATAACTCTTCATAATATCCCCGAAGGGCTTGCTGTTGGAGTTGCCTTTGGTGCATTTGCAGCAGGTATTGATGGAGCAACTTTCGGAGCTGCAATAGCATTAACAATAGGAATAGGAATACAGAATTTCCCTGAAGGAATTGCGGTTAGCTTTCCTCTTCGTCGAAAAGGCGTCTCAAGATTTAAGAGCTTTTGGTACGGCCAACTAAGCGCTATTGTTGAACCAGTAGCTGGCGTGATTGGCGCTGTCGCTGTATTTTATATGCAACCCATGCTACCCTTTGCCCTTTCTTTTGCCGCGGGAGCCATGATATATGTAGTGATCGAAGAAGTCATACCTGAAACTCAGCGAGATCGATACACTGATGTTGCAGCACTCGGATTTATTGGTGGGTTTATTGTTATGATGTGCCTAGACGTAGGGCTTGGTTAGATTATTGGAATAATTTAAACACGTCATTTCCATTCACCAATACAAACAAACCTAATAAAAGAAAAAAACCAATCATTTGAGCTGTTTCCATGATTTTTGTTGATGGAACTTTTCCCGTGATCATTTCTACAAGAACAAAAACAACATGACCCCCGTCTAAAGCTGGAATCGGCAAGACATTTAAAAAACCAAGAGCAAGACTTAGAAAAGCCGTAAAACTCCAGAAGTATCTCCAATCCCATTCAGTAGGGTATTGCTGTAAAATTGCTATAAAGCCACCGGCTTCTTTATATGCTCCCGTTTCAGGTTGAAAAATAAGCTTTACTTGACGTATGTAAAAACCCAACTTTGTTATACTTTGATTCCACCCTTCTCTAACCGCTCCGAATCCAGTATACTTTATTGTCGTAAGAGGAAACAATTCCGCTAAATTATTTTCATAGTAAACCCCCATTTGACCGTTTTCGGATACTGTAAAGTCAAAAGAAATTACACTATCAGATCTAAGGATACCAATTGTGACGGGCTGGCCAGCAAAATTTGGAACTTCCTTTATGTATTGGTCAAAGTATGGCATACTGACGCCGTTAAAAGAGACTATTTGATCACCTTGCAAAAGGCCTGTCTTTCCAGCAGGGGAATTTTCAGTAAAACCTTTTACAAAATATGGAATTCGCGGAGTCATCCATGGAGCTTTTGACTCAATTGCCTTGGCCACAAAATCAGTTGTTATTGGTAACATGATAATATCAGCTCCTCTAGCTACCGCCACATTAGAACCAGAGCCTAAAAGCATTTCAATTTTGATATCCGAGAATCGATCCAAATTATCTCCTCCGACAGAAATAATTCGATCACCAGTCATTAAACCTAATTCGTGTCCCAGATCATTAACCCAGACGCCATCTTTGAGACTGTCGTTAGATACATATGTATCGCCATAATATGCCATCATTCCAGAGTATATGACTATTGCAACAATAAAATTAACAGTCACTCCTCCAAGAAGGATTATGAGTCGTTGCCATGCAGGCTTCGATCTAAATTCCCAAGGTTCAGGCGGCTTAGCCATTTGATCTTTATCCATTGACTCATCAACCATGCCAGATATTTTTACGTAACCACCAAGAGGAAGCCAACCGATTCCGACTTCAGTGCCTCTAATTTTTGTCTTAAAAAGAGAAAACCATGGATCGAAAAAAAGATAAAATTTTTCAACTCGAGTTTTAAATGCAATTGCCGGAATAAAATGACCAAGTTCATGAAGAACTACTAATAATGAAAGGCCAAGAATGAATTGAAGAATTTGTATAATCATAATAAAGTGCGACGAAGGTACAATGCCTTCTTAACTTCGGCAATACAATGAAACACTTCGTAAATCAAAAAGAAACTATTGAATTCAATTTAGATGATAAATTGGAAATTGAACAATTGAATAGCCGTGAATACAGAATTAGAATAGGCTCCAAGGTTTTTCGCGCGCACATGATCAGTAGCAACACTAAAGAAAAAAATAGTTCATGGTGGATAGATGGAAGCACATATTCTGTCTCTTCTAAAACTGACTTGGATGAACTTATTCGAAAACTTGGAATGGAAGAAAATAACCAAAGGGGAGTTAATCAAATCACAGCGCCGATGCCTGGACTTGTTTTGGATGTCAAATGCTCGAAAGGAGACTCCGTAAACAAAGGGGATAATCTTATTGTCTTGGAGGCGATGAAGATGGAAAACATCATAAAGTCCCCTGTAGACGGCATCATAAACAGTGTCTCGATAAAAAAAGGACAAACAGTCGAAAAAAACACTTTGTTAATTTCTTTTAAACAAGATTAAACTAATTTTTAAATAAAAAAAGGGGCTAGAAAGTAGCCCCTTTTTTTTATGATGATAATTTTAATTAAAAATTAATCTTATAAGAAATATTAAAGTTTCTTCCCCAGTTGGTAAATCCATAACGAATATCAGATCCATCAGAATTATTTACTCCCTCTATGAATCCTTGATAATCAAGCGCATTAAAGCATTGAACCTGCAAGTATGCTTTGTCTCCAAGCTTCCAACCAAACCTAAGGTCCAATTGACCAAATGAAGGCAATTGATATGGCTGAGATTTGTCTGCCTCAGTCTCGTAATCAGAAGGATCATAAGAAGCATATAATCTATCGTTGTAAATATAAGTGGCTCCAAAATCAAGAGCATCTGTGAACTGCCAACGAGCTCTTCCTCCAAATTGGCTCTGTGGAGCATTTCCCACATAAAGACCATCAGTAAATGCTGATCCTTTAGTAATTGATTGATCAATATCTGACTGTAACTCATATGTTGCGTCTCCAGACCATTTCCAATCACCCAAAGAAGCAATTGCTCCTAATGAAATATTATCTGCTACTTTGGTAGTCATCTCTAATTCTAAACCCTGGTGAATTGCTCCAATTCCCTGGATAAGTGCTCTAGTAGTTCCACCATCAGATGTTGGTATACGGCCAGAGAGCAATGTCTTATTTTCCCAGATTGTTCTGTAAGCATTAAGATTCAGAGAAGTGACATCAGATTTAAATCCGTAACCAACTTCAAATGACTGAACACCTTCATTTACTATACTAGTAGAAAGGACGTTCTGATAATTCTGAAACATGAATCCAAAGAATGGAGCCCTTGAATAAAGGCCGTAGTTAACAAAAACGTTATTGAACTCATCTACATTGTAGTTGGCTCCCAGCTTAAAATTATACCCGGGAATAGTATGTGACTCTGAAGTTTGAGCTGCCTCATCTAAATAATTATATCTATCAATTCTAGTATAACTCGTGCTTGAAACGCTTCCCGCGGCAAAAGCAGAAAGCTTATCCTTAGTGTATTCAAATTGTCCAAATGCTCCTCCATATCCGACTTGACCGTCGTTATCATAAGCGATACGATTTTCAGCTGGAGTTTCAGAGAATACGTTCCAGTAAGAAGTAGAATTTGAATTTATACCCATATTAGTAGAAGGTCGAGAATCGACTGCATATTTATACTTTTCTTCCCAATGTTGACCTTGAAGTAAGTTTCTTACCTCACGGAAGTGCTCTCCTTTATAGGTTCGGACATCGATACCTGCTATCAAATTAAGGTTGTTATTGATCTTACGAGAATAGGTAGAAAGTGCGCCAAGCCAAGTATGATTATTTACAGAATTCCTTAAAATTGTAGCTGATCCGCCGTCAGTTGAAGCTAAGTTCTCAGCAACTGCCGCATCCCAGTTTATATAACCTTGCTTATCAGTACCATTTCCATATACAGGAGCATAATCTCCTAATGGGCCAGAACCTCCACCGTGACCAAATGAAAAATATGCAGATGTACTTAATTGAGATTTGCTATCAATATTCCAATAATGATTTAAGGCCACTTGCGGCTTGTGGTAATAATTATTACGCTGATTGAGCTCCTCGACCTCTCCGTCTGCATTGGTAATATAGCCAAGGTCCTTGTTATACTTACCTCCATACTGAGATACCTCTGCACGACTAAGCATGCGATCACGCTGCCCGTGCTCTTGGGGAGCGCCCAAAGCTGTAAATACAAGACGATGATTTTTACTTAACTCTTTTGAGTAAGACAAGAAGTAAGAATAAGCCTTAACATATGTGCCATTAGCCCAACCGTTTCCTTGAGTTGAAGACAACACAAATGATACCGCTGAATTATTCGCCATTTTACCTGAATTATATCCAATAAGTGCTTTATACTTACCGTAATCAGTAGCTGAAAACTCTGCAAAAGTTGATTCTTTTGAATTTGTAGACTTCGTGATTAAGTTCATTGTTCCACCAACAGAGTTTATTGCTAATCTAGACGCACCTAAACCTCTCTGAACCTGAATTGTCTCCACAGCGTCACCTAGACCTGCCCAATTAGACCAGTAAACTTTACCACTCTCCATGTCGTTAACAGGAACTCCATTTATCAATACAGCAATATTTGTTTGATCAAATCCACGAATATTGATTCGAGCATCACCAACACCACCACCTTGCTTTGTGGCATAAACAGCAGGGGTCATCTTTAATACCTCTGGGAGTTCTTGCGAACCTAACTGCTCATTGATGGTTTTCGTTGAAAGTGTCGAGTAAGCAACAGGTGTTTTACGGCCTATTGCATAAGATGAAATGATTTTGACTTCATCTAGTTCAGTAAACATTGAGTCGATTTTTTTTATCTCATCAGTGTTTTGGTAATCAGTTGTCTGCCCAAATGCTGTAAAGCCAAGGAAAACAATGGAAGCAAAAAGAATTTCTTTTAGTCGGGTCAATTTTTGTTTCATAAATCTTTTTTTAGATTGTTTAGGAGTTATTGATTACAAATAAAACACAAAAGATCGAGGCTACTATTTCCCGAATGTTAATTTTTTTTAAAGACCCCTTGAAATAGTCTTAAATCATACGAAATGAACAATTAATACCAGTCTTTCAGATCTCTGCGGTCTCGCTTAGTCGGTCTGCCAAACCCCTTATTCCTCTGAAGCTTTAGCGCAATCAAAAGCATTTCTTTTTTTTCTTTTTCCTCCTTAGAGGTCGTCGTTTTCATAAAGTTTTCAACAAGTGAAGCGTTAACCCTAGATTTTGGAAAATCTAAAACCAAATGAGTGGTTAAATATCCTTTTTGTCGGATAATAAGCTCATCTCCAATTTTTAAAGTTCTACTAGACTTAATAACTATATTTTGAATTGAAACTCTTCCTGACTTAATTGATTCGGCAGCCAAGTTTCGAGTCTTAAAAAGACGGATCGACCAAAGAAAGCTATCTGCTCGCATCAAGTGATGTATTAATCAATGTCTACAAGGTTTATTAACTCATCTCGTCGAAATTCGATATCGGATTTTTTAAGATTCTCTAATCGTTCTGGACCAAATTTCTCGACACAAAAAGAAGCCATAGTCGATGCATATATCAACGCTTTCTTCATGTTCTTAAAAGAAATATCATCTGTTTGAGCTAAATACCCCATAAATCCGCCCGCAAATGTGTCTCCTGCTCCCGTTGGATCGACAACTTCTGAAAGTGGCATTGCTGGCGAAAAGAAAACCTGGCCCTCTTTTCCAAACAACAATGCTCCATGTTCTCCTTTTTTGATTATTAAAATACTTGGGCCCATGGTTCTAATTTTTTCAGCAGCAACAACTAAATTATTTTCTTCGGAAAGCTGCCGTGCTTCTTCGTCATTTATAGTCAGAACATCTACCATCTTTAGCATTTTCTTTAGATCGCCCATAGCTGCATTCATCCATAAATTCATTGTGTCCATTACAACTAATTTAGGTCTAACCGTTAATTGTTCTAAAACCCTTAACTGAATAGCGGGAACTAGATTACCCAACATTAAATATTTACAATCTTTATAGCTCTCAGGGATTATGGGATCAAAACTTTCTAAAACATTTAGCTGAGTATCTAGTGTGTCGCGACTATTCATATCGACATGATATTTCCCTTTCCAAAAAAAAGTTTTCCCTTCTTTTATAATTTGAAGCCCTTCCGTATCAACTTTTTTACTTTTTAATAGATCAATATTAGATGCAGGAAAATCTCCTCCAACAACTGAAACAAGATTGACTTTATCAATAAAGTATCCCGCGGACATGCCAATATAGGTGGCTGAACCTCCAAGAATTGATTCACGAACTCCAAAAGGCGTTTCAAGACCATCGAATGCAACGGTGCCGACTACAAGTAGACTCATAATTTAATATTTTTTTAAAGGTTGGTACAAATATACCTTTGCCACTTGTAGTAATTTAGGTCTATCCGTATTATTGCACCTTGTTAAAGTAAAATTCCTCCTTAGCTCAGTTGGTTAGAGCATCTGACTGTTAATCAGAGGGTCCTTGGTTCGAGCCCAAGAGGAGGAGCAACTAAACCCCTAACATCGATGATGTCAGGGGTTTTTTGTTTCTAGCAGTTATACAGCGAATATATAAAAAAGGGGATTAATTGCCATATAACAGGAAGTTTTATGGCAGTGAAAAAGCTAAAAAAGCATGAAGCTAAAATCTATCATAACACTAGCATTTTGCTTCTTAATCTCCTATACTGGGACTGCTCAAATTATTCTGGGTGTGCTGTTACAGTCATAAATGCAAGAGAAGACGTTTTTTCCTTCCACTTTTTAGGCAAAAACTTAATCATTCCAATGATAAATTGCATAAATTCATCTTCCATGTTTTTGTCCCATCGAATTCCTTTTTTTTCCATTTCACTCATCCAGTAAAGTAAGTAGGGATCCATAGTTCCATAAGTCAATGTCTTAGAAACTTTCCACCCACTTTTTTTTAACAATAACTCTATATTTTTCGGGGAAAAAAGGGAAAGATGCCTAGGGCTATGCCAACCAGCCCAGTTTTTTCCATACTTTTTTCTACTAGAAGAGTTTAAATTGGGAACTTCAATGACAAGCGTAGTAGATGATTTAGATATGGATCTTAAAGATCTCAGATTTTCAAAAGGAGTGTAATCATGTTCTAGATAGTGCCACATGGTAATTACATCTGGTTGAATCTTTCTTGAAAGATCTTTTATTTCTGCCACTTGTAAATTTATTCTCGTAAAATCATCAGGTTGATCTTTCCACCCTTCATCGCTAAAATCAATGCCCATTGTTTGGCAATTGAATTCTTGCTGGCAAGCCTTTAAGAATGTTGGATTTCCGCACCCAACATCTAAAACCAAAGATTTTTCCGATAGCTTATGAGCCTCTTTTATTCGCTTGACACGCCTTAAATCTAACTTTTTCTGACTCCCTTCTACCAACTGTTCAAATTTTCCCCAAGCTTTTGCTCCTCGATAGGGAAGGTAGTGGGATGTGTAATAGTTTTTCAAATGATCCAAGGAGACTCTAGGATTTAAGAAAACAAGTTCACAGTTAGAGCATTGATCAAAATTGAACAACTCTTTATTAGAATGCATTTGAGCTGTTGTCTCAATAAAAGAATGAAACGACGTGGCACTGCAGACAGGACAATTAATAAGTTTAAGCAAGGAACGAAGATAGTTAATATGATATTGTTTAGTCAGAATGTCGTATTTCAATTGTGCCGTTTATCTGCAGGTTGGCGTATTATTGCATCCCGGTTTGAAAGACCAGGAACACAACCTTCCTCCTTAGCTCAGTTGGTTAGAGCATCTGACTGTTAATCAGAGGGTCCTTGGTTCGAGCCCAAGAGGAGGAGCATCACAAAAGCACTTGTTA
>MDTF01018316.1_pt1 | contig 84918 bp, 92 predicted proteins | sample 811191 | NCBI WGS metagenome assembly MDTF01 (sample SAMN05326649, study PRJNA326480) | marine metagenome | isolation source: seawater | place: Southern Ocean | collected 2011 | reverse complement strand
GATATTTACTTTGGCTACTAGAAAGGATTTAGATTGGTTTTTTAACGACCTTCTTTCAACAACCTATAAGATTGATTACAAGATAAATAGTGCTAAATTTAATGAATCAACTAGAAAACTTCAATTACTGGTTAGTAATCTTGGCGATATTGCATCTCCTGTTGTTATATCGGCAATTAGATCTGGTGAGGTAGTTAAAACTGTTTGGTATGAAGGTTTTAAAGGTAAGGCGCTATTAGATTTCCCCAATGAGGAATATGATGAAATAATTATAGATTATTATCATGATATTCCTGAAATTAATAGAAGTAATAATAGGTTAAAGATGTTTACTCTCTTTGGCCAGATAGAACCTCTTGAGTTTAGCTTCTTCTTTAATTTTGAAAAAAACAACAAAACTCAAATATTTGCTACACCATTAGTGGGGTATAATAACCATGACAATCTCCAACTTGGTTTTGGATTTTTCAACTCACTTAGTAAAGAAAAACCTTTCCGATATATGATTATGCCTCAATATTCATTTGGTACACAAAGATTAGTTGGGTCTTCAAAATTCACCTATTCTTTATATCCTTCATCAGATTTTCAAAAAATAAATTTCAACTTATTCTACAAAAAACAAGGTTTAGATTTTGGAGTAGTTGATGGTGAAATGGAAAAGAAAGAGTTTGAGGTGAACTTTATTATTGCAAATAATAATGACAGATCCAAGGTGAAATCAAATATATCTGTGAAATTATCTGAAGTCAATTTAGATATTGACAGAAGAGGAGATCAATCAAAGAGATATTTAACATTTAACTATAACAACAAAAATAAAAGAGTAATTAACCCTTATGGGTTATCAATACTCGCTCAAGCTTTTGAACAGAACTGGAAGCTTCAAGGAGAATTTAAATATCATCTTACAATTAACAAGAAAAATCAAAAAATAGATTTTAGAGTATTTGGCGGATATTTTCTTGAAAACAATAATGTAGGTACAGAAAGATTTAGATTAACTGCCGGTAGCGGAAACTTAATTGCATCTTCAGACCTAGATCTATTTGCTTTCAACACACACGACTACCTTTTTGATCAAGCAATGATAGGAAGGTTTAATAGTGAAGGAAAAGCGCTTGCTAGTCAGCAAATATATCTTAATGATGGTGCTTTTAAAACAGGAATAAATTATGGCCTAAGTAGCGATTGGCTAGTCGCTACAAATTTAACGATACCAACTCCTACTAAGTTTATTTCCTTTTTTTTAGACATAGGGGCTAACCAAGGAATTATTAATGATTATAAAGATAAAAGTTCTCCATTGCCTTTCTTATACGATTTTGGATTACAACTAAATATTATTAAGAACTACTTTGAAATCTATTTACCTTTAAAATACTCACAGGAATTGGGTGATAATTATGAACTATATGGTGCCAATAAATATTTAAACAAAATTAAATTCATGTTTAATATTAATGAACTTTATAACCTATATCAGTAGTGGATAGTAATAAAAAAATATATTTTGCTTCTGACTTTCATTTAGGGGTGCCCTCATTTGAAAAAAGTAGAGAGCGTGAACTACAAATTGTTAAATGGCTGGATGAAATTAAAACTGATGCTAAAGAAATTTTTTTAGTTGGTGATATATTTGATTTTTGGTTTGAGTATAAGTTTGTAGCTCCTAAAGGTTATGTAAGGTTTCTTGGAAAGATTGCAGAATTAACCGATTCTGGAATTAAGGTACATTTTTTTACAGGAAATCACGATATGTGGATGTTCGACTATCTTCCAAAAGAGATAGGTGTAGAACTACATAGAGAGAATATAGAAAGAACTTTTAATGGTCAAAAGTTCTTAATAGGGCATGGTGACGGACTAGGGCCAGGTGATCGAACATATAAGTTTTTAAAACTATTCTTTAACAGCAAAACGTGTCAATGGTTATTCGCTAGACTACACCCAAATTTTGGGATGGGCATTGCAAATTTCTGGAGTAAAAAATCTCGCTTAGCCAATAATAAAAGTGGTGAAGAGTTTTTAGGAAATAAAAACGAATGGCTTTATATATATTGTAAAGAAGTATCAGAAAAGAAGCAATTTGATTATTTTATTTTTGGACACAGACATTTAGTCCTTAATCTGAAAATTGAAAATACAAGTTCAAGGTATATAAATTTAGGTGAATGGTTCACAGGTGACCCGCACTTTGCTTCTTTCGATGGACAAAGTGTATCTTTACAGAGAATAAAAAAAAAATAACGTAGTGGAATTAGAACAAAAATCAGATTTAGTATTCGGTATTCATCCGATCTTAGAAGGTTTACAATCAGATAAGACTTTCGATAAAATTTTAATTCTCAATACACTTCGTACATATCAGGCTAAGGAAATAATGACTTTAGCAAAAGAGAAAGGTATCTCAATTAATAAAGTTCCTCAGCAAAAATTGGATCGGGTTACTAGAAAAAATCATCAGGGAGTAATTGGATTTATTGCACCAATTGAATTTCAAAATATTGAAGATATTATACCTACTTTATACTCTGAAGGTAAGGTTCCTTTTTTATTAATTTTAGATAGAGTTTCAGACGTTAGGAATTTTGGAGCAATTGTAAGAACCGCTGAGTGCGCTGGTGTACATGCAATTATAATCCCTAAAAAAGGGGCTGCTCAGATTAATGGAGAAACAATAAAAACGTCCACAGGTGCAATTTTTAATTTACCCATCTGTAAAGTTCCAGGGATCGAATCTGTTCTGCCTTTCTTAAAAGACTCAGGCATCCACCTTGTTGCTTGTACAGAAAAAACGGAAGTTAGTTATACTGATGTTGATTACACCCTTCCCATCGGGATTTTAATGGGGAATGAAGAATCAGGAATCGCCTTATCTAATATTAAAGTATGTGACTCAAAAGCTAAACTTCCTTTGATTGGAAAAACGGAAAGTTTAAACGTTTCAGTTGCTGCTGGAGTCTTAATGTATGAGGTTATTAGACAACGATTACTTTAAGATTACAATTAATTATCCTGCATACTTTCTTGTAGGAAATTTAAATACTATCTTTGCAATGACCACACTGCTAACTTTTTAAGTTTATCAGGTAAGCAAGTTGAACTAAAACATAAAAATTAGACTATTAATGGCTAGATCGCAGGAAACATTTGGTAAAAAAGAGAGAGAAAAAAAACGTCTTAAAAAGAAAGAAGAGAAGAGACTAAAGAGAGTAGATCGAAAAGATAACCCTACAGGAGACTTTGATAGTATGATTGCCTATGTTGATGAGAATGGTCAATTAAGTGATACTCCACCAGATCCAACTAAGAAGAAGAAAGTTATAAAACTAGAGAGTATTAACTTGGGTGCTACTCCTAGAACAAATGAGGAAATTGATCCAATCAGAAAAGGGAAAGTTACTTTCTTTAACGATTCCAAAGGATATGGATTTATTAAAGATCTAGATGATCAAGAATCTTATTTCGTCCACATTAATGCAATGTTAGAAGAAATAGGAGAAGGAGATAAAGTTCAATTCGAACTAGAGCCTGGTCAAAAAGGACTAAATGCAGTAAGAGTAAAGAAGGTAGTTTAACTACATTACAATTTATATAATAAAAAACCTTAATCATTAATTTGATTAAGGTTTTTTATTGCTCACTAAAATAATCTTGTTACAAGATTATTGACTCATAATTACATTACCCACAATTTGACGGTCAATTTTTAATTATTGAACCTGTTTCTACATATTATTTAACAAATTTAAATACCCTATTGATGAATATTTGTCTTCAGGTTGGAATAGCTATAATGTATTGTAATATTTAATGAATCTTTTTAATTATATCACATCCCTAAAAGACATAAATGAATAATTATTTTATTGACTCTAAAACAACGTTCCTTTAGATACTAAATAAATACCCTATGAGGCTCTTAAAAAACTATTTATATCAATTGTTAAAATAATCCATTACTACAAGACTAATTATTGAGGTATATTTCAAAGTATTTTAAATGCTCGTTATTTTACTTATTATGTCCAATACATTACTTTAAAAAATATCTGTAGCTGGTAATTGGCATATTTGTTAAAATACATTACTAGCAAAACGGAATTAGAATTTTCTCAAAATATAACTTTACAAGTTGTATTTTACTCTAGGTTAAGCTTGTAGATAGTACATGTTTTTAGGAAATCTGATTATTATTGTGAGACTTTTAAAAATGCTATAAATTAAAAAAAACAATTAGTAGTCATACTGTATAAACGCCTAATAAATAATTAAAATTTAGTTATATCATCCTACATTGAGGATTATAATAAACATTTCAATTTTGAAGCGAAGTATAAATACTACTATCAATAATTAAAGGATATTAAAAAAGACAAAAAAAAAGCTCCTGTATCAACAGGAGCTTTTTTTAACAAATATAATAGTTTAAACAAATTTTAAATCTTTACCCAAATACTGAGCTGAAGATCCTAATTGCTCTTCAATTCTTAGTAATTGATTATATTTTGCGATACGATCAGTTCTTGAAGCAGAACCAGTTTTAATTTGGCCAGTATTTAAAGCTACTGCTAAATCAGAAATTGTTACATCTTCAGTTTCTCCAGATCTGTGAGACATCACAGAGGTGTAAGAAGCTCTATGAGCCATTTCAACAGCATTAATCGTTTCAGTTAAGGAACCAATTTGGTTAACTTTTACTAAAATAGAGTTAGCTATATTCTGATCGATACCTTGCTTTAAGCGTTCAACATTAGTAACGAATAAATCATCACCTACTAATTGAATTTTATCACCTAATTTATCAGTTAATTCTTTCCAACCTTTCCAGTCATCCTCATCTAAACCATCTTCAATAGAAATAATTGGATATTTTGCAGCCAAATCAGCCCATACACTTACCATATCTGAAGAAGTTAATTTTTCTCCAGTTGACTTGTGTAAATGATACATTCCTTCATCCTTTAAATAAAACTCAGCAGCTGCGGCATCCATTGTAATATAAACTTCTTCACCTGGCTTATAACCAGCTTTCTCGATAGCTTGCATAATAACTTCTAAAGCCTCTTCATTAGACCCCAAGTTTGGAGCAAATCCACCTTCATCACCAACATTAGTACTCATTCCTTTTCCTTTCAATACATCCTTAAGGTTATGAAAGATTTCGGTTCCCATTCTTAAAGCATGAGAAAACGACTCCGCACCAACTGGAGAAATCATAAACTCCTGAAAATCAATAGAATTATCTGCATGAGATCCTCCATTAATAATATTCATCATTGGAATAGGTAACGTATTCGCGTTAACTCCACCAATATATTTATAAAGAGGTAAGCCAGCATTATCAGCAGCACATTTAGATACTGCCAAAGATGCTCCCAATATAGAGTTAGCACCTAAATTACCTTTGTTAGGTGTTCCGTCTAACGCAATCATAGTTGCATCAATTTCATTTTGATCGAAAATATATTTACCGATCAAAGCGTCATTTAAAACAGTATTAACATTTTCTACTGCTTTTAAAACTCCTTTACCTAAATAAGCACCTTTGTCTCCATCCCTCAATTCAACCGCTTCATGAATTCCAGTAGAAGCTCCTGATGGAACTGCTGCTCTACCGAAAACTCCGTTATCAGTAATTACTTCAACTTCTACAGTAGGATTACCTCTGGAGTCTAAGATTTGTCTTGCGTGTACTTTTGCTATATAACTCATAACTAAATTTTATACTGTTTGTTTCTTTTTTACTAATTTAATACTATCAACGAATTGCCCAAATAAATACCTTGAATCATGTGGGCCAGGAGAAGCTTCAGGGTGAAATTGTACTGAAAAGACAGATTTATTCTTAATTCTTAAACCGGCCAAAGTGTTATCATTCAAATGTAAATGGGTAACAATTACATTGTCATGTTCCTCTGCATCCTCAATCTTAACAACAAATCCATGATTTTGCGATGTCACTTCACACTTCCCTGTATCCTCATTTCGAACAGGATGATTACATCCTCTATGACCATTATGCATCTTATAAGTAGATAAACCCAGAGCAGTAGCGATCATTTGGTGTCCCAAACAAATACCGAAAACAGGATAATCTGACTCAATAATTTTTTTAACTTCTATTTGAACATTACTCATAGAAGCAGGATCTCCAGGGCCATTTGAAAGAAATATACCATCAGGACCCCATACTTTCAGTTCTTCAAAGGAAGTATTATGAGGAAAAACCTTCATGTATACATTTCTCTCCTCTAGGCATCTTAAAATATTTTTCTTAACACCTAGATCTAATACAGCAACCCTATAATCAGCATTTTCATTTCCAACAAAATATGGTTTTGTACATGAAACTTTAGATGATAATTCTACCCCCGCCATTGAAGGAGCTTTTAATAACTCTATCTTCAATTTATCTATATCAAGTTCCTCAGATGAGATAATTGCATTCATTGCACCTCGATCTCTGATGTATTTCACAAGCGATCTTGTGTCAATATCTGAAATTGAAACCATCGATTCATTTTCAAAAGAAGATTGTAATGACTCGTCTCCTCCTGCTCTACTAAAATACGGAGAAAAACTTTTACAAACCATTCCCGATATTTTCATCGAATCAGATTCTACTTCATCATTTGCAACACCATAGTTCCCAATATGAGAGGTTGTCATTACAACAATTTGATTATAATAAGATGGATCAGTAAAAATCTCTTGATATCCGGTCATACCTGTATTAAAACAAATCTCACCTGTAGTAGTACCAATTCTACCAGCAGCCTTTCCGTGGAAAACTTTTCCATCCTCTAAAACTAATACTGCTTTCTTTTTCGCTACGTATTTCATAATCTTTAAATCTCTGGCAAAAATAAAAAAAAAGGATAACGTTTAAAACATTATCCTTTTAAATTTTATTAACGAATTACAAACATTACTATGCTTTTCCTTCGTCTTTTTTAGAATCTTTTTTCGGTGCTTCAGCTTTTACCTCCTTTTCAGTTGTATCAACCTTAGCTTCCTCCACTACATCAGACTCTTCAGAAATAACATCCTCAGTTACTTCAACTTTCTTAGTAGTTCTTCTTCTAGCCTTCTTTTTAGGTTTAGCAGTACTCAATAAATTTTCATTGAAGTCAACTAATTCAATTAAACACATATCTGCGTTATCCCCTAAACGAGTTCCAGTTTTTAGAATTCTTGTATACCCTCCTGATCGGTCAGCAACTTTCGTTGCCACTTCACCAAACAGTTCCTGAACTGCTTCTTTTTTCTGAAGGTAACTAAATACAACTCTTCGTGAGTGCATTGAATCTGTTTTTGCTTTTGTAATCAAAGGCTCAACAAATTGACGTAATGCTTTTGCTTTCGCAAGAGTAGTGTTAATTTTCTTGTGCTCAATTAAACTAACAGCCATATTAGTCAACAAGGCTTTTCTGTGCCCCTTTTGTCTTCCTAAATGATTGAACTTTTTACCGTGTCTCATGATTATGAGTATTAAGGAGTATAACCTCCGAGTTCGTTATTATTCTTTATCTAAATACTTTGATACATTCATACCAAAAGACAATCCCTTACTGATAACTAATTCTTCAAGTTCAGTTAAAGATTTCTTCCCGAAGTTTCTAAACTTCAATAAGTCGTTCTTATTGTATGATACCAAATCACCTAATGTCTCAACATCTGCAGCCTTCAAACAATTTAAAGCTCTAACAGACAAGTCCATATCAACTAATTTTGACTTCAAAAGCTGACGCATGTGTAATGATGTTTCATCAAACTCTTCAGCAGCAGATTTCTCTTCTGTATCTAGAGTTATTTTCTCATCGGAAAATAACATGAAGTGATGTATCAGTATTTTAGCGGCTTCTTTTAAAGCATCTTTAGGATGAATGGATCCATCAGTCTTAATATTGACAACTAATTTCTCGTAATCTGTTTTCTGCTCAACTCTGAAGTTTTCAACACTGTAGTTTACATTCTTAATAGGAGTGTAAATAGAGTCAATAGCAACAGTACCAACAGGAGAATTAGCGAGTTTGTTTTCCTCAGCCGGAACATATCCTCTTCCTTTCTCAATTGTCACCTCCATATCGATCTTCACCGAAGGCTCCATATTACAAATAACATGATCAGGATTTAAAACTTGGTAACCAGAAATAAATGTACCTATGTCCCCTGCAGTCAATTGCTCTTTTCCAGTAATGGAAACCGCAACCTTTTCACTTTCCACATCATCGATTTGCTTTTTAAATCTAACTTGTTTCAAGTTTAAGATAATCTCAGTAACATCCTCAACAACTCCCTTAATAGTAGAGAATTCATGATTTACGCCTTCAATCTTAACCGATGTAATAGCAAAACCTTCAAGTGACGACAATAAGATTCTTCTTAATGCATTACCTATAGTTAAACCAAATCCTGGTTCCAATGGTCTAAATTCAAATTGACCAACGAAATCATCAGATTCGATCATTATTACTTTATCAGGTTTTTGAAATGATAAAATTGCCATGATATAATTCTTTTTAAAAATTCAATTATTACTTAGAGTACAATTCAACGATTAGCTGAGTGTTGATATTTTCAGGAATATCAGCCCTTAACGGAGCCTGCAAAAATCTCCCTGCAACAGCAGCTTTATCAAATTCTAACCATGGAAATGAGTTAGCACTTGAAGTAACTGAAATTTGAACAACTTCCAAAGACTTTGATTTTTCTCTTACTGCAACGATGTCACCTGGACGTAGTTGATATGATGGAATGTTAACCAATTCACCATTAACAGTAACATGTTTGTGCGACACTAGCTGCCTTGCACCGTCTCTTGTTGGAGATATTCCAAAACGATAAACAGTGTTATCCAAACGTGATTCACAAAGCATTAATAAGTTTTCTCCAGTAACACCTTTTTTTCTAGACGCTTCCTTAAAAAGATTTAAAAACTGCTTTTCTAAAATACCATAAGTATATTTTGCCTTCTGCTTCTCAGCAAGTTGAACAGCATACTCTGATTTTTTTTGCCTTCTCTTTCCATTCCCATGCATTCCTGGTGCATAAGGCTTTTTTTCTAAAGCTTTATCTGGACCAAAAATTGGTTCTTGGAATTTACGAGCTATTTTTGATTTAGGACCTGTATAACGTGCCATAATAATTCTCTTTAAATAGGTATAATACTAAACTCTTCTTCTTTTCGGTGGTCTACAACCGTTGTGAGGTAACGGAGTTACATCAACAATTTCCATTACTTCAATCCCAGAGTTATGAATCGCTCTAATAGCTGACTCTCTTCCTCCTCCCGGACCTTTAACATAAACCTTAACCTTCCTCAAACCTCTTTCTAAAGCAACTTTAGAACAGTCTTCTGCAGCAACTTGGGCAGCATAGGGAGTATTCTTTTTTGATCCTCTAAAACCTAGTTTCCCTGCAGACGACCAAGATATAACTTGCCCAGCAGCATTTGTTAAAGAGATGATAATATTGTTAAAAGATGCTCTAATGTGTGCTTCTCCAACAGGATCTACTTTCACTTTATAGGCGCTCTTCTTTGTACTTTTTGCCATAACTTATTTATTTATATGATCCGAATTCTACTACTTGGTAGCTTTCTTCTTATTAGCAACAGTTTTTCTTTTTCCTTTTCTTGTTCTAGAGTTATTCTTAGTTCTTTGCCCTCTTAAAGGAAGACCAACTCTGTGACGTATTCCTCTATAACATCCAATATCCATTAATCGCTTAATACTCAATTGTACTTCTGACCTCAATTCACCTTCAACAGTAATTTCATCAGTAATAATGTCTCGAACTTTTTTTGTTTCATCATCAGTCCATGCTTCAACCTTCGTGTTTCCGTCAACTCCAGCTCTTGCTAAAATAGCTTGTGCCGAAGATCTTCCAATCCCGAAGATGTAAGTCAAAGAGATTTCACCTCTTTTGTTGTCTGGAATGTCTATTCCTGCAATCCTTGCCATACTTTATCTAATTAATAGTTTCTAAATTTAACAATTACCCTTGTCTCTGTTTAAATTTCGGGTTCTTTTTGTTAATTACATAAACTCTTCCTTTTCTCTTCACGATCTTACAATCGCTACTTCTCTTTTTTACAGATGCTCTAACTTTCATAATTGATAGTTTTCAATTCTTATTTATATCTAAATGTTATTCTCCCTTTAGTTAGGTCGTACGGTGACATTTCCACCTTTACTCTATCACTAGGTAAAATTTTAATGTAGTGCATTCTCATTTTCCCTGAAATATGAGCAGTTATTACATGCCCATTTTCTAATTCTACTCTAAACATCGCGTTAGATAATGCTTCGATTATCGTACCGTCTTGTTCTATAGATGCCTGTTTAGCCATATGTTACACTATTTCAACGTTGTTTTTTTCAAGCTCTTGTTCTATAAAGGCGAACGAAGATAGTACTTCTGGACCACTTTTCATAATTGCAATAGTATGTTCAAAGTGCGCACTAGGCTTAGCGTCCTGTGTAACAACACTCCAGCCGTCATCCAAAAAACTTATTTTTCTTGTTCCCATGTTTATCATAGGTTCAATTGCCAATACTAAACCTTCTTTCAATTTAATACCTCTACCTCTAGAACCATAGTTAGCGACCTGTGGTTCCTCATGTAGGTCTCTACCAAGACCATGACCAACCAATTCCCTAACTACACCAAAATTATATTCGTGTGCTTTTTGCTGAACAGCAAAACTAATATCACCTAATCTATTACCGATTTTTGCTTGCTCAATTCCTTTGTACAAACTTTCCTTAGTAATCCTTAGTAATTGTTTCGTCTCCTCTTTAACGTCACCAACACAATATGTATATGCCGAATCACCAAAAAAGCCATTCATTAAAACACCACAATCAACAGAAAGAATATCACCGTCTTCTAAAAAAGCCTCATTAGGAATACCGTGAACAACCTCTTCATTTGGCGACATGCAAAGAGAGTTAGGAAATCCTTGATATCCTTTAAACGCTGGAACTCCACCATTATCCCTAATAAATTCCTCTGCTAATTTGTCAAGTTCTAAAGTAGTAACACCTGGCTTAATTAGACCAGCAATAACTCCATGCGTTTTAGCAACAAGTAAATTACTTTCCCTAATTAGTTCGATCTCTTCTAAAGTTTTATAAATAATACCTGACATAATTAGTCTTAAATCATTCCAACTGAAGAATTCTCACTTAAGGAAGCATTTCCTCTAACCTTACCAGTTTTCATTAAACCATCGTAATGACTCATCATTAAATGACTATCAACTTGTTGCAATGTATCTAAAACAACACTTACCATAATTAATAATGAAGTTCCTCCAAAGAAATAAGAGAAATCTGATACGATTCCAACCATTCTAGCAAACATAGGTAATATTGCAATCAGTGCTAAAAATAAAGAACCGGGAAACGTAATCTTGGACATAATACCATCGATATACTCAGCTGTATCATTACCTGGCTTAACTCCAGGAATGAAAGCCCCTTGCTTTTTGAAATCCTCAGCCCATTGCCTAGGATTAACAATCATAGCAGTATAGAAATATGTAAATACAATTATTAAGATAGCAGTTGTAATATTATATAATGGATCATCAGGATTAGCGATCTTATTAAAGATTCCTTTTGTAGTATCACCGAAAAAATCTACACCGGCAAGAGTTTGAGGTAAAAACATAATAGCTTGGGCAAATATAATAGGCATTACACCTGCCATAGCAATTTTCAAAGGAAGATATCTTCTACCTCCACCCTGTTCTTTATTAATTGCTCCTCCAGCAATCATTTGCTTTGGATATTCTAAGGGAACCTTTCTGATACCTTTCACAATTAAAATTGTAAATAATACTACAAAAAACCAACCAATCATTTCTAAGAGAAGGAATAACATACGACCACCACCAGCAGAGTCAACGACTCTATATTTAAATTCTGCTAATAATCCTTCTGGCAGCTTTCCTATAATACCTACAGTAATAAGTAGAGAAACACCATTTCCAATTCCTTTTTCAGTTATTTTCTCTCCTAACCACATGATAAACATCGTACTTGCTACAACAATTGCAGTAGTAGTTATCCACCAAAACATATCAGGACTTTTCGTGTAATTACCTGCTGAATTGACAATAGCATTAGATGGTATTACATATAAACCGATATATCCTTGCACTTGAAAAGTAGTTACAACAATAGTAAGTAACTTTGTGTATGTCTGTAATTTCTTACGACCACTTTCACCTTCCTTTTGAAGTTTTTGAAATTGAGGAACAGCCATTCCTAATAACTGAATTACAATAGATGCCGTAATATAAGGCATTACCCCTAACGCAAAAATTGAGGCTTTAGAAAAAGCCCCTCCAGTAAATTGATTAATAAGATTTATTGGATTTGTTCCATCACCTGACTCATAGAAGTCTCCCAAAACAGATGTATCTATACCAGGTAAAACAACATGAGTCCCTAAAACAAAAATCAATAGGAATAAAAGCGTATTGAGGATTCGCTTACGCAAATCCTCAATCACCCAAATATTTTTAACTTTTTGAATAAACTTATTCATAATTAAGCAACTGTAGTAGTACCACCTTTAGCCTCAATAGCTTCTTTTGCTGAAGCTGAAAAAGCGTGAGCAGTAATGTTTAATTTTTCGTTTAATTCTCCAGTACCTAAAACTTTAATTAGGTGATTACTTGAAGCTAAACCATTTTCTACAAAAACTTCTAAAGTAATATCCGAAATACCTTTCCTGGTAAATAAATCTTGTAACAAGCTGATATTAACAGCTTTGTACTCAACTCTATTTGGGTTTGTAAATCCAAATTTAGGTAATCTTCTTTGAAGAGGTTGTTGACCACCTTCGAATCCTACTTTTCTAGAATATCCAGAACGAGATTTCGCTCCATTATGTCCTCTTGCAGCAGTACCTCCCTTACCTGATCCTTCTCCTCTACCAATTCTTTTTACAGATTTAGTAGCTCCAATTGCAGGTTTTAATTTATTAAGTTGCATCGTAAAATCTTTATATTATTTTTCAACTTCAATTAAATGCTTAACAGCTTTAACCATTCCTAGAATTTGAGGAGTCCCCTCATGCTCAATCGTTTGATTTAACTTTGAAAATCCTAATGCCTTCAAAGTTTGCTTTTGTCTTTTAGGACGGTTAATCGCACTTCTTACTTGAGTAATTTTAATCTTAGCCATAACTAATTTTATTAACCATTGAATACTTGATCCAAACTAATTCCTCTTTGCTGAGCAATAGTAATTGGATCTCTTAATTCACTTAAAGCCGCTATAGTAGCTTTAACCACATTGTGTGGATTTGGCGAACCTTTCGATTTAGCAAGTACGTTTTTAATACCAACACTTTCAAGTACGGCTCTCATTGCACCACCTGCAATAACTCCTGTACCATGCGCTGCTGGCTTCATAAACACTCTTGCTCCACCAAACTTAACTTCCTGCTCATGAGGTATCGTACCTTTATAAACAGGAACTTTAATTAAGTTTTTCTTTGCATCATCAATAGCTTTCGAAATAGCTTCTGTAACTTCATTAGCTTTCCCTAACCCTTGACCAACTAAACCATCTTCATTACCAACAACAACAATCGCTGAAAATGAAAATGCCCGTCCACCTTTTGTTACTTTAGTTACTCTATTAATTGCAACTAAACGGTCTTTCAATTCAGAATCGTTAGACCTAACATTACTTGTATTTTTCTTTGCCATCTTATTATTAGAATTTAAGTCCACCTTCTCTAGCTCCTTCAGCTAAGGCTTTAACTCTACCGTGATACAAATACCCATTTCTATCAAAAACAACAGCAGCTATTCCAGCAGTTGCAGCTTTCTCAGCTACTATCTTACCTAATGCTTGCGCAGTTTCAGTTTTATTTCCTTTCACATCAAAACCTTTATCAGAAGATGAAGCTGAAACTAGTGTCTTACCAGTTAAATCATCAATTATCTGAACATAAATCGCTTTGTTACTTCGAAAAACCGACATCCTCGGGCTATCAGCACTACCGCTGATATTTTTTCTAATGCTCTTCTTAATACGAGCTCTTCTCAATTCTTTAGTAGCTGCCATGACGAACTATTATTTACCTGCTGATTTACCAGCTTTTCTTCTAATTTCCTCCCCTACGTATCTTATACCTTTTCCTTTATAAGGTTCAGGTTTTCTCAATGATCTCAACTTAGCAGACACTTGCCCGATTAGTTGCTTATCATGAGAAGTAAAAGTAACAACTGGAGGTTTACCTTTTGTTTGTTCTGCTACAACTTTTACCTCCTTAGGTAAAGAAAAAACAACATTGTGCGAGAATCCTAAATTCATCTCCAATAATTGTCCTTTAACTGTAGCTCTAAAACCTACACCAATCAACTCTTGTTTCACAGTGTAACCTTCACTAACACCAATAATCATATTGTTCAATAATGAACGATATAAACCATGTTTGGCTTTTAAATCTTTTGAGTCTTCACCTCTAGAAACCTTAACGATATTATCAGTAATATCTACTGAAATCCCGTTAGATACTTCTTGAGTAAGCTCTCCTAGTTTCCCTTTTACAGTTACAACATTAGCACTGAAACTAACTTCAACACCTTGTGGTAATGTAATTTGAGCATTTCCTATTCGTGACATCTTTTTCCTTTCTTAATGAATGTGACACAATACTTCACCACCAATATTCTCTTTCCTTGCTTCTTTATTAGTGATAACACCTTTTGAAGTAGACATGATAGCTATACCTAAACCGTTAAGTACTCTTGGTAACTCTCCTGCTCCAACATAAACACGTTGACCTGGTGAACTTACCCTATTAAGCTCTTTAATTGCTGGTATTTTAGTTTGTACATCGTATTTTAATGCAATCTTAATTGTTCCTTGCGGACCATTATCGTCTTCAAATTTGAAGTTCAAAATGTATCCTTTCTCAAACAAGATCTTACTAATTTCTTTCTTCAAGTTTGAAGATGGAATCTCTACAACTCGATGCTTTGCAGCAATCGCGTTACGTAATCTTGTTAAATAATCTGCTATTGGATCAGTAGTCATATCTTAATATTTTCTAATCGAACTATAAATTACCAGCTTGCCTTTCTAACACCTGGTATTAAACCGTTGTTTGCCATTTCTCTAAACTGAATTCTAGATAATCCAAACTGACGCATATAACCTTTTGGTCTCCCTGTTATTTTACATCTATTATGCATACGAATAGGCATAGAGTTTCTAGGAAGTTTTTGTAATGCATCGTAATCTCCAGCTTCTTTTAAAGCTTTCCTTTTATCAGCATATTTAGCAACTAATTTTGCTCTTTTAACTTCTCTGGCTTTCATTGATTCTTTTGCCATAACTCTTAGTTTTTTAAGTTTTTAAATGGAACACCAAATTCCTTCAACAGAGCAAAACCTTCTTCATCTGTTTTAGCAGATGTCACAAAAGTAATGTCCATTCCAATAATCTTATCAACTTGATCGATAAGGATTTCTGGAAAAATAATATGTTCCTTAATACCCATTGTGTAGTTACCCATGGAGTCAAATTTTGCATTTACTCCTCTAAAATCACGAACACGAGGTAAGGCTACAGCTACTAATCTCTCAAGAAATTCGTACATTCCTACTCCTCTTAAGGTAACTTTTGCGCCTACTGGCATTTTCTTTCTCAACTTAAAGTTTGCAATATCTTTAGTTGAATAACAAGTAACAGCTTGCTGACCAGCAATACTAGATAATTGTTTTACAGCATTCTCAACAAGTCTCTTGTCGGCAACACCTTCACCAATACCTTGGTTTAAAACAATCTTAGTAAGCTTAGGCACTTGCATGCTACTTTTGTAACTAAATTGCTCTTTCAAAGCAGCAACGATCTTGTCGTTGTATTGCTTTTTAAAATTTGGTACGTAATGTTCCATTAGTCTAAAATCTTATCAGTTTTCTTAACGTATCTCTTTGTCGCTCCGTCAACTACTTTTCTTCCCACACGAGAAGCAGTCTCACCATCTAACAGCATCACATTAGATATGTTTATTGCAGCTTCAGTTTCCACAATTCCTCCTTGTGGACTTTTTGCGGATGGTTTAGTGTGTTTTTTGATTTTATTAACACCGGAAACAATAACTCTTCCCTCTGCTACTAAAACCTTAACAACTTCACCAGTCGCACCTTTTGCATTTCCAGAAATAACTTTCACATTATCTCCTTTTTTGATTTTTAATTTTGCCATCATCAATTGATTTAAAGTACCTCAGGTGCTAGTGAAACAATTTTCATAAAATCTCTCTCTCTCAACTCTCTCGCAACAGGACCGAAAATACGAGTACCTCTCATTTCACCTGCAGCATTTAATAACACAACTGCGTTATCATCAAATCGAATATATGATCCGTCAGCTCTTCTAACTTCCTTGGAAGTTCTAACAACAACCGCTTTAGCAACCACACCTTTCTTAATATTTCCTGAAGGTATTGCTTTCTTTACAGAAACAACTATTTTATCACCAATAGAAGCATATCTCTTTTTTGTACCACCCAATACACGGATACAAAGCACTTCCTTAGCACCACTGTTATCTGCAACTTTACACCTAGATTCTTGTTGTATCATGACTATTAATTAATCTCTTGGTTAAAATTATTTTGCTTTTTCAAGAACTTCAACTAAACGCCAGTTCTTAGTCTTGCTAAGAGGTCTAGTTTCCATAATCTTTACTGTATCACCAACGCTACACTCCTCTTTTTCATCGTGTGCAACAAATTTGTTAGTGTCCTTTACGAATTTACCGTATTTTCCATGTTGTTTTTTATTCTCAATTGATACAACAATTGATTTATTCATGGAGTTACTAGTAACTATACCAACTCTTTCTTTTCTTAAATTTCTCGTAGACATAATCTAAAGTTTATTGATCAAAGCTTAAGCCTGCTCTTTTTGAGTCAAAGCAGTATTTAATCTTGCTACTAATCGTCTAGTAGTCTTAATCACTTGCGGATTTTCCAAAGGAGAAACAGCGTGATTTAATTTTAAGTTATTTAAAGCTTTAGATTCCTCAGCAATTTTCACCTTCAAATCTTCAACCGACAATTCTAATATTTCTGTAGCTTTCATTATAATTATTTTTAAGCTTCTACGTAATCTCTTCTAACAACAAATTTCGTCTTCACTGGTAATTTTTGAGCAGCTAATCTCATAGCCTCTTGTGCAAGATCCAAAGGAACCCCGTCAGACTCAAATAATATTCTACCAGGTTTAACAGGAGCTACCCAATACTCAGGTGAACCCTTTCCTTTACCCATACGAACCTCTGCAGGTTTTTTGGTAATTGGTTTGTCTGGAAATATTCTAATCCAAATTTGGCCTTCCCTTTTCATGTGCCTAGTAACTGCAATACGTGCAGCCTCTATTTGACGACTTGTAATCCAACCTTGTTCTAAGGTCTTCATACCAAAAGAACCGAAAGCAATTTCTGCACCTCTAAAAGTAACACCTTTTTCGCTACCTTTTCCTTTTTGGACTTTTCTGTATTTTACTCTTTTTGGAGATAACATCTCTTAAATCTTTTACAATTAATTTCTTATCTTCTCTTCTTTCCCTTGAATTTCCCAGGTCCACCTTTTTTCTTAGTGTCTTGAGTTGGAGATAAATCAACCTTTCCGAAGATTTCACCTTTACAAATCCAAACCTTGATCCCTAACCTACCATAAGTAGTATGAGCTTCTGACCAACAATAGTCAATATCAGCACGAAAGGTATGTAACGGAGTCCTTCCTTCTTTCTTCATTTCTGAACGAGCCATTTCAGCACCATTCAATCTTCCAGAAATCTGAACTTTAATTCCTTCTGCACCCATTCTCATCGTTGAAGCAATCGCCATTTTTATAGCTCTTCTGAAAGAAATTCGACCTTCAATTTGACGACAAATTGAATCAGCGACTAATTTCGCATCTAATTCGGGTCTTTTGATCTCAAAGATATTTATCTGAACATCCTTCTTTGTAATCTTTTTCAGCTCTTCCTTCAGCTTATCAACTTCTTGACCACCTTTCCCGATAATAATACCTGGTCGTGCAGTATGAATTGTGATAGAAATTAACTTTAACGTTCTTTCGATAACAATCTTCGAAACCGAAGCCTTTGCTAAACGAGCACGAATATAGTCTCTAATTTTGGAATCTTCGTATAGTTTATCAGCATAGTTTCTTCCACCATACCAACTAGAATCCCATCCACGAATGATTCCTAATCTATTTCCTATAGGGTTCGTCTTTTGTCCCATCTAAATCTAATTTTTCTTACTAACTAATTTGTCTACAAATAACGTTACGTGATTCGAACGTTTTCTAATTCTGTGCGCTCTTCCTTGAGGAGCTGGTTGAACTCTTTTCAGCATTCTCGCAGAATCTACTGCAATATTACTAATAATTAATTCACCATCTTCAGGAGAGTCTCCAGTTTTAGCTTCAAAGTTATGAATAGCTGATTTTAACAACTTTTCTAACTTAATAGAAGCTTCTTTCTTAGAAAATTGTAACACTCCTAAAGCTTTATAAACTTCCATTCCTCTAACTAAATCCGCTACTAATCTCATTTTTCTTGGAGATGTCGGACAGTTATTTAATTTTGCAAAGTATTGAGTCTTTTTAGCCTCCTTCCTTGCTTCTGCTGTGATTTTCTTTCTAGCACCCATATCTTAAATGCTTATCTTTTACCTTTTTTCTTATCGGCACCATGTCCTCTATAAGTTCTTGTTGGAGCAAACTCTCCTAACTTATGTCCTACCATGTTCTCCGTAATAAACACAGGGATAAACTTATTTCCATTGTGCACACCAATTGTTAATCCTAAGAAATCAGGGGTAATCATTGATGCTCTTGACCAAGTTTTGATTACATTCTTCTTTCCAGACTCTTGAGCTTCCTCAGCACGCACTTGCAACTTATAGTGTACAAATGGCGGTTTTTTAAGTGATCTAGCCATGTCTATCTATTATTTTTTTCTTCTTTCAATAATATACTTATCAGAGTACTTACTCTTAGATCTAGTTTTGTAACCTTTAGCCGGCATACCGTTTCTTGATCTTGGATGACCACCTGAAGATCTTCCTTCACCACCTCCCATTGGGTGATCAACTGGATTCATAGCAACACCTCTAACTCTTGGACGTCTACCTAACCATCTACTTCTTCCCGCTTTCCCACTAACAACCAGTTGGTGATCAGAGTTTGAAACAGAACCAATAGTAGCAGTACATTCTACAAGTACCTGACGAGTTTCGCCTGAAGGCATTTTAACAGTTGCATATCTACCATCTCTAGCTGCAAGTTGCACATAAGACCCTGCAGATCTAGCAATCTTACCACCTTGACCTGGACGTAATTCAACATTATGAACTACAGTACCTAAGGGAATGTCACTTAAAGGAAGTGCATTTCCTACGCTAGGTGTTGATCCTTTACCAGCATTTAGTTTTGCTCCCACTTCTAGACCGTTAGGTGCAAGAATATAAGCTTTTTCACCATCCGCATAGTATAATAAAGCTATTCTTGCAGTTCTGTTAGGATCATATTCAATTCCTTTTACAGTTGCTGGAATACCAATTTTAGTACGCTTAAAGTCAACTAATCTATACTTTTTCTTATGACCACCACCAATATTTCGGATCGTCATCTTACCAGTATCATTTCTTCCACCGGAGTTTTTAATCTTTCTTAACAAACTTTTCTCAGGAGTACTCTTCGTAATTTCATCGAAAGTACTAGCAACCTTATGTCGCTGTCCTGGTGTAGTTGGTTTTAATTTCTTTAAACCCATGGCTCTTAAATATTACCGTAAATATCAATTACTTCACCTTCCTTCACTGTTACAATCGCTTTCTTGTATGAAGGAGTTCTACCATCCATAGTCCACGTTTTTCTGTTTCTCTTTGTTTTCCCAGCGTAACGCATAGTATTAACAGATAGAACAGAAACTCCGTATGTTAGTTCGATAGCTTTTTTAATCACTAATTTATTAGCAGATTCATCAACTATAAAACCATACCTACCTAATTTCTCTTCCAAAGCAGACATTTTCTCTGTAATTATTGGCTTAACGATTACACTCATCTTTCTTAGCTTAATGCGTTTTCAATTGCTTTCACAGAACCTTCGGTTAAAACTAACTTACTACAATTAAGTAAATCATAAGTATTAACATCAGCTGCTGCTACAACTTTAATTTTTTGAATATTTTTAGAAGACAAGTATACGTTGCTATCTGCATTTTCAGTAACCAGAGTAACTCTTTGCCCTTCTAATTTCAATCCCTGTAAAACAGCTACAAAATCTTTTGTTTTTGGAGTGTCAAAAGACAAATTCTCAAGAACAATAATTTTGTCAGCTTTTACTGAAGAAGAAAGAACAGATTTTCTTGCGACTTCTTTAACTTTTTTATTCAATTTAAATCCATAATATCTAGGACGAGGACCAAAAATTCTACCCCCACCTCTAAATATTGGATTTTTAATATCACCATATCTAGCTGCACCAGAACCTTTTTGTTTTTTCAACTTTTTAGTTGAACCAACAATTTCACTTCTTTCTTTAGCTTTATGTGTTCCTTGCCTTTTGGTTGAAAGATATTGCTTTACATCCAAATACACAGTGTGCTCACTAGGTTCGATTCCAAAAACAGAATCGCTCAAAGCAACTTTTCTACCTGTGTCTTTACCAGTTTTATCTACTACTGCTAATTCCATCTTATTTCTCAATTAAAACGTAAGATCCCTTAGCCCCAGGAATGTTTCCTGAAACAACTATAATATTCTTTTCAGATATAATCTTCAGAACTTTAAGGTTTTGAGTTTTCACTCTTTCACCTCCCATTCTTCCAGCCATCTTCATTCCTTTAAAAACTTTCGAAGGTGTAGAAGCTGCTCCAATAGAACCTGGCGCTCTTAATCTGTTATGTTGACCATGTGTTTGACCACCAACTCCTCTAAAGTTGTGTCTTTTAACTACACCTTGAAAACCTTTTCCTTTTGAAGTTCCAACTACATCAACAAACTCTCCTTCTTCAAAGATTTCCACAGTAACTACATCACCTAAATTTTTCGAATCTTCGAAACCTTTAAATTCAACTAGTTTTGCTTTTGGAGTTGTTCCTGATTTTTTAAAATGTCCTCTTAGACCAGCTGTTGAAGTTTTCTCTCTCTTCTCACCGAATCCTAATTGAACTGAATTGTACCCGTCGACTTTTAAAGTCTTAACTTGAGTAACAACACATGGACCTACTTCGATCACAGTACATGGAATATTCTTTCCACTTTCTGCAAACATACTGGTCATACCTACTTTTTTCCCTATCAAACCTGACATCGAATAACAATTTTTATGGTTATCTTATCGCTAAGTTACTTAATTAATACGATACTCTACTATACTTTTATCTCTACTTCAACACCTGAAGGTAATTCTAACTTCATTAATGCATCAACAGTCTTCGATGAAGAACTATAAATATCCATTAATCTTTTGTAAGAACTAACTTGAAATTGCTCCCTCGCTTTCTTGTTAACGTGAGGAGATTTCAAAACAGTAAAGATTCTTTTGTTAGTTGGTAATGGAATTGGACCACTAACAACAGCACCTGTTGATTTTACAGTTTTAACAATCTTTTCAGCTGACTTATCAACTAAATTGTGATCGAAAGATTTTAATTTTATTCTAATTTTTTGGCTCATATTAATGTTACCTTATAATATAATTATGCTTCTACTTGTCCTTTAGCCTTCGCTATAACTTCTTGCGCTACACTTTTTGGAGCTTCTGCGAAATGTGCAAACTCCATAGTTGAAGTTGCTCTTCCTGAAGTGATTGTTCTCAATGTTGTTACATATCCGAACATCTCTGATAATGGAACTTTAGCCTTAACAACCTTAGCTCCGTTTTTATCATCCATCCCTTCCATTATACCTCTTCTTCTGTTTAAATCAGCTACAACATCTCCCATGTTAGCTTCCGGCGTAATAACCTCTAGCTTCATGATAGGCTCTAGTAAAACTGGTCCCGCTTGAGGACAAGCATTTCTATATGCCATTTTCGCTGCAATCTCAAAAGATAGTTGATCTGAATCTACCTGGTGGAAAGACCCATCGTATAAAGTAACTTTTAAAGAATCAACTTCAAAACCAGCTAAAACACCGTTTTTCATTGCTTCAGCAAAACCTTTTTCAATAGATGGTATAAATTCTTTTGGTACGTTACCTCCCTTAATCTTATTGACAAACTCAAGACCTTCTTTTTCGTCCGTTCTTGGCTCTATTTCTACAAGGATATCAGCAAATTTACCACGACCCCCAGATTGTTTCTTATAAACCTCTTTGTGCTCGATAACTTTAGTAATAGCTTCCTTATAATTAACTTGAGGTTCACCTTGGTTACACTCAACTTTAAATTCTCTTTTCAATCTGTCAAGAATTATCTCAAGGTGAAGTTCTCCCATTCCTGAAATAATTGTTTGGCCAGAATGCTCATCAGTCTTAACCTTGAAAGTAGGATCTTCTTCAGCAAGCTTGTTTAAAGCCATACCTAACTTATCAACGTCAGTTTGAGTTTTTGGCTCAATTGCAATACCAATTACAGGATCTGGAAAATCCATAGATTCTAAAACGATAGGTGCGTTTTCAGCACATAAAGTATCACCTGTTCTGATATCCTTAAAACCAACTAAAGCGGCAATATCTCCTGCTTGTAACTCGTCAATTTGATTTTGACTATTTGCATGCATTTGGAAAATACGTGAAATCCTTTCCTTTTTCATTGTCCTTGTGTTTAGCACATAAGAACCTGAAGGTAAAATACCAGAATAAGCTCTAGTAAAACATAATCTACCCACAAAAGGATCAGTGGCAATTTTAAACGCTAAACCTGCAAAAGGCTCCTTAGTAGATGGCAACCTCTGAACCTCTTCATCCGTTTTTGGATTAATTCCATGAATCGCTTCTTGATCCATTGGAGAAGGCAAAATCTCCATAACAATGTCAAGCATAGCTTGAACTCCTTTATTTTTAAAGGCAGATCCACACATCATAGGAACAAACTTCCCATCAATCGTAGCACCTCTTAATGCATCTAATACTTCTCTTTCCGTAATTGAATCTGGATCATCAAAGAACTTCTCCATCAAGCTTTCATCATACTCAGCAATTGCTTCAAGTAACTTCTCCCTGTATTCTGCAACCTCTTCAAGCATATCCTCAGGAATCGGAACTTCCGTAAAAGTCATCCCTTGATCATCACCATCCCAAACAATACCTTTATTATTGATTAAATCAACAACTCCTTCAAACTCATCTTCAGCTCCAATAGGTAATTGTAATGGAACTGCTTTAGATCCTAACATTTCTTCAACTTGATTACAAACTTTTAAAAAGTCTGCACCTTGACGATCCATTTTATTAACGAATCCTAATCTTGAAACATTATAATTATCCGCTAATCTCCAGTTAGTTTCTGATTGTGGCTCAACACCATCAACAGCACTAAACAAAAAAACTAATCCATCTAATACTCTTAATGATCTATTTACTTCAACAGTAAAATCAACGTGACCAGGAGTATCAATAATATTTACTTGATAATCATCGCCTCTGTAAGGCCAAAAAACAGAAGTAGCAGCCGAAGTAATTGTAATACCTCTTTCTTGCTCTTGCTCCATCCAATCCATTGTAGCTGCACCATCGTGTACCTCCCCAATCTTGTGACTTACTCCTGCATAGTATAAAATACGCTCAGTCGTAGTCGTCTTCCCTGCATCAATATGAGCAGCGATTCCAATGTTTCTAGTGAATTTAAGATCTCTCTTAGCCATCTGACTTTCTTTGTAATATTATTAAACTCTAAAATGAGCGAATGCTTTATTAGCTTCAGCCATTCTATGCGTATCTTCCTTCTTTTTATAAGCAGCTCCTTCTTCTTTGGCTCCTGCAAGAATTTCCCCGGCTAATTTAGAAGCCATCGTTTTTTCATTTCTTTTTCTTGCATACCCAATTAACCACTTAATCCCCATAGATTGCTTTCTGCTATCTCTAATAGGAACTGGAATTTGGAAAGTTGCACCTCCAACTCTCTTACTTCTTACCTCAACACCTGGAGTAACGTTTGTTAAAGCCTTTTTGAAAACATCCAAAGGATTTTCATCCTCAGTCTTAGAAGCAACAATCTCCATCGCATCGTAAAAGATGGTGAATGCTGTTGACTTCTTACCTGCCATCATTAGGTTATTAACAAATTTAGTTACCACTATGTCTCCAAATTTTGGATCTGGTAATACTATTCTAGCTTTTGCTCTACTTTTTCTCATCTCAGTATGATACCGTTATAAGTTGTTACTTTTTGGGACGTTTTGCCCCATATTTAGATCTTCTCTGAGTTCTTCCCTCAACCCCAGCAGTATCTAACGCACCTCTTACAATGTGATACTTAACTCCTGGTAAATCTTTTACTCTTCCTCCTCTTACTAGAACAATTGAATGCTCTTGTAAGTTATGTCCCTCTCCTGGTATGTAAGCTGACACTTCGATTCCGTTTGTCAATCTTACCCTTGCAACCTTTCTCATCGCTGAGTTAGGTTTCTTAGGAGTGGTAGTATAAACCCTAGTACATACTCCTCTTCTCTGAGGACAAGCATCCAGCGCAGCAGCTTTACTTTTACGAGTCTTACTTACTCGCCCTTTTCTAATTAACTGTTGAATAGTTGGCATATCTCTTAAAAATTCACTTCTAAATAAATACAATGTTCCCTCTCAAAAAACGGGAGGGCAAAGATAGACGTATTTTTTGGATATTCAATAGCTTTCATAAAATTGTTTGCATTTTTTCCACTTTTACACACATAGCACTGTGAATAAAACACCTAACCCCCCTATTAACAAGGGATTAATTACAGTTAATTATTTTCAATAAAGTATTACTGATCAGTATGTTTTTAGTAAATTTGAGTTATGCCACAATTTATTAACGAATTAAACGACGCTCAAAAAGAAGCTGTTCTATCATTAAATGGTCCTAATATGATTCTCGCAGGAGCAGGATCAGGAAAAACTAAGGTGCTTACATACAGAATAGCTCATCTATTACACAACGGCATTGCTGCTTTTAATATACTGTCTTTAACTTTTACCAATAAAGCGGCAAAAGAAATGAGAGAGAGAATTGAGAAAATTGTTGGTTTAGAAGCTAGGAGTTTGTGGATGGGCACCTTCCACTCTGTTTTCTCTAGAATTCTTAGAACCGAATCTGATAAAATTGGATTCCCCTATAATTTCACCATCTATGACACCTCCGACGCAAAAAACTTGATTAAGTCAATAATAAAAGAATTGAAACTAGACGATAAGATTTATAAACCTAATATTGTTTACGGAAGAATTAGTGCGGCTAAAAATAATTTAATCTCAGCAAATAGCTACAATGCTGATAGCGCTATAATGAATGAAGATAAGATAATGACAAAGCCTGAGATCGGACGTATTTACACAATATACTCGAAGAGGTGTTTAAAAGCATCGGCTATGGATTTCGATGACCTACTATTTCTCACGTACAAGTTATTAAAGCTTTTCCCTGATACACTACTTAAGTATCAGAATTTATTCAAATATATTTTAGTTGATGAATATCAAGATACAAATTACGCTCAGTATGTAATTGTTAAAATGTTAGCACAAAAAAACAAAAACATCTGTGTGGTTGGTGATGATGCCCAAAGTATTTATTCATTTAGAGGAGCAAACATTGAAAATATCCTCAATTTCAAAAAAGATTACAAATTTGCTGATACATTTAAGTTAGAACAAAATTACAGATCAACAAAAACTATAGTTAATGCTGCTAATGCTATAATTGCAAATAATGAAAACCAGTTTAAAAAGAATGTTTGGACAGACAATCCTGAAGGAAATAAAATTAAGATTATAAAGACTAAAACTGATAACGAAGAAGGGAAAGTGATTGCAAATGCAATATATGATATGAAATTACAAATGCAAGAATCTTTCAAATCATTTGCAATATTATACAGAACCAATGCTCAGTCTAGAGTAATGGAAGAATCTCTAAGGAAAATGAATATTCCTTACAGAATATATGGTGGACTATCTTTTTATCAAAGAAAAGAGATCAAAGATCTTTTAAGTTATTTTAGAATGATTGTTAACCCAAGTGACGAAGAAGCACTCAAAAGAATTATCAACTATCCAGCCAGAGGAATAGGAAAAGTAACTATCGACAAACTTATATTAAGTGCCAACAGACATGACAAAAGTATTTGGGATATTGTATCAGATATAGAACATTATGAAACCGGAATTAGTAACGGTCCTCGTAAAAAAATTCAGGATTTTTCAAATATGATTTTAAGCTTCGGAGGTGACTTATACAAAAAAGATGCATTTGAATTGGGAGAACATATTGCTTCAACAACAGGCCTACTCAAAAGCTTATATTTAGACAAAACACCCGAAGGAGTTTCTAAATATGAGAATATACAGGAACTTTTAAATGGTTTGAAACAGTTTACTGCGTCGGAAGAAAAAACTAATACTCCTGAAAAAACGTTGGATAAATTCATGGAAGATGTAGCGTTGTTAACAGATGCTGATAAAACTTCTGAAGATGATATGAATAGAGTTTCCTTAATGACTATACATAGCGCAAAAGGACTTGAATTCCCAAATGTATTCGTAGTTGGAATGGAAGAGAATTTATTCCCTTCAAAATTATCACTCACCTCAAGGCTTGAATTAGAGGAAGAAAGAAGATTATTTTATGTTGCTATTACGAGAGCAGAAAAATCAGTACATTTAACGTATGCGCAAACAAGATTTAAATATGGAGACATCACTTATTCTGAAGCAAGCAGATTTATTTCTGAAATCCCAAAAGAATACTTAGAGCCTTTATCACGAAAAACCGCACCACATTCATTTGGTCAACAGAATCATTTTTCTACCAACCAATCAGCTATACCCTCTGGACAAAAATTGGTCAGCCTAAAAAAAGCTGCTCAAACAATGCCGAAAGCCAGTAGTTATTCAGGAGAAAAGATAAAAGAAGGTGCAAATATTGAGCATTTAAGATTTGGAATAGGTACCGTTATTAGTGTTGAAGGCATAGGCGCAAGTACAAAAGCAACAATACTATTCACAAATCATGGTAAAAAACAAATACTTTTGAAATTTGCTAAACTTAAAATAGTTGGCTAGCTTTAATCTTTTGAAGAACATAGTTTATAAATAACATATGGAATATAATACTCAACGGTCTCAAATTGTGATTCCTGAATACGGAAGAAACATTCATAAGATGATCAACCATGCATTTACAATTGAAGATAGAGAAGACAGAAACAAAGTAGCGCATTCAATTGTTAAAGTAATGGGGCAAGTTAAGCCGCAATTTAAAGAAGCTGACGACTTCGTGCAAAGACTTTGGGATCACATGATTATTATTTCCGATTTTAAATTAGACGTAGACTCTCCTTATCCTTATCCTGAAAAAGAAGAACTTCTAAAAAAGCCAGGGAAAATGAATTATCCTTCTTCTAAAATCAGGTTTAGGCATTATGGTAAAGCCATCGAAAATTTCATAGCAAAAGCTATGGCAATGGAAGATGGCGAAGATAAAGATTCTTTCACCTACTATATTGCTAACGTAATGAAGAAGAACTATTTGCTATATAATAGAGACAGCGTAAGTAATCAGTTAATTTATGATCAACTATCAATTCTCTCAAATGGTGAATTAGAACTAAAAGAAACTTTCACTTTACAAAGGACTAGCGAATTAATAACTAGAGTCAAACCAAGTCAAAATAAAGGAGCTCAAAAAAGAAGTAGCTCAAGTAGTTACAAAAAAGGTAAAAAAACATTTCACAAAAACAACAGGTAATTAATGGGAGCATTTGAAATCATAGGGGGAAATAGATTAGAAGGTGAAATAACACCTCAAGGAGCTAAAAATGAAGCATTACAGATTCTTTGTGCTGTCTTACTAACTCCAGAAAAGATAACAATTAAGAAGGTTCCAAACATTCGCGACGTAATTAAGCTGATTGGCTTATTGGAGTCTATGGGTGTTAAAGTCAAGAAATTAGGTGAAGAAGAATATGAGTTCCAGGCTGATGAAGTAGATTTGGAATACATGAAATCTGAGGATTTCAAAATAAAAGGCAGCGGTTTAAGAGGATCGATTATGATCGTGGGACCATTATTAGCTCGTTTTGGAAAGGGTTATATTCCATCTCCCGGGGGAGACAAGATAGGAAGAAGACGAGTTGACACTCATTTTGTTGGGTTTCAAAAACTGGGCGCTAAATTCGAATATCAAGCTGCAAGTAAGTTTTATAAAGTTGAGGCAGAAAAACTACAAGGTGCATATATGTTACTTGATGAAGCATCAGTAACAGGTACAGCAAACATTCTGATGGCTGCCGTAATGGCTAAAGGAAGAACAACTATTTACAATGCTGCCTGTGAGCCTTATTTACAACAACTTTGTAAAATGCTCGTTCGAATGGGCGCTAAAATTTCGGGGATTGGTTCGAATTTACTAATCATTGATGGAGTTGATTACCTTGGAGGAACAGAACATAAGATTCTTCCTGATATGATTGAAATAGGATCATTCATAGGATTGGCAGCAATCACTGAGTCGAACATAAGAATCAAAGATGTTTCCTACCCTGAATTGGGTGTAATACCTAATACTTTTAGTAGACTAGGAATTCAAATGGAGTTAGATGGTGATGACTTGATCATTCCAACGCAGGAAAATTATGAAATTGAAAAATTCATAGATGGATCAATGCTTACAATTGCAGATGCACCATGGCCTGGATTTACACCAGACCTGATTAGTATAATGCTTGTAACTGCAATTCAAGCGAAAGGAAGTGTTTTGATTCACCAAAAAATGTTTGAATCTCGCTTGTTCTTCACAGATAAACTAATAGAAATGGGTGCACAAATCATCTTATGCGATCCGCATAGAGCGACTGTGATAGGTATGAATAAGCAAAGTAGACTAAGAGGTATTGAAATGACCTCTCCTGACATTAGGGCAGGGGTTTCCTTACTAATAGCAGCGCTTTCTGCTTCTGGTAAATCTACGATTCATAATATAGAGCAAATTGATAGAGGATATCAAAATATAGACACAAGATTACAGGCTTTAGGAGCTGATATTAAAAGAATATCATGATGAAATTTATAGGTGCTTTATCCATCTGTTTGGCTTTATTTGCTTGTATAGGAAATAAAGACCAGAAAGAATTAATTGAAGGAATCAAAATAGGCAATATTGCTCCTGAACTTTCATATCCTTCCGTGAATGGAGATACATTAAAACTTTCCTCTTTAAGAGGAAGTGTTGTACTTATAGATTTCTGGGCTTCGTGGTGCAGACCATGTAGATGGGAAAATCGAAATCTAATCCAAACAGTTAAAACTTTTGAAAATAAAGATTTTCCAAATGGAAAAAATTGGATAGGACAATCAGTAACGTCTAAAGGATTAAAAGTATTTAGTGTATCCCTAGATCAAAATAAAGCTAGCTGGGAAAGGGCAATAAAACAAGACAAGTTAGATTGGATTTGGCATATTTCAGATTTAAAAGGATGGCGAAGCGATCCTGCCAAAATATATTCAGTATCAAGTATTCCTACAAATTTCTTAATTGATGCAAATGGAATCATTATCGGAATTAATCTAAGAGGAAATTCATTGGATCAGGCTCTAGAAAAGCATTCTATAAAAACTAAAGGCGAAGAAAAATAACTGTCAGAATTCCCGAAAATTCATTAATTGTTCAAAACAAATTCCATCTTGACATAGATAAATGTCAATATGTCTTAATTCATAAAAACATATTGGATGGCAAGTAGATTGATAACATCAATAAAAAATTATATAATGAGTAATAAAGAAGACAAAGTAGTTCAGGAAGAAGAAGTAAAAGAAGTAACTGATAACAAAGACGCTGCGGATGCTCCTATTGAGGAAAAGAAAGAATTAACTGCTGAAGAAAAACTTCAAGTGTCAGAAGATAAATTTCTACGATTATTCTCTGAATTTGAAAATTTCAGAAGAAGAACTCAAAAAGAAAAAACAGATTTAATAATCGGTGCTTCTGTTGACTCTTATAAAGTATTACTACCTATATTGGATGATTTTGATAGAGCCAAAGACAATATAGATAATGCTACGGATATCAAAAGTCTAAAAGAGGGAATCAACTTAATTCTAGACAAATTCACTAAATCACTAGCATCAAGAGGATTAGAAGTGATGGAGATTAAGGAAAAAGAATTTAATGCTGATGAACACGAAGCTATCACTAATATACCTGCACCTACTGAAGATTTAAAAGGTAAAGTAATTGACGTCGTAGAAAAAGGTTATAAGTTAAATGGAAAAGTTATAAGATTTCCAAAAGTAGTTGTTGGTGCATAATTACAGCATTAGTCTGGTGGTGGAGATTGATTTTAAAAAATAAAAAATGTCAAAAAGAGATTATTACGAAGTTTTAGGGGTGAGTAAAAGTGCAACTGCTAAGGAACTTAAAAAGGCTTACAGAAAATTAGCAATCCAGTATCACCCTGATAAAAATCCTGATGACAAATCTGCTGAGGATAAATTCAAAGAAGCGGCTGAAGCATATGAAGTTTTAAACGATGCAAATAAAAAAGCACGTTATGATCAGTTTGGTCATGCTGGAATGGGAGGTGCGGCGAGTGGCGGACATCAAGGAGGTGGTTTTGGAGGAGGAATGTCAATGGACGATATTTTCGAAAACTTTGGAGATGTGTTTGGAGGCTTCGGAGGAGGAGGCAGAGGAGGTAGAGGTGCAGGACAAAGAAGAGTCAACCGAGGAAGTAATATTAGAATAAAAGTAGCTTTAACACTTGAAGAAATCGCAAAAGGAATTGAGAAAAAAGTAAAAGTCACTAAAAATAATAAATGCACACCTTGCTCTGGATCAGGTGCTGAAGCAGCAGGTGGTCATTCAACTTGTGGAACATGTAACGGTGCTGGTCAAGTGACAAGAGTTACAAACACTTTTCTTGGTCAAATGCAAACAGCATCTACTTGCCCTACTTGCAGTGGAACTGGTAATATAATCACAAACAAATGTAAAAACTGTAGTGGAGAAGGAATTGAAAGAAGTGAATCAGTAATTCCTATAAACATTCCTGCTGGAGTAGAAGATGGAATGCAGCTACAAGTAAGCGGCATGGGTAATATGGGGCCAAGAGGTGGTGTTGCCGGTGATTTACTAGTTGTAATTCAAGAAAAAGAACACGAATCATTTCAAAGAGAAGGACAAAACCTACATTACGACCTATATTTAAATTTTGTAGACGCAACCTTAGGGACACAGGTAGTTGTACCTACATTAGATGGAAAAGTAAAAATAAAAATAGAAGAAGGAACACAATCTGGAAAACTATTAAGGCTTCGGGGAAAAGGATTACCTTCAGTTAATAGCTACGGAACAGGAGATATCATAGCCAACATAAATGTTTGGACACCACAAAAAGTTTCCCCCGAGGAGAAAGAATTGTTAGAACAACTTAGAGATACTGAAAATTTCAAGCCCAATCCAGGCAAGAAAGACAAAGGTTTTTTTGAAAGAGTAAAAGAATATTTTAATTAAAAAAAGGCTTCGTTAATTACGAAGCCTTTTTTTTGATTCGCTTAATTAAAGCATCCTTGTATATATCCCATTCGAATATTATAACAAATACTCAATTATATAAATATTACTAGTAATAAAATAAGGAATCTTAGATAAGAAGATTTTATTTAAGATGTATATTTATTATTTTAGATAGTACCCTTTTTTTTTTGCAGATGGAATATATAATAGAAGCTTCAAATATCACTAAAAAATTCAGCAATCATATTGCTTTGAATGATGTAAGTATTAACATCCCAAAAGGCTCCATTTACGGACTACTAGGCCCCAATGGTGCAGGGAAAACAACATTTATCAGATTAATAAATCAAATTACTAAACCTGATAATGGAGAAATATTATATAAAGGAGAACCTCTTACTGCAAAACATATTTCAAAAATTGGATATCTTCCCGAAGAAAGAGGATTATACAAAAAAATGAAAATTGGAGAGCAAGCACTGTACTTAGCCCAATTAAAAGGAATGAGTTTAAGAGATGCTAGAGATAAACTTCATTATTGGTTTGAAAAATTTGATATTATAAATTGGTGGGATAAGCGAGTTGAGGATTTATCTAAAGGTATGGCTCAGAAAATTCAATTCATAGTTACCGTTTTACACGAACCTGACTTACTAATATTAGATGAACCATTTTCAGGGTTTGACCCAATAAATACCGAATTAATTAAACGAGAAATTCTTGAGTTAAAGAATAAAGGAACTACGATAATTTTCTCAACACACAACATGCAGAGTGTTGAAGAGATATGTAGTTACATAACACTAATTGATTACTCAAAAATAATTCTTCAAGGCAACGTTAAACGAATTAGAACCAAGTTTAGTAATAACGAATATGAAATAAAATTTGAAGGTAACATGATTAGTTTCACTACTGCTTTATGGACAGGTTTCGAACTCATTCAACACATCCCACTTTCAAAAACAATTCACACTGTAATCGTTAAGCCTATCGAAAAAACAAGTATCAATAAATTACTTGGTGCAATTATAACCTCTTGTAAAATACAGTATGTAAAAGAGAAAAAAGCAAGTATGAATGATATTTTCATAAGAGCTGTAAAAGAGAATGAAATAATACTTGAAGGAACACGATAAGATGAGTAAACTTGGACTAATTATAAAGCGCGAATACAAAACAAGGATCCGGAAAAAATCTTTTATCATCCTATCTGTAATTACACCAATACTACTTTCATTATTAATAATGATGCCTGTTATAATTCAAAAATCTACTTTTAGGAAAAGTACGATTCTTATTGTAGATGACACACTAACAATGGGCGCATTACTAGAAAGAAGTAAAAATTCACAATACACGAAATATATTAACATGCCTACCGGGATGACTATCGAAGAAGTTGCAGATCGATATGAAAACTCGGAAGACACAATGGTTTTACACCTCAATAAAAACTTCGGAATAATATCTAATAGTCCAGGTCAGCTGTATAGTAACAGACACCCAGGTCCAGCTATAATTACCAATATTCAAGATGATTGTTTTGACCTATTTAGAAAAATTCAAGTCCTAAGAATTACGAGTTTAAACTTAGCCCAAGTAGATCAGAAGCTTGGGAAAACCTGTGTAATTCAATATGAAGGATTAGGTATCAATCCACAAGTAAGAAGTTACCTTTCGCTTGCCGGTGGTATTCTTATGTATATGCTAGTATTAATCTACGGCGTTCAGGTAATGAAGGGCATAATGGAAGAAAAAAACAATAGAATTATTGAAATTATTCTTTCATCCATAAAACCTGTAAAACTACTTTGGGGAAAAATAATTGGCATTGGACTTGTAGGCATAACCCAATTTATAATCATAATTACTGCTGCCATTTTATTCCTCGGTGTGCTAAAAAACATTGTAGATGTAGATACTTCTGAAATTGTAAAAAATCAAATTCAAACAATGGATGCGAATGGTAATATCAATAAAAATATGATTCCTAAAATATCAATAGAGGAACTTGATGCTATTCGTGCAATAGAAGACTTAAAAAATTATCTACCTAGTTTTTTACTCGTAATGCCTTTCTTATTTACAGGAGGATTTTTACTGTATGCTTCTTTTTTTGCTTCCGTAGGTTCTGCCTCTAATCCAGACACGGAAACACAACAATTTATACTACCCATTACTATTCCCATTATCATAAGTGTCTTAATTGCTACTACAATTATGAATAATCCAGGTTCGGACTTAGCATTTTACACATCTATGTTCCCCCTAACATCCCCTGTTGTAATGGCTGCTAGACTCCCATTTATAAATTGGGACACAGATTGGTGGCAAATAGTCACCGCAATTGTACTGCTTTTTGGAACAGTTTGGTTTAGTACTAGTTTCGCTGCTAGAGTTTACAAAACAGCAATTCTTCTTTATGGTCAAAAACTCAGTTACAAGAATATTTGGAAATGGTACAAACAAAGTAATTAATGAGAGTTGCTATAATAGACATAGGAACTAACACTTTTAATTTATTAATTGCCTCAACATACAGAGGTAAATTAGTATTCAAACATAGAGAAAAATCATTTGTTTTTTTAGGAAAGGGTGGGATTAATAAAAATATTATTCTAGACGATGCCTTTGAAAGAGGTTTAAAAACACTGATGTCATACTCTGAAATATCGAAACGATATCATGTTTCCAAAATAATAGCCATAGCAACTTCCGCAGTAAGAAATGCAACAAACGGTTCTGAATTCATCAAGGAAGTACTGCGAAAAACAGAAATAAAAATCACACCTATTTCAGGCAAATTAGAAGCTGAATATATATATAAAGGAGCTAAGTGTGCGACGGAATTTGGGGAAAAACCGATCCTTCTTATGGATATTGGCGGAGGAAGTACAGAGTTTATTATTTGTAATCGAACGGAAATATTTTGGAAACAAAGTTTTGAAATTGGAGCAACTCGTCTATTCGAAAAATTTCACAAAACAGATCCAATATTAGAAGTTGAAAAAATAAATATAACAGACCATCTTAAACATGAACTCTCTGAATTATTCTCAGTAGCAGAATCATATGAAATAAATACCTTAATAGGTTCAGCAGGAACATTTACATCTCTTGCAAAGATTATTTCTAGTACACAAGATACTATGATACAATTAAAGAAAACATCAGAATATCAATTCGATCTGGTTCAGTTTTCAAAAATACATCATGAACTACTAAAATTAACATTAACCGAACGGTATAAGGTTGCTGGACTTATAACTGAACGAGCTCCAATGATTGTAGTTGGTACGATACTTGTAAATTTCATAATACAACAGCTTAAAATTAAAAATTTTAAGCTTGCAAGATATTCTTTAAAAGAAGGTGTTGCTAGCGATTACTTATCAAAGTTATAAAAAAGAAGATCATGGGGAAAATTTTAGTAATAGACGACGAAAAGCGAATCAGGAGAACACTTTCTGAAATTTTAGAATTTGAAAAATATAAAGTTGATCAAGCTGAAGATGGTGAACAGGGACTAGATCTGGCGTCAAAAAATGAATACGACGTTATTTTATGTGATATTAAGATGCCTAAACTAGATGGAATGGAAGTTTTAGAAAAATTACAAGATCTAGAATATGATCCTGCCATTGTTATGATATCTGGACATGGAACAATAGATACAGCTATCGAAGCACTAAAAAAAGGAGCCTTTGATTACATTCCAAAACCACCAGATCTTAATAGATTACTCGTCACGGTACGAAATGCAATGGACAGAAAGCAATTAGTTCAAGAAACTAAAGTATTAAAAAATAAACTAGGGAAAGCAAAATCAACCGATATTATAGGAACATCAGAAGTTATCAAACAAATATCTGAGATGATAGATAAAGTTGCTCCTACAGATGCAAGAGTACTAATAACAGGTGGTAATGGTTCTGGGAAAGAATTAGTTGCTCGTCAGATACATAAAAGAAGTAACCGGTCTCGTATTCCGCTCGTTGAAGTCAATTGCGCTGCAATTCCTTCAGAATTAATTGAATCTGAATTATTTGGTCACGAAAAAGGAGCTTTTACATCAGCAATTAAGATGAGAAAAGGTAAATTCGAACTGGCTAATGGCGGAACTTTATTTCTGGATGAAATTGGAGATATGAGTTTATCTGCTCAAGCTAAAGTTTTAAGAGCACTTCAAGAGAATAAAATAACAAGAGTTGGCGGTGAAAAAGAAATAAAAGTAAGCGTTAGAATTATTGCAGCAACCAATAAAGATTTAAAGTATGAAATACAAAAAGGGAGCTTCAGGGAAGATCTTTATCATAGAATCAGTGTTATTGTTATAAAAAATCCATCCCTAAACGATCGAAAAGAAGATATTCCATTGTTAGCAAATCACTTCATTAAACAAATTTGTGATGAACACGGAGTAGTTTTAAAAACTATCTCAGAAGATGCTTTACTAGAACTACAAAAAATTAATTGGACAGGTAATATTAGAGAATTTAGAAATGTAATCGAAAGATTAATTATTCTTTGTGGATCAAAAATATCAAAAACTGATGTTATATTATTTGCTTCACCACTTAGCCAGGCGTAAAGAAAAATACAACCTGTTTTTACTAATGCTTCTATTTTCCTTTTTTAAAAGAAGAAATACTCTGTTTAATCTTAGTAAAAGTTATTAATTGATAATTATCCTCTTTCTGAGCTACAATAATTTCAGAGATTGTATATCTATCTAAATAGACCAAAATCAAGGGGATATTTCCAATTATAATACTCCCTAATTATAGGACATCGTAATTAAATATTACTGTTAACGATGTATTATTAAAAGATCACATATAACGCTTAATTTAAATAAAAAGTGGTTTTAGAAGCGTTAAAAGAGCAATCAACTTTGCAATAATTACCTTTAAAGCACAATATTCAAACAGAACAAAATACTTGGAAAAGTAAATTACTCTTTTAACACTTCTTTGTTTTTGAGAGTAAGCCTGATGAAGACAAGACAGAATCCAAGGAAGATAAAGTTCTCTAAATCTTCAGTTGATGAAAATAATAGCTGAATATTTTATGGAGCATCCTTATTTTGGAGTTGAACGAATTACTGATTATTTAAGCCTTGCCAAATATTTTAACGTTCATAAAAAGAGACTTAGAAGATTATATCACTTGATGGTTATTCAGACTATCTATCCAAATCGGAAAACAGCAATTCGTCAAAAGAGCTGGATAATCTATCCTTATCTTTTACGAAACATAAAAATTAAACGTCAAAATCATATATGGAAAATATGACATTTCATACATACCGATATTCAAAGGGTTGATGTATTTAGCAGCTATTATAGCTGTTAAAAGCAGAAAAGTTCTAAACTGGAGTATATCAAATTCAATAAATACTAAGTGGTGTGTTGAATTACTTAAAGATACGATTCAAAAGTAGGGCACTCCTGAGATACAGGATTCTGATAAATTCTCTCAGTACACTAATGAAATATGCAACATATTCAGAGCGATAATCATTTACAAGCACTTGTTTTCTAAAACTGTTCTTACCTACCTTTTGCACAAAAAAAATCCCCATACAAACGTACGAGGATTTTAAATTCATAAAAATAAAAAATTTTATTTCGTAATTGCTTCCGCCAAAACAATAACTTTATTATTGTTCATTTCTACAACTCCACCATTAAGATTGAACTCAATAGTTTCATTTTCTGTGACAACCACTAAATTTCCAATGCCTAATGCTGATACAACAGGCGCGTGATTATTCAATATCTGAAACGATCCCTCTATACCTGGTAGTGTAATTGAAGTGATTTCTCCTTCAAAAACTTTACTATCTGGTGTTACAATTTCTAAAACCATAGTTTTTTAATTGCTTAGTTATTAACCTTTGTTATTACCAATCATTTTCTTTCCTTTCTCAATTGCTTCATCGATTGAACCAACTAAGTTGAAAGCAGCCTCAGGATACTCATCAACCTCACCATCCATGATCATGTTGAATCCTTTAATTGTATCCTCAATAGAAACCAATACACCTTCCAAACCAGTAAACTGTTCAGCAACATGGAAAGGTTGAGATAAGAATCTTTGAACTCTACGCGCTCTGTGTACTGCTAACTTATCTTCTTCAGATAATTCATCCATACCCAAAATAGCAATGATATCCTGTAATTCTTTATACTTCTGTAATAAAGTTCTTACCTTCTGAGCAGTATTATAATGCTCTTCTCCAACAATTTCTGCTGTTAAAATTCTTGATGTAGAATCTAATGGATCTACTGCTGGGTAAATACCTAGCTCAGCAATTTTACGAGAAAGTACAGTTGTTGCATCTAAGTGAGCAAAAGTTGTCGCTGGTGCTGGATCCGTAAGATCATCCGCAGGAACATAAACCGCTTGTACTGATGTAATAGAACCATTCTTTGTAGAAGTAATACGCTCTTGCATCATACCCATTTCAGTAGCCAATGTTGGTTGGTAACCTACTGCCGAAGGCATCCGACCTAATAAAGCCGACATCTCTGAACCTGCTTGAGTAAATCTAAATATATTATCAATAAAGAAAAGAATATCTTTTCCTCCTCCTCCTCCATCATTAGAACCATCTCCATCACGGAAATATTCAGCCAATGTTAAACCTGATAAAGCAACTCGAGCACGAGCCCCTGGAGGTTCATTCATTTGTCCGAAAACAAATGTTGCTTTAGATTCTTTTAATTTATCCTTATCAACTTTAGTAAGATCCCATCCTCCGGCTTCCATGTCCTTTTCGAACTCTTCACCGTAACAGATAATACCTGACTCAATCATTTCTCTTAATAGGTCATTTCCCTCACGAGTTCTTTCACCTACACCAGCAAAAACGGATAAACCACCGTGACCTTTTGCGATATTATTAATTAACTCTTGAATTAAGACTGTTTTACCAACTCCAGCTCCTCCAAATAAACCAATCTTACCTCCTTTTGCATAAGGCTCAATAAGATCAATAACTTTAATTCCTGTAAACAAGATTTCAGAGGCAGTAGTTAAATCTTCAAACTTTGGGGGTAGCCTATGAATTTCGTGACCTCCTTCGTTAGACACTTCAGGAAGTCCATCAATAGCTTCTCCAACTACATTAAACAATCTACCGTAAATATCATCTCCTATAGGCATCTTTATCGCAGAACCTGTTGTGATAACTTCCAGCCCTCTTAACAAACCATCTGTTGAATCCATCGAAATGGTTCTCACAGTGTTTTCTCCAACGTGCTGTTGAATTTCAAGAACTATTCTTTTACCTTTTCCGTTTGTTACTTCTAACGCATCAAAGATATCTGGAAGTTCTTCTCCTGATTCCAATTGGAAATAAACATCGATTACTGGACCGATTATCTGTAAAATTTTACCTTTTAAAGTCGACATATAATAAATAGAGTTTAAATATAAACTTATGCTAAATTGGGCTGCGAAGATATAGATTTTTCTTTTACATAAGTAATAAATATTGAATAATTTTATTGCTATTTTTGTATTTGTATAAGATATTTTAATAATACCCCTTAGAAATCCTATTTTGTGAAAGTTTATAGAGGCTTAGAACAGTACCAAAAAGTAAAAAATGCAGTTGTTACCACAGGTACCTTTGATGGTGTTCATCTTGGACATAGAACAATTATCAATCAATTAAAAAAAATTGCAGATACTTATAATGGTGAGACCGTAGTACTTACGTTTCACCCACATCCTAGATTAGTTTTACAGGAGAACAGTAATATTAAATTACTAGGAACTATTAATGAACGGATTAAATTACTAGAAGAAATTGGTGTTGATCATTTAATCATATTACCTTTTACAAAAGAATTTTCCCGCATTTCCTCACTAGAGTTTGTTAAAGACATTCTTTTTAATAAAATTGGTACCAAAAAATTGGTAATTGGTTACGATCACCATTTCGGAAGGAACAGGGAAGGCTCTTTTGAGCACCTAATTGAGTTTGGACCAATATATGGATTTGACATCGAAGAAATACCAGCTATTAATATCAAAGATGTAAACATAAGCTCTACAAAAATAAGAGAAGCTTTAGAGACAGGTAATATAAAAAAAGCTAAAGAGTACCTTGGACGTAACTATTCGCTATCCGGAATTGTTGTAACTGGTAATCAACTTGGAAGATCAATAGGATTCCCGACTGCTAACATTAAAATAAAGGAAAGCTATAAGCTAATTCCAGAAATAGGTGTTTATGCAGTGAATATTTTTCATGAAAAAAGAAATTATCAAGGAATGCTAAATATTGGTTTCCGGCCAACAATTGGAAACCAACTTGAAATAAGCATAGAGGTCCATCTATTCGACTTTAATGGCAACCTATACGATCAAGAGCTTACAGTTGAGTTCATTAATAAGATAAGAGATGAGCGACATTTTAAAGACATTGAGCAATTAAAAAAACAGCTAGAAATAGATTTTATTGAGTGCCAAAATATTTTCAGAACATGATGAGGAAATCCATATTATATATCCTTTTAATTGTTACCTCATTACAGGTAAACGCACAACTTCTTTCTGACAAAGAATTAGAGCTTCAGACTCCATACACATCATTAAGCAAAGCTAGTAAAGACTCTTTAAATGTGATAAAATTGATTTTAAAAAGAGAAAAGCTAAAGGCTATACCTGACGATATATGGAGTATGAATAACCTACAGTATTTGGATTTAAGTAAAAACAAAATAGATTCAATTCCGCCACAAATAAAAAACCTAAAAAACTTACAAGTACTGATTTTATCAAGAAATAAAATTTATGAACTTCCTGATGAGTTTTATCAGTTAAAAAACCTAAGAATTTTAAGAATAGGAAGTAACGAAATAAGCTATTTAAGTAAACAAGTTAGAAACTTCACAAAACTAGAAGTGTTAGACTTATGGAATACAAACATTGGAGAACTTCCTTTTGAGTTAAGTAAATTGAAAAATTTAAAACTGCTTGACTTAAGAGGTATATTACTGAATGTTGAAAAACAAGAAGATATTATAGAACTGTATTCTGAGGTTAAAGTATTGATGAGTCTTCCTTGTAATTGTTCGTTCTAAGAACAAATAATATCGGTTTATTACATCTTCGATAAAATGGAATAGAAACGGCACTGCAGAAAATACAAGAGAATAAGATAATTATTATATCAACGACGACTTCTTGGATGAAATTCTATAATTTCCGATCTTAAAAAATCTCGATCTAAATGTGTGTAAATCTCAGTTGTAGTTATCGACTCATGCCCTAACATTTCTTGAATAGCTCTCAAATCAGCGCCACCTTCTAGTAAATGAGTTGCAAATGAATGCCGAAAGGTATGCGGACTAATTTTTTTTTTCATTCCACATTGCTCACACAATTGCTTAATAATTGTAAAAATCATAACCCTTGTTAGTTTAGCACCTCTACGGTTTAAAAAAACATAATCTTCGTGATCTGGTTGAATCTCTTGATACTTTCTAGTATGATCTAAATACAAATTAATTTCCTTAATTGCTTTTCCACCAATTGGAACAAATCGCTCTTTATTTCCTTTCCCTTTTACTTTTACAAACCCAACTTCAAAATATAAATCAGTCAACCTTAAGGTAACCAATTCAGTAACTCTTAAACCACAGCTATATAGTGTCTCCAATATTGCTTTATTCCTAATCCCTTCATTTTTGCTTAGATCAATTGTAGATATTAATGTATCAATTTCCTCTATTGAAAGGGTATCAGGAAGCTTTCGACCAGTTTTGGGAGATTCTAACAAAACAGAAGGATCTACTTGTATTTCCTCCTCCAAAAGTAAAAACTTGTAAAAACTTTTAATACCTGAAATAATCCTTGATTGACTTACTGGACTCATTCCTAAATCCGAAATCCAATGAATGAAAACTCTTAATTCTTCATATTCTAAGTTTAAAGGTGTTTTCCTTAAACCAGCAACCTCAATATACTGATATAATTTATCCAAATCTCTCAAATAAGCATCCACGGAGTTATCGGAAAGGCTCTTTTCGAGCTTTAAAAACATCTTAAACCCTTTTCTAAAACTTACCGACATTTACTTAATACCTCTATTTGATTTAATTGCTTCATATGCTTCTTGTAGTTTCTGAAATTTATCTTCCGCTACTTCAACATGATCATTTCCTAAATGAGCCACTTTATCTGGGTGATATTTAACAGCTAACTTCCTGTAAGCCGTTTTTAACTCTTTATCTGTTGTACTATTTGTAATACCAAGAACATTATAACTTGCTGTTAAAGACACTCTATTTCTTCTTGTAGAAGAATTATTATTCCTTTGATAATTTCCCTGATAAGTTTGTGTGTACATTGCCTTCATGCTTAAAAACTCCATAGACGACAACCCCATTCCTCTGCTAATTCTTTCAATTACGGATAATTCAGAAACAGCAATTTGCCCATCAGATTTTGCAATTCCAAATAAATACTGAAGTAATAAACGCTTCTCAGCAATTCGCATACTTAATCTAATTTGTTTTGATACATCATCAACCGGAATATCCTGTTTCAGTACCTCTCCTAAAACTTGAATTTTTTCCTTTGCTACCTCTACTCCAAAGTTTTGGATAAAATATTTTTTAACGTAATCTAATTCTGATTTCAATATTTTCCCATCTGCCTTCATCACAGCTGCGGAAACAACTATTAGTGCAGCACTGAAGTCTCCACGCTGTGTCACTCTTTTCCTTCCTGATTTCTCATCTTTAAAAATATTACTACCACCTTTATCTATAGCCCCACCTATAGCAATTCCGATAATCATACCAATTGGACCTCCTCCCAAGATCCAACCTAAACCTGCTCCAAAAATTTTACCTAACATTATTGTACTTTTGTGATTTACACGCTAAGATATGAAGAATCATTTTGTACTTTTTGATTTAGATGGAACTATTACCGATTCCTCTGAAGGAATTATTAATTCTATCCAATACGCTTTAAATAAAATGGGCTTCCATGAAAATGATAAAGAGAAGCTTAGAAGTTATGTTGGACCATCTTTAAAGCAAACATTTTTATCTAATTATTTCCCTAATGGGGATCGGTACAAGGAGGCAATAAGGTACTACAGAGAATATTATAAAGAAAAAGGGATTTACGAAAATAAGCTTTACGAAGGGGTCATCGAAGTACTAGAAGAAATCAAAAATAAAGGTGGTAAAATTGCTTTATCAACAGCAAAACCGACTTATTTTGCTAAAATAATTTTAAAACATTTTAACATAAATAATTATTTTGATGTTGTAATTGGAAGTCATCTAGGAGGTACGAGAACTTGTAAAAAAGAGATTATTTTCGAAACACTCGACCAATTAGGCCTACCAGATTCTGATAATATTTATATGATTGGTGATAGAGAATATGATATTATCGGAGGTAAACACCACAATTTAAAAACTATTGGAGTTCGATACGGTTATGGACCTAAAGGTGAACTAGAAGCTGTAATTCCTGATCATATTATTAACCATCCTTCAGAAATTATTAACGTACTGCGGTAATAATTTTAGAACTTTCATTTACAGATAAAAGATAATTACCATTATTACATTTCGATAACATAAAAAATATTGTACACAATTAATGTATCGTTGTTTTTATTCCATATAAAACCTGTTTGAAATCTTACATAAACACCTTCTAAACTAACTCCTTTCACAACATCACTAACATCGATAAAAGTACTAGTATAAATAGCAGAAGTATCTGCTTCAGTTTAAAAAAAATTATTTACGCTGATTAGCTGATTAGTAAATAATTTATTATTTACTTGATCGTATTTTATACTTTGAGTAGTAAATTATCCTTCATTACATTGAAAATTACTATTTAAATCTAAATATGCTAATACATTTGTAATTATTAAAAAGTCAACAAATAATTTATCTACCACAGAACTTATAGTGTTTCTTGTGTATACTTTTAAAACATCAACAGAATCTAGTATTTCTTCTCCCATACATCAGTCCAATTCCCTGATTTCATTAAAGGATTAATAATCTTTCCAAAACCATGCAAAAATGCTTTAACAAGATTATTAGATGTATCATGAATTAATTATTGAATCAAGGAACACTCGAACTATTTTTTTTAATAACTGTTCTGATCCAAAAGTAAAAAGGTAGTTAGAGTATCTTTTATTGTAGCAGTTGTCAATATATCTATACTTAAAGTGACAAATTAAACACTTATAAACTACTGTCATTTATATCGTATCACTCCACTTAAAAATCAGTCGTCAATGAAAGGTAAAACTTCCTTCCTTTATTTACACCATCCTCAAGTCCCCATCCCCAGTCAGCTCTAACGAAGTACCCCCAAATTTCCGACCTTATTCCTAAACCGTAACCACCAACAATCGGCTCTCTATTTGTTTTTAAATTTATTACGCCAGTAGTAGCCTGTCCGCCAATTATAATATCTTTTTCATTTAATGAATTCCCTTCAGAAAAAGGAGAAATACCTGTCCAAGCAGTACCAATATCACCAAAAAACACCAATTGGAAATTATTAAGAATTGAAGATGTTAATGGGCGATGAATAAAATACTTCACAATTGGCCATCTAATTTCTGAATTCAGAACCATAAAAGAAGTTCCATTTCTAACGTTCTGATCAAAACCTCTTAAGTTCGTAGCCAATGCCTGAAATAAATAATTACTTCCATTTCGCAATTCTCCAGGTACCAATTCGCTATTAAATTTAGGACTCAACCAAGCGTCTACTCCGCCCATATAATACATTATTCTTTCGCTTCCAAAAGATGTTCCTCCCGCCAATCTATTTGCCCAAATTAAAGTACGATGAAGTTTTGTGTAATTTCTAAAATCAGCACCGAAAGTTAACATTTGATGTCCCCAAGCAGGTGCTTGCTGATAATATTCTGTAAATACTTTAAATCTATTCCCGGAGAATAAATTCGTACCTAAATTTCTTGTATTGTCATAAGTATAATCAAATCTCACATTTGGCCAATACTCATGTGTCACATCAGTATTTAAAAGTTCCTTGTTTGCACTCAGTGGCAGAAACTGGTCATATCTTAATGAAAAAGTAGCTGATATACGATCTATCATACTAAAAGGATAACTCAATCTATAAATACCCTCATAAGTAACATTCTTATTTAAACCGCCAAGATCTAAATCTAAATGCATATTTCTGTAGAATAAATATTGCTTATCTAAGCGATTCTTTCGATCTATATAACTTAAAAACACTTCGTTACTTTCAAATCCTCCAATCCTAATTCCTCCCAAAACATAGTAATCTTCCATTAAATCCACAACACTATATTTCATAAACCCATTCATCCCCGTATTTGGATAATAACCACCACCTGTGTATCGTTGATATTGAGGATTTAAAAATCTATTGTTAAATTTAACTGCTGCTTTTTGAGTACGAAAAGTTAATTCATAATTTCTCAACTTCACTTTTGGCGCTAATGAATCAGATGCGGGGAAACCACTAACGGTTAGTGCTGTAAATTCTTTACTTGTTACAGGTTTTATAACTTCAATAACGGAATCGTTCTCACCTTCTATGTCGTCTGAAAACAAATAGTAATCCGTATAAATATAATCGGGGTTTTCTATTCGTTTCCTTCTTATCGAGTCAATTGTTATCGTTTTTACTGTTGGCACTATATATTCAATTAACGTATCTTTTTCTACTATTCGCTTCTTAAAAATTGTACGCTGAAGTTTAAAATCATTTTTTTCAATTAACGAATACTTTACAGTTTTAATCTGATATTTTGATTTGTCTTTAAAAATCAAACTCACGTCTCCTGATTCATTTACACTTTGCCAAAGCACGTTATTTGCGTAATTACTCAGTGCTTGAATTCTTGAAAAATATCGATAATGAATTGTTGTATCTACAAACGAAACAGTACTGTCTAGTTCTGCTTGCCACTGATTAATAAATCCATTTTCATCACTTAAATAAAGTATTTTACCATTTGGAAGTTCTGATGGTTGTGTTTCGTTAATAAATGGAGTTTGTGTAATCCTTTTTAAAACTTGATTGGAGAACTTGTACCCTTTTTTTAATTGATAATTGTATAAGAATAAATCTGTATTTTTTTGATAAATGTAATTCTGACTACCTTCTACTTTCATTGTATCGTTCGTTCTATTGCTACTAAATACAATTCTTTTGGAATTATTAACAAAAACTGGGGATCTATTGTCAAAATAATCATCTGTAATTTGTTCTTGCGCCCTAGCTCTAATATCATAAACATAAATATCTGTCTTCCCTTTTTTTACTGCTGAAAAAACCAATTTATTACCATCATGGGAATAACTCGCTTCGATGATTTTCTCTAATTGAACAATTTTATCTACTTTTTTATCTCCAGAAACAGCATCATATGTCAACCATAATAGTTCCCCATTCTCCTCATAAAACACGCTCAACAATCTACCTGAAGGATGCCATGCAATAACGGGGAATGAATAATCTGGTTGAATATCTAATTTATGCCCTTTCTTAAATATTCTCTCTTGCTTTTTTTGTTTAATATCGTATACCCAAACTTTTTGCTGACTCAATTCATTGGTTACATAAGCTGCAAAAGTTGAATTATTATTATATATAAACCGATCATAATTACAGTCTTTTTTATATTTCTTCAATAATTCAGCCCCATTAGGTTGCACTTTATCCAATTCATCTTGGAAAAATTTAGATTTATAAAAAGATCGCCAATCTTTAAGAACTTGTTCTGTTCCTTTACCCAATACAAATAGGAATCCGTTTTCAATATTTCGATTCACTTTTGCCATGTACAATATATTAGCAATTGAATTTTCACCATATTTATCAGCCAAATAGTACCACATAGAGTGACCAGCATAAATAGCTTCATCACCACTTAAACTACTGAATTTCTCAAACTTTCCAGATTTAAAATACGCCTTTATTATGTTTTCTGTCTCTACACTCCATTTTTCCGACAAGTATAATATCAATCCATCCAAGTACCAGTTTGGTAATGTAATTAGTGCAGAATTCTTCATCACTTCTTTATAGTCGTCACCATAAATCACTTCGTTTAGTAGAACTCTACCAACACCACTCCTAATTTGTTTATCTAAATCCTTGTGGCTTCCATTAAAATATAAAAACACCTTACTACCTTGTATTCTTGCAGAACCTCCTCCGTTACCCTTTTCGTCTGCAAAATACCCAATATTACTTTCTCTAGATTGGTTTTGAGAATTGTAAACAATAAATTGAATTTGAGTCAGTAAACGATGTTCAAATACTTTTTCAAACTCACTTATTTGCAAATGCGCAGACCTTGAAACATAATCAGATAAATTCTTTCCTTCCTCATAAAAAAACACCTGATATTGTTCGTAATTATAATGCCTCCATAAATAATTAGTATACTGAATTCTGTTTTTACCAAATTTCATTTTTGACCCATTATAAAACTGGGCATTAGAATTTTCTACACTGAAGAGAATAACAAATAAAAGTGCATATTTTAAAAGACGAATCACACCAACTAAATTAACCATAAACTTTAATTATACCCAAATCAAATTGCTTAATATTCTCTCATTCTTATTAACTTTGTAACATGATTTCAATAGAAAAATTCACATTCAATCCATTTCAAGAAAATACATACATTTTGCATGATGAAACAAAGGAATGTATTGTGATTGACCCGGGTTGTTATTCTGCTGAAGAAAAAGCAATTATGCTTAAATTTATTAGCGACAATGGTTTAAAACCTGTCAAATTGTTAAATACGCATTGTCATGTGGATCATATTCAAGGAAATCATATTATTGCCAAAACATTTAATCTACAATTAGAAGCCAACGAAAAGGAGATCCCCATTTTAGAAGGAAGTCCTGCTTGGGGTTTACAATATGGAATTAAAGGTGATATCTCACCAGAAATAACAGTTTTCTTAAACGAAGGAGATATTGTTAATTTCGGTAATTCAAAATTAGATATCATCTTTGTACCTGGACATTCTCCTGGACATTTAGTTTTTATCTCTCACGAACAAAAATTTGTAATTAATGGTGATGTGCTATTTCAAGGAGGCTTTGGAAGATTTGACTTACCATTCGGAGATGCATATATATTATCACGAAGTATTCACGAAAAAATGTTTACACTTCCAGACGATTATGTTGTTTATGCAGGACACATGGGAGAAACAACGATAGGAATAGAAAAAAAGACAAATCCAATTTTACAATATCCCACTTCAAAACCTCAGTAAAATGAACAGATCTAAATCAAACGAACTTTACAAAACATCTTCAAAGTATTTTCCTGGAGGAGTAAATTCCCCAGTTAGAGCTTTTAAAAGTGTTGAAGGAACACCAATCTTCATCAACAAAGCTAGTGGTGCTAAAATAGAAGATGTTGATGGGAATAAATATATAGACTTTTGCGGTTCTTGGGGACCACTTATCTTAGGACATAATCACGAAGGAATTAAAAATGCAGTAATAGACGCAGCGCAACATGGATTGTCATTTGGAGCACCAACGACTCAAGAGAACAATTTAGCTGAGTTAATAATTACAAATAATAGATTTGTAGATAAAATTAGATTTGTAAGTTCTGGTACCGAAGCTGTAATGAGTGCAATTCGTTTAGCGAGAGGATACACAAGCAGAAATAAAATTTTAAAATTTGAAGGTTGTTACCATGGTCATGTCGATCACTTACTAGTAAAAGCTGGAAGTGGTTTAGTTACCTTTGGCGCTTCTTCTTCAGCTGGTATCCCAAAAGCCTTCGTGAATGAAACCTTAGTTGTGCCTCTTAATAATAAAGAAGCTGTAAAGAAGGCTTTCGAAGATTATAAAAATGAAATTGCTTGTATTATCATAGAACCAATCCCAGCAAACAATGGCTTACTTTTACAAACCACAGAATACTTAGAATTTATCAGAGAAATATGCACCGAAAATGGGGCTTTATTAATTTTTGATGAGGTAATTTCTGGCTTCAGGGTTGGTTTTGAAGGTGCCGCAGGATTGTATAATATTAAGCCAGATATCGTTACTTACGGGAAAATAATTGGTGGGGGGATGCCTGTTGGTTGTTATGGAGCTTCTTCGGACATCATGAGTAATATTGCCCCCGATGGAGATGTTTACCAAGCAGGTACTTTAAGTGGTAATCCTATCTCAATGAGTGCGGGTAAAGCTGCTTTAGATATTTTAGTTCAAGATGGTTTTTATGAAGATCAAGCGAAAAGAACACTTGACTTTGTAAACGACTTAAGAAGTCATATTAAAGAAAATGGCTACAAAATATCAATTTTCACAGTTGGATCAATCTTCTGGTTGGCTTTCTCAGATGCAGAGCATATAAGAACTGCAGATGAGATTGATGCTGAATCAATGAAATATTTCACAGCTATTTTCGGTAAGTTAGTGGATAGGGGTGTTTACCTTGGTCCATCTGGATATGAAGTGGGTTTTATAAGCCAAGCACATACACCGGAAATTTTATCAGAAGCTGCTGAAATTATTAAAGAGGTTCTCAACGAAGTTAATGATGAAATAGGCTTTTAATATTTTTATTTTCATCTTAACTTTATGTCTTTTATAAAAGTAGTATTGGAAGCAGACTAACAGTAACTTAATTATTAATATTACTGTTGTTCTTTTTGCTCACTTCTATTTCTTACAACTTCTAAAATCATGGTGTTAAAATCGCTAATGATATAATCTGCCCAAACTTTACCATAAAAGTTAAAATTAGTGGTGACTCTATAAGTGCAAGACAACTCAACTAAACATCGATTCGTTTCTTGGGGAACTATTCTGTAACTACCAGCAACTACATCAAAATACTTACCTCCTATCATTACATGTTCGTCTAGCGTTGTTGGAGGAATAGAATTAGAATCTACATTAATATTATATGAAAACCCATAACCTTCATCCCAAGTTGTTATTTTTTCTTCGAACTTAATACCCTTTTCCCAAACAATAGTTCTTATACCCCCAACAGTTTCTTTATCAAGCAATCCATTTAATGGTTTTGGGATTCCTATTAGATGAATAAAATGAGGTTCTATTTCTTCACCTTTTATAGACTCTATATTCTTAATATTCTTCCAAACGTTATTTCTATCTGATTCTACCTCTATTGTGTTAACCACAGTATGAAATTCATTAATTGGCTGAATATTTTCTTCCATTATAAAAACTATTAACGGAATTAGTAAAGAAACATATAAACTAGTCCCCTTACCTTTAGCCTTTAACTTAAATAGTCTATATACAAAGGCACCTAAAGTTCCTAAAATTAAGAAGGGAGCAACTATAACAACTAAGCAGATCATACCATCAAAACGCATGATATAACACAAGAAGAAAAACGTTAAAGTTATTCCCCAAGGCATTAATAAATATGACTTATACGATCTTAACTGTTCCTTAGTTGATAATAATACAGGTATAGCACCTAGTATTATTGGCAAGGAAAATATATAAGTAATAGATACATTCTTATGTGCAGCTGTTATTAATAACATTACTACAAAAGCATAAGCAACACCAGCAAGTAACCCAATAGCAAGTGTTATTAACCTTGACTTACCCATTAAAATTTAGCTAAAGCTCTACCCCTTGAGGTAAGTACTTCTTAAAGTTTTCAAGAATACCAGGATGAACTTCAGGATCAGCGGTAGGAATACCTAAATGCACTCTCACTCTTTCTTCGAAATCAACCAGAACATTCATATAGTTTAAAAAACCATCGTATGGAGAGTCATAATGAGAAAAGTATTTATGTACATCTCCATCACTCCAAAACTTCGTACACATATAATAAAAATGATCAGAAGTTTGAAGCTTAATCCAATCTGATTTGAGTTTCGGGTCAGTTACTTTCTTAAGTAATTCCTCTAATTTATATAAAGATTCGAAGGCATCATCTTGAATTGGATTACCTAACCAAGCTGTTAAATCTCTTTCTGCATCTGCCCAAGAAATTGTATTATGAATATCTATACCAGATACTGGGGACAACTGTTGCGAAGCCTCAGAAGGCGTTACAAATTCAAACTGAGAGTGATTAATTATTTGATTTGGTAATTCTCTCATGAACTCAAAAATTCCACTTTCAGCCCATTGGTGTTCTCCAAAAGTTTCGTAATCCATAAAGAGGTTAATAATCTCTTGATTCCAAGCAGTTTTATTTATCCAGTCTCCAAACGTTTCTGCATGAAGCGGCCATGATTCCCATGCTCGTTCAGAAAAACGAAATGCAATATCATCACTTAATTTATAATTCTTCAACAACAAATTTAAATCAGGATGCTGACAATGTGAATACATAAAGTTTGGACTTCTCCAATCCATTACGTGATCTGCACCTTCAGTAATCATAGTTCTATAACCCATCTCATGCACCAAACTACCAATTTGATTATTGTAGATTAACTCTGTATTTCTAAAAGTAGTAGGTGTTTGCCCGAAATGCTCCTGCACCTTTGCTGTTTGTTTAGCAACTTGAGATTTAAACTCTTGTGGACTCACTAAAGCAGATAACGAATGACCGTAAGTTTCAGCAATAAATTCTACGCAACCAGTAGCAGCTAATCTTTTAAACGAATCCAAAACATCTTGAGCGTAAAGTTCAAATTGCTCGATACAAACTCCAGATATAGAGAAAGCAACTTTAAAATTTCCATTATGCGCTTCAATTTGCTCCAACAATAGTTGGTTCATTGGCAAGTAACACTTATCTGCTACTTTACGCATAATTTCTCGGTTCAACTTTTCATCAAAATATGAATCATCTAATCCGATATCAAAAAAACCATATTCCTTTAACCTAAAAGGTTGGTGAACCTGAAAATAAAAACAAAGTTTTTTCATCTTTTTAATTTATTGTATCCTCGTAAACTTCTTTAACTTTTAAAGCAGCATATTCCCACTTCATACCATGAACCTCATCTGTACCATCTGCAGCCAATTTCCTAGAAATTTTTTTGTTTTTCAACAAACCAATTATAGTATCAGCAACAGAATTAATATCCCAGAAATCAACCTTAATTGCATTATTCAAAACTTCAGCAACACCTGACTGTTTTGATATAATAACAGGAACTCCGGTTCTCATCGCTTCTAGAGGTGTAATCCCAAAAGGCTCAGATACAGAAGGCATCACATAAACATCGGTCATTCCAAACAAGTTATTTGTTTCGAATTGATTTAAAAACCCTGTGAAATGGAAGCGATTGCTAATTTTTAATTCAGCAGCTCTTTCCAGTAATTTTATAAACATATCTCCATTCCCAGCCATTACAAAATGAGTATCTGGCAATGACTCTAAAACTTTCTTAGCAGCTTCAATAAAATAATCTGGCCCTTTTTGGAAAGTAATTCTTCCAAGGAAAGTAACCACGTTTTTATCTACCAAATTCTGCTTTGGATAATTCTTAATTGGCTTTGGTACAACAGCATTGTGAACAACAACAATTTTGTGTGGCGAAATACCATAGCGATTAATTAAAATTCTACGAGTTAATCGAGAAACACAAATAATTTTATCTGCAGCTTCACAACCTCGCTTTTCCATATCATAAACCTCTTGATTTACTGCTTCACCAGATCTATCAAACTCGGTCGCATGAATATGAATAACTAGAGGTTTACCACTTACTTCTTTAGCCATAATTGCCGCAGGAAAAGTTAACCAATCATGCGCATGAATAATATCTATGTCGTGATCCTTCGCAACTTGCATCGCTACAGCTGCATATTTAGAAACCTCAGAAATTAAATTCTTACCATATTTCCCATCAAATGTGAACTTCGCAGTACTAAAAGTTGAATCTATTTTTAACGTTTCAATATCGAATTCCTGACGTTGCATAAATTCCTCTGGAGAAACGTAAGGTACAATATGAGAATGAATCTGTAAATAAGAAACTTTCTTTAGGTTTTCAGAAAAATGATCACTTTGAAAATTAACTTCTACACTACCCGCATCTATCAATCTAAACTTATTTGTTTCCTCTTTTCCAAATAATTTTGGAACAACAAATAAAACATCAACGTTATTTTCAATCAGTCCACTTGTTAATCCGTAACAAGCAGTCCCTAATCCTCCCGAAATCTCTGGTGGAAATTCCCAACCAAACATCAAAACTTTTAGTTTTTTAGAAGCCATAATTATAATTTATTATTATTTTGTTTATCAATTAACATTTTAATTCTTATTAACTCAGAAACACTCCAAGCCTGCGAAATAGTTCCCTTAGCTGCAAAAGGTGGTTCTGAATCATATATTTCAGCTATAGATCCTACTCCATACTCCGATAACCCCTCCTCGAAAGAGGAATATATATTTCTTAACAAAGGTAATGCAGAATCTCCAAATATTGTTAGATATCCACTTGAAAAATGACCTAATAACCAGGGCCATACAATTCCTTGATGGTAAGACCTATCTCTATTACTCTGACTACCTTGATAAGAGCTAATGTAATTCGGGTCTCCCTGAGATAAAGTCCTTAAACCTCTAGGGGTTAATAACTTAGATTTTACTTTTTTTAAGATAGACGCTGACATTTTTTTATCGCAAACCGAATATTTTAGCGAGGTTGCGAAAACCTGATTTGGGCGAAAACTCCAATCTTTCTGACCAGCTTCACAAGCGTCCGCTAAATAGCCTCTTTTTCCATCCCAAAACATCGCTTTAAAAGCACTTTTTATTTTTTTTGGCAATACTCCCCATTCTTTTACAAAATCAATGTCATTTGCTTTTTTAGCCAATTCTAATGAAAAACAGATTGCATGATACCAAAGCGCGTTTAATTCAACGGTAAATCCTGTCCTTGGGGTGACTGGCAAACCATCAACCATTGCGTCCATCCAAGTCAATGCAACGTCTGATTGCCCACCATACAACAATCCACTTTCATCCATGTGAATATTATATAATGTTCCTTTTTTATAATTGGATAAAATATGCTTGATTTCCTTGTTAAAATCCTTCCAAGTTTCTTTTCCGGAATTAGTAGCATCTACATATTCTTGAAGCGCCCAAAAAAACCATAAAGAAGCATCTGCGGAATTATAGCGCGCCGATTTACCTACTCCAATATTCGTAAGTAATCCACCTTTTAAATCCTTTAACATTGTTTTTAAAACTTCCTTACATACTTCAGGTTGATTTCGCGCGATGGTTAAACCTGGTAAGGATAAAAAAGTATCCCTTCCCCATCTACCAAACCAATGGTAACCAGCACAAACTTCTGTACCTCTAACTGTTTTTGACAAAAACTGCTGCGCCGAACGTTCTAAATAAGCATCTAAACTAGTCAGTTTGTTTTTTAAATTTAATGAATTTTCAAAAACTGAATTTAAGGTAGAAGTCTTGGCTTCTTCTGTAGAAATAGAAACTACTAGTGGTCTTTGGCTACTTAAAATTAAACTTAACTCTCCAGCAGAAAATAAATCTTCATGAAATTGATAACCTCTGTCGTGTTCCACTAAATACTCTGCATTGTAAAACCAATCTCCTTTCTCTGAAAATGAATTATCTGTAGATGTTTGAATAAAGACTTTATCTAAATCATTATCCATACGATACGAAATTCCATTAGGGACTTGTAGTATTGGATATATTGATTTACTAGATTTTCTTAATTTATGTATTCTTCTGAAAGAAGAAAAGGGTCTAAGTTTAAATTCTACACTTTCCCCCTCTAATAATGTATAACGTATCAGTGTTTGATTAACATCTTCTACACAAAGTAATTCCTTTTTAATTAAAACAGCACCAACTTTATAAGTCCAGGTTGGAATTCTTTCTAATTTAAAAGACTCCAAAAACAGGTATCCTCTTGGAGAAACAACAGAAGGAAATTGGTGCACACCTAATTCTTCAATTCGATTATTTACTTTTACAGTTTCTTGTAAACCATTTAACAACACATAACTATGCGTATCAATTTGTGGTTGACGAGCAACTAGTAAACCATGATATTTTCGTGTATTCAAACCACAAATAGAAGTACTTGCGTACATCCCTATATTGTTTGTCTCTAAAAATTCTCGTGTAGATGATCTTTTAAAATCTTGTAAGAATGTTTTTGTAAAATTTAGCGCCTCCATCTATCTTCTGTTCTGCTTGTAAAAGTTAATCAACCCATTTGTTGATCCATCATGTCCAACTACGACATCCTCATTTTTTAATTCAGGTAATATAGTTTTTGCTAACTGCTTTCCTAATTCAACGCCCCATTGATCAAAAGCATTTACATTCCAAACTAAGCTTTGAACATATATTTTATGCTCGTACATCGCTGTTAAACTACCTAACACTCTTGGTGTTAGCTTCCTAACCATAATAGAGTTTGTTGGTCTATTTCCTTCAAAAACTTTATGCGGTAATAAGGCATCAATTTCAGGTTTACGCAATCCAGAATTTTCCAATTCTAATTTTGCTTCAATTTTTGTTTTGCCTTTCATTAATGCTTCTGTTTGAGCAAAAAAGTTAGAAAGTAAAATTTCATGATGTTCTCCTATAGGATTATGAGAATTTACGGAAGCTATAAAATCACAAGGAATTAACTTTGTTCCTTGATGAATTAATTGATAGAATGCATGCTGACCATTTGTTCCTGGCTCTCCCCAAACAATTGGACCTGTACTGTAATTAACTGCCTCACCATTCTTCGTAACACTTTTTCCGTTACTTTCCATATCTCCTTGCTGGAAATAAGCAGAAAAACGATGTAAATACTGGTCGTATGGTAATATTGCGTAGGAATCTGCTTCGAAAAAATTATTATACCAAACACCAATTAATCCTAATATAACTGGAATATTCTCTTCTAACTCTGTAGACTTAAAATGGTTATCCATTTCATGTGCTCCTTCTAATAATTCTTCAAAATTTTCGAATCCTATTGAAAGTGCAATCGATAAACCTATAGCACTCCATAAACTATATCTTCCTCCAACCCAATCCCAAAATTCAAACATATTATCAGCATCAATTCCAAATTCTATGACTGACTTTGTGTTGGTTGAAAGCGCAACAAAATGCTTTGCGACCTCTTCTTTATTTTTTGCTGCTTCTAAAAACCAGCTTTTTGCTGTATTTGCATTTGTTAAAGTTTCTTGGGTTGTAAAAGTTTTTGATGCAATAATAAATAGCGTTGTTTGAGGATCTAATTTATTTAAAGTTTCCTTAATATGAGTTCCGTCAATATTAGAAACAAAATGCACCTTTAGTCCTGCTTTTGCATAAGGTTTTAATGCCTCAACAACCATACACGGACCCAAATCGGATCCTCCAATTCCAATATTAACCACATCAGTAATTGATTTCCCAGTATACCCTTTCCATTCTCCAGATCTTACTTTTTGCGTAAAAGATTTCATCTTATCCAAAACCTCATTAATCTTTGGCATTACATCAAAACCATCTACTATAACTGGTGTATTTGAACGATTTCTTAACGCGACGTGCAGAACAGACCTTCCTTCTGTATTATTAATAACAGATCCATTAAACATCGCATCTATACCTTCTTTAACATTACATTCTTGCGCTAAATCAACTAATAACTTAACTGTATCAGAATTTATTCTATTTTTAGAATAGTCAAGTAAAATATCATTAAATCTTACCGAAAAATCATTAAATCTCTCAGTGTTTTCAGAAAAAAGATTCCTTATTTCTATTTTCTCAACACTAGAAAAATGTTTTTTTAAAGCGGACCAAGAAGAAAGATCAGTTAATTTTATCATATTGCATTATATAATTGTCTTACAGCATGTCAAAGTAAATGTATTCAATATGATTTGGCAATTAATTTTGCATAAAAATTATTATTAAATTTATTTCTTAACTTATTCACTATCAGATTAGAAAGTGGTTTTTAATACCGCATCCTCAATTTAATTTAAAAAATTATTGTAAAATTGTGTTTAAAAGATAACACTATAATATTTTCACTTACTTTTTGAAATAAAAACAACATTTAATAATCTCATCCTATTTATATCTAAGCTAAAAAAACTTAGCCTAAAGACGAGTAAATAATATCATCTAAACTGTTTTTCATGTCTGCATTTACCAAAGATTATTTGGTTAACTATATGAATATAAAACGAAAGAATAGTTGCAGTTTTGTTAGTAACATATCAAGCAGTATAGAAGCAAAAATTGTAAATCAACTCAACAAAAATAAATACATCAAAAGAAAGATCTTATAATGATAAGTGACTTAAAACAGGCATAACTAATGAATATATCAGTTATTAATTCTTTCAAACTATATTGAAAACAATTACCTTTGCATCTTGATTCCAAAAGAAACTATAGACAAAATATTCGAAGAAGCTCGTATAGACGAGGTTGTTAGTGATTTTGTTGCTTTAAAAAAGCGGGGTGTAAACATGTTAGGAAACTGTCCCTTTCACAACGAAAAAACACCGTCATTCACTGTTTCCCCAGCAAAAGGAATTTTCAAATGCTTTGGTTGTGGTGCATCAGGAAACGCTATCAACTTTGTGATGCAACATGAACAAATGTCATATCCTGAAGCTTTAAAATTTCTAGCAAAGAAATACAATATTGAAGTACAAGAAGAAGAGGTTTCGTCTGAAGAGAAAGCAAAAATTAATTCACGAGAAAGTTTACACCTTGCAACTCAATTTGCAAAAGATCATTTTATAAATAATTTAAACAACACTGATGAAGGTAAATCTGTAGGTTTAAGTTATTTTAAAAGCAGAGGAGTTTCTAATGATATGCTTGAAAAATTTGGTCTCGGTTATTCTTTTGAAGAAAATAATCATTTTGCCAAAATTGCAATTGCAAAAGGTTACAAAACAGAGAACTTAGTTAATGCAGGTCTAATTTCTGATAAGAATAATCGAACATATGATCGATTCAGAGGAAGGGTAATTTTCCCAATTCATAATATTTCTGGTAGAGTAGTTGGTTTTGGTGCTCGGATTTTACAACTTGATAAAAAAGCTGCAAAATATCTAAATTCTCCGGAAACGGATATTTACCACAAGAGTAATGTGCTTTATGGATTACATCTCGCTAAGAGAGCCATGATCCAAAAAGACAACTGTTATTTAGTTGAGGGCTACACTGATGTAATTTCTTTTCATCAGAAAGAAATTGAAAATGTTGTAGCATCAAGTGGTACATCCCTAACCTCTGGACAAATTAAATTAATCAAACGCTTCACACCAAATATTACTGTTCTATATGATGGCGATGCAGCTGGAATAAAAGCTTCATTTAGAGGGATTGATTTAATCCTAAAGGAGGGTATGAACGTGAAGGTGATTACGTTTCCAGATGGTGAAGATCCTGATAGTTTTGCTCGGAAAAATACGACTACGGAACTTGAAGAATTTATTGAAGAAAGTGCACAAGATTTTATAAATTTCAAGACTTCCATCTTATTAAAAGATGCCGGAAATGATCCAATCAAAAAAGCAGGGTTAATTAAGGATATTATGCAGACTATCGCTATTATCCCTGATATGATAACAAGGTCAGTTTATACTAAAGAAGCTGCTCAACTTTTAGAAATAGCTGAACAAACTTTAATTAATGAACTCAATAAAACACGCAGAGATCAGGCTGAAAAAGCAATAAAATATAAAGGAACGAATCCTCCACCATCAGGAGACACGCCACCTCCTCCTGATTTTTTACCACCAGATTTAGAATATCTTACCCAAGAAATTAAGGCACAAGGCAATCCTCTTTCAATAGATAATAAACAGCAATACCCTAATAACTTTGAGGAAGCTACAATCTTGCGCTTACTTATGCAATTTGGTCATGCGGAAATTGAATTACAGTTAGACACTACAGATAAAGAAGAAGAAGAAGAAGACCAAAAGGAAAAAACGCATCAGATTACAATTGCTGAATATATCATCTCCGATTTGAAAGAAGAAGGACTGAGCTTCGACAATCCTAATCATCTCTCAATATGGAGTACATTCCTTTCAAAATTTGATGAAGGTGAAATTCCAACTGAAAAGTTTTTTTTACAAAGTGCTGAATCGGATATGGTAAAACAGGTTATCGACATTACAGATCAACCACATCAACTTAGTAACTGGCAAAAACATTCGATTTTTGTAACTACTGAGGAAGACAAGATAAAACTTGCTGTTAACAACGCATTAAATTCATTTAAACTTACCAAAATAAAATATCAAATTGCAGAAATCACAACTCAAATTGAGTCCGGTGAATTTCCTGAAGAGATAGATATGTTGATTACACAATTAACACTTTTGAATCACGCAAAGAAAACTTTTTCAGAAACACTTGGTCGTAATCTCTAGTCTTCTGTGTACAACTTTCCTAGGATTTAGTCATTTAAATACTACTTAAAAACTAACTTTAGTACTTAAAAAAAAGTATGCGTTGGACTGTGAAAATGATTTTAGCTATAATGGTGTTTTTTAGCTTAGTTAATTGTTCTGGAGGTGAAGTAACTGAGCAACTAAATGACAATCCAGACCAACTCGATACAATTCTTAAAGAACCTACATATTTATATGAAATCCCAGTAGATTCATTTAAAATAATGGGAGACCTTGTAAAAAAGAACCAGTTTTTTAGTCAGATTTTAACACAATACGGAATTAATTATGGGACCATTGATAAAATGGCTCGAGAAGGTAAAAAGGTATTTGATGTCAGAAGAATGCGAGCAGGTAAACCGTATACTGTCTTTACAACGAATGACTCCCTAGAAGAACCTCAAATCGTAGTATATGAAATTAACAAAGTAGAATATGTAGTATATGATCTAAGAGATAGTCTCAAAATATATAGAGGAAATAAACCGGTGACAGTCGAAACTAAAACAGCATCTGGTATTATTACAAGCTCCCTTTACTTAACCTTAGATCAGCAAGGGTACAATCCTGAATTAGCAATTATTTTATCTGAAATATATGCCTGGAATATTGACTTTTACCACATCCAGAAAAATGATAAGTTTAGAGTGATTTATGAAGAAAGCATGGTTGATGGAGAAAGTGTTGGAATCAAAAGAGTAAAAGCAGCATATTTTGAGCACTTTAAGAAACCTTTTTATGCGATTCAATTTACCCAAGGTAAAAACTTAGGCTATTACGATGAAGAAAACAGGGGATTACGTCGCCAATTCTTAAAAGCACCTGTTAAATATTCTAGAATATCATCTCGTTTTTCATACAAACGTTTCCATCCTGTTCAAAAAAGAAACAAAGCACACCTTGGAACGGATTATGCTGCGCAAACAGGAACACCTATTTATTCAACTGCAAATGGAACTGTTACACATGCTAAATACAGTAAATACAATGGTAATTACGTGAAGGTCAAACACAATTCTGTTTACACTACACAGTATTTACATATGAGTAAAATAAAGAGTGGGATTCGTCCTGGAAAACATGTTAACCAAGGCGATGTAATTGGTTTTGTAGGCTCCACAGGTCTAGCCACTGGACCTCATGTTTGTTATAGGTTTTGGAAGAATGGAAAACAAGTTGATCCATACCGACAGAAACTTCCGAAATCTGCACCAATAAAGAAGGTGAATTTAGAGCAGTATAAAGCAATTAAAGATGCAGTTCTTAAAGAACTGAAAACGATTGAATATCCCACAAGTAAATAAGTTTTTTTTAAAAAAAAAATACAGGAATTGTCTATTAAATTTAAACCGTTTGTCAACTAAGTAAAGTTGTAGAGTATTTTTAATAAAAAACTATTTATAAGATCTAAGGACTAGCCAAGAAATCAATTCATCAAATTCATTCTTATTATAAAATACGTTACTTGTAATAGCGATATTAAAACCTGTTTTAGGTACGTAAATTAAATAACTATAAGTTCCTCCAAAAGCCCCTTCACTAAAAATATAATTTAAAGATTCATCATATTTGAAGTTCCCAAAATAATTTTTATTTGGGTTTAATTTCATGCTATTTTGGTCCATTTTATTAAATAGGAATTGTCCCCACAAAGAAAGGTTTTTAGCACTTAAGTATAGATGCTGATTCCCATTGGTTCCATCAGAAAAAGGGAATCCAAATGAGTTTAAGTTTTCAAACAATTCATATCTATTGTCTTCAAAATATCTATATCCGTAAGCTTTATTTTCAAACAAATCTGTATCTGCTGAAATAAAAGGTGATACATCAACATTTTGGTATTTAAACAAAATATTAGAAAAATCCTTAAAAAGGGTAAAAGTCGTATTTTCAATAATTGTCGTCAATAATAAATAATTCATATCAGAATACGATACTGAATCTCCAGGCTCATAATGCAATTGAGGTTTCATCTTAGCTAGTAAATCAGTAATGTCTTCATTATCAAATCTAATAGACTTACTTGCTATCTTAACATCTATATTTTGAAAGTGCTCTTTGTGATAAAACCTCACATAAGAACTTGGTAAACCTGATTGATGATTTAATAAGTGCTGAATTGTTATATTATCATAAGGAAAATTAGGAATATATTTCTGAACCGAATCTGCTAACTTAATTTGATTTAACGACACGAGGTGTTCCACAAAATAATACACAAATGAATGCGTTATTTCTCCTAAATTAAAATATGTAGAATCATTAATTAGTTTACCGTATAACCGATCTGAAAAACCTTGAAAATAATTACAGATCTGAACACCATTTTCTTTTATATAAACTTGTCCGCTAAAATGGGATGGTAAGTACGTTTTTAACGTATCAATATTTACTTCTACTGCAAAAACATTAGTATGTAAAATAATAGCAAGTAAACTGAGTATTATTTTTTTCGCCATTCCGAGTGGTATTCTAGCGGCTGCCTATGACTAAGTGGCCAATCTTTATCTGTATAACCTAAATAAAACAAACCTAAACATTTATCTTTTTCATTTAAATTTAAATACGCCTTCATGTTATCTGAATACACCATTGGACCACTACTCCAATATCCACCTAAGCCGTAAGCTGTTGCTGTTAAATGCATATTTTGAACAGAACAAGCTACAGCTGAGACTTCCTCTATTTCTGGAATCTTTTCAATTTTTTGCCGCTTCATACAAATTGCAATAACAACACTAGATAACTGCGGTCTGTCTCTGAATTTATCATATTTATTCTGTAAAAATTCTTCTTCTGAGGCATTAATTTTGTAAGTATTTGCCATGAATTCACCTAAATCAACCAAGGCATTATCTTGAAAAACAACAAAATGCCAAGGCTCAGTCATTCCGTGAGATGGAGCCCAAAGTGCATTGTTAAGTATTTCGGAAACCATTTCATCTAATACCTTTCTCGCTTTAAAATTTTCTGGTTTTATACTTCTTCTGTTGCGAATAATTTCTCGCAACTCACTTAAATTATACTTCATGTTACAAAACTACGGAATAAGAAGTTCCCATTTTGAATTATTAAGGTCAAAAGACTTATTTTCACATAAAAAGGGTATAGCAGCAACTATCGATACAGTTCCCCCTATACCTATATATAAAGGTATCGTTTCCTTATTCTTACTTTCATTTCCTTCCCCAAGCCACATAGTCAATCCGCGAATCAGGGCTCCACTCCCTGCAATTAAAACTGGCCCAATAAAAGATCGCCATTTTTTTAATCTGATGGATTCAATTTCAATGTAACTAACATCAGAAACAGTAATTTCCGATTGATCCATAAACACAAAAGTACTATCCCCAGTTGTTTGTAGGATTCCGCTTTCTTTTGTAATCTGAACCGGCAAAATTGAATCTGAGTGTAACCGATAAAATATTTTCGCCCCAAAAGGGATTTCCTTGATCTTGCCGGACTCAGTATTTCTTAATATTACCTGAGCAGAAACACTGGAGATATTGATTCCAAAAACAATAAACCATAAAATTGTGAAAAACTTGAAGTTTCTTTGTGAAAAATTACCCATATTGTTGACTAAGTTAGTATAAAATTGATTGATTATGCAGCACGAATTACTTGATAAAATTCCAACTTTAGATTTAAATGATTTTGTATCAGGAAGTAAGGAACAAAAATTCAAATTTGTATACGATCTTGGGGCTAGTTATGAAAATATAGGATTTGTTGCGATAAAAAATCACGGCTTCTCCTCAAGTGTTCAATCGGAGCTATATCAATCTATAAAAACATTCTACGAACTACCTGAAGAAATTAAAAACAAATACGACGGCACTCACACTGGGGGACAACGTGGCTATACGGGCAAAGGTAAAGAGCACGCTGCGGGAAGAAATGTAGGTGACTTGAAAGAGTTTTATCATATTGGAAAAGAGATCAAAAATAATGATAGCCCGCATTATCAGAGCAACATATTCCCATTAGAAGTACCGTCGTTCCAGACCAATACATTAGCAACTTATTGTGCATTGGAACAAATCGGAAAAACAATGTTAAGCGCAATCGCATTGTTTTTAGATTTAGAGGCGGATCATTTCGAGGACAAAGTAAATAGAGGAATAAGTATTTTACGACCTTTACATTATTTCCCAATAGCAGATCCAAGCAATGTTCCAGATGGTGCAGTAAGAGCGGCCGAACATGGTGACATCAATTTAATAACAGTATTAATGGGAGCAAGTGCTGATGGACTGCAAGTTAAAAGAAGAGATAACAAATGGATTCCAATCACAGCAGTACAAGATTGTTTAATTGTTAATGTTGGTGATATGCTACAGAGATACACAAACGGTCGTTTAAAATCTACAATTCACCGTGTTATTAATCCACCTAGCAAACAGCTAGGAACTTCAAGATATTCAGTTCCATTTTTCATGCATGCAAACCCAGACATGGCATTAGATTGTTTAGCGACTTGTATTAATGAAAAAAGCCCAAAACAGTTTGAAAACATTACTGCAGAAGGCTTCCTAATGCAAAGGTTAAGAGAGATAGGATTGATAAAGTAATATAAAAAGAAAGACCTCTTTTTGAGAAGCCTTTCTTTTTAATTAATTATTTTTTCTACTTCGTCTAAAAGGATGAACCCACCATGCTAGTGGATTAACTTTTCTGGTTTGTATCCAAACTTTTCCTTCTCCAGAAAATCTACATACTAAACCTTCTCCCGAGAAAAATAGCGACTTATATCCACCAACTTTAGAAATTTTATATTCTAAATTTTCGGTAAACGCAACAATATGGCCTGTATCAACTACATAGCCATCGGTTACATCAATCTCTATAATTCCCCCATAACTATTAAACCATAAATCACCCTGACCAGAACATTTGATCAAAAACAAATTTTCACCAGAGAAAAATCCTTTAACTAATCCTTGAAATTTAGTTTCCGCTTTTATATTCATCCCTGAAGCAACAAAAGCAGAACTCTGTAAGAAAATCGCCTCATTGTCCAAATAAATATGCTCAACATCTCCGGGTGCAGCAGGTGCAATACCAATTTCCGCAGGTGCGTTTTGGGCAGTGAATTCATTAATAAACAATGATTCTCCTTGGAAAAAACGTGAAAAACCACCTTTAAACTTAGTTTTCATTTTTAAGTTTGTATCCATAGTTGCCATTGCAGAAGCTTCCACTTTTAAAGTTTCAGAAGCAGGTATTTGAACTGTTATGTATCCATAATCAGGTTTACCTTCGAATTTGAAATCAAATCCTTTTTTTATCTCAGTTGCTTGTAACTCCATAATTTATTTTCTTGCTCTTAATTTTGGTCCAACTATTTTCCCAAAAGAGGATTCATTGTGCGATTGACACCACACTGTACCTGTTCCGCTAAATTTACAAACTAACCCCTCTCCTCCTAAAATAGCAGAAATCCAACTTTTCCCAGCTTTAGTGATTTTAAAATCTAATGTTTCATCAAAAGCAACAATGTGTCCTGTATCAACAATATAATCTCCATCAACTTCTATTGGATAAATTGCACCAAAAGAGTTTACTACAATTTTCCCTTTACCATTAATATTTAGCCAGAATAACCCTTCTCCTGAAAAAACTGATTTTAAACCTTGCCAACTAAAATCAATTTCTATATCGTGAGATGAAGCAACGTAAGAACCTCCTTGCACAACTAAACCTTGGCCATTTAATTCCATTGTCATCATATCTCCTGGTAAAGCTGTCGCTAAATAAACATCACCGCCATTTGGACCTGGTTCGTAGTGATTCATGAAAAAGCTTTCTCCCGAAACCATTCTTTTTAATGCTTTTAAAACACCCCCTTTATTCTTTTTATAAGTAGTAGTAGTTAGTGACATATCGTTACTCATAGCGATCATCGAACCTCCTTCTGCAGTAAGTGTTTCCCCCGTTTCTAAACAAATTTTAGCTGCCGAACTTCCAGGTCGTAATTGAATATCTATCTCCATAGTCTTAATATAAATAGCGATTTAACCAACTAGTTAATCCACTGATACTTCTAGTTTGAATAATTATTTTTCCTTTCCCTTCAACTCGTGTTACTAAACCTTCTCCACTTGTTAAACTAGAAATTAAACTTCCAGATAGCTGTTGTTTTAATTTCATATTTGGTTCATAAGCAACTAAGTGCGATGTATCAACAATATATTCACCATCGATTTCCTTTTCTAGTAAACATCCATATGCTCCAAAAAAAACAGTTCCAGTTCCTGATATTTTTAATCTGAATAAACCTTCTCCACCAATCCAAGACATAAATCCAGCCCATTGAATTGAAACTTTAATGTCAGCAGTTGAACAGATGTATGCCCCAGGTTGTAAAAAATAACTTTCCCCAGTTAACTCTTTTTGCACAATATCACCAGGAGTTCCTTGCGTGAGTGTGAGCGTCATACTTTCAGAACCATTGTTACTGAATTCGTTTATAAAAAGACTTTCGCCTCCCAAAAACTTTCTCATAAGTCCCCTAAACAGACCTCCGTTTAGTTTCGCTTTTATATCCAAATCTGAACTCATGCTAGCCATAGCGTCAGATTCTGCAATAAAAGTTTCACCGGGTGCTAGATCTACATGAATGTAAGCGAAAGATGGTTTTCCTTCGAGTTGAAATTCCATAATTTTTAATTTAGTTGTAGTTTGAGTTGTATAAATTTTTGAAACTTAGCTAAATCGAAATCCTTTTCAGGAAGATTAATTGCCTCGTCTATAATTCTATTGTTTAAGTATTCAATACGTTCTTCAACACCGGGATGTGTGCTTACAAAACTGCTTAGTGTTTCTAAGGTTTCATCATCCTCAATACTCTTCAACTCATCTTCAGGATCAGATGCTTTTTTAATCCTTTCAAAAAACTCTATCATTCCATGAGGATCAATACCCGCTTCGGTTAAGTATGTAAAACCAACCTCATCAGATTCTCGTTCAAACTGCCTGCTGTAAAAAAGCGACTCTAAATGTCCGGCAGATTCTCCTATTGCGCCTAACAATCCTGCTTCATCTCCAAGGAATCCTTGAAAAATCAAGAAAGTCCCTACATTACCTATTAATCCTCTAATGTGATGGCGCTTTGTAACGTGACCTATTTCATGTCCAATCACACCATACAATTCTTCAATTCTTTCGATCTTCATGATTGTTCCATAATTAATCACAATATGACCTCCTGGCAATGCAAAAGCATTTAAAGAAGGATCCGAACAAACATAAAATTTATAATTAATTTCTGGTGTATTTACAGCAGCAATTAGAGGTTTGAAAATACTATCTAGTTTTTCTGATATCAAACTATCTTCTACAACATCATATTGCTTCTTAAGTGTCTCAAATAATTTATCACCGGCTTTTACTTCCCATTCAATAGGAACTTCGCCTGAAATAACATGCACTAATTCACTTCTAAATGAGAAAAAAGAAACGGGGATTGCTAAAATGACCAAGACAATTAATGTGTAAATAATCTTTCGATTTGCAAACTGTTGCTTTAGCTTTTTAGAAGACGATTTAATTGCGTCATTTTGAGCGAGAAATTCATCCTCTAAAATTGCCTTATCTCTTGTGTATAATGTAATATTAGAGTCAGAGCTACTTTTAATATAAATTAACGTATCGCCAGCTCCTCCTTTCTCTATTTCTAGGGAATTTATCAACCAACTTACTTCTCGATCTTCCAATTTAATAATTAACCGAGAAGAAGAAAGTTCAATATCAACCGACTTTCGACCATTTTTAAACTCTTTAGAAAGGGCAATTACATTATACATCATCAATATTAAGGATTAAAAGAGAAACGAATTTAGTTAAATTACTTTAATAACAAAATTATACTTTACTAGACCTTAATAATTTAGGTTGTTTTATGACAAAAAAAACAATACAAATAGTAAAGTAATTCTATATTCATCGATATCTTAATATTCTTTTCGATAATTTTGATCTACTTCTAATTAAAGATGAGTAATCAATTAATAAAAACCTTTCCTTTTAAACCTACAAGCGGACAAGAATCTGCTATTAGAGAACTTAACGAGTTTATTCAATATCAAGGGATTAATTCTGTTTTTATATTAAAAGGTTATGCCGGAACAGGAAAAACAACTTTAATTTCATCTGTGATTAATTGGTTGCCAAATGTAGGCTTAAATAGTGTTTTAGTTGCGCCAACTGGAAGGGCTGCTAAAGTTCTTTCTTCTTATTCGAAAAAACCTGCTTCTACAATTCATAAACAGATTTATTACCAAGGGAATAAAGATGGAAGAATTAATTTTACGCTTCAAAAAAACAAGCAGGCCAACACTATTTTCGTAGTTGATGAAGCCTCGATGATTGGAGATAGCGGAGGACTTGGTGGTTCTTTTGCGGCAAGAGATAAAACGTTACTTGATGATTTGTTCGATTATGTGTTCTCAGGTGTAAATTGTAAAATAATTTTACTTGGAGATGTTGCTCAACTTCCTCCTGTTGGAGGAACTGATAGCCCTGCTTTACAACAAGATTATTTGAGCAGTAGATATCCAGTTAGAGTTTGGGCGAGAGAATTAACTGAAGTCACAAGACAAAGTGAGGATTCTGGTATTTTATTCAATGCCACACTTCTTCGGGAAATTCTATTACAAAATGAAAGCTTCACCCCCCATTTCATTCTAGATGATTTTGTGGATATAAAACGCTTAGTTGGTTATGAGATCGAAGAGCATTTATCATCTAGTTATTCCAATGTAGGAATTGAAAACACAGTCGTAATTTGTAGGAGTAACAAACAAGCGAATAACTTCAACAAGTATATCAAGTTTAATGTGCTTTGGCAAGAGGAGGAACTCAATGCTGGAGATTTACTCATGGTTGTTCGCAATAACTATTACTGGGTAGATGATGAAAAAATTGGTTTTATTGCCAATGGTGACATGGTTGAGATTATGAGAGTTGTTAATTATGAAGAAAAGTTCGGATTTAGATTCGCTAATGTTTCATTAAAATTATCAGACTATAAAGAGGGTATTGAATTTGAGGTGAAAATTTTATTGGATACACTTACTGCAGAAACGCCTGCGCTTTCAAGAGAAGAAGGAAATCGTTTATATGAAGAGGTACAAAACAGTTATATAGAAATTAGAGATAAGCGAAAAAGACAAAAAGCAATCAAAGAGAATCCTTATTTCAATGCTTTACAAGTTAAATTTGGCTACGCAATAACTTGTCATAAATCTCAAGGTGGACAATGGGATAATGTTTTTGTAGATCAAGGTTATCTTACAGAAGAAATGATAGACAGAGAATATATCAGATGGTTATATACTGCCATTACTAGAGCGAAATCTAATTTATACCTCACCAATTTCCATCCTCGATTTTTTGGAGAAGAGTCGTTTTAATACCTTTTAGAGACAAAAAGAATTAAATAACAAGGAAGGAAGATTGATTTCTTCATGTTATAAGCAAGTTTAGAATCTACTGAAAGTCTTTATTAATAGCGGCATACCTTATGATCAAGATTATTTAAATAAATAACGAATTGTAAAAAATTAAGAATATCAGGCACAAAGTCGGAATTAGATATAATGGATACAAACGTTTTGGCACTCAAATTCACTATACTCGGTTTATATTAAGTGTAAACTATTTCCTTAAGAAATTTCAAATAATGCATCTAGATGCATTAAGCTTATCATCACAATTAAAATAATTTAAAATTAGAAGTCTTAACGGAAAAAAGTCTATTGCTTTAACTACTTTTATAGAGGTATCAATCTTTTCAGTTTTAATCCTTCTATAAAGAAATCAGGTTCGTTAAAACTGCTTGTATCATTGACACTAATTTTGATAAAAATGGAATTAGTGTTCCGTTTGGTATCTTGCGGTTATTGGACTGCAAACAATATAAGTTTAGTTTGGGGAAACTTGTTCGATCGGTTGCTCTCAATTTTAAAAAATAAATTTAGACTTTTAAAAGTCACTCTTAAAATGAGAGTTTCTTTTTTTATTTAAACGATTATGGATATTCTTATTACAGGTGTAAGTTCAGGAATTGGTTGGGGATTAAGTAAATACTATTTATCAAAAGGAGACACAATCTATGGTGTAAGTAGAAGAATACCCAAGGATCTCATGAAATACCCAAACTTCAAGCACCTTTCTACCGATTTATCAAAGCTTGATAAAATTAACGCTAACTTCCAACCATTTATTAGAAGTATAACATCACTAGATATTGTAGTTTTAAACGCTGGAATTTTGGGGGAAATAAAAGATTTAAAAGAACAATCTATTGAAGATATTAATTCGGTAATGGATATAAATGTCTGGAGCAATAAAGTATTAATAGATATACTAACAAAATCTATTATTAATATAAAATCCATCGTTGCAATATCCTCAGGAGTCTCTGTTAAAGGCAATAGAGGCTGGGGTGCATATTCAATATCGAAAGCGAGTTTAAATATGCTAATTCAGCTTTATGCTGCAGAAAACAAGGCAACTAATTTTTACGCGCTGGCACCCGGCTTAGTGGATACTGATATGCAGAATTATCTATGTAGCGATAAACTAAACACTACATTATTTCCTGCTTCCCAAAAATTAATAAACGCTAGAAACACAGACCTTATGCCTTCACCATTAAAAGCTGGTGAGTTACTAGCCAATGGTATTTTAAAACTTCAAAAGTTACCTTCAGGAAGTTTTGAAGATATTAGAAAAATGGTATAATTCGCAAAGCGAGCATACTAACTATTAGTATAAATAGCGTTAAATCCTTTCGCCATGTTTTTATTGGCGCATCTAAAAACTCTTTAGAAAAAACGGAAGCAGGTAAACCAATTAATAATATTAATTCTACTTTATTTACCGGTGATTGCATAAATAAAATAGAAAACAATAAAAATATACTGAGCCAAATCCACAACCAATAGTGTACCCTTTCTCTTATGTTTTTACTCTCAATAATGTAAAATAATTTGTAAATAAATAAAAACTCTATTGCTGTAATTCCTGATAGAATAAGTTGAGATATATTCATATTAGGGTTTAATGTTGGTTTATAAAATTTCAAAGTAAATAAATCAATTGGTTGATCCAATAAGAAATTAAAAACACCTTTTAAAAACATAACAAAAGAAACACCTAATATTGGAATTATAAAATCTCTCCAAGAGTAAGTTTTCACTAAAGTAAGTCCTACTATAGTTAAAAGTACAATACCTGCTAATTGGGGCATAATTGATATAATAATCCCTAAGATTAAACCGATTTCAAATACACTAATAAAGTTGTTTTTTGTATTGTGAAGAGATATGAATTTTCGAATTAACAAAATAACAAGTAATACGCTCGTAACTATATCAACCTGACTTGCTTGATTGGGCAATCCTGTTAAAAATAAAATCAATAAAAATCCAGGAGCAATATCATTAATACCAATAAACTTGTTTTTTATTAAAAAGTTATTTAGAAATAATCCAGAAAACAATGATACCAATCCAACTATAGTTATATCTAACCACCTTATTGAGGTAAAAGAATTATAAGGAACAATTGGTTCTAAAAACGATAATAAAATTCCGGTCATAAAAATCAGACTCAATATTCCATAACCAATAATTCTATTACCTCCTCTAAAAATTGAATTTAACATAGCCCAAAAGTAGTACAATATTAGTTTTCTTCTTAAAAAGAATATTGGAATTCTTTTTTTTAGAAAAATACTTTATATTTGTGTTAAACTGACTCAAGATGAACATCAACGGTATAACAGAATTTTTACACGAATTTTTTTATAAATTATTCGAGGCACTTCCAATGATTGGATGGAGTGCTAACTACCTTTCGTTTATTGTAATGGGTGGATTCTTCGTCTATTGGTTAACAGTGTTAGCTAAAGATGCTAAAATTGAAAAAAAAGATAAATAATTTTTTTAAACTTATATATTTAAAAAAGCCATTTCTTAATTGAAATGGCTTTTTTTTTCAAGTTTAAGTACTTACAGCTAAATAATTGAGTCATAAAAAAGCCATTCCCGTCAAGGAATGGCTTATAAACTATCACATTTTTAATTTATGCTTTTTCAGTATTTGCTAATTCAACACATAAACAAACAATTTCCATTGCCAATTTAATTTCCTCAACTGAAGGAAGTGTTGGTGCTAATCTAATATTGGAATCTTTTGAATCATTCCCATAAGGAAATGTTGCGCCCGCTGCTGTTAATTTAACACCGGCATCAGCTGCCAATTTAACAACTCTTGTAGCACAGCCTTCATTAGTATCCAAAGAGATAAAGTAACCTCCTTTAGGGTTAGTCCAGTTTGCTAAACCTTTCCCTCCTAATTTCGCTTCTAGTATGGAAATACAAATATCAAATTTAGGTTTGATTAATTCAGCATGCTTGACCATATGACTTTTTAAACCTGCAAAGTCACCAAAAAATCTAGAATGTCTTACTTGATTAATTTTATCTGGCCCAATTGTACTAATTGCTAGATGTTTTTTCATCCAATCCATATTCACTTTAGAACCTCCTATCGCGGCTATTCCAGAACCAGCAAAAGTTATTTTTGAAGTTGATCCATAAACGTAAACTCTATCAGGATTCCCTACTGCTGCGCATTCAGTAAATAAATTTTTTATTACATCAACATCTTCTGATAAATGGTGCACAGCATATGCATTATCCCAGAAAATTCTAAAGTCATTTGCAGCTGTCTTCATTGATGCCAATCTATCAACAACTTCATCACAAACTGATGTACCCGTTGGGTTACCATATTTGGGAACAACCCAAATTCCTTTTATACTATCATCAGTTGCTACTAGTGATTCTACCTGATCCATATCAGGTCCGTCAGCTTTCATATCAACAGTTATCATTTCTATCCCAAAATGTTCACAAATTGAAAAGTGACGATCGTATCCTGGAGATGGACAAATAAACTTAACCTTATCTAATTTATTCCAAGGAGTTGATGAACTTGAATTCCCATGAGACATACATCTTGCAATCGTATCATGCATTAAAGTAAGCGAAGAATTCCCTCCAATAATTACTTCATTAGGAAAATTAACTTCTAGAAAATCAACAAACAATGCTTTTACTTCGGGAGTCCCATCTAGTCCCCCATAATTTCTTGAATCAGCTCCTGCAAGCGTTTTATAATCTGATGCAGTTACTAGATCCAACATTGGCAATGCCAAATCTAATTGTTCCGTACCCGGTTTCCCCCTTGTCATATCTAAAGCTAAATTCTTAGCTTTAGATGCTTCGTACTGCTTTTTTAAGCTCGCTAAATCACTCATAGTATATTATTATATCTAGAATCAATTTATTTGATTCAATTAAAAATTTTTCTATAGCTAAGATAATTAAAATCTTTAGGGAAATGTATCAAAATAGAGCGCTCTTTTTCATTAATTATTTCATGAATTAATCCAAATATATTTTTGTTGTTTTTTAGTCTAGATTAATATAAACGTAACAATAGCGATCAAAATATATCCCCTTATTTTTAAAAATAACCACTCAATAATTATTGATCTGAAAAAACATCCAAATTTATAATACCTTCTTAACCTCCCAACAAATATTATTCAACTTAAAAGTATCATGGACTGATTTCCCTTGAAGAGCTTGTCCGATAGGAGAAGCTAAAGAAATAACCATAACATCAATTCCCCCAACATCCACTTTACCTAATGGTATAGCAATGTATAACCAGCCTTTATCTGTATTCACTAAAGAACCAAGTGTAATTTTATCGTGTTCGATTGTCGAATTTATTCCGTGTAAAACTTTATTTATTTTAGAGAATTGTAACAATTGATTTCTTAGTTTTTCTTCTTCCAGATGCATCATAGCTCGAGAAGTATTATGTTTATCTCCTGCAGATGAATTAGACTCCGATAATAAACCTTCTTTATAATCTTTTAAAGATTTTTCAATTCGTGAAATGCGGTTATTTAACTCTTGGGATACAGCTTTATGGATGTTTATTTTTGTTGATTTCATTATAGTTTATCTCCTCTTAATCTGCGGAAATGCTTCCTAGCCTCAATAGAATAAACACTATCTCCATGCTCCAAAATAATTGTCTCAAAACATCTAAAAGCTTTCTCTGGTTCATCTAAAATTTTATCGTAAATCATTCCCATTTTAAATAATGCATCATCTTTTAATAAATCTTGGTAATCAACTGCTTTCTGATAATTCTCGATTGCCTTTCTCCATTGCTTTTTCTTTAAGAACAAACTTGCTTTCAGAAAGTAAATATCATCTAATAATGTTGTGTTTTCGGGGTACCTAATTAACAGCGTATCGCAAAAATCCTGTGCCAAAGAATCTTTATTTTGATAAGCATAAAGCTCTGCTTGAGCATACATTTTTAATGGAACAGTTGAAGTGTCTATCGATAGATTATCGGAAATTAAAATAGAAAGTTGCATTGCATCATTTGAAATCAATTTAGTCGTACTTGCTTTTAAAACATCTAATTGAGCTTTTGCCCATTCAAATTCGCCGGTATAAAAATATGCTTTTGCTATTTTTAATTTGGCTTTGTGCCCAATTTCATCCTCTTTGAAATCCTGATTAACTTGTCCATATAATAGTGCCGCTTCCCAAACTTCATCCTCCATCAGGTAAATATCACCAAGTTCAATTTTACATTTTGCCCGCTGAACGTTTTTTACTCTTGGTAATGAAATTCCTTTAATTAAAAGCAATTTAGCTGCTTCTGTATCTCGAAGGTACAAAGCTAAAACATGAGCATAACCTATCATTAAATCAATTGTATATGCATTTTCGCCTAAGTCGCTTAATACATTAATATAACTATTTTTCAATGCTAAAATATCGGTAGAATTTGCTTCTGGATCTTTCTCTACCTTTAGACTTAAAACTTTAACCACATCCAAACGTGCTTTCCTGTAATAATAGGAATCATCTCCTTGCTCAAGTATATATTCATACGACTTAATAGCAACGTCGTAAGCTTGGTTTTGAATACAAATATTCGCTAATTTTATAATCCTTCTGCCGCGCTCATCATTTCTTTTATCCATCGCTTTAGAATGTATTAAAGCAGCATTAAAGTTTTTTTCTTGTAAATAAAACCAGATTAACAAATCAGAAAACCCATTATTATCGGGGTTTTTCTGGATTTGTGAAATCAAAACTCTTTGAAATATTATTTTGCGTTTTTTAGAAATATCAGTTGTAAAGTAACTGGATAAAGCATTTTTAACCGCTTCAAGATACTCTTCTCCAAAACTTATTACTCCAATCAGCGATTCGGACACTTTTTTAACATTACCTTGCGCTTCATAAACCTTAGCTAATTCAAACGCGAAAGGATAATTACCATCAAGTAGTTTTCCACCCTTTTCATATGCTTCAATAGCATATTCATATTTACCTCTTTTGTATAACCTATTTCCAATACTCAAAATCACGCTAGTATTAGGCAACATTTCGTCTATCACTTTAGAGTATGATTTATTTGCTTTTTTAAGCTTACCCCATTTTTCATAAACAAATCCTTCATCAATTAATAAATCTAAACGTTCAGGATTTTTTTTAGTATGCCGCTTTACCAACTTCTCAGCAGCTTTAAAACGTTCTAAAAATAAATATGAATTTAATAACGGATTGTAATACTTGGTCAGCGGTTGTTCACTATGAAGATCTTCATACAGAATAACTGCTTTCTCATATTGCTTTGCTGAGTAGTAATACTCAGCTAATTTATCATTCTGAAATTGTCCAAAAACGGTAGTAGAAAACAATAAAAACAAAGTAAAAACAATAGTTTTCATTTTAATAATTTAGATTAGGAGATAACCATTTTTCTATTAACTCAACGGATTCACCTTTCCTTTTAGCATATTGCTGAATTTGATCTTTTTGGATTTTCCCAACTCCGAAATATTTTGAATCAGGATGCGCAAAATACCATCCACTTACTGATGCAGTAGGGTACATTGCCATACTTTCAGTTAAAGTAACTTTTGAAAGTTTTTCGGCATTCAACAACCTAAATAAAGTTGGCTTTTCAAGGTGGTCTGGGCAAGCAGGGTAACCAGGCGCTGGACGAATACCTTTATAAGATTCTTTAATTAATTGATCTGCTGAGAAATCTTCTTCGTTTACATATCCCCAAATATCTGTACGCATTTTTTCATGTAACAACTCAGTATAAGCTTCAACCAATCTATCAGCTAATGCTTTCAACATAATCGAATTATAGTCGTCATGATCTTTCTCAAATCTTTCAACATACGGCTCTATTCCTATTCCAGCTGTTACTACAAAACCTCCTATATAGTCTGCTAAACCAGTCTCTTTTGGTGCGATGTAATCTGCTAAAGAATGATTATTTCCTTTCGCAGATTTTTTAAGTTGCTGACGAAGCATATGAAATTTCGCAATCACCTTAGTACGCGAATCATCTGCATAAACCTCTATATCATCTCCAACTGCATTAGCAGCCCAAGTTCCAACAACAGCTTTATTCTCTAACCATTTTTCATCACAAACAGTTTTCAATAACGCTTTTGCATCCGCTAATAATTTCACGGCTTCTACTCCAACAACTTTATCTGTTAAAATAGCTGGGTATTTACCATGTAAATCCCAAGTTTGAAAGAAAGGTGTCCAATCTATATATTCACAAACTTCCTCTAAAGAAACATCTTTAATTTCTTTAACACCTAAGAATTTAGGTTTTTTAATATCTTCTGATTTCCATTCAATTGGCTGACGATTGGCTTGTGCATCAGCGATAGAAACCATCGCTTTCTGGGCTCTTTTCTTCTCGTGATACATTCTCATTTTAACGTAATCTGCCTTGATGTCATCAATATATTTATCCTTAGAATCACTCAGTAAAGAGCTTACAACCGTAACTGATCTAGAAGCATCCAAAACATAAACTGTTTGACCACCTTTATAATGCTGTTCAATCTTTACAGCAGTATGTACCTTAGATGTTGTTGCTCCACCAATCAACAATGGAATAGTAAATCCTTCACGTTCCATTTCTTTAGCTACGTGCACCATTTCATCCAAAGACGGTGTAATTAGTCCACTTAAACCTATTATATCAACTTTGTGTTCTTTTGCTGCTGCTAATATTTTTTCAGCAGAAACCATTACTCCGATATCTATAATTTCATAATTATTACAACCTAAAACAACTCCAACAATATTTTTACCTATATCATGAACATCACCTTTTACAGTTGCTAACAAGACTCTACCAGCAGTTTCCCCTACTGCTTTATCCGCTTCCAAGTACGGCATTAAAAAGGCTACAGCTTTCTTCATTACTCTAGCAGACTTTACAACTTGGGGCAAAAACATTTTCCCTTCTCCAAATAAATCTCCTACTACGTTCATCCCATCCATCAATGGTCCCTCGATTACATGTAGTGCCTTATCATGCATTAATCTTGCTTCTTCAACATCCTCATCGATATAATCAACGATTCCTTTTACCAAAGCATGTTCTAATCTTTTCCCTAGACTTTGTTCTCTCCATGATAAGTCGACAACCTTTTCTTTTCCTGAACCTTTTACGTTTTCAGCAAATTCTAATAATCTTTCGGTTGAATCATCTCTTCTATCCAGTAAAACATCTTCGATTCGTTCCAATAAATCCTTTGGAATATCATCATAAACCTCAAGCATAGCTGGATTCACGATACCCATATCCATTCCTTCCGCAATAGCATGATATAAAAATGCAGAATGCATCGCCTCTCGCATAGCTGTATTTCCCCTAAAAGAAAACGACACATTACTAACTCCTCCGCTAACGTGTGCTCCAGGTAAGTTTTCACGAACCCATCTTGTTGCTTGGAAAAAATCAATTGCATTTTTCCTATGCTCATCTATTCCAGTTGCCACTGGAAATATATTTAAATCGAAAATAATATCTTGAGGAGCAAATCCTATTTCTGGACCTATTAATAGATCGTAACTTCTTTGTGCAATTTCAACCCTTCGATCATAATTATCTGCTTGTCCATCTTCGTCAAAAGCCATTATAATAGCAGCAGCTCCATATTTTTTAACCTGCCTAGCTTCCCAAATAAATCTTTCTTCTCCTACTTTTAACGAAATAGAATTTACAATACATTTACCTTGTACACATTTTAAACCTGCCTCAATGATATCCCATTTAGATGAATCCACCATTATTGGAACTTTACATATATCAGGTTCAGCAGCAACTAAATTCAAGAACTTCACCATGGATTCTACCCCATCGATCATTCCTTCATCCATATTGATATCAATTATTTGTGCTCCACCTTCAACCTGATCTCTCGCAATTGATAAAGCTTCATCGAATAACTCCTCTTTAATCAAGCGCAGGAATTTTCTAGAACCAGTAACATTTGTACGTTCTCCAATATTAATAAAATTCAATTCCGGAGTAACGATCAAAGGTTCTAAACCACTCAAACGCATATAAGGAAGGGAATTCCATTTATATTCATATCTTCCTTTGTAATCAGAATGTAAGCTCATACTGTTTATTTTAATGCTCTTGGTTTGTAATTCGCTGCCAAATCTGCAATAGCCCTAATATGATCTGGAGTTGTCCCACAACAACCACCAATTATATTAATCATACTGCCTTCCAAAAATTCTTTTATTTGAACCGCCATATCAGCAGGAGATTCGTCATATTCTCCAAACTCATTTGGTAAACCAGCATTTGGATGCGCACTAACACCAAAATCTGTGTTTTTAGAAACAACTTCTAAATATGGTTTCATCATGCTTGCGCCTAATGCACAATTAAACCCAACTGAAAGTAAATCGAAATGAGACACAGAAGTTAAGAAAGCCTCTGCAGTCTGACCACTTAAAGTTCTTCCAGAAGCATCAGTAATTGTTCCTGAAACCATTATTGGGAGCTTAATTCCTTTTTCATCAAATACTTCATCAATGGCAAATAGACAAGCTTTGGCATTTAATGTATCAAATACAGTTTCCACTAACAAAATATCCACTCCTCCATCTATTAATGCAATAGTTTGCTCTTTATATGCTTCAACTAATTCCTCCCACGAGACAGCTCTATATCCAGGGTCGTTAACATCTGGAGACATAGATAGTGTCCTGTTAGTTGGCCCTATAGAACCGGCAACATATCTTGGTTTATCTGGATTTTTCGCAGTGAATTCGTCTGCAGCTTCTTTAGCGATTTTAGCAGAGTGAAAATTAATATCATAAACAGCATCCTCCAAAGCATAATCTGCCTGAGCTATTGTTGTTCCTGAAAACGTATTTGTTTCCAAAATATCAGCCCCTGCTTCAAGATACCTACAATGAAGTTCTTTTAATATATCAGGACGAACCAAAGCCAATAAATCATTATTACCCTTAACTGGATGCGTATGGTCTTTAAAACATTCTCCTCTGAAATCTTCTTCTTCGAGTTTATATGTTTGAATCAAAGACCCCATTGCTCCATCGAGAACAAGAATTTTTTCCTTTACTAAATCTTTTATATCTGGCTTACTCATAGTCTTGATATCCTAATATTAAAACACCTTAAAATATAATTCAAGGTCATAATCTCTAATTATGAATTCACAAAATTTTTAAATCCTTTTCTAATTTTACCTTTAAAAACTACCAATACAATAATAAGTAGCAGTATATAAGGAGGTATCATTAGTAAAAAAATACCATTATTTAAACCATTACCCCATTCTCCGTCATTATTTTCAACCACAGCTTTACATGTAGAACACAATGCAAAAATATTACTGCTGCATATCAATAAAACAAAAAAGAAAAATAGCTTTTTAGTCATGCTGTAAATTTAATAATTTTTCAAACATTAAAGACCATAGTAGGGAGATAAGAATATATATACAGAAGGACCTGTAATTGCTACATAAAGCCAAACTGGATAGGCCCATTTAACCACTTTACGATGACCATCTACATCTCCAATAAAGGCTCTATAATAAGAAAATAAAATAAACGGTAATGAAATAGCTGATGTTAGAATATGAGAAATTAAAATAAAGTAATAAAAAGCTTTTAAATCTCCACCATATGGTGTATCCGGATTTGTAATATGATACAGAACATAACTTAATAAAAACATTACTGAGAGAATCATTGCAAAAGTATTTAACCTCATATGAGCATTAATATTTTTACGTTTAATCATTACTAACGAGGTAATTAAAACAAGAAAACAAGTAGTATTAATAATAGCGTTTACGGTGGGAAGCGCCTTTGTAAAACTAGGAGGGTTTTCGATTGCCAGCATTTCTCGTAAGGTTGGTAACATTAAAACCAATCCAAAAACAACTATTGTAAAAATCCAGATTGCTATTCTAATTCCTGGTTTGTCCGCAATTATTGGTTGTAAGTCTATTGTTGTTTTATTAGCCATTGGGTGTCTATTATTAATTGATCTACAGATTCTGTATCAGTTCCGTCGTACATTCCTCTAATTCTTCCTAGTTGATCTACCAATATTAATTTTTCGCTATGGACAAACTCAACATCTTGAGTAGTATCCTGTCCTGCGATTATTAAATATTTCGCAGCTTGCTTATAAATTGATTGTTTATCTCCTGTTACAAAATCCCAATTACGAAGATCAGCGTTTTTATTTTTCGCATATTTTAACAACACACTCTCAGTATCATACTCCGGATTAACAGTATGGGATATGATTTTAAAATTTTCTCCTTTTAATTCTGCCTGAACTCGAGTTAATTGTTTTGTCATTATTGGACAAATACTAGGACAAGTTGTAAAGAAAAAATCAGAAATGAACACAGTATTTTTAAAGTCCTCTTGAGAAACTGTATTCCCATTTTGATTAACAAATGAAAATTTCTTAATGGAATAGTCTACATCATATCCCAAATCATCAATCCCTTTTTGTCCGTAAACTAATAAAGGATCCTTTAAAGGCTGAGAACCACAGCCGATCAGTAAAAAACAAATTAGACTAATTCTTAACTTGTTTAATATCCAATTTACCTGAAACATATTGATTACTTAAAAGTTTAAACATTTTTGGAATATCCCTTGAAACTTTTGCATCATTAATATTGCAATGAGCTCTAATGTGCTCATCTTTATCCAATAAAATGTAAGGAGGAATACCAGTGCTGTCATTAACTTCAGTTTTAAACTTTAATAAAAACTCATTAAATTTATCATGATTAATATATGCTAAGTCCCACTTATCAGATTTCTTTTTGATATAAGGTAATGGATTTTCTTCCCAATTATTATTCTCAGCACTTCCTTCAAATAAACTAATAACTCTAACATTACTAGCTCGGGGTATTATCTTTTCCCCAATATATAAAATGTGCTTAACCCATTCTTCCGGTTTAGAATTTGGAAGAATAGTTATCAAATAAATAATAGAATCTTTATGCCTAAAATCAATAGAACTTCCTTCAAAATTATTGATTGTAAACTCAGGAACGGTGTAATACTTAGGGGGGTTTTTTCGCTTCAATTCAAGCCATTTTCCATCCTCACTCATAATTGGCAAAGTTCCTAAACCTTTTGCCATAAAAATAAGAGCCATAGCAAGAAGGAATGGTACTATGAACAAACCTACGTATAGTATTTTCTTCTTAGGAGCTGATAAGCCTTGTTCCCCCATTTTTATTTTTAATTAATTTATCGGAAAATTAACTTCTCCAACAGCAACTGCTTCGTTAATAGCGATAAATATAAGATACAAAATAAAGAATATGTAAGGAATCAAAATTGTTGATTTTAAACTACTTCTTTCATGACCTAAGTGCATAAATTCAAGAACAATCATTCGAGCCTTAATAATGGTTAGAATAATATACCCATATTTTATTAATTCCCAAGAAGTAGCACTAACATCAGGATTACTCTGACTAAAATAAACACCAACTACAACTTCTATTGTTGTAATTAAAGAAAGCCATCCAGTAACAACCCAGATTTTATTTCTAATTTTACGCCCATCCTCTTCAGAATGCTGAGCACCTAATGAATATTCTATGATATCATCTCTTTCCATGATAGTATATATTTTTATAAAATAATAGTATAATAATTAAACCTACAATAAGTAGAAGAATGTGAATACAAAAACCCAAACTAAATCTACAAAATGCCAATATAATCCACCTTTCTCAACCATTTCATAGTGCCCTCTTCTTTCGTAAGTACCACCTATAACATTAATTAAAATAACAATATTTATGATAACTCCTGAAAACACGTGCAAACCGTGAAATCCAGTAACACAATAGAAAAATTGTGCATATTGATCAGGGCCTACAATAGGAACTAAAACATTATTCACCATTTCCCAACCACCTAGGTAATTACCTCCAATTCTTGTGTCATCATAAGTTCCAAATAATCCATCTGGACCTGCAATAACTCCTGACCATTCCCAAACTTGAGAACCTAAGAAAATAAGACCTCCAATAACCGTTAAAACCATCCACTTAATTACAGTTTTCTTATCGTTTCGATGTCCAGCTTCAACAGCTAATACCATTGTAACAGATGAAACGATCAGAATAAATGTCATAAAAGCAACATACAATAAAGGGAATCCTTCATCAGGAGTAGCTGAATGTACAAAGGGGATATGAAAGAATACTTGATCAGATATTGGCCATGCATCACTCGTATAACGAAACCAACCCAAAGAGACTAAAAATGCACCAAATGTTAATGCATCTGAGATGAGGAAAAACCACATCATCATTTTACCATAACTTAAACTAAAAGGGGAACGACCTCCACTCCATAATTCTTTCGGATCAATAACTTTACTTACTTCGCCTGCCATGCTTCATCTCTTTAAAAATTATTAATTACCCTACAAAATACAGTAGAGCGAACAAATATAACCACAAAAAATCTAAAAAATGCCAATATATAGAACTAACTTCTATACCTACGGTGTCTTCTTTTGTGTATTTACCTAGGAAACTTTTAATACTCACAATAATTAGAGATAATAATCCCCCAAACAAATGTATAACATGTAAACCTGTTAGTAAATAAAGGTAACTGCTTGCATTGTTTTTTGTTACTAAATTAGGCTGTACTTCTGTGTTGTTATAATCATCTCTGGAATCATAAAATTTACCATCAACATACTTCAACTCAGTACCTGAATCTACAACTGTATAATCCTCTCCGTAGGTTCCCTTACCGCTTTCGATTAGTCCTTTCACGTTTTGGACATCGACAAAAAACATTCCATTCTCTTTTAGAGCTGACCAACCAGCAAACTGAAACTTAACGAAGCCTAGTCCTAAAAGCAAGGTTGATAATACAAATATTAAAGAGATTGTTTTTTTCTCTTTTTTAGCAAAACGTACAGCTAACCAAAAAGTAATACTACTTATGAAAATAAAAATAGAACTTATAAAAAACTCATCAGGCATTGTAATATGTACCCAAGTAATATCTGCCTTAGCAATTACAAATGCACTTGAAAGACCAACAAACATCATAACAATCGAGGAAATACCCAACCACATCATGTTTTTATGTGTCTTTTTCTTAATTTCTAATCTCTCTTCTGGGGGAACTGTATTTATCATTTCGCTTAAAATAATTGATCAAATAATAACGCCAATAAAACTAAAGGTAAGTAGATAAAAGATGCAAACATTAATTTTGTAGCCCATTTATCTGATAACGTTTTAAAAAGCATAAAAGCTGGATATAGCATAATTCCTCCACACGCAAGTATGATAATTGCAGCTGTTAATCCACCGATATGAAAATCAGGATAACAAGGAAGCAAAGATATTGGAATCATAAATATAGTATACAATAAAATTTGAAAAGCGGTGCTTCCATCTTTACCATTAGACGAGGGTAACAAATGAAATCCAGCCTTTTTATAATCATCATGACATCTCCAAGCTATTGCCCAAAAATGAGGAAATTGCCACATAAATTGCAAACAAAATAAAGACAATGCTGCTGGAGAAATAAACATAGCACCCGGAACAGAAGCTTCACAAGCTACCCATCCTATTAACGGAGGGGCTGCACCAGGAAATGCACCAACAAATACTGCCCACGGTGTCTTTTGTTTTAAGGGTGTGTAAATCACAGAGTATGAAATTAAGCTCGCTAACCCTAAAATTCCTGTTGGGGGATTTAAGAAAAACCATAAAATAAAGACTCCTGAAATACCACAAAAAAAAGCAATTAGCCAAGCCGTTCTTAAATTCATCCTTCCTGTAGGAAGAGGACGATTACAAGTTCTCGACATTAATTTATCCAGATCTTTTTCTATAATTTGATTAAATCCATTTGCACCAGCTGTAACTAAGAAACCTCCTAATGACAACCAACCTACTTTTGCCCAATCAAGAATAATTGTTGGATCATAGTTTCTTGAATAAAAATAAACTGCAGTAACATATGTGATAAAAGCAGAGAAAACCACTAATGAAGCTAACCTCATTTTTGTAAACATTAATATATCACCTAGCGTACTAGGCTTCTTGCTTTCAAGTTGATCTATATTGTTGTTTTCTGACAAAACTGATTCTAAATTGGGTGCAAATATACTAATTAAAGCTGATTATTCCCACATTCCTGCTGTTTGGTAACCGCCTAGAATAAAAATCATTTTTATTCTAGGAATTTTCTTTTTATTAATTGATTTATAATACCACTGTAAATGAAGTCCACCCCATTTATAGGATTTAGAATACAAATTTTTCTTGTTTTTAGATGCTAAATTTTGAAGTAGGTCTTTCGCGAAAGACAGGTAGCTATGATGTGGAATTTCCGCCCTCGTTTTATCTTTATCAGTTTTCCTAGGTTTTTCACCATAAAACAAATGAAATTCTGTTTTGAAATCTTTCTTATCGTAAAAAAACAGTTTGCCGTTTTTATAATCAATAGCCTCTCCTTGAGCAACAACAGGTAAAACTAAGCCACCTTTAAATCCCAAATCCCTTGTTTTTAAAACCAATTTCCTTTCAACTTTTCTTTCAATTTTTCCAACATTTTTAAATCTTCTAAATTCAAATTTACTTTGGTATTCTTTTGCTACAGCTGATAAGGTTTCTTCTCTATCAAGCAATTCTACTCCTTTTCTAATTCGTTCCTTATTAACAAGACTAAATACTAAATCATTCATTAAATCCTCATCGAAACCATTCACGGAAAGCAATTTATTCTCTCGCCCAGTTGGAGTGCTACTGACACCAATAAAAATCAATAAAAATAATGCGATATATTTCATCATTATAATTCAATTTTTTCAAATTCAACCTTATTACTAATCCCCCATTTTCCGCTGTAACTAATCCCTTTTAACACAATAGAGATCTCATAGACTCCCCGCTCTTTAATAATACCCTTAGATCCTGTCCAGAAATGGTAGTTTTTGGAAATATTGGTAACCAAAACACGTCTAGGATAAAATCGTTTTCCCTTCAGAAAATATATAGGCTTTTTCAAAACACCATTATTAATGAGTAAAGGAATAGATAAAGCGTATAATCCAGGTTTATATATTTTTAATACCTGACCGTTTTTTTGATTTTCTTTCTTGGGTTCAAAATAGTATCCAGATTTTAAGTCCAATTTCCGGTATCGCTCTAATTTATTTTCAAACACATTATAATTATTTAAGTAAGTTGTGTCCATATCCAACCATTTCGCTTTTCGCTTCGCCAATCCTCGTCGGTATCTTTTATATTTTCTTTTAT
>MDTF01011656.1_pt1 | contig 85409 bp, 72 predicted proteins | sample 811191 | NCBI WGS metagenome assembly MDTF01 (sample SAMN05326649, study PRJNA326480) | marine metagenome | isolation source: seawater | place: Southern Ocean | collected 2011 | reverse complement strand
TTAATCCTGATTCAGGAATTATTTATTTTAGCAATACAGGGGTACTATCCTGAAGTAATTAGAAGATAATGGCGTTGAAAAGTCTAATCCCACTATAATTTTTCGTCTTAAAACATTATTACATCTGCTTTCCGTTATCGAAATTCGGTGTTTGGACACTTTTACTATTTATAATTTAAGCTTGAATTTAGTGTAAAGTGTTAATTTCGTAATCTTAGGAAGATTATTATTGATGATCGGGAAACTATTATTTTCATTTTTTGATCTAAATGAGAAGTAGTTATTTTTTATTTACAGTTGATTTTTTATTAAATGATTTACCAATGTTTTTTTGGCAATGGGGCAATTACTGAAATTTGTTCTTTACTAACTGGATGAATAAATTCAACTTTTCTAGCATGTAGGCAAATTGATTTGTCGGAATTTGGTTTTTTGGCTCCGTATTTTAAATCACCTACGATAACACAGCCAATACTTGAAAGTTGTACTCTTATTTGATGAGGTCTTCCTGTTAGAGGTTTTACCTCAATGAGGAAATTTTCGTTTTTAGGTTTGATTAATTTATAAACTAATTCCGCTCTTTTACTGTTTTTTATTTCATTAGGAAAAGCGCGTGTTTTGTTTTTCTGTTCGTCTTTAAGTAAATGGTGAATGAGTGTTCCTGATTTTGAGTTAGGTTCTTTTTCGCACAACGCCCAGTAAGTTTTTTGAACCTGCTTATCTTGGAACATTTTGTTCATCCTTGTTAAAGCTTTACTAGTTCTTGCAAAAACAATTGCCCCACTTACAGGACGATCTAATCGATGAACAGTTCCCAAGAATACATCTCCAGGCTTGTTGTATTTGTTTTTTATGTAAGCTTTTACTTTGTCAGATAGCGGTTCGTCTTGAGTTTTATCTCCTTGACTTATATCCCCAGAACGTTTGTTTACAATAACTAAATGATTGTCTTCATATAAAACTTCAACCATTAATATTGTTCTTTGTCGTTAGGGAAGTCACCAGATTGCACATCATTACAATATCGATTTACTGCATTAGACATGTCATCATACAAGTTTAAATATCTTCGTAAAAAACGGGGACTAAACTCGTGGGTCATACCAAACATGTCATGTGAAACCAAAACTTGTCCATCACAATTATTACCAGCTCCGATTCCAATTACTGGGATTGAGAGTGATTCAGTTATCTTCTTTGCTAATATTGCAGGAACTTTCTCTAAAACTAAAGCGAAAACGCCAGCTTCTTCAAGTAGTTTTGCATCAGCTATTAATTTGTCAGCTTCTTCTTCCTCCTTGGCTCTAACAGTATAGCTTCCGAATTTATAAATACTCTGTGGTGTCAGTCCTAGATGCCCCATCACAGGAATTCCCGCAGTTAAAATTCTTTTTATGGAATCAACAACTTCATCGCCACCTTCAAGTTTTACAGCATGAGCACCAGATTCCTTCATCATTTTAATTGATGAACTCAATCCTTCTTTTGTGTTTCCTTGGTAAGTTCCAAAAGGAAGATCACACACAATTAAGGCTCTTTCAGCTCCTCTAACAACAGAGGCTGCATGGTAAATCATTTGATCTAAAGTAATTGGTAGGGTGGTTTCATGTCCTGCCATTACATTACTTGCAGAATCACCAACTAAAATTACATCGGCACCTCCTGCATCAATAATTTTAGCCATTGTGTAATCGTAGGCGGTAAGCATTGATATTTTATGGCCAGCATGCTTCATTTCTTGAAGCGTTTTAGTGGTTACTCTTTTTTTATCTTGAAAATGAACTGCCATGCTTCTAGTCTTTAAATTCGCCTTTTTTAGCCTTTTCTATAGGAATTTCTTGTTCCGATAAAGGTAATAAAATAGGAGTTGTTTTTTTTCTTGTGTCAGTTTCTTTTTCCGTGTCATCTAGTTTTTTAACAACGAAAGAAGGCGCATCTAAAGGAAGAGAAGTTTCCGCAGGTTTCTTCACTTCTTCTTCTTCTTCTTCTTCTTCTTCTTTGCCTTTTTTAGACTTCTCTACAGGGTTTTCTAGCTCTGATAAAGGTAATAAAGTAGGATTTGTTTTTTTCTTTGTATCAGTTTCTTTTCTCGCTTCATCGAATTTCTCAATAACGATTGAAGGCGCATCTAAAGGAAGAGAAGTTTCCGCAGGTTCTTTACTATCTTCTACTTCTTTATTGATCTGAGATTTTAGTTGATTCATTTCAGACTTAGCGGTTTTAATTTCCTGTTCAAGGATAGATAAATCATGATTTAGTGTTTCACATCTGTTTCTTAAAGAATCTCTTTCGTTCGTTAATTTTGTAATTTTATTAACTGTCTCTGTTGATTTTTGTTCAGACTCTTTAGAGTCGATTGAAGGTTCAAGCGCTTCATATTCAGTTATTAAATTCTTTAAGTGTAGATTCTCTTTTCTAGAGGCACCAACTTGTTCTTCTAATATTTTTATCGCATAAATGGCGGCCTTAGTTCCTTTTTGATCGCCATAATTAGCTGTAAGTAGTTGTGTTTTTAAGCTGTCATTGGCTGCTTTTAAATTTACAATCTCAGCAATTAAATTTTCAGGGATAATCTCTGCAGGAGCATTTGGTAGTTCTAGTTCATAAACATTGTAATAAATTATTTTTGCTTCTGCAAGGCTTCCAATATAAGCACCGAACCCCCCTTTTTTATAAGAGTCATTTATAAATGAATAGGTATAAATGTTGTTGAAATAAACATCGAATTTGCCTCTAAATGCTTTCACTTCAATCGTGTTATTTCTTTGAATACCATCAATAGCTTTACATGGAATCCAACCTTTGTCTCCATTTAATGTTATTGTTGTGTTATTTCCAATGTCTGTAATCTTGAACTTTTTCTTCTTGTTTATTTCTAGTAAAAAACCACCTCTTCCTCCAAGTTGGGTTAAAAATAAAATTCCTACAGTACTTTCTGATGATTTTACAGAACCTAATTGAATTTTAGTTTTTAAATAAAAATCTCTTGATGTACCTTTAAAGTTAGCAAGTATAACGCGCGGTCTTTCTATTTTTCGTTTCATATAATAGTAGCCATCACCATAGGTTCCCCAAAATTTTGGATCATTACTACTTGTCATAGGAAAACTTTCAGATACATCTGAGAAATCTTCAGAAAAAACTTTAGTTGTCTTTTCTCCGGAAACGTAAGGTTGAGCGATACTGGGTGTAATTATTAGGGAAAGTAAAAGTGTGGAAATTATAAGAATCTTTTTCATTAGTTTTTTTAAGGTAAAAGTAAATAAGTATATCCGTATTATACAGTTTTGTTTCATAAATTGAATGCGAACTCGGAAAGTATGTCATAAATTATGACAACTACTATGGTGTAAGGTGTTTAAAATATGTCAATATTTCATATTTTTTTTATGCGACAAGCTAAAATTTGAAATGGCACATGGATTGACTAGACTCTTCTGAATTAGAAAAATTCAACAAAAATATAAAGTTTAAATACGATGAGTAAGATTATTGGAATTGATTTAGGAACAACAAACTCGTGTGTTTCTGTTATGGAAGGTTCAGAACCAGTTGTTATTGCAAATAGCGAAGGAAAAAGAACAACTCCATCTGTTGTAGCATTCACAGAAGGAGGAGAAAGAAAGATTGGAGATCCTGCAAAACGTCAGGCGATTACTAACCCTACAAAAACTATTTCTTCAATTAAGAGATTCATGGGGTCTTCTTATAGTGATATTGTAGGTGATATCGATAAGGTGCCTTACGCGGTTATAAAAGGTGATAATAATACACCAAGAGTAAAGATTGAGGACAGGAATTATACGCCTCAAGAAATTTCAGCTATGATTCTTCAGAAGATGAAGGCTACGGCTCAAGACTTCTTGGGAACTGACGTTACTGAAGCAGTTATTACTGTTCCTGCATACTTTAATGATGCGCAAAGACAAGCTACTAAAGAAGCTGGTGAGATTGCAGGTTTAAAAGTTAGAAGAATTATTAACGAACCAACTGCAGCAGCTTTAGCTTATGGATTAGATAAGAAAGGTGAAGATTTAAATATCGTTGTTTTTGATTGTGGAGGGGGAACTCATGATGTATCTATCCTTGAATTAGGAGATGGTGTATTTGAAGTTAAAGCTACTGATGGAGATACGCATTTAGGTGGAGATGATTTTGATCAAGTAATTATTGATTGGTTAGCTGCTGAATTTAAAAGCGATGAAGGTTTAGATCTAAAGAAAGATCCAATGGCACTTCAGAGATTAAAAGAAGCTGCTGAAAAAGCAAAAATCGAATTATCAAGTTCAACTACTACAGAGATTAACTTGCCATACATCATGCCAGTTGACGGTGTGCCAAAGCACTTAGTTAGATCTTTAACTAGAGCAAAATTTGAGCAATTAGCAGATAGTTTAATTAAAAGAACAATTCAGCCTTGTAAATCAGCGCTTAAGAATTCTGGATTATCATTAAGTGAAATTGATGAAGTAATTTTAGTTGGAGGATCTACTCGTATTCCTGCAATTCAGGATGCAGTAAAAGCATTCTTTGGTAAGGAGCCTTCTAAAGGAGTTAACCCTGATGAGGTTGTTGCAATTGGAGCAGCTATTCAAGGAGGTGTTTTAAGTGGAGATGTTAAGGATGTACTTTTATTAGATGTAATTCCATTATCATTAGGAATTGAGACTATGGGAGGTGTTGCTACAAAAATGATTGAAGCAAACACAACTATTCCAACTAATAAAAAGGAAACTTATTCTACTGCTTCTGATAACCAACCGTCTGTTGAGATTAACATCGTTCAAGGTGAGCGTCCAATGGCAAAAGACAACAAGTCTTTAGGTAGATTCCATTTAGATGGTATTCCTGCAATGAGAAGAGGTGAAGCTCAAATAGAGGTTACTTTTGATATTGATGCGAATGGTATTTTGAGTGTATCTGCAAAAGAATTAAAAACAGGTAAAGAGCAAAATATTCGTATCGAAGCATCTTCTGGATTATCGGATGAAGATATCGCAAGAATGAAACGTGAAGCTGAAGAGCATGCGGAATCGGATAATGCGGAAAAGGAAAAAGCTGATAAAATTAACGGTGCTGATAGCTTAATATTCCAAGTTGAAAAACAATTAGAGGATATTAAAGGTAAAGTTGATGAAGGTAAATTGGGACCTATCAAAGCTGCTGTTGAAGAGTTAAAGAAAGCTCATGCGGCTCAAGATATCGTTACAATTGATGTTGCGACTGAGGGTGTTAATCAAGCTTTAGAAGCAATTCAAGCAGATATCCAGGGTGCAAATCAAGGTGGTGCTGCAGAAGGTGCTCCTCAGGAAGAATCTACTGCTGATGCAGAGGTTACTGATGTAGATTTTGAAGAAGTAAAATAAGTTTTTAATACTTATTTATAATTAAAAACCCCGCTAGATGCGGGGTTTTTTTTTGAATAAAGGTATAGAACGAAAATGTATAATATCAATGGCCTTTATAACTGTTAATTCATTTGTATTTGAGGAAGCAAAAGACGAATTCAAATTCGAAAGATTTTCATTTGATCTTTTTCTATAATATTCATTATTCTTTGAATCGTATTTAAATGTATTTTCTGCTTCGCAAGTTTTAGTTGTGAATGATAAATAATTATCATAGAAGTTAACATAAGTTTTTACTGAGCTTCAATTCAAGTAATATTTAGATATTTATATGTGGTTTTCCGGTCGGCTTCAAGTAAAACAAGTTTAATTATATAGTCAGCATAATTAGTGTCCTCAACAATTATTGTGTTTTTATATTTTGTTCTCGAAACTGTTTTTTGGTGTTACCTCCAAGTTGATTGTTTATCTGATACTTATTAACCTTAGCGTTTGATATATCAACTTATATACTAATATTTTTAGATAATTATTTTGTATAACATTACGAGTGTAATAGCTAGGGAAAGTGATAGTATGATTTTTTTTTGATAAAAACCAATAATAACATCAAAATAATTTGATGTGTTTAACGACTATGCCTTATTTCTATTTCAGGTATAGATTCAATACTTTTCTTAATTAAAATCAATGGTATTGATTTTTCTTTTATCTCTGCGTAATTTGGAGTTTCTTTAAGGAATAAGAAAAGTTCATCTTCAATAACTTCAAATGATTCAATAAATCTAAAGTCGTTAGGGAAATCCATTAGCGATTCTTTTTTAAATTCTAAGATTTCACCTTTTTTTCTATCGATTAAAAAAAGTTTATTTTCTATTGCGGGGTAGGGATGTGTAAGTACTAAAATATAATCCTCATAGGTGCCTATTTGCTGAATAGATTCCCAATTTATTTTTTGAATATTATCATAGAGTACTCCGTCGGAAACAAAAATAATTTGATGTGTAGAGTCTGTTTCAATATAAACAGAATGCCCAGTTTTGTATATGCGACCATTCCTTATGCTATCTATGAACTGGGGCCAGTCGGAATTTAAATTAAATTCTGTAATTTGTCTCGCTTCAACTAATTTATCGGCATCAAAAATGCACCAACTTTTTTTTGTAGAATCAGTTTTTTTGTGATTGCTATTGATACGTTTTGCTAGCTCTCCTTCAATAATAACTCTGCTTGAGGAAGGATCTGTATATAATATTGGTTGAATTTTTGGTTTAAACATTGCATATGAAACAAAGTATTTATTATTTGATATGCTTTGTTTTGTTTTATAAACATCTAGAATCCACTCTAAAGTAGATGTATTTGTTCTTGTCATAGTTGTTTTGAAAATATATCCATAAATAGCATCAGCCAGCTTCTGGTATTTTGGAAGTAGAAATTCGTCACAAAGTGGCACCATATTAATTAAAGTTGGTGCTGAAATATTCGGGCTAACATTTAGTGTACATTTTTTACTTCCGTTTTCATATGTAATTACAGCGTAATCAACATTGTCTAGATAATGATAAATTAGGAGTTCTTCTTTTGATCCATCACCATCAAAATCTTCTTTAATGACTTCTATATCTTGCTGAGCTAAAGCCAGTAAATTAGAGAGTATTAATATATATATAATCGTTTTTTTCAAATTACTTTTTTTTCTTTTTTTGAATTGATTTTAGACCTAGTGTTTCGATAAGCGTAATGTCAAAATAAATTTTTTGTTGCTCGTATTTGTAAAAAACTGTTAAAACTTCAAATACATGATTCTTACTTTTAGTACGTTTTTGTTTTAGTACTTGCATTTTTTTTACCTGAGTAATTACAGAAATATCTTTCATACCTATTACTTTGTAAGCGGTTTCTTTTGATTTTCCATCACCGGAATTTATAATAATATTTAAAAGTTGTTGATATTGCTTTCTATAAAATTTTGAGCCGATACTATCTCTTGTTCTACCCAATGCATAGGATAATTCTTCATTTGCCATTGTACTAACAGGAATCATTCCAACTAAAGAATCAGCTAGTGCCTTAGCGGCCTTAAAATTTCTGTCATTATTACTTTTAATAATCTTATTTTCGAGATCCAGCCAAATATATGGTTTGTATCCGGGCATTAATGCAAAACCATAGTAAGTAAGTAGCATCTCTTTTTGCGTCATTACACTGTCTCCTTCGTAAAACTTGTTTAATAAATCATCATAATAATAACCATTGTCTTCATTATTTATTAAAATATCCATTTGTTGTAATGTGTAACCGTAAATTTTTTCATCAAAAGGATATTCTTGACTGATTGCCAGATAAGGAATCAGAAAAGGTATAATTAAAATTAGTTTTTTCATTGCGAAAAGATACGTTAATAATTTAGTATTGTTTCTAGATTCAGATACAAAATAAGTACCAAAAAACTACGGTTAAATTGAAACCGTACTACGTGAATTCCCGTTAATTAAAGCAAACAGGCTTTAAGATGAAGATGACAACCTTAATGTATAACGACTTAGCGGCAGGTGAATGCTTAGAACTTGTCGAAAAAGAGGGGACTTTGGTTGATGAAGTTATTCTTTTTGGAATATTAAAAATGAAGTTGTTTAATTTGCATAATTTTTATGTACAAGTAGCATATAATGAGTGTGATGATAAAGTTCTTAATATCAAGGCCTTGATTTCAGATGAAGATTGGAATCCCTTTTTGGAAACTTTAGATATTAAATCTTTTTTCTAATCGTAGTTTTTTATTTTAACTATCACTCCGTCTTTAAATTTTTTTTATTGATTATTTTAGCAAAAGAATCATAATAGTAATGCCAACCGGTAGGTTGGTTTTTTCACACCTACCTTTTTGCTTTAATATTCCATTTTTATGAAAAGTTTTTTGCGCCCATGTCTCTGTCCATATTTAAATAATTCAGAAATATTACCGTTTTTGTAGTACTTCGTATATAATTTAAAAACTTTTCCATTTTTGTAATTAGTATAAACTTTAGGGGTTAATTCATTATAAAACTCAGTGTACTTTCCTTCAAGTTTTCCATTATTATAGAAAGCTATTTTCGTTAGTTCTCCTCTTGTATTCCAATTTTTCGTAAACCCATGTTTAATATTGTTCTTCAAGTTTAATTCTGATTTTTTATAATACATATTGTAACGTTCTATAATCTGTACTCTATTATTATTATTATTATTATTATCTAGTTCAAAGATTATTTTTTTTCAAATTTGGGTAGTAAGAACTCCTTAAGCTGAATCTGATCTGGGTTAGTTTTACCTATAGATAAAGACCGAATTAGGTTGTTATTTACATTTGTGTAAATGTCATTAACTTGCATAATTATAGTAGAATTTTCAAACACTTTGTTGGAGATTTCTTCAAGTTTTTTATCAAGTAAATAATTCCATAAACCACCTTGTATTTCGAGACAATTTTGGTCATTTAAATAAGTGAAAAGATGAGATTCTATATTGGTTTTGTTTTGGGCGTCTTGAATCATTAGTGTTTTGTCTTTTCTGACTGATTCGTATAGAACATTATTTTTTTGCGTGATTTTAATCTTACTTACTTTTTCAATTGAATTATTTGTTTCTTGAGTAGAAGAAAAGTATACTACTTGGATTGGTTTTTTAAGTACAATAGTTCCTTGGAAGTTATATTGAATAATAGTTTCTAAATTGTTTATTTTCTGTTGCTTTGTTTTAATAAAATTTGATGTGTCGGGAAGTGTGGTGATTTCTAATTTTAGCAATTCTTTAAACACAAACCTTTTTTTATTTGCATTCTTATCAAATAGATCAGCAACGTATTCATATTTGGTGCTATTGGATATAGTATGTGTTATTGCGGCTTCCAGTTTTGGATTGTTTTCTGTAAATGTTTCAATCCCAAAAGTTCCGTTTAATGCTGTCTTGAAATGTAATGATGGGAATTCAGAAAAATGCTCTATTAGTTTTTTGCTTGGCGCTAATTTATATTTAGTGATAGTGTTTTTAAACTCTTGACAATCTGTTTCAATACTATTATATTCGTTTAAATATTGACTAGTCAAACTGTAACTAATTAATAGAAATATAAGATTGAAGGTTCTATTCATTATAACTTTGTGTGAGAAAATCATACCAAGTTCTCTAAATTAAGATTTATCTAATCGCTTTGTATTTTGATATAACTATTGTGCTCAGTTTTTAGTTGATTTCACATTTGATTATTTAATCAACAATAAAGTATGAAATAACCAAGGTTTTTATACCGATTTAAGTAAGTTTTTTTTGTAGAAAATACCATTATCAAATAATGGTCGTAAAATATAGTTTCGCAAGAGTATCTTAAGTTAATATCTCTAGTTTTTCGGGGAATGCTGAAAATAAAATGATCGTTATTTTTTACTTTTGACTTTATTTCCTGTGTGTTTTAGTAATGATCAATTAAATTGTCGCTCTATGTAATTGGTATTAGTTATAAGTCCTATTTTTTTGTTTCTTTATGTTTTAGAAAACTTAGAACGACATGACAACTGCTTTATTGAAGAAAAAATTACATGAAATAATATTTGAGGCTGATACAAAAGCCGGAAAATTATTTGATGTATTACTTCTTGTGTCGATTGGTATTAGTGTATTTTCTATTATGTTAGAATCGGTTCCTTCAATAGGTGGGGAGTATGAATATGTTTTTAATATAATAGAATGGTTTTTCACAGGACTTTTTACCGTTGAATATATTCTAAGAGTTTGGATTGTCAAAGATTCAAAAAAATACATTTTCTCAGGAATGGGTATTGTCGATTTTTTAGCGACATGTCCATCTTATTTTGCAATATTTATTTCTGCAAGTCAATACTTTCAAATTATTAGAATTTTTAGATTGTTAAGAGTCTTCAGAGTTTTAAAACTTGTGAGGTATATGGAAGGTGCTTCAACATTAAAAGCAGCATTAATTTCTACAAGAGGGAAGATAGTAGCATTTCTAGTTTTTATTCTTTGTGGTGTGACATTAATGGGGACTATTATGTACGTTGTTGAGTCGGGTGAAAATGGGTTTTCAAGTATACCAAGATCTATTTATTGGGCAATTGTAACTTTAACTACTGTGGGTTATGGAGATATAGTTCCTGTTACTACTTTAGGGCAAATGATCGCTTCAGTAATTATGATTTTAGGTTATGGGATATTGGCTGTTCCTACTGGATTAGTTTCTGTTGAGGCAATCAGGATTGAAAGCAAAAAAGTTAATACACAGGTTTGTAGAAATTGTAATGTGGAAGGTCATGATTCAGGTGCTAGATTCTGCAGAGATTGCGGTGAAAGTTTACTTTAGAAAGTAATACTATTTATTACTTCAACAGGTTTTCCATCGTTTAATTTATAAATTATTACTAAATAACTAATTTGGCTTGAAGGAACATTGTTAAGGTCAAACTGAAACTTAGCGTGAAATTCTTCAGATTTATTTTTGGAGGATAAAATCTTCCCATAACTTTCTGTCACAGCTGAGTATATTACATTTTTGTGGATTTTGTACACTGTCGTGCCTGCTGGTGTTTTTTGATTTGCACCTTTTGATTTTCTAAATAAATACAAAGCAATAGAATGTGAGCTAGATGTTTTTTTATTGTAAATTCCTTTTATATATATAGTTTGCTGATCATCTTTTAAAGCGCTTTTTTGGCCTAATGAAATAATTGGCGTTTTACTTAAATTATTTTCTATTGATTGGTACCAGCTTACACTATCAAGAGCGAAAAAGTTCATATCATTTACAAAGCTTGGAAAACTTTTAAAAGTTTGATTACCATTTTCATCATATAAAAATTTCAGCTCTTCAGAAAGTGGATTGTATAATGGATCTGTTACGGAGGGGAATAACATCATTCCGTTTACTGCTTTTCCATCGATGTTTTGAATCTGAGATTTGAGCACTTTTTCAAGATTATACTGCCCATAATTGTAACAAGTTCCAATTTCGGTAGATGAAAACACAAATGAGACAGGCCTGAATTTTCCTGACACACTTATCTCATCCCAAAAATAATCGCTAGAATCGTTAGTTCCACAACTCGAAAAAGTCAGTACTGAAGAAAAAATAATGAAGGTTATTTTATATAGATTCATGATGAAAATATTGTTGTTCTAACTAATGTAACTATTTTTACAGATTATAATGTCGTGCTTAATGTATTTTCGGTACTTACTTATTTTGTTTTTTATTACACAGCAGGGATTTTCCCAGTTTTATTCTAACGGGCAAAACTCTAGTAGTGTAAATTGGCGACAAATTAATACTGAAGATTTTCAAATTATTTTTCCTGCAGATTTTGGTGAGAAAGCACAGGAGCTTGCAAATATTATTGTTTATGCAAATAAACAATCTAGAGAATATTTAAAGTCCTCACCTAGAAAAATTTCGATTATTATTCAAAATAATACAACTGTTGATAATGGTTTTGTAACACTAGCGCCCTGGAGAAGCGAGTTTTATACTATGCCTAGTCAGGAAAACGATGGAGTACGCTGGTTGAAAAAATTGGCAGTCCATGAGTATCGGCATATAGTTCAGCTCGGTAAGTTTCAGGAAGGAGTTGGGAGAGTTTTATACCTATTAATGGGAGATCAAGGATTGGGAGCACTAACTATTTTAACTACACCACTTTGGTTTATAGAAGGTGATGCTGTAAGTATTGAGACAAGGAAGACAAAAATAGGGAGAGGTGATTATGGGCCTTTTTTAAGGGAGTTAAAAGCCCAAATAATAGAAGGAGATTCTTTGAGTTACGAAAAAGCCTCTTTTGGTAGTTATAAAGAATATGTAACAGACCATTATAAATTAGGATATCAAATGGTTGAGTTTGTTAAAGCTAAATTTGGAGAGGCAGTTTGGGATAGCGTTCTTACTTCTGTTTCCCACAACCCATTTATTCCTTACCCGTTCTCATATTATTTAAAAAAGTATACGGGGAAAACAACATCTGAAATTTACAGTGATTTGTATTTGTATTTGAAAGAAAAATGGAAGCAGAAAAGGTTTACAGAGCGAAAAACTATTTCTAGCATACCAAAGCAATATGCCTCATACTCTAATCCTGTATTAGACTATGAAGGAAGAGTCTATTGTTTTAAACAAAGTTATGATCAGATTGTACGAATTATCCTTTTAGATTCTTTGAGAGAAAAAGTTATTCATGTACCTGGAAGAATTGATCTAAATAATTTTTCTTTTGGTGGGGGTAAGTTATTATGGGCCGAAAAACGCAGAGACCCAAGGTGGCAATATCGAGATTATTCTGAACTAATTATTTTCGATATTAATCTAAAAAACAGAAAGCGGATAAAAAGGAAAACTAAATGGTTTGGAGGAGCGCTTAATAAAACAGGCAAAACGATTACTTTGATAGAACAGTCAAAATCAAATATTGCTTCGGTTTTAATAATAGATTTAAATGGAAATGAAATAAATAGATTTATACTAGATAATGGTACAGCGTTTCATCCCGCTTGGTATCATCAAGGTGTTTTATTTGTGAAATTAGTCAATGAAAAATCTTATTTGCTTAATTGGTCATTAGCTAACAATACTATTGATACACTTCTACAAACAAATTATCCGATTTCATACCCTAAAGTATCGGAGAAAGGAATTCTTTTACAAGCCTCTATCTCTGGAAAAGATAAAATTGTAGTAGTTAAGAATAAACAGATTTACAATGTAATTACACCTGAATTTGGATTGGATTTTCCAGCGCCTTACTTAGGAAAAGTTTATTATTCTGATTATCATAATAACGGGATGCGAATCTCAAAATCAAAAATTAGGATTGGAGAGGTGATAAATGAGATTCAGGAATTTAAAGTATTACCTGAAATCGATAGTTTAAAATTTGAAGTAAAAAAATATTATCCTTTATTGCACTTATTAAATCCCCATAGCTGGGCGCCCATATCTATTTATCCTGATAATCAAGAAGTTAAACTAGGATTGTCTTTGTTTTCCCAGAATAAATTAAGCTCCTCAGCTTTAAGTCTTAATTATGACTACGATTGGATACAAAATAGTCAAGAATTGAAGTCGTCTTATGAGTTTTCACATTTTTATCCTGTGTTTTTTGTAGATTACTCAAAAAGCTTTTTCCCGAAAGCTATAATCCAGAACGTTAGGACTAACTTCGAAGAAGAAAATATTTCGGGAGGAGTTAGGTTTTCATGGTTGTTTGATAATAATAAATATATTAAGAATTTATTCCTACAAAGTGCATATGCTAATTCTGTGTTAAAATATGATTTTGATGAAACATTTGCGGATACGACATATAGTAGTGAGAATATTCAGTTATTATTTTATTACAGGTCAAGTTATCGGAAAGCAAAAAAAAATATTTATTCGAAATGGAGTTTTACTTTACAAGGACGATACTTCTCAAACTTAAAAAACAAACAAACTTCTTTGATGGGGCAAATTAGTACTACTGTACCTGGGTTATTTAAAAATCATGGATTGAGAATATCATATTCAGATCAAAGGTCAAACAGTATTTTTATTCCAAATTTTATTTCAGAATCGAGAGGTTATTTAAATTATTTCTATCAAGATGCGCAAAAAATCTCCTTTGATTATACATTGCCTCTTTTATATCCAGATTTTAAAATCGGTAAAGTGGCCTATGTGCAGCGTTTTAGAATGAGTATTTTTTATGACTATATGAAAATAAATAATGGGTTAATAAACAGAGAATTAAGCTCATTAGGAGTTGAGCTAAATATGGATTTTAATCCATTTAGGTATTCGTACTTAACACAGTTCGGTGTAGAAGTAGCTTGTAACAATAGCGGAGATGTTTTCCTTTCTCCTATCTTTAGAATCTTGTATTAAGCAAAAAAATAAAACCAATTATATATGTCTATTGTAGTAACGCACGGTTATCTTTTAACTGGTACAGGAAGTAATTTGTATGTGAATAATTTAGTGAGAGAATATGCAAAAGTAGGCGAGGATGTATGTTTGATATGTCAGGATCCAACCCCAATAGACATCGATTTTGTTAATGAAGTTTACGAATTCGACAAAGAGAATGATAATTATAAAATAACGCATTCAAAAGAATCTGAATTTAAGGGTACTGTCAGAGTTTTTCAACCCAATTTGAATGGTTTCTTACCTGTTTATGTCTACGATCATTACGACGGGTTTAAAGTGAAAGAATTTCCTAATTGTAGTGATGAAGAAATAGCTGCTTATGTCATACAAAATTCGAAAGCATTAACACATGTAATTCGTGACTTTGATATAAAAGTAGTTAATACTAATCATTTAGTAATGTTCCCAACCATTGCAACAAAGGTGAGGGAAGTCATAGATTTTAAGCATGTAATAACAATTCATGGTTCGGCACTTAATTTTACTGTAAAAAAAGATAAGCGCTTTGAGGTTTTCGCAAAAGAAGCCTTATTGAAGGCGGAGGAAATTGTAGTAGATAGTTTACATGCTGATGTTGAATTAAAAGAGTTTTTGGATGAATTAGGTTTGGCGCACTTAAAAAGTAAAATTGAAATCATTCCAGCGGGGGTTGATGTTTCAAGTTTCGATCTTCCTACAGCTTCTGCCGAGGAGATGATAAATAATTTTCAAATTGAAATTTCAGAAAAGGTTGTAGGATCAAAAGGAAGAAGTAAAGCACAAGAACAAGATGTTTTATATTCTGAAAAAGATCTAAAATCAATCGTAATTGATATTGATAGTTTAAGGTTAAATTACGACTATCGAAATGTAGATCAACATGTAGTAGAGAAGCTTGAGAAACTAAAATCTGCGGACTTTAAAGTAATGTTTGTAGGGAAATATTTATGGACCAAAGGTATTTATTTGATTTTATTTGCAATCCCTCAAATCTTAAAGGAATATCCGAAGGCACAATTTGTTTTTGTAGGATTTGGCCCCTTCAGAGAACCCGCTGAATTAATAATAAATGCGATTGCTAGAAATAAATTAGATGAGTTGAAGATTCTATTGGCTGAAAAATCTCCGATATTAAATGGTGAAGAAGGAAATAGTTTGCCATTGATAGGAGCACTGATAAAGGAGCATCAAGAAGAATTAGAATCTGTGGTAAATTCAGGGGTAGAAATTAGAAACAACATCACTTTTACAGGAATAGCAGCACATAAAGAACTTGTAGAACTTATACCTGCAATGAATTCCTTAATTGCTCCTTCAGTATTTCCTGAGGCATTTGGTATGGTAGCAATTGAAGCAATGGCCTGCGGAGTTTACCCTGTTTTAACTTATCAAAGTGCTTTTACTGAAATTAGCGATGAGGTAATTGATAATTTAGAAGGGTATGATTTAGAAATAGAGAAAGTTATCTTGGACAGATTTGCATCAGAAAACATCGCTAAGAATATAATTAACTATTTCTCTTACACTAAAGAACTCGAGGAATTGAACGAGCTTGGTACGTTTAAAGCTGTTTTACGAGATGTTGTACTTAGAAATTACTCATGGGAAGGCATCGCTCAGAAATACCTAAAAATTTATATTTGAGAAGTTTATCAATGTTAAGTTTTGGTTAAGAATACGAAAAGTAGCTTGAGATATAGAGAAAACAAAAAAAATAATCTATTTTTGCTCCTTGTTGGAAGTTCAAATCCAATTTTTTAATTACAAATTCAAAAAGTAAGTTATAATGGCTAAAGTTAGAGTAGCATTCAATGGAATGGGGCGTATCGGGAAAAACGTAATGCGTGTAATCGTAGAACAGTTTAACGATCAAATCGAAATAGTTGCGGGAAATGATTTAGTTTCTGCTGAAGTAATATCAAAAGGTTTACCGAAAGATTCGATTTTCGGAAGATTCCCAGTAGATGTTTCTTTAGTTAGTGATAACGTAATTAAAGTGGGTGACCATGAAATTACTGTGTATGCAGAAAGAGATGCTAATAACATTCCATGGGCTAAGCATAATGTTGATATCGTTTTTGAATGTACAGGTTTTTACTTGTCTACTGAAAAGGCACAAGCACATGTTAATGCTGGAGCAAAAAAAGTGATCATTTCTGCACCATGTGGAGATTCAACTAAAACTGTTGTAGTTGGTGTAAACCACGAAGTTTTAACTGCTGAAGATAAAATAGTATCTAATGCATCTTGTACTACAAACTGTTTAGCACCTATGACTAAGGCTATCGATGATACTTTCAAAGTTATCTCTGGTTTAATGTCTACTACTCACGCTGCTACTGCAACTCAAAATGTTGCTGATGCATTTGGAGGAGGAAAAGCAAGAGCTACTTTAAATAATATTATCCCAGCTTCAACTGGAGCTGCAAAAGCTGTAGGTAAAGTTTTACCTCACTTGAACGGGAAATTAAATGGTACTGCATTAAGAGTTCCAACTGATACTGGTTCTGTAGTAGAATGTGTTTACCAAATTGAAGGTGAGCATACTGCTGAAGCAATTAAAGACGCAATGCAAGTAAATATTTCTAAAATGAATGCTTCTACTTTATTGAAGAAGACAGTTTATTTAGGAGACTTTTATGAATGTTCTAGAGATTGTGTTGGAGAACCTTATTCTTCAATGATCAATGATAACGTTTTAGCGATTCCAGCAAATGGAACTACTTTAGTTAAAGCAACATCTTTCTATGATAACGAAATGGGATTCTCTCATAGAATGGCTGAATTAGCGATTATTTTATCTGCTAAGTAATTAAGAATAATAACGAAAGAATATAGGTTACCTTATGGGTAAACAAATTAAAAAGATTGGTGTTTTAACATCAGGAGGAGATGCTCCAGGAATGAACGCGGCCATTAGGGCTGTTGTTCGTTCCTCTCTTTATTATGGAGTGGAAGCAGTAGGTATTTACCGTGGATACGAAGGGATGATTGAAGGAGATTTTGAGGACATGAATGTTCGCTCCGTAAATCATATTCTTCAGCAAGGTGGTACTATTCTTAAATCTGCAAGGTGTTTAGATTTTCATGAGCCAGAATTCAGAGCTAAAGCTGCAGCCCAACTCAAGAAGCATGGAATTGATGCTGTTGTTGCTGTTGGTGGGAATGGAACTTTTACTGGAGCAAAATTGCTTTGGGAAGAACATGATATCCCTGTAATTGGTGTGCCTGGAACTATTGATAATGATTTACATGGTTCTGATTATACAATAGGATTTGATACAGCCAACAATGTGGTCTTATCTTCTATAGATAATATTAGAAATACGGCAATGTCCCATAATAGATTATTTTTTGTTGAAGTAATGGGACGTGAGTCGGGATATATTGCTGCATATACAGGATTGGCATCTGGTGCATTTGGAATATTAATTCCAGAAAAGGAAACTACTTTCGAAGATTTAATTGAAAAATTAGATACAGGAAGAAGAAATGGTAAATCTTCAAGTATAGTTGTAGTAGCTGAAGGGAATAAATGGGGTGGAGCGTCTGAGATTAAACAAATGATTTTAGATAAAGCACCAATTTATGATCCTAAGGTTACCATACTTGGCCACGTTCAAAGAGGTGGTATGCCAACTTGTTTTGATAGAATTTTAGCAAGCCGATTGGGTGTTGCAGCTGTGGAAGGATTAAGAGCAGGTAAAACTGGTGTTATGGCTGGGATTATAGATAATAAAGTTGTTTATACTTCTTTAGCGGACGCAATCAAATTTAAAGATCATGTTGATGATGAGATAACGAGAGTCGCAGATATTTTATCTATCTAGTCTCTTGATATAAGTAAGATGAAAAAGCCTTAAGTTGTTGATTTACAGCTTAAGGCTTTTTTTTGTCTTGTTCTTGTCTTGACGTAAATTTGAGATTTTAGTTTCAGAAAAAAGTATTTATATTAAAATACCTTATATTTGGACCGGAAACTTAACTTTAATTATGAAAATATTTTTTTCAATTTGTGTAATTGCCTTATTTCTCACGGGAGGCAAATCTGAGGCGCAAAATTCATGTAAGCAAATTATTGGATACTACCCTTCTTGGCAGATGTATAAAAGAGGCGGAGCGGTAGTGCCAGAGGTAGTAGACTACTCGAGGTACACGATAATTAATTATTCATTTTTCGCGCCGGATAGTAATGGTTATTTAAAAGGGACTGATCCTTGGGCAGATACACTATTGTTAAGAGGTAGGATTGACTGGGGTAAACCGCAGCCAGCTTACTTTACAAATACATCGTTAGTGGATTTTGCGCACTTATGGGGAGTTAAAGTAATGATATCTATAGGGGGTTGGACTTTGTCTGATAACTTTCCTGGTATTGCTGACGATCCAGAAAAAACAAAAACTTTCGTAAAAGAATGTGTTCGTGTCATAAAAGAGTTTCAATTTGATGGGATAGATATTGACTGGGAATATCCTTGTTACGAAGAGCATAGTGGGCGCCCTGATGTAGATAAGGAAAACTTTACTACTTTCATGCGTGCAATTAGATCTGGAATTGACACATTAGGAAAAGAATTAGATCGTGAGTTTTTATTAACTGCGGCTTTCGGAGCTAATACAGGTCAGATGGATTGTATCGAATATGCTGAAGTTTCTAAGTTTATGGATTATATCAATATGATGACTTATGACTTTAATGGAACTTGGTCTCCAGATGCAAATCACAACTCACCCTTGTATTCCCCATCAAAAGGTTATGAAGGTTCTTTAGATTTAGCCTTTAAACTTTTACGAGAAAGAGATGTTCCAGCGAAAAAAATAAATTTAGGAGTTGCGTTTTACGGAAGAACTATTAAAGGTTTTAAAGGGGAAGAGCCAGCTATGTACGCTGAACATGATGGTAAAACTGATATTGAAAGATATCCCCTTCATGAGGGAATGCCACTTTATTACAGAATAGTTGACGAAATAGCAGACTACGAAGAGAAGTGGGATGAAGCTGCTCAAACTCCATATTTAATAAATAAAGATGATTCTTCATTTGTGTCTTATGATAACGAAAAGTCAATCCGTTTAAAGGCAACATATGCTTTGGATAATAAATGTGCAGGAGTAATTATTTGGGATGCAACGGGAGATTATATGGAGAAGAGAAAAGGATCTCTTTTACTTACAGGAACTCCTTTAGCGGATCAATTGGTTGATGTTCTTCAACCATGTGACCAACCAAGAATTAAGAAAAGATATTAATAATTTAACCTTAACCGAGTATAGGTATGTATAATAATAAAAATCTATTTGCATCATTACTAGTTGCTGCAGGAATGGCTTCTTCTGGAGCTGTTTTAGCTGAAGGTACAACTGGTGATTCTAGCGATAGCACATCCTATTCACCCGATCACGGAGTACGTATGAGCATGATGCTTTCTTCTAGAGAGAGTAAAGGAGACACTTCAAATGGAAGTTCTAAGTTTTCTGAAAGGTTCAACTATTTGGGATTAGGAAAGAATAAACAAGCAGGATTACTTTCAGAAAATCTGGAATTAACAGGGGTAGTAAGATTTTTAACTACTTATAGGAATATGACTGAATCATATGTGGATATGACCACAAGTGATAAGCATATTATGTTTACTGATTATCCAAACTCTAATGCTTCTTCAGGAAACAATGCAGGTTTTCCATTACTGGAATTAAATTTAAAATCTCAAGTAAAGAAGAACTTTAATTTTAATGTTGGTTACTCTTTAGGTCATGCTTTTTCAGGAGATATAGATGGGAAATCACAATCGATTGGTGCTGTTCAAAACTTGAATTTTGGAGCTCAATTAAAAACTGGAAATATTAAAACATCAATTTGGGCGGGAGAAGTTCTCTGGACAAATCTCTCTCGTTTTACAATGGGACAACCTGAATTCACGGATAATTATTTTGATAGATTACCTTGGGATTGGTATAGGAATTCATTTACTAGATATCAGGAGTATCATTCACTATCTAGTAATATTGGAGCTCAAAACTTAGGTAGGTCGCCTTTACAAGGAGGAATAGGAGTAATGGATTTTCTTCCTCTTCAAGCAAGTTTTAAGGTAATATATGGTGTTACTAATAGAAGCATTAGTTCTGCTAATTTTGGAAAAGGATTCCCTTCCTATATTAATGGGTATCGATTTGAAAAATATATTTTCGAAAGAGCTATTCGCGGTAAAGCAGGTGTTAACTTGTATAGAAAAAGAGCTTTTACAGATTTTACTGGGGAAATTCCTGATAATAACACAATGTATACGCTTGATTTTAATGTGAAAGTTAACAAAATAAAGTTTACAGGGGAAGTCGGAGGAAGTAAAGTAGAAAACCCTGGAACCGTTGGTGACGAAGATGGTTTTGGTGTTGCTTTCAAAACAGAGTTTGATAGAAGAGCTGTTTTATGGCCTTTCTCAGTTGAGTTTTATAACTTAACTAAGAATTTTGGGGATGTAAATGGGTCAATTTTAAATTCTACTCCTAGTGTTAAGCAAGCCGGTTACACAAATGAGGCAATTTATAATGACTCTTACTTTGGTAACGTAGCTAACGAGGTTGGTCAACTTGTAAACAACAGAAGAGGAGTTAATTTGAATTTAGAAGCAAATTTAGGGGATCTTAAAATTCAGTTTGGTTATTCTGCTAGTCAGGAAATTGAAAAAATATCTGATACACTAACTATTCAGCATAGAGTTAACGCTTTATCTCGTTCTAGATTCCGTCCTTGGTTCCAAGCATCAGGACCATATTCGAGATTAAAAGGATTTTGGTTTAGAACATTCGAAACTTTAACGCTTAATAATGAAGATGGTTATTTAGAAAGAGAACTTTTAGGATTTAATGCAATCGATTTAAGGTTTAAGTATAGAAAGAAAATTGGTAAAAATCATGAAATTGTTTTAATTAACTTATCAACTATTAATACAATCCAAGAAGGTTTTTCTGCGATAGCTTTACCTTCTTCAGATGATAATTTAGTCGCATTGTTATATAATGAGTTTACTGCAGCGTTCAAGTTGAATAAGAAAATTACAATAATTGGTAATTTTGCTATTGAGTCGGTAAAAGGTTCTACAAGAACAGATTTATCTCCAGATAAATTATTAGAAAATGTTGAGGATAGGGTGATTAGTCAAATAGGGCACATGTACGCTTTAGGAATCGATTACGATCTAAGCAGAAAGGCTTCTTTGCATTTAAGGAGTAAATATATGGATCATGAAGATAAAAATTTCGTGAAAGATAAGTTCTCAGGTTATGAAACAACGTTCGAATTAAAAATATTCTTCTAAAAAGTATTAAAATGAATTACAAAAAATCAATCATATTATCAGCAATTACTCTTGGTCTTGGATTCGGAGCAACTGCACAAGCTCCTAAATTCAGTCTTAACGGATTAGGGAGGTCAATTATTAATCATGACCAACTTTCAGGTAATCTTGTAGACGGTAACACAGATACTCAAAAGTCATCTATTTCAGGTTATAATTTATTCGATTTACAAACTAATTTGGGTATCGATTCTACATTTAAAGCTACTGCGATCTTAAGAACTCGTAGTCCATTTGGATCTTCTTTTGGAGCAATAACTAACTTTGAATTTCGTCAGTTTACTATGTCTGGTAAGTTGAAAAATTTAAAATACGAACTTGGTGATATTAGAGTTGAGATGACTCCCTATACTGTCTTTAATAATGAAGTTGGTGGAACAGGTTTCGAATCTGATTTATTTGCGGCTAGAAAAGATATTTTAGACTATGAGAACTTTAACTTTGGTAATACTTGGTTGTTACAAGGTACTTCTGGTCAGTATGCTTGGGATTTAGGCAATAATAAAGGTATAGGTTTATACGCGTTTACAACTAGAACCGGTTCTACAAACGAGCTTACTACTCCGGATAGATTATTGTCGGGAGGTAGGTTAGAGTTTGCTTTTGATAAACACTTTAAAATTGGAGTGAACGAAGTTTCTATGTATGATTTAGCAATTGCAACTGCTGAATACGATTATACTAATCATGTTCTTACTGGGGATATAACATATACTAGAAAATTAGGAAATAATCTGCTTAATTTAAAGTTAGAATCAGGGATGTCTTCATATTCTTATACTGATAACGTAAATGATAGTACAACTTCTTATGAAGATGGCTTTTTTGATTTAGGTATTGATTATGTGCTTAATAATCCAGGGTTAGTGATTGGTTTAGATGTTCGTCAAGTAGGTGCTGTTTTTGCCTCACCAACTGCACAAACAAGAAGAATTAATGTAACTGCTAATCCAGGTTTGTTTTCGGCAGTAAAAGGATTGGACAGAGGTCAGATTTTATACGATAGATTTACGTCTGAAGATATTTACAATAGTGGAGTAACTCCAAATTTAATGGCTTTTATTCCTTATTACAATAATATAAATCCTTATGGGAATGCAACACCAAACAGATTTGTAGTTGGTGTTAACTTGGTAACTGATACTTCAAAACATGATTATAGCGCGAAATTGGCTATTGATTATGGTACTGAAGTAATTGGAGAGGGTAGTGCTAATAAGAGAGGTTTTATGGTTATTTCTGCAGGCGGAGTTGCACATATTGGCAACCTTATCGATTCTAAACGTCTCTTTGATGTGAACATTGGTTTTCGTATGGAAAATACATCAAGATCAGGAAATGCTGCTGTGGATTTGTCAAGTATGTTAATTGATTTTGGTTTTGCTGCAGAGGTTTTGAAGAAGTTTGACTTATTAGTTGGTGCTAAATACTTCGCTGCATCGGGTAATGATTTTGTTGGAGTTAGAGATGGGTTTAATCTGGTTACAGGATTTAATGAATTAAATGTTGATATCAATGAATTAATCGCTTCAGGTGGACTAAGAATTAGATTTTCTAAACAGCAGTCATTTTCTTTGAATTATAATTTTGTTGATTTTAGAAATGTAGCAGATAAAAGCAATAATTATAATGTTGGTCAGTTGTTTTTTAACTATACTGGGAAATTTTAATTAAAAAATTAGACAATTATGAAGTTTTCAAAAACATTTAAAAAGCTTGCGTTTGGAGCTGTAGGAATAAGTTTACTTGTGTCTTGTAGTGGGGATCAATTGGGTCCAGATCTAAAGTCTGCTTCTTCTAGATTTGTAAAAGATGTGACATTAAAATTTATGTTCTTGGATAAAGAGAATATAGGTGTGAATTTTTTGTTGAGGAATGAAGCTTTTGTCGAATCTACGGTTTTTAGTGAAGAAGTGTCTTGGGATTTATATATCAGGGGGTTGTCATCTGGAGCTGAAACTAGATTTAGTGGATTAGGGAAACAGGTCAAGCAATCTGATGCTCATTGGAAAAAGGGTTTTACAAATAGCCTACAATCGTTTCAAAAAAGTGAAAAGTTTTTATGTGAGCTTCATATAACAGGCTTAGATACTGTTTTTTCAAGTGATACGCTCAAGTTTTATAATGATTTCAATTGGGATAATATTGTAGAGAACAATGTTCATCACTCAGTGATTGATAATTTTGATGTTAATCAGAACATTCAAGGTTTATTTTCCACTTCTCCAGATAATAATGATCAGGATGTTGTAATTAGTGTTTCAGATGTAACGAGAGTTAAAGGTTCTAAATCTTTGAAGATGAAAGGTTCTGATGCTAATTCTAATGGCTGGTTAGGAGATATTAATCATGAAAGATTGGTGGAGATGTCAGCTGCGACTAGTGTTTCTGAATTAAGAATTGATTCTATAACTTCTGAGAATGATCTTTATTTCAATTTATATGTACACGGAGATCCTACGTTTCCAAATAGTGCAGTAGAGGTTAAAATATATGAAAATGATAATCCACAGATTAAAAATAGAGATTCTCTTATGCAGTTTGCAAACGAAGTGGAAAACACTTTAAAAGCTGATATTCAAGCGATAAGCGATGCGTGGATATATGATATTCAAATAAATTGGTCAGGTTGGAAACTGGTTAGTATTCCTTATTCCAGTTTTCGTGCTTCCAACTCTTTAACTAAAGGAGGTGGAGGGAACCGAATTAAAGAACCTTGGAGAATATCTGGAGTTGCTGTTTCATTACTTTCATATCCTACATCTGGAGAAGCAGTGTCTACATTTGTTGATTACTTGACCATTACGCAAGGCGGTCTTCCACAGTACTAAAAAAATAAAATCATGAAAAATATTTCTTATTTAAATAAGATAACTTTTGCAGTTGCATCACTTTTAGTTATTGCATCTTGTGAATCTCCTATAGATAGTGTTGGGCCTAGTATTTGCCCTTCAGAATCTTTTAATTTCACAAACGATGATTTAAAAGTTGATGTTATAGAGGGTGTATCTGTGAAAACTTTGTCAGATGCTGGTGACACTATTGATTTTTCAAAAGGAGGATTACATATTCACGCAAAGTTTGACGAAGTTGTTAGCTGGGAGATGAAAATAACTAACGAAACAGAAGAGAGAAGTTACTCTGGTTTGTCGGATAGTATTAATGTTTTTTGGTACGGACAAGGAAATAAATACGATGGTAGTAATTTACAGTTTTTAGCTGGAGAAGCTTCGATTGATTTAGAAGTAGTTTGTATGGAATTAGTTAGTAAAGTTTTTACTGTTTCCGGAAAACAAAATTTTAAAGGTATATCTAGTAATTATGGCGTTTTACTTCGTGATTGGGACCAAAATGGAGTTTTTCCAATTAGCGCAAATTCATATAGTAATGCGGACGGTTGGGCAGGTGCTGGATCAGGTGCAGATCCTTTTGAGTTCGAATATTATAATACAAATCCATCTCCATCGGGAGGCTTTTATTGTCAGTTTCATGCTGAAACCACAGCTCCTTCGTGGTACTTGGGAGCTACAAGTTTTGATGTTTTAGGTATGGAGAATATGCTTGCAAGTACAAATACGGACGAATTGTATTTAAATTTTTTCGCTAAAGCAAATGACGATCTACCGAATTCAGGTTCTCAAGTAGCATTTAAAGTAGCTGGGGTAAGTTATAGTATTTCAGAAAGTATTACTTGGTCAGGTTGGAAATTAATATCGCATAAATTAAGCGATTATAAATCTGCTTCTGGTGACCCCTTAACTACTTCTGCAATTGAAACTGTTGTATTGCAAATAGGCTCTCAACCTGAAGCTGTTGCCAACCTTGAGGTGATGTATGATTTTATGCTAATTACAGTTGGAGAGCCATTATTTAAAGAATAAAAAATAATTGATAATATTATTAGATGAAAAATTATAATACTGAAGTTTTTGATTCAGCCTTAAAAGGATCGAAATACGTAGCTGAAAAAGTTAAGGCATTAATTGAATCAAATAACACTGCCGGAAAGAAAACAGTTTTAGGATTGGCAACTGGCTCGACACCAATAGTGATGTATAAAGAGTTAATCCGTATGCATCATGAAGAAGGATTAAGTTTTCAAAATGTGATTACTTTTAATCTTGATGAGTATTGTCCAATGGAGCCAACATCGAAAGATTCATATTGGTATTTTATGCACGAAAACTTGTTTAATCATATCGATGTTAAACCAGAAAATGTGCATGTTCCAAAAGGAATTATAGCAGATGCTGATGTTGATCAATATTGCAATGATTACGAATCTCAAATTGATGCTGTTGGTGGTTTAGATATTCAGATTTTAGGAATTGGAAGAACAGGACATATTGGTTTTAACGAACCAGGATCTACTGAAGATTCAATTACTAGACAAGTAACGTTGAATCAAATAACTCTAGATGATGCGGCTCCAAGTTTTGGAGGTGTTGATAATGTGCCAACTAAGGCCATTACTATGGGTGTTGCAACTGTTTTAAAAGCCAAAACAGTTTATTTAATGGCATATGGGGCAAGTAAAGCAGAAATCGTTTCTGAAACTTTAACAAGTGACATTACTTCTCAAGTTCCTGCAACTTTTTTACAAAATCATAAAAACACAATTTTTGTGTTGGATAATGAAGCTTCTTCATTACTACCAGTATAAAATTGAATTAATTTTCATATTATGAAAGCTATCTCATTTGAGGTAGCTTTTTTTTTGGGAAAAGTCTGAAAACTATTCTCTAATTAAAGTTTTTAGAATACTTTTAAAGAGAAAGAGATTGACATTTTATTATAAAATATATATTACGTGGAAAAGATTCAAAACAAGGTGTTTAATTCGGCAGAACAAGGTGCTGTTTATGTTGCTAATATAATCAAGAAGGAAATTCTTAGAAAAACTCAATTAAACGAAGCCGTTGTTTTGGGTTTGGCAACTGGAGCTTCACCTATCTCCTTATATAAAGAGTTGATTAGACTGCATAAAAAAGAAGGATTGAGTTTTAAAAATGTTGTTACATTTAATCTTGATGAGTATTATCCAATGGCTCCAGATGCTATTCAGTCTTATGCTCGTTTTATGGATGAAAACTTTTTCGATCAAATTGATATTGATAGGAAAAACATAAATATTCCCTCAGGTACAATTGAAATGGGGGATATTCATGAATACTGCGCAGCTTTTGAAAAAAAGATTGATGACTTAGGAGGGATTGATATTCAGATATTAGGAATAGGAAGGACTGGTCATATTGGTTTTAACGAACCAGGGTCTGCTTCGCGCTCATTTACGCGTTTGGTTACGCTTGATAAGAAAACTAGAAGAGATGCTTCAAAAGATTTTAAGAGTATAGATAATGTCCCAAGAAAAGCCATTACAATGGGAGTGGGCACAATATTTAAGTCGAAGAAGATATTTCTATTGGCTTGGGGTGAAAAGAAATCAGAGATTATCGCTAAATCGATAGAAGGACCGATAACTCCTTTAATTCCTGCTACTTTTTTACAAAACCATCCAGAAGCTGTGATTGTAATAGATGAACCAGCATCTCAAGATTTAGTTCGTATTGCTACCCCTTGGTTAGTGGGCGACTGTAAATGGACAGAGAAATTAACGTTAAAAGCAGTTTGTTGGTTAAGTGAGAAATTGTCTAAAGCAGTTTTAAAATTAACAGATGAAGATTATAATGAGTACGGAATGGGCGATCTTATTGCGCAAATGGGATCAGCATATGAACTAAATTTATCAATTTTCAGATCTCTTAGGGATACAATTACAGGATGGCCTGGGGGAAAACCGGGTACCGATGGACAAAACAGACCAGAAAGAGCGAATCCGTTTCCAAAAAGAATTTTAGTTTTTAGTCCTCACCCAGATGATGACGTGATTTCAATGGGTGGAACATTTATTCGTTTAGTTGATCAAGGACATGAAGTGCATGTGGCTTATCAAACAAATGGATCCATGGCTGTTCATGATGAAGATGTTTTAAACAGATTAAGTTTTATGGAGCAATTTATGGAAACTTTTGAATTGAAAACTGATAAAGTTGAAGCTTTTTCTAATAGAGCAAAATCTTTTTTTCAGCGTAAAGGCTCATCTACAATAGATCTAGAGGAAATCAGAGAAATAAAATCATTGGTTAGAAAAAGGGAAGCTCAATCTGCATACAGATATTGTGGAGTAGTTGATGAAAATGCTTTCTTTTTAGATTTACCATTTTATAAAACTGGAAAAGCGCAGAAAAACGAAATTTCATCAGCAGATATTGAGAAAACAAAAGACTTGCTAAAAGAAGTTGCTCCTCATCAGGTTTTTGTTGCCGGGGACAAATCTGATCCGCATGGAACACACCAAACTTGTTTAGAAATCATAAAAAAAGCTTTAGCAGAATTAAAAGAAGAAGAGGTTTCTTTTGTTAATAAATGTTGGGTTTGGCAATATAGAGGTGCGGGAATGGAATGGCCAGTTAACGAAATAGAAATGGCAGTACCTTTAAGTACTGATGAAGTAGCAAAAAAGAGAACAGCTATATTTAAGCACGAATCTCAAAAAGATGGAGGTGTTTTTCCTGGAGATGATGCTAGAGAGTTTTGGCAAAGAGCGGAGGATAGGAATAGAAATACAGCTGAAGTTTATAATCAGCTTGGTTTACCCGAGTATCAGGCAGTTGAAGCTTTTAAAAGGTTATGTTTTTAGTGAGAATGGATAGCTTTTTTTACTGAAATTATTGGTTCTCAGATTTAATTGCATTACTTTAGTTCCATTGTTTAACCTATTATTATATTTATATGAAAAAAATTTTACTATCGTTAGCTGTTATTACAGCTTTAGGAGCAAACGCTCAAAATCCAACTAACTTAGTTGAGGAAATGGATGGAGTTACTCCATGTTTCCTAGGATATGAAACAGGTCCAGGCGCTTTCCAGGGGGCTGCAGGGAATGATTTCACAACTATGTCTTATAATGCTGCTGATGGAGCATTAGAAATCGCTGCTACAACTCATGAATCTGCTCACGGCCCGTTATATTATTCTTTGTCAGGTGGTGATGAATTAGACTGTCAAGCAGGTACAGGTTTGGTTGATGTATCAGGAGTGAATTCAAAAGTTGTTGTTAGAATCAAGTCTGATCAAGATGTTTCTGTTACCTTATATGTTCAAGAAGGAACTGCACCATCTTGGAATTATTCATTGTTTTCTGAAACGAACGTAACAATGAATTTAACTTCAGCTTACCAAATTTTTGAATTAACAAACTTATCTTCAACAAGTACTGCAGGTGTAGTAGAAGGAGTTGATTTAACGTCAATTGGTAATGTTGTTTTCGAATTGGGAAGTACTGCTGGAGTTTTTGACGAGGTTTCTGGAGCAACTATTTCTGTTGATTATATTAGATTGGTTGACGCTGTTTCTGTAAACGAAGCAGTTGTGAATTCATTAAATGTATATCCTAACCCAGCTACTGATCAATTAAATGTTGTTTTTGATGCTACTTCAACTTCCACAGTTGAATTAACTGATTTAACTGGGAAAGTTGTTGATACTCAATCTGCTAATGCAGGGGCTAATACGATTTCTTTTGATGTTGTAAATGTAAATTCTGGTGTTTACTTTGTAAGTATCAAAAACGCTGGAGGGAACTCTGCACAAAAAGTTATCATAAAGTAATTAATTACTTTTTATAATATTAAGAAAGGGCTCGATTTATCGAGCCCTTTTTGTTTTTATATAAATCAGTAAAAAAAGTACAGTTCTCTCAGTCCTTTTTTTGTGTTTAATTATGTATATTCGTTGATTGAAAACAATAAAATAAATTTATTTATATGACTAATAAAAGTAAAAAAAGCGTCATTGTACCCTTTTTAATTATTGCAGGAATGTTTGCCATTTTTGGTTTTGTAACATGGATTAATAGTGTTCTTATTCCTTTTATGAAGGTTGTTTGCGAATTAACAGAAACTCAAGCATTACTAGTTGCTACTGCTTCTTATATTTCTTTTGTTGTAATGGGTATGCCTGCTTCTATTTTAATTAAAAAAGTAGGATATAAAAAAGGAATGTCTATTGGATTAGCGATAATGACTATAGGTACAATTATTTTTATTCCTGCTTCTGAAAGTAGAACATATTCAATGTTCTTATTTGGTATTTTTCTTCAAGGGGCTGGAATGACAATTTTACAGACGGCTTCAAATCCTTACGTAACAATTTTGGGACCAATAGAAAGAGCTGCTCAAAGAATATCTATAATGGGTATTGCGAATAAGGCAGCTGGCGCTTTGGCTTCGATTGTTTTAGGTGGAGCTTTACTTTCAGGAATTCAACAAGTACAGGATGTATTGCCTACACTTTCTGAAGTAGAAAAATCGATTATGTTAGCTGAATCTGCTTCTGCTGTTGTCACTCCATATACGATTATGGCGATCGTATTAGCTATTCTTGCAATACTTATTTTATTTGCGCCTCTTCCTGATCTTGATTTAGGAGAGAATGATGAAGAAGAATCGGGTGATTCCTTGGATGGTTCTGTATCTTCAAAACGTACATCAATTTTCGAGTATCCTTATCTGTTTTTAGGAGTATTTGCATTGTTTTGTTATGTTGGTGTAGAAGTAATGGCAATTGATACAATTGCTGCTTATGGAATTTCACTAGGTTTAGACGGTAGTGTTGCATCTCAGTTTCCTTCGTATACAATTATTTGTATGGTGATTGGTTATGGTTTAGGTATTGTTTTAATTCCTAAAGTTATCAGCCAAGCATTTGCATTAAGAATTAGTATGATTTTAGGAGTCTTATTGGTTATTGGTGTTGTAATAACGCCAGGTGAAATTTCTATTTATTTAGTTGCTGCTCTTGGACTAGCAAATGCTATTGTTTGGCCAGCAGTTTGGCCTTTAACGCTTAATAAATTAGGGAAGTTTACTAAGACAGCTTCTGCACTTTTAGTTATGGCGATTGCAGGAGGAGCATTAATTCCCTTAATTTATGGAGCTACTCTTGATAGTCAAAAAATGTCAGGAGTAGAAGAGCATTCCGAAGCGGTTGTGATTATATCTAAGGATATCAAAGGTTATATCGATAGTTATGATGGTGAATCTCAAAAATTTAATGTAGATACAATTGGGATGTATTTGGATTCAGTTGCTTTGGCAGTTTCAGGGAATGAAATAGAGGCAGAAGCGATTGTTAGTAATGTTAATACTGCAAAAGGTAAAATTAATAATGCTTACAATAAGGAACTTGGTTTTGATAAAGATTTCTCAAACGATGTTTATAAAAAACTATTCCAAGGATTAGAGCAGACTGGAGAGGCTTACGGTATAATTAAACAAACTAAAGATGTTTACACTTATGCTTCAAACGTTTCAGATAAGTCTAAGGTTGGTTTTGCTGTTGATAGTATTTTGAATTTATTAGATTCAGCAAGCGTAGTTGCTTTAGATTCTACTGAGGAAAGTATTATTGATGTTGCAATTAACGGTTATAGTAAAATAAAAACTGAATTAAATTCTAAATCAGATTTAGCAATAATCTTAGAGAAATCATCGTTGAAATTATTTGAAGCATCAGAACTTATAAGATTTTCTTCTAGAGAAGCTTCTACTTTTTCTTATATTGTTATGCTTCCACTTTATCTGTATATCTTATTTTTTGCAATTAAAGGACATAAAATAGGTTTGGAGAAAGATTAACTGATTATTGTCAATTAATATATCAAAAGCCTCGCAGTTGCGGGGCTTTTTTTTGTGCTATAAAATTATTAGTGTTATTCTTAAAAGTTCTAATTATATTAGTGGAAACGAAATTGAATGAATAATCAACGTATAGTATCGATAGACTTTTTAAGAGGACTTACAATTGCATTGATGATTGTAGTTAATAATCCAGGTAGTTGGGGGATGTGGGACTCTGAAAAGTCCGAGTGGATTAATCATTTGTTTCTTCCATTCTCACATGCTCATTGGAACGGTTGTACAAGCACGGATTTAATTTTCCCTTTCTTTATATTCATAGTAGGCGCTTCGATTGCATTTGCGATGGGGACGAAAAAGTTAGATTCATCTAATCATAGTGGGCTAATTAAAAAAGTTGTGATAAGAGGAGTTTTAATTATTGTATTGGGAATATTAAAAGATGCGTTTCCTTTCTTTCATTTAACTGATGGTGAGTATGATATGTGGGGGCCATTTCAATGGAGAATACCAGGAGTTCTTCAAAGAATTGGGTTGGTTTTTATATTAGGGGGTATACTATTTATTAAATCTTCAACTAAAACTTTATGGGTTTCATTAATTAGCATTTTACTTGGTTATTGGGCATTAATAAATGTGAGTATGGAAGGTGTTTTTATAGCTGATTTAAATAAACCAAACTTAAATATAGGCGCCTACTGGGATGAAATGATTTTAACTAAAAATCATTTATGGCCAGTTTCTCGAGCAGAAGGTTGGGATCCAGAAAGCTTATTAGGCACAATTCCCGCAGTTGGAACAGCTATTATGGGTATGTTGGCTGGTTTGTTCATTAAATCAGAGAAATCAGTTTTAGATAAAGTAAGTGGATTATTTGCAATAGGAGGTGCGGCAACTGTTGTTGCTTTGGGTTGGAATATTGTTTTTCCTATGAATAAGTCTTTATGGACGAGTTCTTATGTCCTTTACACGGGAGGAATAGCAGCTATGTTAACCGCATTTTGTATTTGGATCATGGATTATAAAGGTTACACTAAGATTTCCAAACCGTTCATCGTATACGGTTCTAACGCCCTAACAGCTTATATATTAAGTGAATTAGTGAGCTCGTTCGTGCACCATGTTGCAATAGATGGGAAATCTATAAGTGGACACATAGCTGACTTTATTTTATCGTGGTTTACGAGTACCCCGTTTACAGAAATTAGTGCGAATCATACAGAAATGATATATGCAAAATGGGCATCACATATCTACGCCTTTTTGTGGATGATTCCTTTTTACATTTTATTAAGTTGGATGTATAAAAAGAAAATTTTTATAAAAGTATAGATTTTCGTTAAACAAAAGGTAAATCGTTTTCTATTTGTACTCTAGTTTCTTATATTTATCCGCCCTATTAGGTTAGGATGTTATCATTAGCAATAAAACATAAATTTATACTGAGATTATGGACGTTAGAAGTAGAATCAGAACCTTTGATGAATACAAAGAAGAATACAAAAAAAGTGTTGACAATCCTGAAGGATTTTGGGAAGGACACGCTGAATCTTTTGTTTGGAAAAAGAAGTGGGATAAAGTATTAGATTGGAATTTTTCAAAGCCAGAAGTTAAGTGGTTTGAAGGAGGAGAATTAAATATTACAGAAAACTGTTTAGATCGTCATTTAGAAGAAAGGGGTGATAAAGTAGCAATACTTTGGGAGCCAAACGAACCTTCTGAGGCAGCGATTAAATTAACTTACAAAGAATTACACGCTAAAGTTTGTGAATTCGCAAATGTTTTAAAAGCACAAGGTGTTAAGAAAGGAGACAGAGTTTGCATGTATATGCCGATGATTCCTGAATTAGCAATCGCTTGTTTAGCAACAGCAAGAATTGGAGCAGTTCACTCTGTTGTATTTGCTGGTTTTTCTGCAAATGCTTTATCTGATAGAGTAAATGATGCAGAAGCAAAAGTTGTTTTAACTTCAGATGGAAACTTCCGTGGAGCTAAAAACATTCCTGTAAAAACTGTAGTTGATCTAGCTTGTGAAACTTCACCATGTGTTGAATCTGTAATTGTTGTGAAAAGAACAAATACGGAAGTTACAATGGTTGATGGTAGGGATAAATGGTGGCATGACGAGGTTGCTAAAGTTGATGCTGTTTGTGAAGCAACTGCTGTAGGATCTGAAGATATGTTATTTATTCTTTATACATCAGGATCTACTGGGCAACCTAAAGGAGTTGTGCATACAACTGCAGGGTATATGGTTTATACTGATTATACTTTCAGAAACGCATTTCAATACGAAGAAGATGATGTTTACTGGTGTACAGCTGATATAGGTTGGATTACTGGTCACTCATATATTATATACGGACCATTATTAGCGGGAGCTACTACAATGATGTTTGAAGGTGTTCCAACTTATCCGGATGCTGGAAGATTCTGGGAAGTATGTGCAAAACATAAAGTAAACCAATTCTATACTGCTCCTACAGCAATTAGAGCATTGCAGGTTTACGGAACTGATTTTGTTGAAAAACATGATTTGAGTACTTTGAAAACACTTGGATCTGTTGGAGAACCAATTAATGAAGAAGCTTGGCATTGGTATCACAAAAATATTGGAAAAGGAAACTGTCCAATTGTCGATACTTACTGGCAAACTGAAACTGCTGGTTTCTTAATTTCACCATTAGCAGGTATTACACCTGAAAAACCAACTTGCGCTACGCTTCCAATGCCAGGAATTCAATTGGCAATTATGGATGCTGAAGGTAAAGAAGTTGAAGGAAATGGAGTTGATGGTAACTTATGTATTAAGTTCCCCTGGCCTTCTATTATCCGAACCACTTATGGAAATCACGACAGATGTAAAGAAGTATACTTCGGTACATACAAGAATATGTATTTTACAGGTGATGGTTGTAGAAGAGATGAAGATGGATACTACAGAATTACAGGTAGAGTTGATGATGTAATCAATGTTTCTGGTCACCGTATGGGGACTGCAGAAGTTGAGAACGCAATTAACCAACATACAAATGTTGTTGAATCTGCTGTTGTTGGATTTCCGCATGAGATTAAAGGACAAGGTATTTATGCTTATGTTATTTGTGAAGAAATGCCTTCGGATGAAGATGTATTTAGAACTGAAGTGTTAAAAATAATCACGAAGGAAATCGGACCGATTGCTAAACCGGATAAAATTCAAATTGTACCAGGACTGCCTAAAACACGTTCAGGTAAAATTATGAGAAGAATTTTAAGAAAGGTTGCTGAAGGTGATGTTTCTAATTTAGGGGATACTTCTACTTTATTAGATCCTTCTGTTGTTGACGATATAAAAGCAGGAGCCTTGGTTCCAGTTAAACAATAATTAATTCCAATTTTGGAATATTAAAAAGGCACTCGTTTGAGTGTCTTTTTTTGTTTTATGATTTTTATTATTGAAGTGAAGGTATACTTTACTTTATATATGTAAGCAGTGTTTATTTACTACAGTCTAATTCAAAATGTAAACCATTAGATTTTAATCGGTAAAAAATAGATGCGCTCTTATGTTTTAAAGCGCGTCTTTAGACAGGTTGCACTAAATACGCGAATCTATTACAGGGCATGCGTTAGATTATTTTATTTAAGAGGTGTTTTACTTTTTATTTAAAATAAACATACAGAAAAATAGCGCTAAGATATGTCCACAAAATAATGGCAAGTATATGAATTGTAGTTTCTAGTTTTTTTCCTTTCCATAAAACTGACGAATACCCCACAAACTGAAAAACTAGTCTGATGATCCAAAATATACCGATACCTAGAGAAACCGTTTTACCTAAATCTGTGTAAATCATTTCTGCTGTTGAAATTAAACATAGCATTCCAATTAATAAGACTACAAGTGCAATAAAGAAAGTATGAACTTTCATTAATTCCTGATTAATTAAGCTAAGTGTTTTCAATTCTTCTTTCCAATTGAAATATCTAGGAAAGATTACATGAACAATTGAAAGTAGTATTAATAAGTATCCTATTATCTTATAATGAATTTCCATTTTTTGTGAGTGTGAAAGTAGAAATGAAAGGGGTGTTTTTAAGTTCTGAAGAAACCTTTAAATGTGAATTTTTAAAAGTGTTAAGCCATGAGCTTCGAGAGAAAAAATGAAATACTCCAATATTATAAGCAAGTAGATTAGGTATATTTCTAAGATGCTCTGTTATGAATATTTCACCAGGAGTTGTTAGAACTCTATTAAGTTCTGTGAAGAATTGTATTTGCTCTTTTTTATCTCTGATTTCATGAGCTGAAAGTATTAAGTATATTTTGTCGATTGAATTGTCTTCGAAAGGGATTCGGTTGGTTTGAATTGAAATTGTCTTTGCTAATGGAGGAAAAGCTTTTCGAGCTCTTTTTATCGAAACTTCGGTATGTTTTAAAGGATCATAGAAATCAAGTACTGAAACTTTCGCCGAGCTATTTCGATTAATGATGAGTTCACTCGTTTCATCAAAACCAGCATTAATGTTTAGTATACTCTTTTTATTGTGGTTTTTTTTGATCCATTTGAATTGATAAAGTCCCGAAAAGTCATAAATGTAATAGGAAGAAAATAGAGATATAACAATTGCAGAGAGTAGTATTATTGACGAAATTTCAAGGAAGTATTTTAATGGAAAATCAATAAAGTATTGTATGAAGTTCAGTCCAATAGATAATGCGATTGCAATAACATAAAAATGCCAATTAAATCTAATAATATTAAGCACGCCTTGTAGCGGTTTTCTTACTTTACCCATTTTTCGATTATTCCTTTTTTCCAATAATATGGAATATTTTCAATAACAAAAGCATTTGCTAATACACAGTTGTTAAATTTAAAATCATCAATAAATGAAAATTGATGTTGTAATATAGAGATAGGTTTTGGTTTCCAATCTTTCCTAACTCCTTCAATTATTAACACCTCCTTTTTTTGTTCGTTGTAAGTAAATGTAAAGGGTAGAGGACCTGCGAACCTTCGTGCTTCTTTCCAGTCTGTAAACGGAGATTTTTCTGGTAAACCTGGATGACTAGTTTCAGTATCTATTCTTAAGTTGAAGTTCGATTTTACTGAGCTGATTTCTTTAACACCATTCTTAACTTTATTTGAAACATCTGTAGTCGTGTAGTTATAGTGTGTGAATATATTCCCGAGTAATTCCATTTTCTTTTTATTGGTTTCGGATTTAATAATGTACAATCCCCTTAAACGCTTCCCTGCCTTGTTGGTATAACGAACGAAAACTCGATAGCCGATTAGGAAGAAATTATTACCTAAGAATTTCGGAAACCCTTTTGGTCGTAAGTTTTTTGTTTGAACCATAGCAACTGCCACAAAAGCCCATTTGTTATCAAAAATATCTAAATCTAAACATTCAGGAATTAAGTCTTCCAGTTCTTCCTTCGGAACAGCGAAAGTTAATACGGTAGAGCTATCAAATCTTGTTTCGACTGCAAAAGGGTGGTTTTTTAAAAATGAAATCATTTTCTTTCAGGTATTGCATTTTTATAATAACGATGATTTACAAAAACAAGTGTTGCAAACATAAATGCAAATATTGAATTTAATTTCCCCCACATTAATAAATCAGAAGCAAAGATGAATTCAATAATATTCATACTTATAACAATTGTAATTTGAGCATAAGCATTTAACTTTGGTTTGATTCCCGATAAAATCCAAACAGTCATCATGATTTCTGAAATTCCGATTAGGATAGTTAGTGGTTGTGAAAAAGAATCTCCAAGTATGCGAGCAACAATTTTCTCATGCCGTGGTACAAAATTAAGCACCTTACAGAATAAACCGTTCGTAAGCCAAACCAGAGGTATTGCGTATTTGAAGAAATAACCAATCAAAATACTCGCTCGCATTATTTATAGATTGTTAAGTAAATGGCAACTCCTATTGTTCTTCGATATAAAGTAATGTTTTCTTTCAAAACTTAATATTACTTACAATGCTCCCAAAATGGGTCATCTAAGAGAGGGTAACCTAAAGTGTGCAGTGATCGGATATCAGCACAATATGGCCTGTTAAATTCTTTATTTAGAAATGCTAGAAGTATGTAGGCTTCAATCCTCTTTGGATACGTGATTATAAGTTCATTTACAATTTCAAATGCTTTATTTATAGGCACTATTGGTGTAGTTTTTTGGCTGATTTTGTAAGTTCCTTCTTTCTGTATCAAAGGGTTTTGTTTGTCTTGTACAGTAATTAGTAATCTGTATATTTTTTGAGGTGTATTTGTGTTTACTTGATAGATTTTAGCTGCTAGACCAAGCCCGTCTTCATAATCTTGTTGAACAAATTTACTAACTTCATATTTTTTAATGAAATGGGTGAAAGCTGTACTGTAGTCATTTTGTAAAATACTCAATATACCCAAAGCATTAAGTTTACTAACTTTATTATAAGAAGTTCCTTCTCCAAATTGCTGTTCAAAATTATTGAAATATTCAAGCATTTTTTCTTTGTTTCCTAAATGAGCATAACATTCCGCCGCGGAATAGTAGGACATACCAATTAATAATAACTCTTGTTCCTTCATTTGCTCAGGGATATTATCGATTTTAAAATTGTTCTGTTTTAAAATTTGGATTGATCTATCATAAGCTTTAATTGCTTCGTTGTAATTATTAAGAGACATGTAGGTATTGCCTTTAAAGTTCCAACAATAGAAGTTATTTGGGAATTTTTTGATTCCGCTATTGTAATGATCTATAGAGTTTTCGTATTGTCCAAGGTTATAGCTAGCAATTCCCCGTTGATAATAATATGCAGCCTTTGAGTTATCACAATAAGCCGTATACTGGCTTTTTAGTTCCGTTAGTTCACTACTATTTTCTTTACTATCTAATTTTAATTTAATAATCATTTGCTGATACTTACATAAAGAATCCATGTTTTCTATAGAATGATATCCTCTGGATAGTCCTTCGAGTACGTTAATGTCTGTGGGACGTAATTTTATAACTTTTTTATAATAAGAGATGCTTTTATTATGCTGTTTAGTTAGACTATAAGCTTTTGCAGCTGTAGCTAGTAAATAGGTGTCCATACTGTCTTTCGCGAGTAACTTATTAGATAAATAAATTACCTTAACGTATGCCTTTACTTCTATGTATATTTCAATCAAACCTATAATAGCATTTCTATTAAGTGAGTCCTCAATAAGTACTTCTTCAAAAAGTATCGAAGCGCTAGACCTGTTTTTTAAACGCAAGTACGCAAGGCCTTTTAATGATTTAGCTCTCACTGATTCTCCATGAAGAGCTTTAATACTATTAATTATGGCTATTGTTCTCGGGTATTGTTCTACTTCGTAGTAATTCCAAGCTTTAACTAATAACCCATTTTCACTATTAGGTATTTCAAAAAGTAGTTTATTGTTCCATAAAAGAACAGAATCTTTTTGATGTAGATCAATCAATTTACCAATAAGAGTCACATAAGCTATTTCACTATGACGTTCAGTTGCAATTAGTTTTAAGCGTTCAAGTAGAGTTGTTTTACTTAGGGATGAATCAAGTAATAGTGCTGATACTTTTAAAGAATCGTCACTAGGGTAAACAGAACTTAAAGAATCGAGAATAGCACCATTAATTAGATCTCTTTCTATATTGTATTTAATTGATAGTTTGTCTCGAACAGTATTCTGAGCAATTGATGAGCTTATGATAAACAATAAAAAAATAAATAACCTCATATCAGTTAAGTTTTTCTTTTTTTCTTTTTAGCGGCAGGAAAAAGAACATTATTTAAAATCAATCTATAACCAGGAGAATTAGGGTACAAGTTTAAATCTGTTGCAGGGTCACTTACTCTGTGTGTGTGATCTTCAGGATCATGTCCGCCATAAAAAGTCCAAGTGCCTTTCCCGAATTTACCATGAATGTATCTCGCTGAGTTAACAATTTTAGTTTCTCCCAATATAAGTACATCCGAACGTAAATTGCCTTTCTTAAAGGCAGTTGTTTGTCCCATAAACCCATTAATAATCGATTCGTGATTCTGACAAAGCATTGTTGGAATAGGATCCCATTTTGCACTAAAATCAAAAAGTGTGAAGATATCACTTTTTATACCTTTAGCTCGAACGAGGTTTGAGTGTTCTTTTGTTGCGTCGATTGTGCTAAATTCATATTCATGAGGATTTGTCACAAGCTCATAGTTTTTAAAAGCAAAACCATTCATGAAATTTAGTTTATTTTGCATTTCAGGATCACTAGCATCTCCATCGAACATATTTTTACAAATATCTGTATTACTTGCTGCAAGTGCAATGTCATAAGAGTCTGTAGCGGCACACATTGCAAACATAAACCCTCCATTTGCAACGAATTGCTTTATGTTACTGGCAACAGCTAATTTTAAATTAGATACCTTGTCAAACCCTAATTTACCTGCCATATTCTCATTAAACCTTACGTACTCTTGAAACCAAGGAGCGTTTTTATAAGAACTCCAGAATTTACCATATTGCCCTGTGAAATCCTCATGATGCAGATGCAACCAATCGTATTTTGATAAATCACCATTAATGATTTCTTCATCATAAACTACTTCGTAAGGAATTTCAGCATAGGTCATGACGAGTGTAACCGCATCATCCCAAGGCTGCTTGTTTTTTGGAGAATAAATAGCAACTTTAGGTGCTTTCTCTAATTTCATAATCTCTTGATTTACTTCAGGATTTGAAATTTCTGAGATAATTTTATTGTATTGTACGTCAGCTAATATTTCATAGGAGATGCCTCTTATTTTACATTCTTTCTCTATCGCAACAACTTGCTTTAATCCGAAACTACCACCGCGGTAATTTAATAGCCAATCCACTTCAATGTTTTTTTGGAGAGACAGAAATGCAATTCCATATGCTTTTAAATGATTGTTCTGCAAATTATCCATAGGGATAAGTATATATGCTGCATGAGACTTGAAAATTATCAAGAAAAAGAAAAGTAATATGGATATTTTTTTTTCTTTCATATAATTAATATTTAAAATGGAACATCATCACTATCAGGCATGTCATCCATTCTAGATTTCATAATAACTGAAGAATGCGGACTTTCCATTTCGCTTTCTCCTAAATTCGGTGTGTCATATTGAGAAAAATCATTTTGTTCCCAATCTACAAATCTACCATACTTTGCTTGGAACCTTAATGGAACGTTTTCTAAAGCACCATTTCTGTGTTTGGCAACAATAATCTCAGTTAAACCAACAGTTGAATTACCATCAGTATCTTCTGTTATTTCATAATATTCTGGTCGGTAAATAAACATTACCATATCGGCATCTTGTTCAATAGCACCAGATTCCCTTAAATCTGAAAGTTGTGGACGTTTATCTCCTCCTCTTGTTTCAACAGCACGACTCAACTGAGAAAGTGCAATAACAGGAACATCAAGTTCTTTTGCAATTATTTTCAATGATCGAGATATAATACTAATTTCTTCTTGTCTGTTTCCGCCATCTTTTCCTCCAGCAGTCATCAATTGAAGATAATCAATCACGATCATCTGAATATTATGTTGAGCTTTTAATCTTCTTGCTTTTGCACGAAGTTCAAAAACGGATAAGCCAGGCGTATCATCAATATATAAAGGGGCTTCAGATAAAGCAGCAACTTTAGCATTCAATTGTTCCCATTCGTGTTTTGCTAAATTCCCTTTTTTAAGTTTGTCTTGTTCTAGTCCGGATTCATTAGAAACCATCCTTAAAACCATAGACAAAGCAGACATTTCCAGTGAGAATATAGCAACTGGTAACTTGTAATCTAAGATAATGTTTCTTGCCATTGATAAAACCAATGCGGTTTTTCCCATTGCTGGACGAGCAGCAAGAATAAGTAATTCTGATCCTTTAAAACCAGCAGTTAATTTATCTAATCGAGTAAAACCTGTAGGGATTCCATTAATTCCATCACCAGACGCACCAGCTTTCTTTATTTGTTCTTTAGCTTGAATAATTAATGAAGCCATTGTATCATGACTCTTTCTAATGTTTCCTTGAGCGACCTGAAAAAGTTTTTGTTCAGCAGAATCAAGAATGTCGAAAACATCAGAACTTTCATCGTATGAGTCACGAATAATTTCGGATGAAATACGGATTAATTCACGTTGAATATATTTTTGAGCAATAATTCTAGCGTGCCATTCGATATTGGCTGCAGAGGAAATTTTATTGGTTAATTGAACAATATATCCTGGCCCTCCAACAGCTTCAAGTTGACCTTCTTTTTGTAATTCTTTCTTGACCGTAAGCATGTCAATTGGTTCACTACGTTGAAAAAGAGCTTGTATTACTGCGTAAATTTTCTGATGTGCTTCTCTATAAAAACTAGCAGGTTGAAGAATATCTACTACTTCAGTAAGCGAATCTTTTTCTAGTAATAAAGCACCTAAAACAGCCTCTTCAAGATCAAGAGCTTGAGGTGGTATTTTACCATGCTCTTTGGTAAGTTGTTCATTTGTGATATTTCTTCTTTTTTTAGTCTTATTCGGCTGATCAGAGAATCCTTCCATACCTCAAAAATAGGAAATAAATCAAGAGAAAAATGATAAGTTTATCAACTAATATTCAACATTTATAAATGAAGGTTTAAAATTATAATTTTAAAGTCCAATACCGCACTGAATCATCAAATTTCACAGTGGGTTCAGTATGAAAAATTCCAAATACAGAAGAGCCACTTCCGCTCATTGAAGCGTATATCGCTTCTTGTTCATACAATGATTCTTTGATCGTTTTTATAGTTGGATATTCTTCGAAAACAGAAACCTCAAAATCATTCGCTAATTTTTTTTTCCATTGTTCTATAGGTAGTCGTAAAACTGCTCTAATATCATATTTTGGGCGACTTGGAATAACATGTTTGTATGCTGTGGGAGTTGAGACATGAATATTAGGATACACTAAAACAATATATTTTCCTTTGAGAGAAAATTCTAACTCAGAAAATTGGTCACCAGTTCCTGCTGCATAAATTGGTTGATTCTTTATAAAAAAAGAGCAATCAGCACCTAATTTCCCTGCCATTTTGAGCAACTTATCCTCAGGTATTTGTAGATTAAAAAAACTATTTAAAGCAACAATACAGAAAGCTGCATCTGCAGAACCTCCTCCTAAACCAGCTCCAATCGGAATGTTTTTTAATAATTCTAAATCAACATTAGGAATTGGAATGTGATTATTTACTAATTCCCAAGCACGTTCAGTCAAGTTCATTCCTCCATCACTAGGTATAGTAAGGCCCAACGACTTGAAATTATTTAAAGAAGTTCCATTCTCCTTTATTTCAAGCGCATCCATAAGTGGGATAGGGTAAAAAACAGATTCTATATTATGGTATCCATCACTTCTTTTTTCAGTAATGTGAAGACCTAAATTTATTTTTGCATTTGGGAAAACTACCATTTTTTAAATTATTTAATTTCAATGTTTTTAACAACTATTGAAATCTATTTTTGATCAGAGGCGAAAGTTAAGCTAATTGTTTTATTTTTGTGTTGCTAAACTTTAGTTTATGATATTTTTAGATTTTGAAAAGCCTATTGCTGAATTGTACGAGCAATTAGATGCAATTAATGAAGTTCAATTGAAAGGAGACGTTGATGTATCAAAGTCTATTAGGGATATTGAAAAGCAAATTGCTACAAAACGTAGGGAATTATATAAGAAATTAACACCTTGGCAACAAGTTCAAGTTTCTCGGCACCCAGAACGTCCATACACTTTGTCTTATATAGATGAAATTTCAGATGATGGATCTTTCATAGAGTTACATGGGGATAGAAATGTAGGAGATGACAAAGCTATGGTAGGAGGAATGGCCTCTATCAATGGTGAATCAGTTATGTTTATCGGTCAGCAAAAAGGTGTTAACACTAAAATGCGCCAATATAGAAATTTCGGAATGCCAAATCCTGAAGGTTACAGAAAAGCATTGCGACTGATGAAGATGGCTGAAAAGTTTAATATTCCAGTAGTTTGCCTGATTGATACTCCAGGCGCATTTCCAGGATTAGAAGCAGAGGAACGAGGGCAAGGAGAAGCAATTGCAAGAAACTTGTTTGAAATGGCTAAGCTTAAAGTTCCAGTTGTTTGCATCGTAATTGGTGAGGGTGCTTCAGGTGGTGCATTAGGAATTGGAATGGGGGATAGAGTTTTCATGATGGAGAATACTTGGTATTCAGTTATTTCACCAGAAAATTGTTCAACTATTTTATGGCGAAGTTGGGATTATAAAGAGCAGGCTGCGGAGAAAATGAAGTTAACTTCTCAGGATATGATGAAGTTAGGTTTGGTAGATGGCGTAATCAAAGAGCCAGTTGGGGGAGCTCATTCAGATCCTGCAACGGCTTATAAAAATGTTAAGGAAATGATTCTTAAATCATTTGATGAATTAAGAGATATGGATCCTGCAAAAAGAGTAACTGCTCGTATTAAGAAGTTCGCTGCAATGGGTGATCATCAAGAGGAATAAATAATTATTTCTTTAAATTAACACCATTTAAGAGTTCTACTTATACTTTTTAGCAAAAAAGTGAGATATTAGTTGTGCGAAAATATGTTACTTTTTTTAGGTAATGGATTATGCGTTAAAGCTAAAAGTATGAAACGAGTAATATTTATCTTTATTTTATTTATAACAATAAGTTTTTCAAAAGCAACTAACAGTACTTTGTTTCCAAATCCTGCGACTACAGAATTTACTGTAAAAGTTGATTCAGGAAAAGAAGTGAAAACACTTGATGTATACAATTACTTAGGTCTTAAAATAGAAAATATAGAATATTTTCACGGACTAGAATTAGTTGCTAATATTACTAAACTGAAAAGAGGAAGGTACTTAGTGAGTATAAATTATTGGGACGGTAGCAGAGATGTATTAACATTGATAAAAAAATAAGGTTTGAAGTTTTCTTCAAACCTTATTTTTTTTATGCTTCTGCAATTTCTTTTTCTTCTTCAATGATAGTTTCCTCTATGTAAGGGAAAACATCTACAATGGTAGCTTTAGATATAGAAGGGATCTCCCAGTCAACAATTGAACCTTGTAATCGAACCTCCATTTTTTCGTAGGCTTCTTTTAGTCCGTTTGCTTGAATAATGTAGTTTTCGTTTATTTTTTTCTCCTTTCCGCTATCTGGGTCTGCACTTATATAGCTGACTTTTACTTTAAAGAAAAACTCGTAGGCTTCATCTATGATGACATCTTGGATATTGGTTTTTGCAACTGTAAGTAGATTATATTCAGAAATATATTCTTCTAAAATCCCTTGCAATCTAGCTTCTGCCTCTGTAAAACTTAACGATTGTAGCATGTAAGCTTCACTTTTACTAGTGATACTTCCGTTATCAAGTTGTTTTAAGTATTTAATTTTTACTGTGAACCAATCAGACATATTTCATTATTTTTTGGGTAACAAATATACTTTACATTCCTTAGTTTAACATTAAAAGTTTTCCAAACTTATCCACAGTTGCCATAAGCATGCTTGAATTCGCGTTCATTTTAATACTCGTATTTTGCATCTGTCTTTATAAATCAAAGCGTCTTTTTTTTTAAGAGATTTATTCTGATTTTAAATGCGGTTAATGTGAAACTATTTCTTTATTTTGTAAGAAGTGGATTGGGTAGAAATTATATCTATTATATTTTATAGTAGTTCGGCAGGATTACTCCTTTTCTATGTCTTTGTTTATAATAAATTCTCTAATCACAAGCCAAGTTCTGCAAGATTTGAAAAGCTTCCTTTTGTATCAGTCATAATTTGTGCTAGAAATGAGTGTGAAAATATTAAAAAATTTTTGCCTACTATTTTAAGTCAGAAATACCCTGACTTCGAGGTTTTGGTTGTAAATGATGATTCTAAAGATGGGACTATGGAAAACTTAGCTGATTTAGCTATTAAATTCCCAAAGCTTAAAGTTGTAGACTTTAAAGAAGAAAAAATCAGTAAAGGAAAGAAGCAAGTTTTAGAATTTGGTATTAGCAAAGCAAAAGGAGAATACCTTGTAATGACTGATGCTGATTGTAAAGCAGCCTCTCCTTTTTGGTTAGTAGGAATGGTAAACGGATTCGCTAATAATAGTGATTTGGTTTTAGGTATAGGTATGTATGATAAAAAAAAGGGTTGGCTTAATAAATTAATTCAGCTTGATACATTGTTTATTATAACACAGTATATTTCTTTTTCAATAGTTGGTTTTCCGTATATGTCTGTTGGTCGCAATGTTGCTTATAAAAAGAGCTTATTTCAACAAATAGGAGGATTTAAAAATCACTATGATATTGCGGGCGGAGATGATGATTTATTAATTAATGAGATGGATATTTCAACAACAGTTAACGTGGTATACAATCCAAGTGCTCAAACTATTTCTGTTCCTGAAACTAGTTGGAAATGTTTTATTGATCAAAAATCTAGACATATTTCTGCAGGGGTAAAATATAATAATAGGAATTTGTGTGCGCTAGGGCTTTTGAGTTTATTTGTTATGTTTTGGTATGCTTCATTGCCATTAATGATTTGTTATTCTGATGAGTTAGCGATAGTGTTAACAATTGGTGTGTTAAAAAATATTAGTTTATATACAATTATCCGAAGAATTTTCGCTAAAATTGGGGTAGCGGAATTAATACTTTTATCCATATTTATGGACATCGTGTCTATATTTGTGCAGATAATGGCAATAATTAACAGCTTAAAAAGAAAAGAGGCAAAATGGTAGTACCTGGACCAAATTTATCTGAGAAAGCACTTTACGATTATAACTTAGTGCGTAATGCTATAGAGAATAAATCGGAAAGAGCGTATGCTGAATTAATGGATCGTTACCGCGATTCTATATATTTCATGTTGCTCAAAATGGTGAATAATAAAGATGATGCTGAAGATTTGGCAATTGAAGCCTTCGGTAAAGCCTTTAAGAAACTGCATCAGTACACACCAAATTATGCTTTTAGTACATGGCTTTTTAAAATTGCGTCTAATAATTGTATTGATTTTATTAGAAAGAAAAAAAAGAATACTTTTTCTATTAATCGAACAATTGAAAACGATGAAGGAAGCGAGTTGGAAATTGATCTTAAATCAGATGCTCTAAATCCTGAGGAAACTTTCGTTAGAAAGCAAAAGATTGAGATGATGCATGAAATCGTTAAGAAATTGAAACCGAGATACAGAACTTTAGTAGAGCTAAGGTATTTTAAAGAATTTTCTTACGAAGAAATAGCAACACATTTAGATATTCCTTTAGGAACTGTAAAAGCTCAATTGTTTAGAGCAAGAGAATTTCTTTACAATATTATGAAAAATACTGGAGACCAAATTTAGCAGGTCTATATAACATTAATTTGAAGCGATTATCACTAGGTGGTAATCGCTTTTTTTTTTGAATACTTAAGAAAATAATTGATTACAAGTGCATCGTACAATACGATATTAATTTAGTCTTAATGGAGCTAAATTCACTGCTATTAATTATTGACGAAATATTTGTACTAGAAAGCTTTGATGTACACAATTTTTTTAGTTTCAAAAAAATCTTCTTCGAAGTAGTCAGGAATATCGAAAATTTCATATTTTCTTCCTGCTTCTTTTAATTCTTCAGTTAAGTCTCCCCCTTTGAGATAAAGCAATCCATTTTTAAGTTTATGACGAGATGTAATATTAAATTTACCTCTGATCCAATTGTTAAAACGAGGAAGATTAGTAACGGCTCTACTTACAATGAAATCATATTTGAATTTAACGGTTTCTACTCTAGTATGATCCGCCTCGATATTTGTGAGTTTAATTGCATTTGCGACCTCTTTAACGACCTTTATTTTTTTTCCTATGCTATCTACTAGATAGAACTGTGTTTTTGGAAATAAGATAGCTAGTGGGATTCCAGGAAAGCCTCCGCCTGTTCCAACATCAAGTACTTTAGAATTGGGTTTGAACTCAATAAGTTTTGCGATGGCTAATGAGTGTAAGATATGTCTTGTGTAAAGTTCATCGATATCTTTCCTTGATACTACATTAATTTGTTCGTTCCATTCTTTATAGAGCGGCTCGAGCATTTCAAACTGTCTTTTCTGATTGTCAGTTAAGTCCGGAAAATACTTTAAAATCAATTTCATCTTAATTGTTATGTGAATTGAAGATTGTTTAGTTTTTTATATGCGCCATCAACTTTTTCAAGTAGTTCTTCATGCGTGCCTTCTTCAACGATTCGACCTTTGTCTAATACAATGATACTATTTGCATTTTTAATGGTAGATAAACGGTGTGCTATTATAAGTGAAGTTCTATTTTTCATCAGCTTATTTAGAGCATCTTGAACAGCGTGTTCTGATTCCGTATCTAGCGCACTTGTAGCTTCATCCATTATTAGAACGACAGGGTCTTTTAGGATAGCTCTAGCGATTGCAATTCTTTGTCTTTGTCCTCCAGATAGTTGTATACCTCGGTCTCCCACAATTGTGTCAAATTTATCAGGAAACTCTTCAATAAACGTTAATGCATTTGCTTTTTCTGCAGCAGCTCTAACTTCTTCGTTAGAAGCGTTTGGTTTTCCGTATTTTATATTCTCTTCAATTGTACCTCCTAATAAAATAACTTCTTGGGGAACGAACGCCATTTGAGATCTCAATTCATTCACAGCAAAATCAGTCGAAGGTTTTCCGTCAAACTCAATTGTTCCGCCGTCTAATTTATAAAAATGTAATAATAGACTTGCAATTGTTGATTTACCGCTACCAGATGAGCCTACCAATGCTATTTGTTCTCCAGCTTTTATACTCAAACTGAGGTGTTGGATGATTTTAATTTCTTTTCTAGAAGGATAGGAAAAGGAAATATCTTTTAAATCTATATTTCCCTCAAATATTTTTTGAGTAGCAGTAGGTTTAGATAAGTCGATTTCTTCAGTGTCGTGCTGAATAATATCCATTACACTTTCAGTTGCTCCAATTGCCTTTTGAATCTTAGCATATTGGTCAGGTAAAGAGCCTATTGAAGTCCCTAGCATTACAGTATAAAGTATAAACTTGAAGAATTCTGTTTTGTCTTCGATTAATTCTATTCCCATCCAAATAATAAATACGATAGCACCGAGCATTATTGTAAGTATAAAGCCAACAAATAAACCTCTCCATAAAGCTGTTTTTAGTGCAAGTTCCTTAACGCTGCCAACAGCATTCGAATATTTTTTAAGTTCTGTAAATTCGCTTGTGTACGCTTTTAAACTTTTAATACCTACCAGTGCTTCTTCAAGAATATGATTTGACTTTGCTGTTTTATCTTGAGTTTCTTTAGATAGTTTTTTGATGAATTTACCAAAAATCATAGCTGTTATTGCCGCAATTGGGATAACGGCTAGCATTATTAGACTAAGTTTCCAGCTGAGAGTGAATATAAATGCTATTCCAACTACAACAACTAGCGTTTGTCTGATAAACTCTGCTAGTGTAGTGGTAAGTACTTCTTGAATTTGTTCCGTATCGTTTGCTATTTTAGAAACTGTTTCTCCTGTTTTACTTGAGTCAAAATAAGATAATGGAGCAGTAATTAATTTCTCAAACGCTTTTTGTCTAATATCTTTTAAAGTGTTTTGAGTTACATAACTAAATATATAAATTCTAAAAAAACTAAATACTGCTTGCAAAGGAAGAATTATAGCAATAATTATTAATATGCCATAGATATTATCCATATCACCAACAGTCCATTCCTCAGGAATGTCTTTTCGATCAACCCCCAAAATTTCACCTAAAAAGTAAGGTAGAGAAATTGATACAGCACTTGATAGGAATAAAAATATGAATCCAATAAAATAAATACCAGAATATGGTTTTAGAAACGAAAGGAAGTTTTTCGCCTGTTCGTAAGAAGCTTTTGTTAGATTAACCTTCTCCCTTTTACCTTTTCTTCTACCTAATGCCATTTCTGAAATCTTACTAGATGGCAAAAATACAAGAAGAACTGATAAAAATGTGTCATAGTTTTGTTTTTTTTTGATTTGAAGTTTTGGTAAATAGGATTTTCTTGTATCTTTGCACTCCCTCATTTGGGAATTAAATTTTTAGAGATGAAAAGAACTTTTCAACCATCAGTAAGAAAGCGTAGAAATAAGCACGGATTTAGACTAAGAATGGCGTCAGCTAGCGGTCGTAATATCTTAGCTAGAAGAAGAAGAAAAGGAAGAAAGAAGCTTAGTGTTTCTAGCGAAGGAAGACATAAGCGTTAAAATACTAAATTAATCTATTTGGAACCTCAGCTATTAAGCTGGGGTTTTTTAGTTTGTGGATACGTTATTTAATATTTCCAGTTGTCTTTCTGGTCAATGGAATTTATAGGTCATAAGGCAGATGATTTTGTAAGAGTTTTTCAGACAACTCTTATTTGTTTTAGACTCTAACAATTAATACTATTTTCTTAAAATAAATTTCATGAAACAACCTACTAATTTATTGGATGAGTTAGCTCTAGAAGAATATAAAGGTGAAAAACCTAGTAGAGTTAAGTTGCTTGAAAATAATGAAAAGCTTGTCTTTACTGCGTATACTAAATCTTATTTTAATGTAGTAGCCAGGTGTATCGGTGTCATTTTATTTTTTTTTGTAATTCTATTTAATTTAGATAATCCAGTGCTTCCATTCTTTCTTTTAATCTTTATGGTATTCTATACTTTCGTTGGAATATTAGATAAAGTTGAAATTACCGTTTATCCTGATTCTATTGAGCTCAATGAAAAAGGTTGGTTAATGACAACTAAAAAATCCATTCCAATTCAAAATGTTCAATATATAAGAAAAGGAGAACTTAAGATCTCGAAAAGTGTTGGTAGAATGGGTGCTAATTCTGTTTCAGCATTGCAGCCAGTTTTGCTTATAAAAACGATAAGAACTTTATACAAGATAGGTTTGGATTTAGGCCCTAATCAAGTATTGTTTATGATACCAGTTATTCAGAATAGAGTTTTAGGAAATTATAGAACATTAAAGAACTAATTTGTTTACTTAGTTCTCTAATTTTCTATAATTTGACTAAAATAATATCTTTTTCATAACGCAAATATCACCAGGATTAAAATTACTACAAGAGTTTATATTCAATGATAAAAAGAAGAAATTAGATAAAAGGCTTGGTATGTATTCCATTCACATTCCTTTCGAAATCCTTATTGAATTTAAATAACATTCCGTAATGTATGATTATTTTCATCTTCCTTCTTTCCTGTTTTTTATTGATACTTGAAGTAATTGCGCTTATCGAATTCCATTAATTAAATCATCTGATTACGCTAATAGTATATACAGTTTCCTTTCTGATGATATCTTCTCGTGTTTTTGAAATTTTTTATTAATCGTTAAAAAAAATAGGTAGTTATTAAACAATAGTGTTTGTTTTTCTCTGTAACTATTTTCTTACGAAGAGACTTAGTAGTTTTTGCGTCTAGTAAAAGTGTAAAACGATTACTGTTCCTTGGATAAACCTATTTTTGTTGATACTTCACCAATGCGATCAATTAACTTTTTTAGTAGGTCTAAGTATAGTGTGATAAATAGAGCTAAGGACATGATTACAATAATGATTATGTTTACCCAGAAAGTATCGATTTTCTTATTAAATATTTTTTTCGTTGGAGCAAAGAAATGAGCTCTGATACCTTCCGAATCCCTATATATCGGGTCAGATTTCTGAATTAGCGAACCATTATATTCAATAATCTTATTTAATTCATTATTATTTTTAACTAAATCCGATAAACTTTCATTTTGGTTATTATCTCTTTTTTCAAGGAATAATGCTTTGCCATTTTCTTGTTTTTGTAATTGTGAGATAATGATATTTTTTATTTTGCTATGCGTATTGTAGTATTTAGTGTAAAATGATTTAATCTGATTTAGCGTAAAATTAATTTTTTTAGCAGTTTCTTTATCGAAAGTAAAATCAGTCGTAAGTATCCTATTGCTTTCTTGTAGGCTTTGTCTGTAACTGTTTAATTTTATCTCCGGGAATTTATTAGCAAGTTCTTTTTTGATTGATTTATTTTTAAATTCATCAATAGTATTAATCAAGTGTAGTATATATTTGTTCTCCTTAATTAATTCAGTTTTTATTGTAGCTAAGTTAACTTTAAACTTAGCTGATTTATTTTTATTACCTAAATAATTTAAACACATTGTTACGCGTGTTTTTAGAGCAGGAATCCAAAAGCTTCGTTTGAAATTAGCAATACTCATAGCTTTATCAAAAGGGTAGTATTTTTTTTCAAATTCATTTTCCTTAAACTGGTTTACAGCAAGAGCTTCAAATGCCCATCTGGAAACCATCAGTTCTCCTGCAATAGGTACAACTGTTTGACTAGCAATTGAAGGATTAAGTTTGTCAAATTTCACGATAACACCGCTTAGTAATAATTGAGGAATAAGTAAAATAGGGATTAATATGTATATGGTTACTACGGAATTAAATGCTGACGAAATATTTAAACCAAGCATGTTGGCAAAGCAACTTGAAACAAATAGTATTAGCCAGTAATCAAGATACATTCCATCTATTCCAAGTATTAAATTACCTAAAATAATATATGTAAATGTTTGAATAGCTGATATGATGAACATTATCATGACCTTACTAGACAAGTAGCTAAGTCTAGATAAGTTAAGAAACGTTTCCCTTTTTAATATTTTACGATCTCTAATTATTTCTTCAGCACTAACTGTTAGCCCCATAAATATGGCTACTACAACACTCATAAATAAATATGCGGTTATATTTTCATTGTATCTAAAAATGTATTCAGCGTCGGGACCACTATCTGTGCTGTAGAATTTAACGAGGTAAGAAAGTAAGAAAGCTAAGAATGGACCTTCAAGAAAATTAATCAACATATATTGTGTGTTGGCTAATTTTGAAAGAATATCTCTGACAAAAAACACTTTAAACTGTTTTGTTTTTTTCGGTTTTCTATATGTTCCTTGTGGTAATTCTTTTGTGCTTGAAGTTGTGTCAGGTTTTTCTATATGCTCATTGTAGTATTTACTCCACATTTTTGGTGGTATTCTACGCTGTTCTGTAATATTCCCATATTCATCAACGACTTTCGTCTCGATGATATTGAAAATTTGTTCAGGGTTTACATTTCCACAGTTAAAACATTCACTTTCATTTGCTGTGACGTGGTTTATTGCTTTTTTAAAATAAATTACTGCTTCAACAGGATTGCCATAATATATAGAAAAACCACCTGTATCTAATATCAATAAATTATCAAACATCTTAAATATTTCAGAAGATGGTTGATGTATGACTACAAAAACAAGTTGTCCTTTAATTGCTAATTCTTTTAGAAGATCCATTATGTTTTCTGAATCCCTCGAGGATAAACCTGAAGTTGGCTCATCTACAAAAAGAACTTGAGGTTCTCGTATTAACTCTAATGCTATATTTAGTCTTTTACGCTGTCCTCCACTGATTTTTTTATTTAATGGTGATCCAACCTTTAAGTCTTTAATTTCATATAATCCTAAACTCTTCAGTAAATCGATTGTTTTCTTTATTACCTTTTTTTTCGGTAAGTTATCATAACATAGTTTAGTGTTATAGAATAAGTTTTCAAAAACAGATAAGTCTTCAATTAATAAATCATCTTGCGAAATATGCCCAATTACACCTTCAAGTTCAGTAGCTTCTTTGTGAATATCTATGCCGTTAATTTTCACAGTTCCAGAAGTTGGAATCATTGTTCCGTTCAGGAGTGATAAAAGAGTCGATTTACCTGCTCCAGAAGCCCCCATTATTCCAACAAGGTTACCTCCTTGTTCAGCGAGGTTTAACTCATGAACACCAATGTTTCCAGCAGGAAATTTATATTCTAACTTGTTAATTACAAAATCAAGTTCTTGAGTTTGTTGTTCAGTTCTGTATTTCGAGGAAATATCACTGAAATAGATAGGTTTTAATTTTTCACTTCTAATACTTGAGCCATGTGCTAGGAAGTATACTCGGTTAGTGTCAATAACTTGTCCGTTAATATAAACAGCTTCTTCACCACAATATTTTGCTATATAGTTTTCTGATTGTTGAAGTCTAAGTATTTTGACACAACCATCTAGTTGGGGGTGGGTAATTTTTTTAGCCTTTTTAAAAGCAACTTCATTATTATCACTAATAATTAAGAAGTTTTCATTGTCAGGAATATTTTGGTCATTAGAAACAACAAACGCCATTGATTCTCTGAATTCACCTTCTGGAATATTAAAAGTATCAGCAACAGTTGTTACAAATTGTATTTCTTGTTCAGAGTAATCTCCAGCGAAAATAAATTCTAATAATCTAAGTAAAACAATTATTTTTTGCTTTTGCTGAAGTTCCTCATTAATCTGTGTGCAAATTCGAAGTACTTTTACAGAATTAACAGATGTTCTCTTCCTTTCTTTACCTTCTTTTCTTTTGGATAATTTCTGGTATTGCTCTAAATATTCTTCAAATAAATCTAAATAGCGTTGAACCAGTTCTGCGTTTAATTGTTGCTTTAAGAATGTCTCTACTACAGATCGTGCGTCATTATTTACGCTTTCCACTTTTGCGATAAGAGCAAATAATTGCATTAAAGCTTTAAGGATTCTTTCGCTCATTAATCTGTTTTGTTCTATACTAAAAAGGCATCAATACCCCAGTATTAATGCCTTTTTTTACATGTTTAATGTAAATTCCTACTGCTTAAACCCTATTAAGATTGTAGCGCATCCGGAAGGCTCTTCTAATGGGTCTAAAAGCGTAACAATTTTAACAGTAATAGTTGATTCTATTTCAAAATCCCAATATGGAGCATTCAGATGATCCATACTATCAAATAATGTGTTTCCCAATTCATCTTTAACTCTGAAAATCAAATTCCCTTGTTGAAACCCTGTACATGCAGCTATTCTATAAGTAACGCCCTCGAAGAAAGTTGTTTCAAATTCTGCTTCTTGTTCTTCAAAAAGCAAAGCTCTGTAATTTTGTCCATCAGAAACATAATTTACTGTGAAATTATTTTCATGACAATAGTTTGCAACTGTATCACATTGCGCTTGCAACTGTCCTACTCCTGCCACTAATAAAAATGAAAATATTGTTATTAATTTTTTCATGATATAATACTTTTACGCTAAGGCTTAATTACTTAATTACTTTCACTCTGATTTCTTCGATCTTATCAACGATTTTACCAAATAGTTCGTCAGAAATTTCTACTGTCGATTTAGATTTAAGCTTCGTTGATTTACTTGCTTTGTCTGTTTCAGGTTTAGCATATTCGTATTTTATTTCAACTTGATCAAATAAAACTCTAATTTCTTCCAAGTAATTAGATATCTCTTCAACACCCGGCTCATTTAAGTATCTGCTAAGCATTTTATCAATCATGGTATTTAATGTATGTTTTTGCATACCAACCATATTTTGAATTTCTGGACCTTTATTTTGCATTCCTAGTAGTCCTGCAAAATGCATGCTTTCAAGCCATCCGCCCACAACAACTAAAGAACCTATGTATTTTCTGTCGGAAACTTGTAAGAAATCATCTGCTTTTCGATATGCATTTGATATTACATATAACAACGAATCTTTATTTCCGTTGGTTAAGTTCCTTTGTATTGCACTAATGGTTTTCATGTCGAAAGCATCTGCTATACCAATGTTAGTACTTAACTTCTGTACCGATTTCATGAACTTAATCGATTTTTGACTCTTTTCATAAAGAGCTGTGTAACCAAGATCAGCCCCATAAACTCCTAAGTTCAAAGATTGAGAAGCAACATCTGAATAATTATTGACAGAAGAAGGGTTATTTAGAAGGTCTTCATTATATACTGCTCCAGATTTTTGAATAATTTGTCCTAATTGGATAGGAGAAGGTACACTAAATATGGCATTGTCTAGTTTTTGAATTGGAATATCCTTCACTATCACTGGTGCCACTGAAGAATCTACTTGTTTAATAATATTGGTATTGTCAGGATTCTCATTTCCACATCCGATAATAACTAAACTGGATAAAACAATAGACCCAATTCCCTTCAAAATATTCTTACTACTTTTCATGTTTGAATGTAATATAGTTTGCTCTAAAATCGTAAATATAGAATATTTTTATCGAAACACTCAAAAATGAAAGTCAAATTTTATAGGCATTCTAAGTTTCGTTAAAAAGAATTAAAAAAAACAGAAAAATGTATGATTAATATCTTGAAACTTTGTTTATTTTTGTGTGCTTATTATTTGTGAAATTAAAAACTATTGATATGAAAAAGATTGGTGTCTTAACATCTGGAGGTGATTCTCCAGGTATGAATGCGGCCTTAAGAGCAGTCGTTAGAACAGCAGCCTATCATAACGTTGAAGTAGTTGGGATTAAGCGCGGATATGACGGAATGATTGAAGGGGATTTTGTCGAATTAAAAGCGCGATCTGTTGCTAATATTCTGCAAAGAGGTGGTACGATTTTAAAAAGTATGCGAAGTGATGGTTTTAGAACTTCTGAAGGCAGAAAGAAAGCATACGTTAACTTAAAAGAGCAAGGTATTGAAGGTTTAGTGGTTATAGGTGGGGACGGTACTTTTACTGGAGCAAATATATTCATCGACGAATTTAATTTTCCGATAGTTGGATTAGCAGGTACAATTGATAATGATTTAGTTGGTACTGATTATACGATTGGATATGATACTGCTTTGAATACAGTAATTGATGCTGTCGATAAAATCAGAGATACAGCAGATTCTCATAATAGATTATTTGTTGTAGAGGTTATGGGTAAAGATGCTGGTTTTATAGCATTAAGAGCGGGTATTGGATGTGGTGCTGAGGCAATTTTGTATCCGGAAAGTGAGAATACTGTTGAAGACCTTGTTGTGAAAATGACCAGTTCAAGTAAACGTAAGAAATTAAGTAATATAGTTATCGTTGCTGAAGGGGCAAAAGAAGGAAACGCTCAAAGAGTTTCTGAGATTTTACGAGAAAAGTGTCCGGATTTTGATATTAGGGTTGTGGTTTTAGGGCATATTCAAAGAGGAGGAGCTCCAACTTGTATGGAAAGAGTTAGAGCGAGTCAAGTAGGTGTTGATGCTGTTAAAAGTTTAATTAGCGGTAAAAGCGGAGTAATGGTAGGAGTTGTTAATTCTCAAATCTGTTATACACCATTTGCAAAAGCGGTTAAAAATCAGGAAAAAATTGATTCTAATTTATTAGAGATGATTGACATTCTTTCGATATAATTTTCGTTTCTTAGGGATATGGTTTTTGTTGATTTAATTATTCCTGTTCCTTTACCTAATCTATTCACATATTTTGTTCTAGAAGATCAAGAAGATCAACTCAAAATAGGGAAGAGGGTTGTTGTTAAATTTGGGAAGTCCAAATATTATACTGCTATTATAAGAAAGATTCATTCAATACCTCCAGTTGAATATCAAGCGAAAGCAATTGACTTTGTTTTGGATGATTACCCAATTGTAACAAATACTCAATTGATGCTTTGGGATTGGATGAAAACATACTACATGTGTTCTCCAGGAGAAATAATGAATGCAGCTTTACCTTCGGGTTTTAAGTTGGTGAGTGAAACAAAGGTTCTTTTAAATGATTTAGAAGTGCCTGACTTATCAAAATTAACGGATCAGGAATATCTCGTTTCTGAAGCATTACAAATTCAACCAATTTTATCCCTAGATGATATTTCAAATATTTTAGGGGTAAAAAAGATTCATGGTATAATTAAGAGCTTATTAGAAAAAAACGTAATAGTTCTAGAAGAGGAAGTAAAGGAAAGATATACACCAAAATTAGAATCATTTGTAAGTATTGATTTAGCTAATTATAAATCTGAATCAGATTTGTTAGAAGCTTTTCAACTATTAAAATCGGCACCGAAACAAGAGGATTTGCTGATGAAAATATTGGGCGTTTCAAAGTTAATTATTGAAGAATTCAAAGTAAAAAAAAGTAAGTTTTTAAAAGACTCAAATTCTAGTACTTCTGCTCTGCAGGGCTTAGTTAAAAAAGGGATTTTGAAAATAGAGGAAGTTGAAGTCGGAAGACTAGGGAGTTATAACGGTATTGTTAAAGAACTTCCTGTGTTAAGTGAAGATCAAGAGGGTGCTTATCAGTTTATAAAGTCTAATTTTATTGAAAAGGATGTTGTTTTACTTCACGGTGTTACTGGTAGTGGAAAAACAGAAGTTTATATCCAATTAATTCAAGATGCTATAGATAGAGGAGAGCAAATACTTTATTTACTCCCTGAAATAGCATTAACAACTCAAATAATTGTTAGACTTCAGAAAATTTTTGGTGATTCAGTAGGGGTTTATCATTCTAAATTCAATTTAAACGAAAGAGTAGAGTTGTGGCAGAACTTGATAAAAGGAAAAGCTTCTAAATATAAAGTGATCCTTGGTGCAAGATCATCTTTGTTTTTACCATTTCAGAATTTAGGATTAGTCATCGTTGATGAAGAGCATGAGAATACATTCAAGCAATTCGATCCAGCACCACGTTACCATGGGAGAGATTTGGCCATTGTTTTGGCTAAAATGTCACAGGCAAAAGTATTGTTAGGGAGTGCGACCCCATCAGTAGAATCATTTTTTAATGCGAATACTGGGAAATATGGTTTTGTCGAATTGAAGAAAAGGTTCTCTGGAGTGCAGCTTCCTGAAGTCCAATGTGGCGATTTAAAAGAGGATAAGAAAAAGAAGAAAATGGTTTCTTTATTTACACCTCTTTTAAAGCTTCAAATCGATGAAGCTTTATTGCAAAAAGAGCAAATCATTTTATTTCAAAATAGAAGAGGATTTGCTCCAATGCTAGAATGTTTTACATGTGGACATGTTCAGCAATGTAAACGTTGCGATGTTAGTTTAACTTATCACAAGTACGCAAACATGTTGCGTTGTCATTATTGCGGTTATGTGGAACAAATTCAAATTGCTTGTGCAGCTTGTGGAAGTGTTGAGACCGATTTAAAAGGTTTTGGAACAGAAAAGATAGAAGAAGAAGTGAAAAGTGTTTTTCCAAATGCAAAAGTTGGAAGAATGGATTTAGATACCACTAGAGGTAAAAATGCCTATCAAAAATTAATTGGGCAATTTGAAGATAGGGAAATTGATATTTTAGTCGGAACCCAAATGCTTACTAAAGGATTGGATTTTGATAATGTTAGTCTTGTTGGTATTTTAAACGCTGATCAAATGCTATTTTACCCTGATTTCAGAGCATTCGAAAGAGCCTATCAATTGATGGCTCAAGTTTCAGGAAGGGCGGGTAGACAGAAAAAAAGAGGAAAAGTTGTCATTCAGTCGCATAATCCACATCATTCAACAATACAAGATGTAATGTCTAATGATTATTTGAATATGTATAATACCGAGATTTTAAATAGGAGAAATTTTCATTATCCTCCCTTTTATAGATTGATCTCGCTTACTTTTAGACACAGAGATAAAAATTTACTTGATGCGTGTTCCGAAAGTTACGCAAGTAACTTGAAAACAGGGATAGGAGAAGAAAGGGTTTTAGGTCCTGAGTATCCAGGTATTGCAAGAATAAACAATTTCTACAATAAAAAGATTTTGATTAAAGTAGAGAAAGAGTTGTCGATCACTGCTATTAAAAATAGCATTCAGCATTGGATTAATATTTATAGAAAAGATCCTTCTTTTAAATCAGTTAGGATTATTGTTGATGTTGATCCACAGTGATTGTCAGTAAAAAAAACTACAGAATTAATGGATCTTAGGTTGATTTACTTTATTAAGCGATCATTTTGTACTTCTCTAAAAAATCTACCCAATTCCAGACAAAGTTTTTAGTTGCCTCTTCAATAGATTTAATTATTATTGGGTTTGGTGTATTCATTTTTTGAAAATGATCAACTTGACAATTATTTAATCCGTATTTATTAAACAGAGCTGTAGCAATAGATTTTGGTAAATAACCAGTTGTTTTATCTAATACAGCTATATAGTCTTCGTAGTTATTGATATGTTCTAATGTTTGATCGTGATTTCTGTCTTCTAAACTCTCAATAAATTGATCAATAACTAAAATTCTCATTCTATTTAATTGTTCTGCTTCTAAATGAAATTTAAGATTAAATAAGTTAGCACTAAAAACAATATATAAAAACCATTCTAATTGATCTTTTTTTATAGAAGGACTAGATTGTAATTCAGGTACTTCGTTCAGGAACTCAGCTAAAGTAGGAAAGGATTCCTCCGCTAATTCGTTAATTGTACTAACAAAAACATTTGCAACGTGCTGTTCCCTAAGTTTTTTTTTCCCAATGAAATTGAATAATGCCATCTCTAATATCTATAATTACTGAATTATAACAAATATACTTGTAAGATGTACTCAAGTTTCGGGTAATTTATTGAACTTATTAACTAACACTAGTGTGTTTCGTATGTATTAGTAGTTAAAGCGCCTTCTCTATTTCACTTGCTTTTTTAAATAAGATATGATTTTCAATTTCATGATGCACTTCCATATCGTCATCAAATTCTTTTAATTTAAAATATAAAAAGTGAATCGAGGGTTCTGCATCTACTGGAGCAGTAAAGTTATTTGTTAGTTTTTTTATTTCATCCATGATATGATGTGAATCGTCATGATCCTCTTCCATCATCTCAATTGGTTTCTCTAAATTCCCAAAGGATGCAGGCTCGGCTTTGTTTCCTGTGTTCTTTGACTCTCCTAGTTTCTTGAAGTATGGGAAAAGTACCTCTTCTTCTTTTACAAGATGCAGCGCTAGATCATCAGTAAACTCAATAAAAAGTGTTTTTATTTGACCGATTGTTTTAGTGTTTTCTGAATCATGATCTAATTTATCCATTAATTTTAAAATCAATGGATAATTAGCTTTTAAATAGGCATGATGCGTATTCATAATGTGATCTACTAAATCCTCTAGATCCCAAGAGTTTAACATTTCAAAATAACCTTCTGATTTCATCATAACACTATATCTTTTATTACCAATGTGAATGTCGGTATAATAATTTAATAAAAAAAAATAAACGGTAATTATAAAGCTATCTAGTAAAGTTCAATTTAAGTGCAAAAAGTAATTTGTAACACGCACTTGTTTATGCTCTTAAGATGGCTCTTAGGATTTTTATATATCTTATTTCGTGTTTAAACACAGCTACCTGCAAAGGGGTGGCGATCAATTGCCAAGTTTATTTTTTATATAAATAGTAAGTTAATTTTAGTACGCTAGAAGTTAACAGTTAAAGAGAAAGTGAAAATAAGTTATACTTTTTACACAAAAGTATTTGCTAACAGGAAGTTTTAATTTCTTAATATAGTCGGTATGTATTCTGATTTTGGATACGCCACTTTTTAAGGTCTAATACTTAACAGTGATTTTAATAATATTTAATCAAAGAGATAAGAACAACTATTTTTTTTATCTAAAAACAGAGTTGTTAATTTAATACACCCTCCTATTTAATTGTAAATGAGATTATTGTGGTATTTATTATTGCGAGACAATCATAATAGTTGTAATTTAATTGTTGTATTTTAAACTCCGGATTTATTCGAGGTTCTTTTTTTGTACTTTTGTCAAAAAAATAACTCAAGTGCGTTTAGATATATATTTAGTAGAGGAAGGTTTATTAAAGACAAGGTCTTTAGCGAAGAACTTAATTAAGGAACAAAAAATTCTTGTGAATGGTGTTCCTGCAAAAAAATCCGGACAAGAAATATCGGAGAAAGATAAGATAGAGATTTTGGAGCAATTCAAATTCGTAAGTCGAGCAGGTTATAAATTAGAGAAAGCTTTAGAGAAATTTAATGTAAACGTAAACGGTAAGGTTGCACTTGATTTAGGTGCTTCAACCGGAGGCTTTACAGATTGTTTGTTGCAAAGAGGAGCGAAAGAGATTTATGCAATTGATGTTGGTTCTGGGCAAATGGAGAAGGGCATAAGACTTGACGAACGAGTTCGCTGTTATGAAAAAGTGAATGCAAGGTATCTAGACGATTTAATTAGAACAGGTTTATTTCCGCCTTTTAAAAACGAACCTCAAATTGTTGTCGCAGATTTATCATTTATCTCCATAACACTTGTTTTACCAGCAATTTTAAAATGTGTTCAAGAAGGAACTGAGTTCGTTGTTTTGGTTAAGCCGCAGTTTGAATTAGGTAAATCTGTTGTTAACAAAAAAGGAATTGTAACGGATAATAGAGAAAGAATCAAAGCACTTGAAAGGGTGAAGCAGTTTTGTGCTGGTTCAAAAGTGACGGTAAAGGGAAGCATGGATTCTCCAATTAAAGGGGGTGATGGGAATGTTGAATATTTACTATATTTTGTGAAATAATTTAATTGTTTTAACTGTGGATTCTAATTACTTAAACTCATTTTCTCTCGAAAATATTCCTGAAGAATTTCATTCAGATTTAGATCAGAAACCTTTCTGTAATTGTACGTTTTGTGGTCAGGATTTATTAGCCAAATCAGTTAATTATATGATTGAGAAATCTATTAAAGTAAATCCCAATAACAATCAGAAGAACACAGTTTTCGAATATGCAATTTGTATTGATTGTAATATACGAAAAATGGATGCGATGAGTGCTGATAGCGTTAACAACATTAAAAAGTACATGGAGGCTAACTTTGTAATTGAAGAATGGGAGGAGCATGCTAACGATAATAAGGATCCATTTGCCAAGTGCTTGGTAACGAAAGTTCCTGTTGAAGATTTAGAAGAGTATAATATTATTGGTCAATTTATTGGAGATAAAATGATCGGGGGACAATTTCCTGTTTTGATAAGTCCTTGTATTGGAGAAGAAATTCAGGAATTGTTATCTCAGGAAACAAAAGATGAATTTGATGATTTTATGGATACCATTACAAATGTTCCGCCGGAATTGAAAGCATTATTTAAAACGAATAGACCAGTGTTTGTTTAATGGCTTTAAGAGATAATAAAATAGCAACCATATATTATAAGTGGTTAAGTAAGGTGAGTCTAGCTTTATTCGGCCCAAAAATACTGAAGGCTTTAAATGAAATGATTTTTTGGAGTTTTGTGAAATTGAAAGAAGGGAAGTTAACCAACCATCATTACGAAGAGTTTTTCACATCCTTTTTTGATTTATCAAAAGAGGATTATAAGAATAAAACTGTTTTAGATATTGGCTGTGGCCCTAGAGGTAGTTTAGAATGGGCAGATAACGTTAAGCGAAGAGTTGGTTTAGACCCGTTGGCAAAGAAATACATCAAAATGGAAGGTCGTAACCACGATATGGAATATATTCAATCAGGAGCAGAGCAAATACCTTTCGATAGTGGGTATTTTGATATAGTAACTTCCTTGAATTCGCTAGATCATGTTGACGATTTAAAAGATTGCATAAAGGAAATAAAAAGAGTTGTAGTTCCTGGGGGATTTTTTTTAATGATTTCTGATATTCATACTTATCCTACTCTAACTGAGCCGAGTAATTTTGAATGGGATATTGTGGAATCATTTCTTCCTGAGTTTTCTATCGAATTTGAAAAACACTTCGAAGGAAGTAATATGTATAAGAGTTTACGAGAGAATGTCAAGTATGATCATTCTAATAAAACAGATAGATACGGAATTTTAGCTTTAAAACTTAAAAGAAATTAATGCGCTTTTGGAAGATCATAAATCTACTTATTGTAGTTTTTTTCATTTGTAGTTGCGGAGAAATGGAAAGAGGCGATAGCGGTTTTTTCATTCAGCCTAAATACGGCTTTAATAAGCTAATAGAAGGTAAATCTGTAAAGATGATTGACGTTTTTGAAGAGCAGGTAAATCTGGTCATTTCTGATTCATCTAAATTATCTGTACAATTTAAGAAAACTGCAGGAGGAGAACAATTGATTGTAAATGATTGGATCTACAATTATGAGAAAGCCATAAAATATAAGCGTTATTATTTCTTACACCATTTAGTCGATTCGTCTTTTTATGAGGTTATCGTAGTAGGGCGATATTTTAGTAAATATTACGGTTTTAAAGAAGCTGAACAACAAAACTTATCTGTATGGACATCTATTGGGGATACCATGGGGGACTGTATTTTAAGACCTCTTAAAATTGACAGTCTTTCAAATTGGAATTTTGTAATAACTCCAAAAGATAAAAAAACAATTAAAGAATATTATCAAGTTTTATTAAAGAATACTTTTTTGAGGAAAGAGCCTGTAAAGGACGCTGTTGTTCAGGAGTATGGGACAGATCCGGTTTTTTTTGATAACAATGAAGTAAAGGATGTTGGAGATTTAAAAATATTTCCTAATCCTGTATCTGGGAATGAACTGACTATAAAAGCTGATCTTCTTAATGTTGATGGAGCAATACTTTACATTTCGGATGTGTCTGGTGAAAAAGTTGATTGTAAACAATTTCAAGGATATAAATCAATAAAAGTTAATGTAGCAGACCTCCAGGCGGGAATTTATTTTGTAATAATTGAAAGCGGCAGTAAGCTATTAAGTAGCCAGTTTATTGTGATTAAATAAAATTGCCCTCCTTTTCTTTATAATCCAACAATAATCTTATTTTTAACAAACTATAAACTTAATTCCATTAATTATGAGTCAGTCATCATTTGATATCAATACAATATCGGAACCAACAAATTTACAGGAAGCAATTAACTGGTCTGTATCCTCACCAAATCTTACAGGTAAACGTTGGGTTGTTGAGCAATTTAAAAATGTAAAGGATAATACTGATGCCGATACCAATTCTTTTTCTGACGCAGGTTTTTTAAATATTCAAGGAACTGAAAATGCATTTGCAATCTCAAGTAGTTCTAATGCAAGATATGTTTATGCAGATGCGGAGAAAGGTTCTATGATTGTTGTTGCTGAAGCTGCTCGTGATATTATTTGTTCTGGAGGACAACCGATTTCAGCGACTGCGTATTTAAATTTTGGAGACCTTTCTAATAAAGATGTTGCAAATCAGTTTTCACAATCGATTAATGGGATAAGAACTGTTTGTGCCAAGTTTAAGACTCCAGTGACTGCAGGAGATTTATACACAAATAAGAAAATGGATCTTTTGCCTGTCCCGACCATTAGTATGATTGGAGTTATTGATGACAAGAAATTACAAACTTCGGTTTCTTTTAAAAATAAAGGAGATTTGATTTTCATGATTGGGGAACCAAGTAATGATGTGAATGCTTCAGAGTACTTGTCAAAATTTCACAATATTAAGGAAACTCCGGCGCCTACTTTTGATTTAGATGATGAGTTCGAATTACATCATACAATCAAAAACTTAATTGCTTCAGGTGTCGTTAAGTCATGTAAAAGCGTAGCTGAAGGAGGTTTGTTTTCGGCTCTTTTTAATAAATGCTTACAAGGTGATTTTGGATTTGACATTACACTTCCAATTGAATTTAGACGTGACGCTTTTTTATTCGGAGAAGCGCAGTCTAGAGCTGTAGTTACAATAATAGAAGAGGATCTAGATTTGTTTTTACAATTAATGGAAATAAACAATTCTAAGTTTTTAATGTTAGGTCATGTTACTAAAAGCGAATTAAGAATTGATCATGAGAGTTATGGTTTCGCAGATGAAATGAAATTAAAATTTAACAGTGCTTTAGATAGTTTTTTATAATTCAACTTGATGAATAAATTTTTACACTGTCTTGTGTTTTTATCCTTTTTTGTAAAAACTCATGCGCAAATGGACGGGCCTTTTATTGGTGAGCGTTTTCAATTGTATAATGGATTGGTCACTTATAAAGTTTGGGGAATTGGCGATTTTTTGATTATGAATGCAGATTCATTTCAATTAAAAATGAGTGATGTTAATTATTTAAAGCGGCAAAATTTCAAACAGTTTGAGGCTGATTATCTATTTCAAGAGGAAAACTATTGGGTAAAGCGTTTGTATCGTACGATTATATTTAAAGAGCACGCAGTAAATAAAGAGCTTAATAATGTTGTTACGCCAAATGGTGAAATTACGTTTAAAGATTTTTTAAAATTGGGGGTGCATAATCCAAATTTATTCTTTTACAAAAGTGGTGACTTTAATATAAGATTAACTGATAAAAATATTTTTAATGAATCACTTGATCAGATTGTAGGTGTTCAATTTAAGGAAGACTTCGCTTACAATAGAATGACTAATAAATTAGAGGTTTATATCTCTGGAGTAGCTCCAATTATTGAAAATAATACCAATGGTTATTCACCAATTTTTTGGTTAAATTTTCAGAATTTAAAAGGAGAATTAGGTGCAGAAGAGTGTCGCTCTGTTTTAGTAAATAAATTAGAAGAAAGGCATTTCAAAGCTTCAGTTGATCAAGAGCAGAATATCATAATGAAAGGAGTATTAGATCATACTTATCAAACAGATTTGGATGCTTTGGTAGTACTTAAATTATTGGAAGAAAGAGTATCTGTTACATCAGAAGTATACCTTAAGGAAGGTAAATTTAAAGTTAAATTTGACCAATTTATAATTAAGGGGACTATCCTAAATAGGAAACTAGAGGGTGAAGTTGTTATGAAGGATAAAAATAAAGGTGTTCTATTACGTGTTCAATTTCATGATGGGGTTCCGAATGGTAAGTACACACAGTTTTATTCTAAAGGTAAAATTAAGCATACAGGTAATTTTACAAAAGGATTAAGAACTGGTGATTGGTTAGGGTATTTTGAAAACGGTACAATTTCTACAGCTAAAAAATATGAAAATGGTTTTTTAGATGGTCCCCAGGAAATATATTTCATAAATGGTATGTTGAGAAATGAATATTCTTTTGAAAACGGAAAGTTATCGGGGTCCTTTAAGGGTTATTATCCGGGCGGACTTATTAAGGAAGAAGGTGAAGTTGTTAATGGTTTACTTTCGGGGAATTGGAATTACAACATATATCTAGAACCTAAATTTATTGATATTGTGTTGAGAAATCCTTCATTTTGGAGTGAAAAATTTAAAAGTATTCCTGAATGTAATATTTCATTAATAGGAAAGGGAGAGTTTTCCTTTACTGCTAAGTACGAGTATGAAAAAGACGAAAGATGTTTGAACTCTTTGTGTCCGAAAATGACAATCTTAAATAGTATTAAATAAGAGAAATTAACTTAAACTATATTTGATTGTAATTGTTCCTTCGTTTGTTTTTACTCCACCACTGGAAGGCGCGTATTTTATTTGTCTGGCAAAAGCTTTGGCTTGATTGATTAAGCATTGATTTGCTGTAGTACCATCAACTTGGATTGCATTTGTAACGATTCCTTGTTGATTTATAGTGATTTTCAGTACAATCGTCCCCGACATTCCGCAATCATTATTTTGATGACCTATATTGGTTGCTTTTCGTCCTGGTATACCATATTTACTTTCTCCTTCACCACTTTTCCCTAAGTTATCTTTACCTTTAGTTTCTTCATTTCCTTCTGTACCTTTTTTTTCCCCACCACCATTTCCACCAGGATTATTTATTCCTTTTTTATATGCACTCATGAGGTTTTTCATTTTGTCTGAAGGTCCTTCGTTCTCTTTGGAATCCTGAGTTTTGTCTGTAGGTTCTTTAGTGTCCGTCACCTCTTTAGGAGGGGTTTCGGACTTAATTGGGGTGCTTTTTATCGTTGCAGGACTTTGTTCGTCCGAAACTAACTGCTGCTTATCTGAAGCTTGGCTCGAAGCAGAGGCGCTTTGTTGGTTTTCTTTTGTCGGTTGAGTTTTTTCAGCAGTAGGTGTTTCGTTATTTTCACCACCTGCATCTTCTACGCCTTGAACTTGCCAACTGATCTCTGTATCTATCTTTGGATCCACCACCTTAAATCCAAAAAGTATAAAAAATACAACTAACAATACATGAACAACAGTAGTAATTATAATTCCTGTTCTTTTTCTGCTCTTTGCATTGTTATATTGTTGGTTTGACTTCATTAATCTTTTTTAGGTTGTGTTGCAATTACTACTTTATTATATCCTAATTTTTTGATGTCTGCAAATAATGTGATTGCCACTTCTAAAGGAACTTTTCCGTCTGCGGCTAATTTTATAGATGTAGTTTTTAAAGTACTTACTTTTGTTTTTAAATCACTAAGTAAAGCATCGTATTCAATAGGTAAACTGTTTAATGCATAATTTCCTTCAGCAGTAATGTTAATAGTCATACTAGTTGTTTCAGGAACATTTGTAGAATCGGCCTTTGGTAAATCAACTACAACTCCCGGAGGGGACACAAATGTGGAAAGTACGATGAAGAATATCAATAACAAAAAAACAATGTCAGTCATACTTGACATGTTAAATGTTGCGTCTACTTTTTTTCTTTGTCTACCTTTCATATCTTTTTTATGATGCTGGTTGGTCTAATAAATCCATAAATTCTAATGATGCATCTTCCATTTTGTGAACAACTTTATCCACTTTACTTACCATTAGATTGTATCCCAAGTAAGCAATAATTCCTACAATAAGTCCAGCAACAGTTGTAGCCATTGCATACATTATACCCTCAGATAAATCCCCAATCTGAATTCCTGAGGTTTCTGATCCCGCAGACATTTTATGAAAGGTATTCATCATTCCTAATACTGTACCTAGAAAACCAATCATTGGAGCAGCTCCGGCAATTGTGGCTAGGATAGAAAGGTTTTTTTCCATCGTTGAAATTTCTAATTTCCCAACATTTTCAATCGCTGCAGAAATGTCATTTAAAGGCTTCCCTAGTCTTGAAATTCCTTTATGAAGCATTCTCCCCACTGGAGTATTAGAAGTAGCGCAAATGTCTTTGGCTTTAGCCAGATTTTCTTGCGCCACTGAATTCTTTAAGTCTGCCATAAACGAAGGGCTTATAGTTGACGCTTTTTGAATGGCTAAATATCTTTCAACCCAAATGTAAACTGCTATAATTGATAATATAAATAATGGAAGCATGATTACCCATGAGTCAATTATTAAATCAATAATCAGTAAATCTCCACCAGTTTCAGCAACAGCTTCTGAATTATCAGTAATTGTACTAGTAAATCCTGGATCAGAAATCGCAGCTGAAGTGACATCATCTTGAATATTAAAAATATTTCCAAACATAATTAGCGTATTTGTATAAGTGCAACGTAGTTTTTTCTGAATGTATTATGCGAAAAATAAAATATAAGTAGCAGCTCCTGAGATATACCCAACAACAGCTAGTAAACTTATCTTTTTCATATACCAAATGAAATCAATTTTTTCAAGTCCCATAACAGCAACTCCCGCTGCAGATCCAATAATCAAACAAGACCCTCCTGTTCCTGCACACAATGCTAAGAATTCCCAGAAAGTACCGTTTGGTAAAAATTCTGAGGATAGAGTACCTGCAGAAACTGCTTCGGGACTTGCAATAGAATACATTCCTTGAGATGCAGCAACCAATGGCACGTTATCAACAATTGATGATAGGAATCCAATTGCAATGTTAATCGCGTAGTTGTTATGTAAGGTTTCTGTCAAGAATTCAGCCATTATTTTTAAGTGACCTACTTCTTGTAATGCAGCAACAGCTAATAAGATTCCCAAGAAAAATAGAACTGAAGATGTATCCACTTTTTTTAAGACGGAAATTACAGATAAGTGATATTTGTGATTATACTCTTTCTTTTTGTGCATTAATTCTGTTACTGCCCAAATAATTCCTAATGATAGCATCATTCCTGTGAAAGGAGGTAGATGTGTTATTGTTTTGAATATAGGAACAAAAAGTAATCCTGCAATTCCTAAAATTAGAAGGGTTAGTTTTTCACCACGAGTTGTATTAAACGAATGAGTTTCGTCTCCTTCTTTTGTTTTAGGTCTTTCAGCTTCTCCTTTTAATGTGAAAGTTAAAATTAATAAAGGAACAAGTAACGCAATAAAGGATGGTATAATTAAACTAGGAATAGCAATAATAGTAGGATCAGTCAATTGTCCTTTAACCCATAACATAGTTGTTGTCACGTCTCCAATTACAGACCATGCTCCTCCTGCATTGGCAGCAATAATTACCATACCGGCAAATAACCATCTTGTTTGTTTGTCATCAACAAGTTTTCTTAACAATGAAATCATTACGATAGCTGTTGTTAAGTTGTCTAATAAGGCAGAGAAAAAGAATGATAAAATAGCGATAATCCAAAGGAGTTTTACTTTGTTAGTTGTTTTTATTTTATCAGTTATAATGGTGAATCCTTGGTGTTCATCAATGGTTTCAACAATTGTCATTGCTCCTAAAAGGAAGAATAATATGTTCGCAATATCAAACATGTGGTGCATTAAACCACCTTCACCATTAGCTCCGTGTAGAAGAGTATCATGTGCCACTTTCATTAGTTCTTTAGTGTCAGCTCCTTGATACAAATAAAAAGAATAAGCAGCCCAACAAACCATTCCTGCGATCAGAGCAGTTGGTGCTTTGTCTATGTGAATATTGTGCTCCAAAGCAATCATTAAATAACCAACAATGAAGACGACTATCATTATAATTTCCATAATACAATAAGTTTATAGTTTGAGTTTAATTTAACCGCGAATTTAACACTCCAAATTGGGTACAGGAAATGAAAGTGTAATTATTTATTGACAATTATTTTTGAATGAAAAATTTCACTTAAAGTACTTTTGTGTTTTTTCTTCTAAATTATGTTTAAAAGTCATCTCTTTTCTAATCCATTTAGTAGTTTTGTAGGGTGAAAGAAAAGGCGCTAAAAATATTGAAATCAGTTTTTGGGTACGATGAATTTCGTCCTCAGCAATGGGATATTATTAAATCGGTTTTGGAAAATAAAGATGCATTGGTTTTGATGCCTACAGGAGGAGGTAAGTCCTTGTGTTTTCAGGTTCCTGCATTGATGAAGGAAGGAGTTACATTAGTTGTATCGCCTCTAATCGCATTAATGAAAGATCAGGTTGAAGGTTTAAAAGCCAATGGAGTTAAAGCAGATTATTTTAATTCTTCACAATCTGAAGAAGAACAACAATGCGTTACGGAATCTTTACGATCCGGAGAGACCAAATTATTATATGTTTCTCCTGAGAAATTGGTTAGTGATGCATTTTATCCTTTTATGCAGACGATAAAAATTTCATTAGTTGCAATCGATGAAGCTCATTGCATATCGTCTTGGGGGCATGATTTTCGTCCAGAATATGCGCAGTTGGGAAGACTAAGGGATCGTTTTCAAGGAGTTCCTTTCATTGCACTAACAGCAACGGCAGATAAATTGACAAAGAAGGATATTGTCAATCAACTGCAACTAGAGAACCCAGGTGTGTATATTTCGTCTTTCGATCGTCCCAATTTGAGCTTGACGGTTTTGCCAGGAAAGAAAAAATTCGATGTTATTCTGAAATTTTTATTACAGAGAAAAGGCGAATCAGGGATTATTTATTGTTTAAGTAGAAAAGCAACAGAAAGTTTGGCTTCCAAATTGAAAGCGCAAGGTTTTTTGGCTGAAGCTTACCATGCAGGATTAAAAAATGAGGTTAGACAAAAAACGCAGGAAGATTTTATCAACGATGAGATTAAAATTGTTTGTGCTACTGTCGCTTTTGGAATGGGGATCGATAAATCTAATGTTCGATTTGTTATTCACCACAATTTACCGAAAAATATAGAAAGTTATTATCAAGAAATTGGGAGAGCTGGACGAGATGGTTTGGCGTCTGACACGATATTATTTTATAGTTATGCTGATGTTATTCAATTAAAACAATTTGTTGAAAAAAGTGGGCAGAAAGATTTTCAGGAAGCAAAACTGAAACGGATGCAAGATTTTACAGAAGCAAGAATTTGCAGAAGGAAAGTTTTATTGGCCTATTTTGGAGAGGTTTTGGAAAAGAGCTGTGGTAATTGCGATGTGTGTAAAAATCCACCAAAAGTATTTAATGGTACATTGCCTGCGCAAATTGCTTTAAGTGCAATAGCAAGAGTAAATGAGCAAGAGCCTCAAGGGATGATTATAGAAATTATTAAAGGAAGTAGTAGAGCTGAGGTTTATCAAAAAGGTTATCAGAATTTAAAAACTTTCGGAGTTGGAAGTAAATATTCCTTTAAGGATTGGCAAAATTTCATGTTACAACTTCTAAGTTTAGGATTTTACGAAGTGGCTTATGATGATCATTATAAATTAAAATTAACACCTTTAAGCAAAGCTGTTTTATTTGAAGGAAAGCAGGTTGAATTAGTTGATCTATCAGAGGCAACTCAGAAGTTTAGTAATGAAGTTCTGAAAAAAGAGCCTGAAAAGTTGAAACCGAGTGAGGAGTTGTTTGAGATTTTAAGACAAGTACGAAGTAGGATCGCAAGAGAAGAAGGTAAACCACCATATTTAATTTTTAGTGATGCAGCATTGAAGGATATGTCTGCTAAAAAACCTGTTTCTGAAGCTGATATGTTAAACGTAAGCGGTGTTGGAGAGCATAAGCTTGATGCTTACGGTAATGATTTTATGACACCAATTATTGAATTTGTTTACAATACAAAAAAAACAAAAGGGGATACTTATAAAGAGACATTAAAACATATTAATGAAGGGAGAGGTATTTCGGAAATTGCTGATTTGAGGTCGGTTACGGAAACGACTGTCTTGTCTCATGTTGCACATCTGTTTAGTATAAATAAATTGACTAATGTTGAGCAATTTGTTAAAAAAGATAATTTTGATAAAGTAAAAAAATACTTGTCTGAAAATCCAAAGCCGAATACTTTGAAACCTATTTTTGAGGCATTTAATGGAGAGATTCCTTATGGGGAAATTAGAATTGTACTTTCAATCAATTCTTAATGCTTATTTAAGCCAATTTTATATTGTTTTAAATCTAAAGAAGTGCTTTTTTGTAAATGAGATATGATTGTACTTGGAAATGAATGATTGAAAATTAATACTCACATTTTATATTTGTGTGCAATAAATATACTTTTCTTACGTCTAAACGATTATATGATCAAAAAAGTAATTATATTTTCGGCAATAATATGTATTGGAGTATCGAGTGTGAGTTGTTTAAGTACCTCTGTGAAAACGACTAAAGGAAACAAAAGTTGTGGAGCCTACGGAAATCCCTAATTAGTTCTTCCTGGGTAAACTTTTAAAGCTTCTCTTAAGCAAGTAATTGCTTTTTTGAGTTTTTGCTCACCAATTACGTAAGCAATTCTAACCTCTTGTTTTCCTAGTTTCGCAGAGAAATAAAATCCGCTTCCTGGAGATAACATTATCGTTTCACCTTCATATTCAAAATCAGTAAGCAGCCATTTACAAAACTTTTCATCATTATCGATAGGAAGTTTTACCATCGTATAAAAAGCACCATAAGGATGTGAGTATTCAGCTCCTTCAATTTTAGAAAGTTCATGGATAAGTATATCTTTTCTTTTTTCATACTCAGATTTAACTTCTTGGTAATAGGAATCAGGTGCTTTTAAGGCTGCTTCAACTAAAATTTGACCTAGTGCGGGAGGACTAAGCCTTGCTTGGCCGAATTTTAGTGCTGTTTGAATTACTTTTTTATTTTTAGAAATAATAGCACCAATTCTAACTCCACACATACTGTATCTTTTTGAGGAAGAATCTATTAGGATTGATTTATCGTCAATTCCTTTTAACCCCATAACAGAAGGAGCGTAATCTCCATCGTAATAAAATTCCCTATATACTTCATCTGAAATTAAAAATAAATCATATTTTTTACAGATTTCTTTTAATAATTTAAGTTCTTTATTTGAGTAAGTATAGCCTGTAGGGTTATTCGGACTGCAAATTAAAATTGCTTTAGTTCTTGGTCCAATTAGTTTTTCAAACTCACTGATTGGAGGCAAGGCAAAATTATCTTTCATTAAAGAAGTAACTGGTTTAATAACAATATCAGCTGCTCCAGCAAAACTTGAGTAATTTGCATAAAAAGGCTCAGGAACAATAACTTCGTCCCATGGATTTAAGCAACTTAATAAAGAAATCATTAGAGCTTCACTTGCTCCAGAGGTAATTATAATGTCTTCAGCGGTTAAGTTTATATTGTATTTTTTATAATAATCTACAAACCCTTCTCGTAATGATAATTCTCCTTCACTAGCACTATATTCAACTACATCAAAGTCTGTGTTTTTTAAAGTGTCAATTGCCCATTCAGGAGTTTTGATATCTGGCTGTCCAATATTTAGATGATAAACATATGTTCCTCTTGCTTTGGCTTTAAGAGCAAAAGGTGTCAACTTTCTAATTGGAGAAAGGGGCATTTTGTGTCCTCGGTCTGAAATCTTAGCCATAATCGTATTGTTATTTGAGTACTTGTAATTGTGCGTAAAAGTAAAAAAACTATTTGGGATACTAATACACTTCTACATAAGACACTTCAGTAATGTTTAAAACAACTATTTTTATTATAGTTTTTAGCACAAAAAAGCCAACCATAAAATGGTTGGCTTTTTTTAATGATGTTTTTGTATTTACTGAGCGTTAGGTATTGAATTGTTAACAGGCATAGCAGGTTCCGTTTTAACATCTAAAATTTTACCTTTTACTTTTAAGTATAAAGTACCATTCGTAGCGTTAGACTTTACGGTTACAGTTTTGTTAATGTTTCCAACTCTTTTTGTATCATATCTCACTTTTAAATCTCCTTTTTCTCCTGGCATAATTGGAGTAGTAGGGCATTTTGGAACTGTGCAGCCACAAGATCCTTTGCAGTTAGTGATATGTAAAGCTTTCTTCCCAGTATTTGTAAACTGAACAGTTCTGTAAGGGTCATCTCCTTTATTGATTGTTCCGAAATCAACGATTAAGCTGTCGAAAGTAATAACCGGTCCATTTGGATCAACTTCTTCAATTACCGGTTTTACATCTGATTGAGCTTGAGTACTGACAGTATTTCCTAAAAATGCGATGCAAAGTGCGAATAATAATTTTTTCATACTAGTTATTTTTTGTTGAGTTTATACAATGTTACTACAAATCTATAAAAAACCATTCCAATTTCTTGTTAATGACTTGTTAAAATTGATTTTGATATTGCTTAAATGTTTTTTCCTTGTAAATGTTATCGCCAAAAAAACGTGTGTTAATTAGGAATTGATCAACATCATAATATCCAGGTATTGCTGCTAGTCTTTTGAAGTTTTCATTAAAATAGATTGTAGTTGGATAGGATAGTTGCCCATTGTTTGCACCTATTTCCATTGATAATTGATGAGTTCTATCTGGATTAGTATATGTTTTCCCTAGGAATTTTATAGTCTCTTTAGATTCTGCATTAAATTTTACAGCATAAAAATTCTTGTTTAGATATTCTACAATTATTGGATCTGATAAAGTATATTTCGCCATTTTTTTACATGGTCCGCACCAAGTTGCATAAATATCAACAATTACTTTTTTTGGCTGTAATTTCATCTGTTTTTGAGCTTCTTCAAAAGAAATCCAATTAATAGATGTTGCCGATGCATCTGACTGAGGTGTCTGGTTTTTTGATTTACAACTGAGTAGAATAGTTGTAAAAAGTAATATAGTTAAGATTCTTGTCATAGTACAAAAGTATTAAATTGAGACGAGAAAGGGTATCTGTAGGAAAACAAAAAAACCCCAGTAAGACTGGGGTTTTAATTCGCTTGTGATTTGTCAGGGGCTCGAACCCTGGACCCTCTCCTTAAAAGGGAGATGCTCTACCAACTGAGCTAACAAATCTTCTTTTCAAAAGCGATTGCAAATATAGTTCTCTTATTTTGTTTTGCAAAATGAATTGGGAATTTTTTCATTATTATTTTTTCTTGTCTTAGTTTTGTATGTATAATTACGTGGAACACAAAAGGATAGCTATATGAGTTTTAATAAAGTTTTTTTAATTGGATTTATGGGGTGTGGCAAGTCTACATTTGGAAGGAAATTAGCTAAACAATTAGAATGGGAGTTCATTGATTTGGACGATTATATAGAAGAGCAAGAGCGTTGTTCTATATCTGAAATATTTAAAAATAAAGGAGAGGCTTATTTTAGGGATCTAGAAACTAAAGCGTTACAAGATTCGAATCAATGGATCAATACGATTGTTAGTACAGGTGGTGGAACGCCTTGTTTTAATGACAATATTGATTTAATCAATAAGATAGGTTTGTCAATTTATATAAAATTATCTCCTGAAGATCTAAAAATAAGATTAGACGGAGAAAAAGCAAAACGGCCTTTAATTGCAGATTTGTCAGATGGGGAATTACTGAGTTTTATCAAACTGAAACTTTCTGAAAGAAATACTTATTATTCTAGTAGTAAAATGATTTTTGATTATTCTGATGAGATGGTTATTGTTTTTATAGAAGCCTTAAAAATTAGGTTGGGAATCTGAAGTGTTTACAAGCTAATCTATTGAGCTAATTATTTTTTTACTCTTGGTTGTTTAATGTTATTTACAATATTGAAAGCTATTATGCTGTTTTAATTTCTTGTTTTTCGTATGGTGTTTTACGATAAATATAAATCGGAAAAATTATCACCAGAAAATATAAAACTAATTTTAGTTTAGGTATTTAATATCTATAATGTTTTATGAAAATTAAATGATTTGATTGTCCTTTACTTATATACTACACTAAATACACAGCTTCTTCGTTATCATTCATTTCAACACGGATGTGTTCTTGTAGTGTAGTAGAAACTGTTAGTCCAACAAATCTTGTTTTAACAGGGTACCTACTGTGATCACGATCAACAAGTACAAGTGGTAAAATGGATTTCACATGTTTTTCCATGAAATGTCTTACTGCATACATTAGTGTTTTTCCGCTATTACTTACATCATCAATAATAACGACGGTTTTATTTTCATATTCTTTTGCGTCTAGTCCCAATTTTATTACGCTACTTAAAGGGTCTTGTTTATTGATTTCAATAGCGGTCAGAATTGGATTTATTTCAGAGATCTCTTTTAACTTTGAAGTGATTCTCTTGGAGATTTCAATCCCATTACCAGGAGCAACGCCACAAATTATGATATCAGTTTCATCATAGCAAAGCTCATGAATCTCATGAACCATTCTGTCCAATTTAGCTTGGATTTGCAGTTTATCTAATACTAACGTTTTTGAGTTGCTCATTGTAGCGTTTTTTTTAAGTGTAAATTAATCATTTTTTCACTAAAAGCACCACGTTTTCTACGTGATGTGTATGCGGAAACATGTCTACAGGCTGAGTTTTGGTAATGTTGTATTCCTCTGTTAAGGCTTGTAGGTCTCTAGCCTGAGTAGCAGGATTACAACTTACGTATACAATTTTTGTAGGTGCAGCGTTTAGAATAACCTGAACAACATCTTCATGCATCCCTGCTCGAGGAGGGTCACTAATAATAACATCAGGTTGCCCATGCTTATTAATAAATTCGTTTGTTAAAATGTCTTTCATGTCTCCTGCAAAAAAGTCGGTGTTGGTAATTTTATTCAATTTTGAATTTGCAAAAGCATCTTCGATTGCTTCTGGAACATATTCAATTCCTATCACTTTTTTGGCTTGTTTTGCAACAAAGTTCGCGATAGTACCAGTTCCTGTATATAAATCGTAAACAGTATCTTCTTTTGAAATTCCTGCAAAATCTCTCGTTATTTTATATAATTCGTAAGCTTGATCAGAATTTGTTTGATAGAAAGATTTAGGTCCTATTTTAAATTGAATTCCTTCCATTTCTTCCATCATATGATCTTTACCACTAAATAAAATTACATCTTGATCAGCGATAGAATCGTTTCCTTTTTGATTTACAACATACATTAAAGAAGTTATTGCTTTAAAAGTTGTTTTTAAAAACACCATAGTTTTCTCAATAGCATCCTCATTCTTATCAAAGAAACTGACAATGACCATAATTTCTCCAGTTGAAGAAGTACGGATAATGAGGTTTCTAAATAACCCCTCTTTAGTTTTTAAGTTGAAATAAGTTAAGTTGTTTTTGAGTGCGAAAGTTTTTAGTTGATTTCTAACATCGTTGGAAATTGAACCTTGTAAATGACAATGTTTTACATCGATAATGCCATCAAACCTTCCAGGTACATGAAAACCGACACCTGGTTCTTTTTCCTTTCCAGCATCTAGGTCTTCAAAAGTCAACCACACTTTATCGGTGAAAGTGAATTCTAGTTTATTTCTATAGTATTCTGTTTCTTTTGAGCCTAAAATTGGAATTAATTTAGGGAAATCAAACTTCCCAATTCGTTCGAAATTATCTTTTACTTGTTTCTGCTTATAGAAAAGTTGTTTATCGTAGGGTAATTCTTGCCATTTACAGCCACCGCAAACCCCGAAATGTTGGCAAAACGCTTTTGCTCTATCTTTAGATCGGGTGTGGAATTTTATGGGTTTGGCTTCAAAAAACCTTCTATTCTTTTTTGTTACTTGTAAGTCACAAATATCTCCAGGTACAGCTCCTGTAACAAAAACTACTGCCTCATCAACTCTAGCAATAGCTTTTCCTTCAGAGCCAACATCAATGATTTCAACTTGTTCGAAAATCGGAAGTGGTTTCTTTTTTCTTCTACCCATTTTGTAAAAATAATTAAACAAGTGCATTCTATTACTTAAACCATCATCTTCTTTTCTTATTTTTACAGAAAATATTTTTTGATATGAATACTTTAACAACTACTCAGTTCGAATTTTCTGGTCAAACTTCCTATTACAAAGGAAAGGTAAGAGAGGTTTTTGGGATTGATAATGACTTATTAGTAATGATTGCTTCCGATAGGATTTCTGCTTTTGATGTGGTTCTACCCAGAGGTATTCCATATAAAGGACAAGTTTTAAATCAAATTGCAGCTAAGTTTTTAAAAGCAACTTCTGATATCGTACCTAACTGGTTAGTCGCTTCTCCGGATCCTGTTGTTTCAATTGGCACAAAGGCAGAGCCTTTTAAAGTAGAGATGGTAATTAGGGGTTATATGAGCGGACATGCTGCTCGTACTTATAAAGCTGGAGGAAGAGTTTTATGTGGAGTTGCTATGCCTGATGGAATGGTTGAAAATCAAAAGTTTCCTTTGCCATTGATTACACCTACAACTAAGGCTGATCATGGACATGATGAGGATATTTCTAGAGAAGAAATATTAAGTCAGGGAATTGTTTCAGAAAAAGATTACTTACAATTAGAGGATTATACAAGGAAATTATTTCAAAGAGGAACTGAAATGGCAGTAGAAATGGGGCTAATTTTGGTAGATACTAAATATGAATTCGGAAAAGATAAAGACGGTAATATCATTTTAATTGATGAAATTCACACACCTGATTCTTCGAGATATTTTTATGCTGAAGGATACGATACTAGATTGAAAAACGGTCAAGAGCAAAAGCAATTATCAAAAGAATTTGTTCGTCAATGGTTAATTCAAAATGGATTTCAAGGCTTGGATGGTCAAACGGTTCCTGAAATGTCTGATGAATATGTAGCTTCTGTTAGTGAGCGTTATATTGAATTGTATGAAAAAATACTAGGAGAGCCTTTTGTTAAAGCTGATGTTTCTGAAATTCCAGTTAGAGTTAAACAGAATATAGAATCGTTTTTAAGTAAATAATATTTATCACTATAAATGTGATTTTAAACAGCCTCTTTTGAGGCTGTTTTTTGGTTTAAACGCTGCAGATTTTGTGCTTATTTTAAGTAATGTCGTTGTTATTGGTTTTGTGTATTCTTATATTTTAGTAGCGTATTCCATAGTTTGAATTGAGTTTTTAAAAGAATATTCAATTAACTACAATATATATATATCTTTTGAAAATATAACGTTTCTTTGCACTCGATTTTAAAATTAGTTGTATGAATAAATTGATGATAATTTTTATGTTAGGGACAGTGATTTTTTCTTCTTGTCTTAAGGATGAATATGAATTTGATGAATTATCGGTTACACTTTCTCCCAAAATAGCAGTTCCTTTAATAACTGCAACTATTCAAGCTCGTGATATTTTATCACTTGTTGATTCTAATATGTTAAGGGAGAATAGTGATAATTTATTTGAATTTATTTTTAATGACACGATTTATTCTGTTGGCTTAGAGGGATTTATCGACATTCCAGATGCTGTTGTAAATTATGATTTCAATTTGTCACCTATTGTAATTGATGATATTACTCCTAAGTTTACTTCAATTAGATTGGATACTTTAGCTAAAAGAATGGGTGGTGCATTTGATATAACTATTCAAGATGCAGACGGAGATAGCGCTAAATTTCCTGAATTACCAATACAGAACGCAGGTAATACGGCTTTATCTTTAAATGGTGCTCCTTTTAGTTCTGCAAAGTTTTCCGAAGGGATTCTTAAGTTGGAATTAACTAACGGTTGGCCAACTGAGATTACGGCTGTTGAAATAGTATTCAAAAGAGTATCTGATGGTGTTGCGATTGATACTTTAAAATATAGTTCAATAATGCCTGGAGAGACGCTGTCTGACAGTGTTTTTTTAGAAGGGAAAACGATTGAGAGTGAGATGCAAGCCGAATTTATAAGTCTTGCGATTCCAAGAACTAATCATAAAGTAGCAATTAGAGGATCTGATTCACTTGGTATTGTGATTTCAGGATACAATATGGTTATTGTCGGTGGAACTGCAGTTCTACCAAATCAAGAAGTTTTAAATGATACTATATTAGTAGATTTTGATTTAGGGTTAGGTGAAGAATTGGAGACTTTAGTTTTAAAAACGGGAGATCTTGATTTCGAATTAAATTATCAAATTAATGAAACTGCTAAATTATATGTAGAACTGCCATATGCCACTAAGGATGGAGAAGTATTTAGTGATTCAATTAGTGTTGCAGCTGGTCCTATAGTTGTAAGTGAATCGTTCGATTTAAGTGGATATACAATAGATTTAACAAAAGGTGGACAAGTTTATAACTCGATAGAAACATTTGTTAAAGCACAAATAATTAGCTCTGGATTAATTGTTCCCTTTGATACTTCGAATACCGTTAAAGCAAATGTTTCAATGAAAAACATTAAGCCGATATACATTGATGGGTATTTTGGTAGCCAAACCTTAGCAATGGACTTGGATACAAACGACTTTGATATTGGAGATGTTGATATCTTGAAAAAAATGAATTTCGCCGATCCTGAGGTGACATTAAGCTTTTGTAACACGTTTGGATTACCAATAGAGATTTCTGGATTGGATTTAATTATGCAGAAGGATCTAGACCAAAAAGTATTAACGGGAGTAAATATTCCTTTTACAATCGCTGGTGGAGATATTAATGCACCAGGTACAGCTGTAACCTCTGATTTAGTTATAGACGCCGCTTCCACGAATATCGAAGACGGAATTAACTTGTGGCCAAACAAAGTGATAGCTGGATTTACAGGGGATGTAAATCCTGCAGGAAAGGTGATGAATTACGCTACAGATACTAGTGAGTTAAAAGTGATTTTTGGGTTAAAGGTTCCATTTTACTTCACATTATCTGATTATGAAATTAGAGATACAGTAGAGTTGGATTCTTCGATTTTCGAATATGTATTGAGCGCAATAATTCGTGCTAATGTCGAAAATGAATTTCCATTAGAAGGGAAAGTAGGGATTTATGTAGTTGATGAGAATTACGTGGTATTAGATTCTTTAACAAATGGTTTAGAGATACTAATTGAGGCTGCAACAGTTGATGCTAACGGTGAAACAGTAAATGTTGCAAAAAAGCAAACTGATTTGGTGGCTAGTGAAGATGCGGTATTGAATTTACGGAATTCGGCTAGATTAATTATCGTTACTCGATTAGGGTCTGGAAACAATGGGAATGCCGTTAAAATATATTCAAATTATTCCATGAATATTAAATTAGGTTTACTAGCTAAAGTTAATTACGAACTAAATAAAGGAGATGATAATGAAGAGTAATTTTTTAGTTCTAATCCTGTTAATTTCAGGAAGTATATACGCCCAGTACCCAACCCAATTGATTGTACTGAAAGATGTACCTCAGGCTAAATATTACGATGCAGGATATTTTCCGCATTATTCTGGTCACATCGGTTTTCCTCTGTTATCAAATATTTCAGTAACTGCATCTAGTAGTGGATTTGCAATGAAGGATTTCTTTGAAAATAAAAACACTGTAGATTTATCTGGTTTTGTGAATGGTTTAAGTAATAAAAATTATTTAAATGTTGGGACTGGAATTGATTTGTTTACCCTCGGATTTAAAATCAAAAAAAATTACTTTTCTATCAATATTACACCAAAAGTGAATCTTAATCTGGGATACAATAAAAATCTTTTTAAATTCTTAGTAGAAGGAAATGGAGGTTTTGTTGGTCAGACAATTTCTTTCGAAGGAACAGGCTTTGATGCTTCAGCTTACAACGAATTCGGATTTGGTTTTTCAAGAGAGATTAATGAGAAGTTAAGTGTTGGAGGGAGGCTGAAAGTATTGCTGGGAATAGCAAATATTAGTGGTGATTTTGATGGTGTAGGTTTACATACTGATAATGATAATTTTGAAATCACAGCAACTTCCACTTTTTCCGTTAACCAGTATGGTGAACATCTAACTAATGATAGTTTGGCTGACGCTTGGGGAGCTTCAGAAGTAAATCCATCTAGCCTTGGTTATGGTGTTGATTTTGGAGGGAGCTATGACTTGTCAGACAAATTGAATGTATTTGCGAGTGTTGTTGATTTAGGTTATTTATCCTGGAAGGATTACGGACAGCGATCTTATAATGACGGTGCTTCATTTTCTTTTGGAGGTATGCCTTATAGTATTGATACAAGCGGGAGTGAAGAAAGTAATTACTTTGATGAATTATCAGACAGTATTCAAAATGTATTTTCATTAAAAAAAGAAAGAACGAGTTATCAAACAGCTTTAAAAACTAAGATTTTCATAGGAGCCAATTATAGGTTAAATAAAATATTTGATGCGGATGCAGTAGCATATGGTCGTTTTTTTGGTTCTAAGTTTTATCCATCATTGATGTTAGGAGTAGGTGCAAACGTAGGAAATTGGTTTAGGGTGAAACTAAGTTATGCGGCAACTAACGGAAGTTATGATAATATCGGAGCTGGTTTAGTATTCAATTTGGGAGCGTTTCAAATTTATGGTGCTATAGATAATTTATACGGATTAACGCGATTAGATTATGCTAAGAATTTAACTGGAAGTTTCGGAATTAACTTTGTGCTTGGAAAAAATAAAGATGATAAAGAAAAGGAAATCGATAAACGAAAGAAAACTAGTATTCCTGCCTCAGAAGTAACTACCTCTAAAAAGGACACTATGTCAAAATTGAGAGATATTGTTCCTGCCATTACAACTCCTTGAGTTATTGACACGGTAAAGGAAGACAAGTTGATAGGTAATGTTAGTAATCCTAAAGACACCGTAACTGCAAGTGAAGAGGAGTTGTAAATTACCGAATGTCTTAAATAAGGATGATTTAAGCGATAGTATTTTAATTGAGAAAGATGAGATTAATAAGGGTTTATAGAAAAGGTTAAAGCGTATTCTAAAACGGAAGAAAACAATATTAATTCAGAGGTTAAAAAGGAGAAGGGTAAGTGAAATCTCAAGAAGTATTGCAAATAGATGCACCTGTTTTGAAAGATTCAGTTTCTTTAGAAATTAATATTGAGGCGATTGATTCGTTATTGGTTCTAGTTAAGAGAATTAATGATTAAACTGTGATAAATTTACTTGATTCAGTTAAAACGAATACATTTATTAAAGAGTGATAAAAAATAATTTAATTTTAATAGGATAAAGATTGCTTTATCGAAAAGGAATCGTATCTTTGCAATCCAATTTTAGAGAAAAAAAAATTTAGATATGTCATTATCTGTTACAATAGAAAACAAGAACGAGATCTTTGCTAAATATGGTAAAAGTGCTCAGGATACAGGATCAACAAGAGGTCAAATTGCTTTGTTTACAGCAAGAATTAAACACCTTACTGATCACTTAAAGTCAAATAAACATGACTTTGTTACTCAACGTTCATTAATTAGAATGGTAGGGCAAAGACGTTCGTTATTAAACTACTTGAAAAGAAAAGATATTGAAGCTTACAGAGCACTAATTATTGAATTAGGTTTAAGAAAGTAATCAATATTTTTTAAGATATTGAAAGGGCTACTCATTTGGGTAGCCCTTTTTTTGTTTATTTACTTAGTAGAGAAAAGTAAACTATGTGTTCTTAATTAAAAAGTAAACGTAATTTAAACAGGATCAGCTGTTAAGTTTATTAACTCTTACATAGAACACATGATTTTTTTAAACTATTAGTATGCTTTTACTATATTTGTATCAAATAAATAGATATACAAATGAGTATTCAAGCAAAAATCCAAACAATAGAGTTGGCAGATGGTAAAACGATTACCATCGAAACAGGGAAGTTAGCGAAACAAGCTGATGGAGCTGTAGTAGTGAAGCAAGGAGGTACGATGATTCTAGCAACTGTTGTTTCTTCAACACAGATTAGAGAGGGAGTTGACTTTTTTCCATTGTCAGTAGATTACAAAGAAAAATATACAGCTGCAGGTAAATTTGCAGGAGGTTATTTAAAGAGAGAAGCTCGTCCATCGGAAACAGAGATCTTAATATGTAGATTAGTAGATAGAGCATTACGTCCTTTATTTGCTAGTGATTACAGGTTGGATACTCAGGTGATGTTACAGTTGATCTCATATGATGAAAACGCAAGTACACCAGAAGGTTTAGCTGGATTAGCAGCATCTGCAGCACTTGCAGTATCTGATATTCCCTTTATGGGGCCAGTTTCTGAAGCGCAGGTAGCAAGAGTTGATGGTAAATTTATCGTTAATCCTACCAAAGCTGAGGTTGAGGCTGCAGATATGGATATGATTATCGCTGCGACGATGGAGAACATTATGATGGTTGAAGGTGAAATGAGTGAAGCTTCTGAAGAAGATATGATTGAGGCAATTAAAGTGGCTCATGAAGTAATAAAACTTCAGTGTCAAGCTCAGATCGATTTAGCTGCTCAAGTAGATCCTTCACAAGTGAAAAGAGATTATATTAAGGCTGATGTAAACGAAGAAGTTTATGCAAGTGTTAAAAAAGCGACCTACGATAAATTATACGCAATTGCTAAGAAGGGTTCTTCTAAAAAAGAAAGAACAGCTGCTTTTGATGTTATGTATGCTGAATTATTAGCTACTTATAGTGCAGAAGATCAAGCTGCTTTAGGGGCGTTTATCTCCACGGGATTTAAAAAGTCACAAAAAGCTGCAGTAAGAGACTGTGTTCTAAATGAGGGAACTCGTTTAGATGGTAGGGCAACTGATAAGATTCGTCCAATTTGGTGTGAGGTTGATTATTTACCTGGAACACATGGTTCTGCTATTTTCACAAGAGGTGAAACGCAAGCATTAACTTCATTAGCGATTGGAACTAAATTAGATGCTCAAAAAGCAGATGGTGTTTCAGTTCAAAGGGAAGATCAATTTTATCTTCATTATAACTTCCCTCCATTCTCAACTGGTGAAGCTCGTCCTGTAAGAGGAACTAGCCGTAGAGAAATTGGACATGGAAACTTAGCATGGAGAGGTTTAAAGCCTGTTATGCCTACTGGTGATGATTTCCCTTATACAGTTCGTATTATTTCGGATATTTTAGAATCTAACGGTTCTTCTTCAATGGCGTCAGTTTGTGCTGGTACATTAGCTTTAATGGATGCAGGGATTCAAATTACAAAACCGGTTTCTGGTATTGCAATGGGATTAATTTACGATCAAGAAACTGGAAAATATGCAGTACTTTCTGATATCTTAGGAGATGAAGATCATTTAGGAGATATGGATTTCAAAGTAACAGGTACTAAAGATGGTATTACTGCTGCTCAAATGGATATCAAGATTGATGGTTTATCTTATGAAGTATTAGTTGCAGCATTGTTTCAAGCTAAAGAAGGTAGATTGCATATCTTGGGTGAGATGGCTAAAACTATCGCTACGCCAAACGAAGAGTTCAAAGCGCATGCACCAAGAATCATCGGATTTACGATCCCAACTGAATTCATGGGTG